>Ga0116129_1000886_pt1 | contig 17619 bp, 16 predicted proteins | sample June2015DPH_17_2_FD_89732 | JGI IMG/M metagenome (GOLD analysis project Ga0116129, IMG submission 89732) | Peatland microbial communities from SPRUCE experiment site at the Marcell Experimental Forest, Minnesota, USA - June2015DPH_17_10 | ecosystem: Environmental > Terrestrial > Soil > Wetlands...
GAAACCAACTCGGCGTGAGGCCTTGCGATCGGCAGGCTTTTGCCGGCATGGCTTGGCGCGACGCGCTTACTGATGGCAAGCGCTCTCCCACCGCGACCGCGACGCCCGCGATGATATCGACCAGATAGTGGCCGCCGCCCCGTTTGCGAAAAATCGGGGAAGAAGCGGTTTCCACTTCCTGCCAAAACGCACTATGGTGGCTCGTCTTTGCGCCGGCAAAGTTGTTTTTATGAATCAAAATCAAAGGGTTGACGGTATGTCACACCTTTGGAGGGTGGTTTGACGCGATACATTTCGACACGGGGAGAGGCTCCCGTCCTGGGCTTCTGCGACGTGATGCTGGCCGGGCTTGCCCGCGACGGCGGCCTCTATGTGCCCGACGTCTGGCCGCAGCTCTCTCGAGAGACCATCGCCGGATTTTTCGGACGGCCTTATTGGGAAGTTGCGGTCGAAGTGATTCGCCCCTTTGTCGGCGACGAGATTTCCGATGCCGATCTCGGGCGCATGGCCAACGAGGCTTACGCCGCGTTTCGGCACCCGGCGGTGGTGCCGCTCGACCAGATTGGACCCAATCAATTCCTGCTGGAGCTGTTTCACGGTCCGACGCTGGCGTTCAAGGACGTCGCGATGCAGTTGCTCTCGCGGCTGATGGACCATGTGCTGGCGAAGCGGGCCGAGCGCACCACGATCGTGGTGGCGACCTCGGGCGATACCGGAGGTGCCGCGGTCGATGCGTTTGCCGGTCTCGACAATGTCGACCTCGTCGTGCTGTTTCCGCACGGCCGCATCTCGGAGGTGCAGCGCCGGATGATGACCGCGGTCGGCGCCGGCAACGTTCACGCGCTGGCTGTCGAGGGTACTTTCGACGATTGCCAGGCGATCGTGAAGGAGTTGTTCAACGATCACGCCTTTCGCGACGCGGTTGCGTTGTCGGGGGTCAATTCGATCAACTGGGCGCGCATCGTGGCGCAGGTGGTGTACTACTTCACGTCCGCCGTGGCCCTCGGGGCGCCGGCGCGGAGCGTCGATTTCACCGTGCCGACCGGCAATTTCGGCGACATCTTTGCAGGTTTCGTTGCCAAGCGAATGGGGTTGCCGATCCGGTGGTTGCGTATCGCATCCAACGTCAACGACATCCTGCCGCGTACGCTCAAGACCGGAATCTACGAAATCCGCGAAGTCCATGCCTCGACCTCGCCATCGATGGATATTCAGGTGTCGTCGAATTTCGAGCGCCTGCTGTTCGAAGCAAGCCACCGTGATGCCGCGCTTGTTCGCCGGTTGATGGCTTCGCTAAAGCAGTCCGGACGCTTCGTGCTGCCGGATGCGGTCCTGGCTGCGGTGCGCGGCGAGTTTGACGCCGGGCGGGCCGATGAAACGGAGACCAGTGCCGTCATTCGCGCGGCCTGGCGTGAAGCGGGCGATCTGGTCGATCCGCACACGGCGGTGGCGCTGGCGGTCGCCGACCGCGACAATCCGGATTCCGGCGTGCCCAACATCGTGCTGTCGACCGCGCATGCCGCCAAGTTTCCCGATGCGGTGGAGGCGGCCTGCGGCGTGCGGCCGGAACTGCCGACATGGCTGGAAGGTTTGATGACGAGGCCCGAACGCGTCGAAGTGATTAAAAACGACGTGGCTACGGTCGCGCGATTTGTCCGCTCGGTCAGCCGGGCCGCGAAGGAAGGAACTGCCGGATGAGCGTTGAAGTCACCAAGCTGCCGTCCGGCCTCACCGTCATCACCGATACCATGCCGCATCTTCAGACCGCGGCGCTCGGGGTATGGGCGGGCGTCGGTGGCCGCGACGAACGGCCCAATGAGCACGGCATCTCGCATCTGCTCGAACATATGGCGTTCAAGGGAACGACGCGGCGCACCTCGCGCGAAATCGTCGAGGAGATCGAGGCGGTCGGCGGCGATCTCAACGCCGGCACCTCGACGGAAACCACCGCCTATTACGCGCGGGTCATGAAGGCTGACGTTCCGCTGGCGCTCGACGTGCTCTCCGACATTCTCGCCAATCCTTCCTTCGTGCCCGACGAACTGGAGCGCGAGAAGGGCGTGATCGTGCAGGAAATCGGCGCGGCGCAGGATACGCCCGACGATGTCGTGTTCGAGCACCTCAACGAACTGTGCTACCCGGATCAGCCCATGGGGCGATCTCTGCTCGGAACGGCGAAGACGCTGAAGTCTTTCGACCGCGACATGCTGCGGGGCTATCTTTCGACGCACTATCGCGGTCCCGACATGGTGGTCGCGGCCGCCGGCGCCGTCGATCACAAACGGGTGGTGGAAGACGTGGCGCAGCGTTTTGCGAGTTTCGACGGGACGCCTGCGCCAAAGCCAGAGCCCGCGATGTTCGGCAAGGGGGGCTCGCGCGTGGTACATCGCGAGCTCGAGCAGGCGCATCTGACGTTGGCGCTCGAGGGGGTTCCGCAGACCGACCTGTCGCTGTTTTCGCTTCAGGTATTTACCAACATCCTCGGCGGCGGAATGTCGTCGCGCCTGTTTCAGGAGGTGCGTGAAAAGCGGGGGCTCTGCTATTCGATCTACAGTTTTCACGCGCCCTATACAGATACGGGATTTTTCGGCCTCTATACCGGCACCGACCCGGGCGACGCGCCGGAGATGATGGAGGTCATCGTCGATGTCATCAATGAGGCCGTTGAGACGCTGACGGAAGCCGAGATTGCCCGCGCCAAGGCCCAGATGAAGGCCGGGTTGTTGATGGCGCTCGAAAGCTGCAGCTCGCGCGCGGAACAATTGGCGCGTCATATCCTGGCCTATGGGCGTCCGCTGGCGGTTGAGGAGCTGGTGGCGCGGATCGATGTGGTGAATGTGGAAACCACGCAAAATGCGGCGCGCGCCTTGCTGTCCCGCAGCCGGCCGGCGGTTGTCGCGCTCGGCAGCGGCAGGGGACTAGACACGGCGGTCGCTTTTGCGGAAGGATTGACGAAATCGAAAGCGAAGGAGCGCCTTCACTAAAGGCCGTTGGGCGATAACGGGAGCATGATCCTCAATCCAATCATGATCCTTGTTTGAGGCATCGGGGGAGTTTCACGCATGGCCCTGTTTCGGTTGCCCTCGAGCGGACCCGCTGCGCTTGCTCCGCGCGGTCACGGCCTCTTGCTGCGCGCCCCGCAGATGTCGGATTTTCTGCAATGGGCGCATTTGCGGGAAACCAGCCGTGGCTATCTCACGCCGTGGGAGCCGATCTGGCCATCGGATGATTTGACCCGTTCCGGCTTCCGGCGGCGGCTACGCCGCTATGCTGAAGATATCGCAGCCGACAGGTCATATCCCTTCATCGTCTTCCGCGAGGCCGATGGCGTGATGATCGGCGGAATCACATTGGCCAACGTCCGGCGCGGCATCGTCCAGGCCGGGACGATCGGCTATTGGGTCGGGCAGCCCCATGCGCATCGCGGTTACATGACGACGGCCTTGCGGGTGCTGTTGCCGTCGCTGTTCGGCGAGCTCAATTTGCACCGCATCGAAGCCGCCTGTATTCCTACCAACACGCCGTCGATCCGGGTGCTGGAGAAGTGCGGCTTTACCCGCGAGGGTCTTGCGCGACGCTATCTCTGCATCAATGGCGTCTGGCAGGACCACCTGCTGTACGGCCTGCTGCACGAGGATTTCCGCGGCTAACCTTCTTCTCCAAATTGTGACAGACGCCTTGGGTTTGCCGCCATTGCGCTGCTATAAGCACCCCGCATATGCGTCCTCCAAGGCGCCATGCTTTTCGGCGGTTTTTCTTTGGGGATCTTCCGGTAATGCGGCAAGAACGGATCGGGCAGGCGAGGGTGGACATGACAGGCCACAAGCGCATCACGCTGGTGTTGGCTGCCGCCGTCTGGCTTTCGGGGTGCAGTGGCACCACGATCAACAACCCCTTCAGCACTGCGCCGCCACCCGACGCCGAGATCCCGACCATCGGTGAGAGGTTCGATCAGTTGTTCGGCGGCCATGGAAAGGTCTCCGAAACGGCGCCGGACGGCACGGAGGTTGACTGTCCGGTGGTGAAAATTCGCGCCGGCGCGTCCACCTACGGGGTAGCGCCGCCCGGCAGGCAACCGGTGGCCAGCGAGTTGAACTATCAGGCGACCATCACGCGGACCGCGCGCGACTGCCGGCGCACCGCCAACGGCCAGATCGCTGCCCGCATCGGCATTCAGGGCCGTGTCATTGCAGGCCCTGCCGGTGCGCCCGAGACCATCGAAATCCCGCTCCGTGCTGCGGTCGTACTGACCGGCGTTCAGGAAAGAGTGCTCACCACGCAGGTGTACCGGACCACGGTGTCGATGACGGAGGGGGGCGGCTCGTTCAGCGTGGTCGGCGAAGATCTGGTTTTCAACATGCCCGCCAACCTCACGAGCGAATCCTTTGTCTTCTATGTCGGTTTCGACCCGCAAGCGGTAACGCCGCAGGCCAAATCGCCGCGGCGGAAATAGAGCGTTTTCCAGCGAAGTGGAAACCGGTTCGCGTAAAGAAAACGCGTCAAAATAAAAGATTAGGGCCCCGGTTCTGATTCAATCAGAGCCGAATAGCCCAAGGATCAATTCCCGAGCCATGCAAAAAGCCGGCGCAACGATGTTGCGCCGGCTTTTGTTTGTTGTGAACGGAAATCGTCAGTTCAGCTTTTCGCGAACCTCGGTAATGCCTTTGGCCAAAAGGTCGTCGGCGACCTCACCCTTCACCGTCTGCGACAGGATGGTGGAAGCCGCCGTCACCGCGGCATTGGCCGCCGCGGCGCGCACATCGGCAAGCGCCTGGGCTTCGGCGAGCGCGATCTTGTTCTCGGCGGTCTTGGTCCGCCGGGCCACGAAATCCTCCATCTTGGTCTTGGCTTCAGCAGCGATACGCTCGGCATCGACCTTCGCCCCGGCAATGATGTCCTGGGCTTCCCGCTCGGCGCTGGCGCGCTTGGCCTTGTATTCTTCAAGCAGATTGGCGGCCTCCTGCTTGAGGCGGCGGGCATCGTCGAGTTCGGCCTTGATACGTTCACTGCGATGATCGAGCGCCGTCAGCACGGTGCGGTGGACACCGACATAGGCGAACACGCCCATCAGGATGACGAAACCGACGGCGACCCAGAATTCCGGTTCGGCGAACATCGAACTTACCCTTTCAAGGACACGTCAACGGCGTGTGCGACCGATGTGCCGTCGGGTGCGATACCGCTCAACCGCTGGACGATCGCAGCGGCCGCTTCGGTGGCGATGCCGCGCACGTTGCTCATCGCGGCCTCCCGCGTCGAGGCAATGGTTTTTTCGGCGTCTGCGAGCTTGAGCGACAGCCGATCCTCCAGCGTCTTGCGTTCGGCCTCGGAGGCCGCATTCAGTTTTTCGCGGGTCTCGGCGCCAATCGCCTGTGCACGGGAACGCGCGGCGGCCAGTTCGCTCTCATAGGTCTTGAGAGCGTTGTCCGACGCGTCCTTCAGTTTTTGGGCTTCCGCCAGGTCGCCGTCGATCGTGTTCTGGCGCTCATCGAGCACGCCGCCGACGCGCGGCAGCGCAATCTTCGAGACGATCAGATACAGCGCGACGAACGCGATCACCAGCGACACCAGCTGCGAAGCGAAGGTGTCCTTCTGGAACGGCGGGAACGGCGCCTTGTGGCCGCCGTCGGCCTCGGTATGGGCGGCAGTGCCCTTCGGCTCGCCATGACTTTCAGCCACGGGCTTCTCCTGTTCGGCTAACCGAGATTCGATGATCCCCGCCTCTTGAACAGAGGCGGGATCGGCGAGAGATCAGAGCGCAAACAGCAGGAGCAGCGCGATCAGCAGCGAGAAGATGCCGAGCGCTTCGGTCACCGCGAAGCCGAAAATCAGGTTGCCGAACTGGCCCTGGGCGGCCGAGGGGTTGCGCACCGCGGCGGCGAGGTAGTTGCCGAAAATGATGCCCACGCCGGCGCCGGCGCCACCCATGCCGATGCAGGCAATACCTGCGCCAATGTACTTCGCGGCAATCGGATCCATGAAACGAACTCCTTCTTGAGGTTTGGCTGGAGGGCCCTGTCAGTGGCCCGGATGGATAGCGTCGTTGATGTAGATGACGGTGAGGATGGTGAAGACGTAGGCCTGGAGGAAGGCGACCAGCAGCTCGAGCGCGGTCAGCGCCATCACCATGCCGAGCGGCAGCACGGCGCCGAAATAGCCGGCAATGCCCAGGCCCGCCAGCAGCGGAATAAAACTTGCGAACACCGCGAGCGCGATGTGGCCTGCCAGCATGTTCGCAAACAAACGAACCGAGTGGGAGACCGGCCGCAGGAAGAACGAGAAAATCTCGATGAACACGACCAGCGGCAGGATGAAGATCGGGATGCCCGACGGCACGAACAGTTTGAAGAACTTCAGGCCGTTCTTGTAGAAGCCGTAGATCAGCACGGTGAAAAACACCAGAAACGCCAGCGCCGCCGTGACGATGATGTGGCTTGCGATCGTGAAGCTGTAGGGGATGACGCCGACCATGTTGGAAACGGCGAGCAACATGAAAATCGTGAACACGAGCGGGAAGAACTTCATCCCGTCCTTGCCGGCGTTCGATCGAATCGTGTTGGCGACGAATTCGTAGGCGATTTCGGCCACCGACTGGATGCGCCCCGGGACCAGCCTTTTACCCGCGCCGACCATCAGCAGCGTGATCAGGGCCACGGAGCCAAACATGTAAGCGGAGGAATTGGTGAAAGCGATCTCCTGATTGCCGATATGGCCAATCGTAAAGAGCTTTTCGATATGGAACTGTTCGATCGGATCGATCATCCGCGCGGCATCTCTAGCTGTTGCCGGCCACGCCGGCATTTCAAATCACGTCGTCCGGCACTTCCTTAACGGCCGGTTTTGTCCGGAGCAACACCTGCCGACCTGATCACGTTCAGAACGCCCGCCGAGAAGCCGACCAGCACGAACACGATGAGCCCGAAAGGTGACGTCGAAAGCAGACGGTCGAAACCCCAGCCCATCAGTGCTCCGACACCAACGCCGGCGATCAACTCCGATGAAAGGCGGAAACCCATTGCCATGGCCGAAGCCCTGGCATTGCTGTCTCCACTTCCAGCTTCGGATTGGTCAGTTCTGATGTTTCGGCTGTCCCGAACTTCGGACAACCGGTGCTCCAGACTTCCGAGCCTTGCGGAAAGCGCGGCCTCGTCGGAGGACGATTTGTTTTCATCTTCGCGGTCATTCGTGCCTTGCGCCATGCTTGCTAAGACCCGAAACGATTGCGGAGAATGAAAAATGACGCCCCGTCACCCCTCAAAAGCCGCGCGGACCATACTGACCACTTTTAATCAAGTCAAGATTGCGTCACAGCTATATATCTGATTGATATTGTTTGTCTATTTGTCTTATCCTGGGTTGGGTCGCGCGCCTGATCGCCGCACTGCAACAGGTAGCCGCCGGATCGCCGATAAATCGCGCCGCAAACCGCCTTGCATAGCGGTTGGGCGTCTGTTGGGATGACTTATAAACCAGAATTCCAACACGAGACCGTACTAGGAGACCGTATGCCGCGTCAGATCGACTATTACTTCTCGCTGCAATCGCCGTGGGCCTATATCGGGCACAAATTGTTTCGCGAAGTGGTCGGCGGCTACGATCTCAAGGTCAATCACAAGCCGGTCGTGCTGGTGGATCTGTTTTCGGAAACCGGCGGGCTGCCGCTTCTCAAGCGTCATCCCGTGAGGCAACGCTACCGGATGGTCGAATTGCAGCGCTGGCGCGACAAGCGCGGCCTGCAATTCAAGCTTCAGCCAGCCAATTGGCCGTTCAACGCGCGATTGGTGGACGGCCTTGTCATCGCGGCGATCGAGGCTGGGCACGATCCCGATTCATTCCTGCGCCGCGCCTTTGCAGGCGTGTGGGAAGACGAACTCAACCTGGCCGATGCCGCAACGCTGGTTCGATTGGCCGACGATTCCGGTCTTCCAGGCAAAGCGCTGGTGGAGCAATCGCAGACAGACGATATCGGTCAGAAATACGAGCAGAATCGTCAGGATGCGCTGGCGGCCGACGTGTTCGGATCGCCGGCCTATGTGCTGGACGGCGAAGTATTCTGGGGTCAGGATCGGATCGAATTGCTGGTGGACGCATTGAAGTCAGGCCGGGCGCCCTACCGCTCGCAGGCTTGAAGGCGGGAGCGGATCAAGAGCAGGGAAGACTCGAGGCGGAGCATCCCATGACCAGAGCGATACCACCGACATCAACCGTTGTCCTCGTGTCGGTCCTGGTTGCAACCGGCAGCGCTGTGGCCCAATCGATGCCCGACAACGAAAACGGGCGCTACGCGCTGTCGCCGATTCCCGATGGCGTGATCAGGCTGGACACGCGCAGCGGCGCGGTTTCGACCTGCAGCAATAGCGGTTCGGGCTGGGCCTGTTACGTGGTGCCCGATGAGCGGGCGGCGTATGACGCCGAAATCGGCCGGTTGCAGGCGGAAAACGAAAAGTCCAAGGCGGAAGAGGAAAGGCTGAAGGCCGAACTGGCATCGCGCGCGCCGGCTGCCGAAAGTAAAACCGACGAGGCGCTGCCGAAATCGGACTCGCTGAAAAAGGCCGAGCCGAAGGCGGCCGAGAGCGAACGCAAGATCGAAATCCCGTTGCCCAGCGACCGCGACATGGACCGGGTCATGTCGTTCCTCGAACAGGCGTGGCGGCGGCTGGTCGAGATGGCCAACCGGGTGCAGAAAGACGTCAGCGGCAAGATCTGACCGGCCGATCTTGCAGATGTATCTGCGAGTCCGCTTTCGCGGGGACGACGGAGCGACAGAGTTCATGACACCAAGATTCCCCTCGCGTTCTCCCTTATCGGTCGTCAGTGCAAATGCGATCGTGTCATCACTGCTCACGGCGCAGACCTCTGGCCGCGGCTTTCTCGATCTCACGGCTGATGTCGCCAGGTTCATCGGCGACGCGGGCGCCGTCGAGGGCCAGGTGACGCTGTTCATTCGTCACACCTCGGCCTCGCTGACGATTCAGGAGAATGCCGATCCCACGGTGCTGAAGGATTTGACCGCCGCGCTCGATCATCTCGCGCCGGAGGACTTCGGATGGAGCCACGACGCCGAAGGTCCCGATGACATGCCGGCCCACGTCAAGACCATGCTCAGCGCAACCTCGCTGCAAATCCCGGTCATCAAAAGCAGGTTGATGCTCGGAACATGGCAGGCGATCTATCTGATCGAGCATCGGCGACGTCCGCACGCCCGCGAGATCGTTTTGCAGTTTGTCGGGAAGACCGCTCCCCAATAATCGGGCCTAAAAACAAAACCGGCCGCGGATCGCTCCGCGGCCAGCTTTTTATATCCCGAACTGAAGCGAGATCAGTTGGTCCGGATATCGACGTTCTTCGTCTCTGGTACGAAGATCAGACCGACAACAAAGGTCATTGCCGCAATGACGATTGGATACCACAGCCCCGCGTAGATATTCCCTGTCGCGGCGACAAGAGCGACCGCAATAGGTGGAAGGAGTCCGCCGAACCAGCCGTTGCCGATATGATATGGCAGCGACATTCCCGTATAGCGGATGCGGGTCGGGAACAGTTCGACCAGCGCCGCCGCGATGGGGCCATAGACCATCGTCACCAGCAGGGCGAGGTAGGTCAGGACCGCGATCATCAGTGGCGTGTTGATCTCCGCCGGATTGGCGCCCTTGACGGGATATCCGGCGGCTCCGACCGCGCCCGTCACCGCGGTATTGAAGGCCGTGCGCTGGGCAGCAAACGTCTTGGCATCGAGCGCTGCGCCATTGATCGATTCGAATGACTTGTCCCCGACCGTAACCTTGGCGACGCTACCAGGCGCCCCGTTTTCCATCTTGAAGTTCACCGAGGAGGCGATCAACGCATTACGGGCGACGTCGCATGAGCTGGTAAATACCCGGCCGCCCACCGGGTCAAACAAGATGTGACAATCGGCAGGATCGGCGGTCACCGTTACCGGTGCGTTAGCCAAGGCTTTCTCAAGCGCGGGGTTCGCGGCATGCGTGAGGAGACTAAACGCATAATGGTAAGTCACGGCGCCAAGTAAACAGCCAGCGAGAATGATCGGCTTGCGGCCAACCTTGTCGGAGAGCCAGCCGAAAAACAGGAAGCCGACGGTGGCAATGGCCAGTGCAGCAATCAACGCAACATCCGCGGAATTGGCGGGTACCTTGAGGGTGTTCACCAGGAATACGCGGGCATAGAACTGGCCGCCGTACCAGATCACGGCCTGGCCAGCCGTAAGGCCGAGCAGCGCGATAAGCGCGATCCTTCCGTTCTGCCAATTGCCAAACGCCTCGGACAACGGTGCCCTCGAGCGCGTGCCTTCATCCTTCATCTTCTGGAACATCGGCGATTCCGCCAGTTGCAGACGAATCCAGACCGAAATGACGAGCAGGATGATCGAGAGCAAATAGGGGATACGCCAGCCGCCCGAGAGGCCCGAGTCCGAAAAGGATTCGGGACTCATACTGTTTCGCACGATGTAGACAACGAGCAGCGAGACGAAGAGGCCGATAGTCGCTGTCGTCTGGATCCACGAGGTGTAAAAGCCACGGCGTCCCTGAGGAGCGTGCTCGGCGACATATGTCGCCGCACCGCCATATTCTCCGCCGAGCGCCAGACCTTGAAGTAGCCGCAGACCGATCAGGATCACGGGAGCCATCCAACCGATCGCCTCGTAGCCGGGTGTCAGGCCGACCAGGAAAGTCGACAGGCCCATGATCGTGATGGTGACGAGGAATGTGTATTTCCTTCCGACCAGATCGCCGACCCGACCGAATACGAGGGCCCCCGCAGGCCGTACCAGAAAGCCGGCCGAGAATGTCAGGAGCGCGAAAATGAATTGTGTGTTGGCGTCGAACGCCGAATAAAACGCCTTGCCAATCTGCGCTGCGGTCCAACCGTAGAGATAGAAGTCGTACCACTCGAACACGGTACCCAACGACGAGGCGAAAATGACCTTTCGTTCTTCCGCGGTCATTCCTCCCCTACGGACGTCTCCACCCGCTGTTGCTGCCATTGCCATTGTTCGCACTCCCCGAATTGCTGTTGCAAATCCCCGTGCGCCAATTGGCCACAGGGTTAATAGCAAGGTAACATCGCCGTGAACCCTCGCACAGTACGACTTTCGGCCCGGCATAGAACGGGCATCGATACGGATCAGCGTTGCTGTGCAGGTGGTCCGCAGCGTGCTGTTGCGATGCACAAGCGCTCTGGAGTTAACCGCTATTTCGCATGGCGGTACTAGTGTGAAGTTCGTCGTATTTTGCGGAGCCACGTTTCGAACTTCGGAATCGAAAGGACACTAGCTAACTTGTTGATCTGGTGTGGCCTTGGTTCAGAAGTCCGCAACGAGCTCGCGGCGCAAGCGATGCGGACTTCTGAACCGTCACACTAGTTCCTTGCATGCGGACGCAGGCCGCAGGACAATCGAACCGTAAAACCGGCTATTCCGGAATCGCCCTTTCGTGAATCATTGCAAGCAATAATGACCGCCGCTGCCGCCACCCATCTCGTGATTGCCGACGACCATCCGCTGTTCCGCGACGCGTTGCGTCAGGCGGTGGGGAGCGTCGTGGCGTCGGCCAGGATCGACGAAGCCGGCAGTTTTGAAGAATTGACCGCGCTGCTCGATCAGGATTCCGACGTCGATCTCGTCTTGCTCGATCTGACGATGCCGGGGATCTCCGGTTTCTCCGGATTAATTTACCTGCGTGCGCAATTTCCGGCCATTCCGGTCGTGGTCGTCTCGGCGAGCGATGATGGTGGCACCATTCGCCAGTCGCTGGATTTCGGCGCCTCCGGATTCATCCCGAAGCGATTTGGTGTGGAAACGCTGCGCGACGCGATCTTGAAAGTGCTGGGCGGCGACGTATGGGTTCCGGCGGACACCGATCTGTCGTCGGCGACCGACCCGGAACTGGTGCGCCTGCGCGATCGGCTGGTGACGCTGACGCCGCAGCAGGTGCGCGTGCTGATGATGTTGTCGGAGGGGCTGCTCAACAAGCAGATCGCCTATGAGCTCGGCGTGTCGGAGGCGACCATCAAGGCGCACGTGTCGGCGATCCTGCAAAAGCTCGGCGTCGAAAGCCGCACCCAAGCGGTGATTGCCGCGGCGAAGATCGCCGGCGGCCAATGGCACTAGCAAATTTATGATTACTCCGCCGCCACCATTTGCTGGGTGCGCCACTGGCCCAACAAGGCCCGCAAGGAGGCTGGCTTCACCGGCTTGTTCAGCACCGCGATATTTTCCTCCCGCGCGGCGGCGCGGACATGCGGGCTGCGGTCGGCGGTGATGAGAATGGCCGGGGTCGCCTCGCCAAATTTCTTCCTGATATCGCGGATCGCGGCAATGCCGTTGCCGCGATCGAGGTGATAATCGACCAGAAGACCGGTGACCGGTTTGCCCGCGGCCTCGATGGCTTCGATGGCGGATTCGGGATCGTTCACCGCGATCACTTCGGCGTCCCAGCCTTCGAGAAGCGTCTTCATGCCGTCCAGGATGGCGGCATCGTTTTCGATGCAGGCGATCAGTGCCCCCGACATCGGCGTCCGCGACAGCGGCGTCGCGCTGGTGACGGCCGTCGTATGGTTGACGGCTTTCGCGGTCGGCACGGTCACCGAAAACAACGAGCCGCCGCTGGCAATGGAATCAAGCGCAATGCCGTGGCCGAGCACGCGGGCGAGCCGTTCGACGATCGACAGGCCAAGCCCCAGGCCACGCGCAATCCGCGCGCCCTGTTCGAGCCGGTGAAACTCCTTGAAGATTTCGCCGCGCTTGCGAACGGGAATGCCGACGCCGGTATCGTAGACTCCGATCTGCAAGGACTGGCCGCGGCGGCGGCATCCGACCAGCACTCGCCCGCGCAAGGTATATTTGATCGCGTTGGAGATCAGGTTCTGCAACAGCCGCCGCAGCAGCAGGCGATCGGACCGCACCGGCAGCGAACAGGGCACGAAGGTCAGTTTCAATCCCTTGGCGCGTGCGATCGGGGCAAATTCGATTTCCAGCGAACGCATCAGGTCGCCGATCTTGAAATTCGTGATTGAGGTCGTCATCGCGCCGGCGTCCAGCCGAGAGATGTCCAGCAACGCGCCGAGAATTTCTTCGATCGCCTCCAGCGAGTCGTCGATGTTCTCGACCAGCCTGGAATCCTCGCCGCCGCTCTGGCGCTCCACAAGGCTCGTCACATAGAGCCGTGCCGCATTCAGCGGTTGAAGGATGTCGTGGCTCGCGGCGGCCAGAAAACGCGTCTTGGAAATGCTGGCGTCTTCGGCCGTGCTTTTCGCGAGCGCCAGTTCCGAGTTCAGACGCGTCAGTTCCTCGGTGCGATCGCGAACGCGCTTTTCCAGCGTGGCGTTGGCGCGCTCCAGTGCCTCGGCGGCCTCAAAGGACGGCGTGACGTCGGAGAAGGTGATGACGAGACCGCCGCCCGGCATCCGGTTGGCGCGGACCTCGATCACCATATGCCGGTCGGGCAGGCGCTCCAGATAGGGTTCGCCCTCGGCGGTGTAGGCCTTCAGCCGGTTCTCCACCAAGAGCTCCTTGTCGCCGAACTCCGAAGGCGTGAGCGCCGTCATGTATTCGAGGATCTCCCGCAAGGGGATTCCGATCTGCGCGAGGTGTGGCGCCAGGCCCAGAATATCGCCGAACTGGCGGTTGGAGCAGATCAACTGCAAGTCGGCGTCGAATACCGCGATGCCCTGGCGCACATGGTTGAGTGCGGTCTGCAAGATCTCACGGTTGAAATGCAGCGCCGCGTGCGAGTCGTCGAGCAGTTTGAGCGCCGCCTTGGCGGAGACGGTGCGCTTGCGCAGCAGCAGCGACATCACCAGGCGTGAGGATGCGGCCCCGATCGACGATGCGATCAGATGCTCGGCGTGCTGAAGCAATTCGAAATCCGCCGGCGCTGATGGCGCGAGACGGATATTGCGCGCCGTCGCAAAGGCCTCAAAGGAATCCCGCGCGCGGTCGGGCCCGAGATACTGCGCCACCGTGCTCTGGATATCCTGCACCGTCACCGTGGTCCGCCAGCGGCGGAAGGTCGGCGTCATCGGGGCCAGCACGCTTGGCGCGAACAGGTCCGCCTGCATCCGTTCGATCGAGGACGGCCGGCGCGAGAGCGAAAGCAGCACATAGGCCAGAATGTTCAGCGTGAGCGACCAGAGCACGCCATGGACGAGCTGCGGCAAATTGGAACCGAACAGCGCCTGCGGCCGCAGCGTCTCGATGCCGAGCGGGCCACTATGCAGAAATTCCAGTCCGCCCGGCGTGCCATCGAGGAAACTCGGCAGGAACAGCGTGTAAGCCCACACCGTAAAACCGACCAGCATGCCTCCCATGGCGCCTCGCGCGGTCGCGCGCTGCCAGAACAGTCCGCCGAAAAAGGCCGGCGCGAGCTGCGCGATCGCCGCAAACGACAACAGCCCGATCGCCGCCAGCTGGGCTTCGCCCAAAGCGCGATAGTAGAAATAGGCCATCGCCATGATCGCGAAGATCGCAAAGCGGCGCGCGCCGAGCAGGAAGCGGCCGAAATCCTGCTGTCCATCGCCGGTTTCACGCCGGCGCTGCAGCACCAGCGGCATGATGATGTCGTTCGAGACCATGACGGAAAGTGCGACGCATTCCACGATCACCATCGCGGTCGCCGCCGACAGGCCGCCGACAAAGACGGCCACGCTGAGCAGCGGCGCGTCTCCCTCCACCGGCAGCGCCAGCACATACATGTCGGGATCGACCGCACCGAACGGAAAGCTGATGAGCCCGGCGAGCGCGATCGGGATCACGAACAGATTGATCGCCACGAGATAAAGCGGAAACAGCCAGCGCGCGCGGCTGACCTCCGAGGGCGTGGAGTTCTCGACCACGCTGACGTGAAACTGGCGCGGCAGCAGCATGATCGCGCAGAACGACAACAGCGTCATGGTCAGAAAATTGCCGGCCGATGGCACGTATTCGATCGCGCGCACCGCTTCCGGCGTTTTCATCGCGCGCTCGATCAGTTCGTGCGGCGAGAACATCCAGAAGGTGACGAAGGCGCCTGCCGCGATGAAAGCGACGAGCTTGACGATGGATTCGGTCGCGACCGCCAGCATCAGGCCGTGCTGGTGTTCGGTCGCATCGGTGTGGCGGGTGCCGAACAACACGGCAAAGGCCGCCATCGCCAGCGTCGCGGTCAATGCGATATCGCCGAGCAGCGGAATCGAGGAAATGGCCTGATCCTCGCTCAGGATGGTTTCAAGTGAGGAGGCGACGGCTTTAAGCTGGAGCGCGATGTAAGGCACCGAGCCGATGATGGCGATCAGCGCCACGGTTGCGGCGACCGCCTGGCTCTTGCCGTATCGCGCGGCGATGAAATCGGCGATCGAGGTGATGTTTTGCGACTTGGCGAGCTTGATCACGCGGCGCAAAAGCGGCGTGCAGAGGCCGATCATCAGGATCGGGCCGACATAGATCGCCAGGAAGTCGACGCTGGTGCGGGTGGCGAAGCCGACCGAGCCGAAGAAGGTCCAGGAGGTGCAGTAGATCGCGAGCGACAGCGGATAGATTAGCGCGCTGGCGTGGCCGCGCTGCGCCGGCGAGAGGCGGTCGCCGTAGCTCGCTACGAAAAACAGGAAGCCGATATAGCCGAAGGCGGCGGCGATCACGCCCCAGTCGTGCAGCATTGCTGCTTGCTCCCTTCCGCGCGGCCGCTGAAGCAGCCATTCAGGAAGGACTATAGCCGGATTGGACCGGCAAAGCACCGGGCGTAACGGTCAAGGACCGGTGGACGGGGCGCCAATCGGCGAATTAACGTTATTCCGCCGCCAGCGATTTTTCCTTCAAGGGCAGACCGAGCTGGTCCCAGACCTGCAACAGGGCTTCGGCCAGCTGATCGATCAGCGCGTCCTCGTGATAGGGCGAGGGCGTGATCCTCAGGCGCTCGGTGCCCTTGGCCACCGTCGGATAGTTGATCGGCTGGATGTAGATGCCGTGTTCCTCCAGCAGGAGATCGGACGCCTGCTTGCACTTTTCGGGATTGCCGACGAACAGCGGCACGATGTGGGTGTCGCTCGACATCACCGGCAGACCCGCGGCGGTCAGGATCGCCTTGGTGCGGGCGGCGCGCTCCTGGTGACGTTCGCGCTCCCAGTTCGAAGTCTTCAAATGCCGGATCGCAGCCGTAGCCGCCGAGCAGATCGCCGGGGGCAACGCGGTTGTAAAAATAAAGCCCGGCGCGTAGGAGCGCACGGCGTCGATAATCTCGGCGCTTGCGGCGATGTAGCCGCCGAGGCAACCGAAGGCCTTGGCGAGCGTGCCTTCCAGAATATCGATGCGGTGCATGACGCCGTCACGCTCGGCGATGCCGCCGCCGCGCGGGCCATACATGCCGACCGCGTGCACTTCGTCGACATAGGTCATCGCGCCGTATTTCTCGGCGAGATCGCAGATCTTCGACAGCGGCGCGATGTCGCCGTCCATCGAATAAAGGCTCTCGCAGACGATCAGCTTCGGCCGGTCCGGCCCCGCCGCACGCAGCAATTCCTCCAGATGCGCCATGTCGCTGTGGCGGAAGATCTGCCGCTCGCAGCCGGCCTGGCGAACGCCTTCGATCATCGAATTGTGGTTGAGCGCGTCGGAAAGAATGAGGCAATTGGGAATGAGCTTGGCAATGGTCGAAATGCCGGTCTGATTGGACACATAGCCCGAAGTGAAGAGCAGCGCGCCTTCCTTGCCGTGCAGGTCGGCGAGTTCCTGCTCGAGCTGCACCAGGGGATGATGGGTGCCGGCGATGTTGCGTGTGCCGCCGGCGCCGGTGCCGACGCGGGTTGCGGTCTCGACCATCGCGCCGACCACCTTCGGATGCTGGCCCATGCCGAGATAATCGTTGGAGCACCAGATCACGACGTTGCGCGTGCCTTGCGGCGAATGCCACACCGCATGAGGGAAACGGCCGGCGACGCGTTCCAGATCGGCAAAAACCCGATACCGTCGCTCGTCATGGAGGCGGGAGAGGGCGGTACGGAAAAACTGGCTGTAATCCATCGCGGAACCTGGAACTGGAATATGGGCCGAAGGTGAGAGCCCCTTTTTAGAGGGTTTCTACGATCCGTGTCGAGCCGTAATCGAAACACGGCCCGACACGGAAGACCTTGATTTCGGTGAAGTTTCGGTGCGCGTCGCGTTCAGTCCTGACATGCGTAACCGTAAACCACGGCGCTTCCTCAAGCTTTTCTAAAACTGCCCCCGTTTTCCCGATCATGTCGTATCGCGTCGGCCGGGCGCCGGCGGAACGCTCTCGGGGAATGAGAGATCCAATTGAATTGAATTTCTATTTTTTGAAACAATCGTTGCAAGTTCGCCGGCCCGCAGCCTAGAATCGGGCCATGGACCGTGGCCCGCTGACCGAACGCATCATCGAGACGTTCGACGACATGCCCGAGCAATTGCAGGCAGGCGCGCGCTACGTGCTCGACCGCCCGCGCGACGTGGCGCTGTTGTCGATGCGCGAGCAGGCGCGTCAAGCTGGCGTGCAGCCGGCGACCATGACGCGGTTGGCGAAGCGTCTCGGCATGGACGGCTATGACGAAGTGCGCGAGCTCTATGCCGCCGCCGTGCGCGACGGCGACCTCGGCTTCGCCAGCAAGGCTGGCGTC
>Ga0116129_1000887_pt1 | contig 17571 bp, 12 predicted proteins | sample June2015DPH_17_2_FD_89732 | JGI IMG/M metagenome (GOLD analysis project Ga0116129, IMG submission 89732) | Peatland microbial communities from SPRUCE experiment site at the Marcell Experimental Forest, Minnesota, USA - June2015DPH_17_10 | ecosystem: Environmental > Terrestrial > Soil > Wetlands...
TGGTGCCCGTTATTGGTTCAAGCAGACGCCTTGGGACGATCAGGAAACGTATTGGAAACACTCACCGCTTGCCTTGGTGGGGAATGTCACGACGCCGACGATGGTGCTCGTGGGCTTGAACGACCTCCGTACGACGGTGGGAGAGGCGGAGCAGTACTACCAGGCGTTACAGATGCGGCACGTACCGACCGAGCTGTATGAGATTCCGGGTGCGGCGCATGTGAATATCCGGCCGTCGCAGTTGGCGGCCCAGAGTACGGCAATCCTCGAATGGTTTGCGCGCTATCGAAGCGATGCGCCTGGCAACCAAACTGCCGCAGCTACTTCTGCTTCCCCCTAAGGACGACTAGATGAATTACAAACTCTCCGCCGCCATCGGCGCTCTCTTGTTGACCGGAACGGCCGCCGTTTGCAACGCCGCGGAACCGCCGGGTTCGCCAGCCTCCGGCAGTGCAACGACCGCTCTGCATTGTGGCCACCTGATCGATGTCGCCAGCGGCAAGCTGCTGGGTAAGACCACCGTCATCGTCGAGGCGGGGCTGGTGAAAGAGATCGCGGCGGGCGAGCAGACCCCGAGCGGTGCCCAGGCGATCGATCTATCCACACAGACGTGTATGCCGGGTCTCATCGATGCCCATGTGCACCTGACGCTCCAGTTCGACCGGACCCATTACGTTGATCAGTTTCATTGGAATGTCTCGGACTACGCCATACGTTCCACCGTGTACGCCCGCCGCACACTCTTGGCAGGATTCACGACCGTACGAAATCTCGGCGACAATGACAACGAGTCCGCCGCGCTGCGCAATGCCATCAATGCCGGCATCATTCCGGGTCCCCGGATCTACACCGCCGGCCAAGCCATCGGCTCCACGGGTGGTCATGCGGACCACACCGACGGTTACCGCGCCGACCTGGCCGGCGATCCCACACCGGTGCAGGGGATCATCAACGGCGTCGATGACGCTGTGAAAGCTGTGCGTCAGCATTACAAGCAGGGTGACGACACGATCAAGATCATGCCGTCGGGCGGCGTTCTCGATGAAAGCAGCAGCGGCGAAAACTCGCAGCTCACGCTGGAAGAGATACGCGCCGTCGTCACGACCGCACATGACTACGGGTTCATCGTCGGCGCCCATGCTCATGGCGCCGAGTCGATTCGCCGCTCCGTGCTCGGCGGTGTCGACTCGATCGAGCATGGGACCTTCATGGATGACGCGGATATGAAGCTCATGGTCGAGCATGGCACCTGGTATGTGCCCACCATCATCGCCGGCGACTACGTTGCGAGGCAGGCGAAAATACCGGGGTTCTACCCCGCGCAAGTTGCCGCCAAAGCGATCGCCATCGGTCCCGTGATACTGGCCACCGCCGGACGAGCCTATAAAGCGCACGTGAAGATTGCGTTCGGCACCGACGCCGGGGTCTTCCCGCACGGCGACAATGCGCACGAATTCGAGCTGATGGTTCAAGCCGGCATGCCGCCGATGTATGCCATCCAGGCGGCAACCACGAATGCGGCGGAATTGCTGAAGCGCGATAAGAGCTTGGGCTCCCTGTCGCCCGGCAAAATCGCCGACGTGGTGGCCGTACCGGGCAACCCTCTCGAAGACATCAGCCTCATGAAGCGCGTGAGCTTCGTCATGAAAGATGGCGTGGTCTACAAACTCAATTCAACGCCGGTGGCTTTGGCGCCCTGATCATATTCGACTCGCTGCGCCGCTGATCGCCCGCAAACGTGACATAAAAGAAGGGGGATTCCATGGTTCTTGATGTTCGGCCGATCACAGGCGCGGCATTGGCTCTGCTGATGCTGTTTTGCGCGGCTCCGCGCGTCCATGCCGAGGACACGGATAAGTCGCGGTTCACCGTCGGGCGGTATTTGGATTTGCAATCGGCGCGCGCACCCCAGGTGTCCCCCGACGGCACGCAGATCGTCTACACGCGGTTGATGGTCGACAAACAGGCCGACAATCTTCAGAGTGCGGTCTGGATCGTGGGCGCCGACGGCCAGCATCATCGCTTCCTCGCCAAAGGCAGCGATCCGGTTTGGTCGCCGGACAGCAAGAGCATCGCGTATCTGGCCGAAGGCCAGCCCAAGGGCACGCAGGTCTTCGTGCTGCACCTTGCCGTGCCGGGACCTGCCACTCAATTGACGTGGGGCGCGGAGGCGCCATCCAATCTTCGCTGGTCCCCCGACGGCCGTCAGATCGGCTTTACCATGGAGGTTCCCAGTCCGGAGAAGTGGTCGGTCGATCTGCCGGCGGCGCCCGAGGGTGCGAAATGGGCGAGCACGCCGCTCTATACCGAGAGGCTTCACTACCGTCGCGACACGTTCGGGTATACCGAGCAAGGATGGCGGCATCTGTTTCTGGTCGGGGTAGACGGCGGCACACCCCGCCAGGTCACCAGCGGGGATTGGAACGTCGGCGAGAGCGATTTTGAATACATCAATATCAATACCGCCGTCTGGGATTTCACGCCGGACGGACGCTTCGCAATTGTCGAAGGCTATAAAGAGGGCAATCCGGACCGCGACGATCGGGAGTGCTACATCTATTCCGTGGATCTCGCCACCGGTGCGGTAAAGCGCCTGACGACGGCTGCGGGCGGCTGGACGCGGCCCACGCTGTCGCCCGACGGCAAGACCATCGCTTATATCGGGTTCCCCAAGAACGAGGATTCGCGCCGCGTCGCGGATTTGTGGACCATGTGGGCGGACGGCAGCAATGCCACGCTGCGATCGGCGGGTTTCGACCGCGAGCCGGAAGGCTTGGTCTGGGCGCCGGACGGCAGTGCGCTCTACTTCACGGCCGAGGATAAGGGAAGTGTCCATCTCTATTCCTGGTCGCCGCACGGCGGTGTCCGCCAGGTGACGAGCGGCGCGGAGGTCGTGCTCACTCCGTCGGTGGGCCGCGGGACAATCGCCGCGATCAGATCCGATTTCCGCTCGCCCAAGGAGGTGGTGCTGATCAATCCGCGCCGCTCGGACGCTGCACAGCAACTGACGCATCTCAACGATGAAGCGCTGCGCGGTATCAATCTTTCCAAGGCCGAGGAGATTTGGTTCGACTCGAGCGGAGGGGCTCGCATCCAGGGTTGGATAGTCAAGCCGCCGAACTTCGATCCGTCGCATCACTATCCTTTGTTGCTGGAGATCCACGGCGGCCCGCACGGCATGTACAACGTGGGGTTCGACCCTTCGTTCCAGAATTTTGCGGCCAACGGGTATGTCCTGCTCTTCATCAATCCTCGCGGGTCAACAGGCTATGGAAACGCCTTCACCAACGCCATTGCCAAGCACTATCCGGGGGTGGACTACGATGACCTGATGGCCGGCGTCGACACCGTCGTCAAGCAAGGTGCCATCGACGAGGCCCGGATGTTCGTGTCCGGCTGCAGCGGCGGCGGCGTATTATCGAGCTGGGTGATCGGCCAGACGAATCGTTTTGCCGCCGCGGCTGTGCGTTGCCCGGTGACGGACTGGATCAGCTTTGCCGGTGAAACGGATATTCCGTACTTCACGTACCGCTTCTTCAAGAAGCCGTTCTGGGAAGACCCGACCGATTGGCTGGCGGAGTCGACCCTGATGCACGTGGGCAACGTCAAGACCCCGACTCTGCTGATGACGGGTGTGCTCGACAGGCGCACGCCGTTTGCACAGACCGAAGAATACTACGCGGCCCTGAAGTACCGAGGCGTGCCCTCGGCGTTGCTGCGCTTCGACGGCGAATATCACGGCACCGGCAGAAAGCCGTCGAACTGGATGCGCACGCAGCTCTATATGATGGGTTGGTTCAACCGCTACGGGAACACGGGGGCGCCGCCGCCGCGGTAGGTGCGGGCGCACACGGCAAGTTCAATCGGCCGGCGGGTTGCGCAGGAGCAGCCCGCCGGTCAGAGCGCCAATTGCCTTTATGCGCTTATTGGACTAGAAGGAGGATATGGAAGGGATTTGCAGGAGGCAATCATGACGACGCGACGAAATTTTCTCATGGGAATCGGAGCGCTCGGTGCAGGCGCCACCACCGTGCGGGCAGAGGACCTGTGTGCCGTCTACACCAAGGCGACACAAAACGCCACGACGGCGGCGCAAGCGCTCGACCGTTTGAAGGAAGGTAATGCGCGCTTTGTCGCGGGCCGCCCGATCCATTGCAATCCTCAGACACAAGTGAAACTCACGGCCGCTGGCCAGGCGCCCTTCGCCGCGGTACTCGGCTGCATGGATAGCCGGGTATCGCCCGAACTCGTATTCGATCAGCGCATTGGCGACATATTTGCAGTGCGCATTGCGGGCAACTTCGTCAATACCGATATCCTCGGGAGCCTCGAATACGCGACCCAAGTGGCTGGAGCCAAGCTCATCGTCGTCCTGGGTCACTCGGATTGTGGTGCCATCAAGGGCGCGATCGACCATGTGAAGTTAGGCAACCTGACGGCCGCGCTCGAGAATATTCAACCGGCAGTGGCGGAAGTGACCGCGGCCAATGGTCCCGCAGACTCAAAGGATAAGAAGTTCGTACAAAAGGTCAGCGACCGCAATGCCACGGATGCGGCCGGGCAGTTGAGCTCTCGGAGCAAGGTGCTGGCGAGTTTGATCGAGGAGCATAAGCTCACGATTGTTGCCGCGATGCACGATGTAAGCACGGGAGTGGTCACCTGGCTCGGATGACGGTGCCGGTCGCCAATGATCACCCCCAACGGGCGGGGCATTGCGCCCCGCCCGCCAGAGTCTCCATCAATGTGTTTTTTGGCGGCTGATCGCCCAGACGTAAGCAGCCACCGCTTGCACATCCGACGGTGACAATGTCGCACCGCCCATCGGCGGCATCACGCCGCTTGCCTGCTTGGGTTTCATGACACCCTGGGTGATGGTTTGCGCAATTGCGGGCAAAGCGCCGTCGCCCCAAAGCCATGCTCCGCTGGTCAAGTCCGCGCCCATGGTACTTCCTTTGCCATCGGACCCGTGGCATCCGGTGCAGGTACCGCCGGCGGCTTCACCGTGGAAGATCCGCTCGCCGAGAGCCAGCTGATCCTTCGATACGCCGGGCGGTGCATGCAAGGCCGCGGTAACACGGTTTGCATCGGGGTGCATGCCCTCGGGGGGTAATTCGGTGGACGAAGCCGAGGCACCGGTCCGGGGAGCAGGGGCCTCGACTACTTGGGCAGCGCCGGTTCCCTCATAGGTCACGCGCCAGATGCGGCCACGCTGATCGTCGGAAATGAACAGAGCACCATCGGGTCCCATGGCGAGACCGGAGGGCCGGTGAGCGGCTCGGCCGGGTTCCTTGTCCGCGCCGGCGAATCCGTCTGCAAACACGACGAAGTGCTGCGACGTCTTGCCATCCGTCATCGGTTGGAAAACGACGTTGTAGCCGCCTTGCGGCGCGGGGGCGCGATTCCAGGAGCCGTGGAAGGCAATGAATGCGCCACCTCGATAGGCTGCTGGAAATTTATCGCTGGTCACGATCAAAAGATCGTTGGGTGCCCAATGCGCGGGAAAGAATGCGGCAGGCGGGGTGCGTGTGGCGCAAAGCCCCACGCTCTTTCCACCGTCTCCGCCGTACTCCGGTGCCAGTACCAGCTTTTTCTGTGCGCCATCGAAATAACATTCCGGCCAGCCGTAATCACGGCCCTGCGCGAGCTGCACGACTTCCTCGGCGGGCAGCTCCGGTCCGTCCGCCGGCTTGTACAGGTTCGACCAGTTTTCGGACAGTTGGTCGCGGCCATGTTGGGTGACGAAAAGCCTTCCGGCGTCATCGATGGCGAACCCTTCACCATTGCGAATGCCCGATGCGTAGCGCTCGGCCGGTGAGAATTTCTGATCGGTCTTGTTGGCATCGTACTTCCAAGTGCCGGCGCGCGTTTCCTTCTCCGTGCAGGGCTGGATGCCGGGCGACTTGGCTATCCGGTTCTGCTGTTGGCAGGCATTGGTCGCCGATCCTAGGTCGACGAAGAGGTTGCCCCGGGTATCGATGATGAAAGGATGCATCGGATGATCGCCGGTCAGCGGCAGGCCGGAGACGATCACCGTAGGTTTCGAGGTCGGCACGATCTGGCCTTGGGCCAAGGGATACCGAACGATGCGATCGTTGACCTCGGCATAGACTGAATCATTGTAGAACGCGATGCCGGTGCCCCCCGCGGAGCCCTCCGCCTGGCTGTCGCCGAAGCGCTTGATGAGGTCGGCGTGGCCCCGGCCCTGCGTATCTTGAAGCGCCACGAGAAACCCGCCGGCGGGCGGCGTGTCGTTCTTGTAGTAACGGCCGCTCCACGTGTTCACGTAGACAACGCCGTTGGGCGCGACGACCAGGTGGCGTGCGTGACCTATCTTGTCGGCAAAGATGGTGGCGCAAAAGCCGGGTGCCAGCGTGATGCCTCCATTGTCACCGCGGCACGCCGCGGCGGCCGGTGCGGCCGGCGCGGCCATCGCAGCGCCGGAAATTCCGCCCATAACGGTTGCGGCGAGGAGAAAGTTGAGCGCACGCGATAGTGGGGGTGAGAGCGTCATGATGTTTTCCTTAGATGGGGTTCGCGCAATGACAAAGCGGCAGGTGTCTTTGCGGCTTGCGGGGCTTTGCAAGGATCGCGTCGGTAAGTGGGCGGCGTCAGTAACGGAACGTGCGAAACCGAGATACTATTTGCCGCTCTGCGGCGTAAAAACGAATTTCTCGCCAGAAATGTTGGCGGCGAACATGAGACCGCCCTTGGCGACCGTAAATACCGCCATGCCACTCTGGTAGTTGCCGTTGGTTGTCGCATTGCTTGGACTACCACTTGCTTCGGAGGAGGAGCGATCGGTGCCCACAGCGGCGGAGGCTCCCGTGGTGATGGCGACGGCGCTGGCGCCGGCGGCAAATTCGAATTTACCGGATTCGAATTCATCCAAGTTTGGCTTGTCCTGAAAGAATACTATTTGACTGAACGCTTTGCCGCCGGCCTGAAACCCGAAGCTCAACTGCGTCATCACGGCGGTGCCGACTACTTGATCATGCACATATACCCGACCGCTCCCTCGAGCACCGCCGACGACGAGGCCGCCGGCGCCGATGGTTGGGAATACTGCGTAGGCATAACAGTTGTTGAAGAATACGGCGCTTTCGCCGGCGTGTTTGAATAGCGCGATGGTGTCGTCGTATTCGTCGGCGTGGGCCACGCCCGACCCCAGCAACAGGGTCAGCGTTACGCCGAGGAGGCGACGCGGGATCGTCATATGAGGTATTGGGTGGTGCATGAATAGAATTGCAGGTTGAACGGTTACAGTGCGCCCGGCGCCCAACCAAATGAGGCCCCACCGGCTGATTTAACAGTATACACCGGGGCTATTCAGAACCTAGCGGAAAAAATCAGAACCTAAGCAATGCGCTCGACCCACTGAGCGCGCCATGCGCCGGCCTCGAATGGATCGGCAAAATACTGTGTTTCCCGGGTAACCTTGTCACCGCCGAACTCCATGATGCTCACGGTGTAGGACGGCTTGCCGTCATAAGTCAAGATATACTCGGTGATCCAAAGATCACCGCCGCCGATGATTCGCCGCACCGCAAAACGCTTTTTGCTCGGCTGTTTGGTGCGAGTAATTTGTATGTTGCATCGACCGCGGATTCGCTCGCCCGATTGTGGGTAATCCAGCACCGCGTCCTCGTGATAGATGGAGTGCTCCGTTTCGAAATCGTTCGCATCGGACGCCGCCCAATGCCGATCCAACGCCGTCCGTATCTCTTGGTCTCGCATCTCGCCCTCCCGCCCTAAGATTCCCAATATTCCTGCCTGCAATTACAACAACTGAGTGTAAGCAAGTCGATTGAACGATGCTATGGGCGTGGTAACGGCGGGCAGCAGCGAACGATTTGAGCAGAATAGGAAAAAAATAGCAGCCGGATAAAAGACCGCACTCGATTGGATCCATAGGATGAGCCCCAGGCAGATTCACAAAAGGGCACAAAACCATGCGTGCACTTCTAGCGATCGTCGGGATATTGATTCTTTGGATCGCCGTTGTATTTTCGTTGTTGCGGGTGTTGGCGGATCTGACGCGCCTGACTTCCGTGCCACCGCACCTTTCCGGGGATGAGTCGGCGGACGTTGACGATGAAAGTGAGTTGCCCGAGGGGATAACGAATGCCCGCTAAACGGCTTGATTCGCGTGCACGGGTTGACTTGGCGCGCCGCCGCACGGCCTCGCTCATCACACCCACCGATCTCGGTGCCGAGGCGTCGAGAGATATCGCCGGGGGGTTGAATGCAATCCTCGCCGAGGTGTTTGCGCTGTACATGAAGACCAAGAACTTCCATTGGCGCATGAGCGGCCCGAATTTCCACGACTACCATTTGCTGCTAGATGAGCAGGCCGATCAGCTGTGCGCGATAACGGATCGTATTGCCGAACGGATCCGGAAGACCGGCGGATCGACCTTGCGATCAGTGGGCCATGTCTCTCGAATTCAACGCGTCACGGACAATGATGCTGAATATGTCGACCCGCTCGATATGCTGGCGGAGTTGCGCGAGGATAACCAAGCGCTGGCCGCACGGTTGCGCGAGGTGCGTGAGATGGTGGACGAGCGCCGTGATGTCGCTGCAGCGAGCCTGATTGAGAGATGGATAGATGATGCTGAACGGCGCACTTGGTTCTTGTTGGAGACGACTCGCTCCGTCGATTAATCTCATTGGCATCCGTTCATGAAGCCGGTCACATTGCTGAGTATTGCACTGCTGCTGGTCTTCGCGGCGCCTAAAGCGTTTTCTGCTGACTCCAATCGATGCGATCCTGCTGCCGGGCCTGTACCGCAATTTGCGGTCCTCAGGTCCCGCAGCGGATTTTTGAATACCGATGATGCCAATCGGATCATGGAATCGCCATCTGATGTCGATCAATCCATCCTGGACGCAATCAATCATTTAGGTATTCGGTACGCGCGCGGTCGAGGTGTTGCGAAAGACAGCAGGGCCGCGCTCAAAATGTTCAAAATGTTGTCATTGGAAGGATATACGCCCGGCATGGTGAATCTCGGCATTGCATACGAGCTGGGACTGAGCGGACGGCGCGACCATCGTCGAGCCTATGCCTGGATTAGAGCGGCGTTGGTGCTCGGCGTACCGCAGGACGATTATGACGCGACCGTATTCAAATTGGGAATAATTGTGGGAAAGCTCGGCATGGCGAGGCTTGGGAGTGCAGATCGCCTTGCGGCCGGCATTGTGGAAGAGATCACGAGTCGCCGCAAATCGCCGGCTCAAGTGTATGCAGAGGATTCCGCGATGGCGAAATTGCCGTAAGGAGGGTAACTTTGCACCAGCCGATCTAAGAGGCGATAGGATGAATTGCTCGGAACTGTTCGTCTCCGCACTGGAGAACGAGGGCGTAGCGCAGATCTTCGGCGTTCCTGGAGAGGAGAACCTCGCCATGGTCGAGGCATTGCGCCGCTCTTCGATTAAACTGGTGGTGACCCGCCATGAACAGGCAGCCGCCTTCATGGCGGCTACGCACGGCCGGCTCACGGGCAGGCCCGGCGTATGCCTGGCGACGTTGGGTCCCGGCGCTCTCAACTTGACGACCGGCGCCGCCTACGCGCTTCTCGGGGCCATGCCGATGGTCATGATCACCGGCCAGAAGGGCATTCTGAGCCGCAAGCAGGCGGGTTTTCAGATGGTTGACATCGTCGCGACCATGACGCCGCTCACAAAGATGGCCCGCCAGATCGTCAGCCCTGCGACGATCCCCTCCTTGGTGAGGGAAGCGTTCCGGATGGCGCAGCAGGAACGTCCCGGACCGGTGCATCTGGAACTGCCCGAGGACATCGCGGCAGAGCCGGCACCTGATATGGCTCTGGTCTCGCCACATCCGATCGAGATGCCGGTCGCTCAACCAGCGACACTGGATCGGGTTGCAGCGCTGATCCGCGAAGCCGAGCGGCCCCTCATCATGCTCGGCGCCGCGGCGAGCCGGCCGCAACTCTCGGATGCCCTATCCGATTTCGTACGACGCATGAAAATCCCGTTCGTCAATACGCAGATGGGGAAGGGCGCTGTCGCCGGCGGATCCGGGCTCTACATGGGCACTGCCGCGCTCTCCGAGCACGACTATGTCCATGACGCGATCGACCGCGCTGATCTGATCATAGCGATCGGCCACGATACGGTTGAGAAACCGCCGTTCTTCATGGGGCCCAAGGGCCCGACGGTGCTGCACGTGGGATATCTCCCGGCGACTGTCGAGGAAGTGTACTTTCCGCATGCGGAACTCGTCGGCGATGTCGGCTCCACCCTCGAGCTGCTTGCTCAGCGCCTCGAGGGCAGGGTGCCGAACGCAGGCGCGCTCCTGCCCCTGCGCGAGAGGATTCTCGCGCATATTGGCGCGCGGGCGGACGAGAGCCGCTATCCTTTGACGCCGCAGCGCATCGTGCACGATGTGCGGCAGGTGATGCCCGAGGACGGCATCGTCTGCCTCGACAACGGCATGTACAAGATCTGGTTCGCGCGCAACTATCGCACGCGTGTAGCGAACACCTTGCTGCTCGACAACGCGCTCGCAACCATGGGCGCCGGTCTGCCCTCGGCCATGATGGCTGCGATGCTGCACCCGGATCGCCGCGTCCTCGCGGTGTGCGGCGACGGCGGGTTCATGATGAATGCGCAGGAGCTGGAGACGGCGTCTCGCCTGCGGCTCAACCTCGTCGTGCTGATCCTGCAGGATGACGCCTACGGCATGATTCGCTGGAAGCAGGCGGTGGATGGCTTTCCCGATTTCGGCATGAGCTTTGGCAATCCCGATTTCGTCGCTTTCGCCGCGGCCCATGGCCTGAAGGGCGCCCGGGTCGATGGCGCCGACGGCCTCGCACCGGCGCTCGAGGCGGCTTTCACCAGCCGGGGTGTCCATCTCGTCGTGGTGCCCGTGGATTATTCCGAGAACAGCCGGGTTCTCATCGAGGAGCTCCGTGCCCATCGAGGGCAGTCATGAGCTGCTTCGAGCGTGCCACTGGTGATGCAGCGGCTGCGCGACGGGTGCCACTCTAGCACTCGATTCTGCCCTGTCTTGGTCATGGGCTCTCAGAATGTCACCTTAGTCTTGGGACTTTACATCTGATATTGTAGGTGTCAGTAGGGATATTCAAAGCGTGCTCTAAAAATACATCCATATTGCCGAAGCCATATATACGGGGCGGGGCTCATAGAGTAAAAATCGGCGGCCGCCCCACGCTGAAGGAATCAGAGGTTCGTTTGCAGCGGGTGCTCGATGTCGCCAGGCGGAATTTTCTCACTGCGGGATACCCCGATGCTGTCCGGCCGTAAGGACCGTCGCGATTCGCCATTGCCGCGCTATCGACGCCTCTGGCGACGATGCTGTGCCTTCGCGGTGATGGTTTGCGCAGGGGCCTGCGCGGTGGGCCCCAACTATCATAAACCGCACGTTCAGATTCCCGACAGCTTCAAAGAAGGCGTTGACTGGCAGCGCGCGCAAGTGAACCCGCAGGAATCGATATCCAGCGACTGGTGGCGCGTGTATCAGGACGACAAGCTCGCGCAGCTGGTCGAACAGTCGCTGAAGGCAAATCAGTCGATCGTTGCGGCGGAAGCGGCCTACCGCCTCGCACTGGCGACCGTGCAGGCCAATACCGCGAGTCTCTTTCCCGTCGTCACGGCGGGATTGTCCGGTTCGCGCAGCGGCACGGGCGCGGGTGCCGCCGCCACGACCGGGGCTGTCCCGGGCGTGTACAACACCGTCGCAGCCACTGTTTCGGCGAGCTGGGAGCCGGATTTATGGGGTGGAATCCGTCGCCAGATAGAATCAGCCAAAGCAAGTGCGCAGGCGACCGACGCGCAACTGGCCGGCGAGCGGCTGTCGATCGCGGCGAGCCTCGCGATCGACTACTTCGAGTTGCGGCAGGCCGATATCGACATCCAGTCGCTGAAGCAGCAGCAGGACATCGACGCGCACATTCTCGAGATGACCCGCGCCACTTTTCTGCAAGGCGAGGCCTCCAACGACGAGGTGCTGGCCGCACAGGACACGCTCGAGCTGGTGGTGGCCGAGCTGCAGACCACAGAGGCATCAAGGGAGCAGGACGAACACGCGATCGCGGTGCTGATCGGCGTACCGCCGGCAGGTTTCGCGCTGCCTCCTGACCCATCCTATGCGTTCGTGTTGCCGGCCGTGCCGCTGGCGTTGCCGTCGCAGCTGCTCGAACGGCGCTACGACGTGGTGAGTGCAGAGCGCACGGCGGCGTCGGCTAACGCGAAGATTGGTGTGGCCGACGCGGCGTTCTTTCCGACGCTGACGCTCTCCGCGGAAGGCGGATACGAGCACAACAGGTTTGCGCACCTTTTCTCGCTGCCTAATCGCGTCTGGACTCTGGGTCCGGATCTCGCGGAGACGATCTTCGATGGCGGCGCACGTACTGCCGCGGTGCATGAAGCCCAGGCGACCTATGATGAGGCCGCGGCGACCTATCGCAACGCGGTGTTGACCGCGTTCCAGAACGTCGAAGACAGCCTGTCGACGGTCAACCATCTGCGGCAGCAGATGCAGGCTTTCGAAAAAATTCTTCAACGCAACCAGCAACTCTTCGCCAGCGAGCGCGCGCAGCAACTCGCCGGAACGGCAAGCGAACAGGATCTGCTGACCCAGCAGCTTACGCTGCTGCAGGCTGAGCAGAACCTGAAGGATACGCAATCGCTGCTCACGCAGGGCAGCGTCGCGCTGATCAAGAACCTCGGCGGCGGCTGGCGTTGGGACGATGCGAAAGGCTCGGCGGCGGCCGGCCAGAATCTGTCGTCCGATCGCGGACCGGCGTTGCGGGAGGCCTCGAGGCCTTCGTCTCAATGAAGTCGAGCAAGGAAGTCTCCATGAAGTCTTTCCCGTTGAGTGTGTCCCTGCCAGGTCTGGTGTTGATGGCACTCGCCGGTTGCCATAAGAGCAAACCGCCGGCGCCGGTCCCGCAGGTCTCCGTGGTGACGGCTCAGGCGCAGACTGTACCTCTCACGAGGCAACTGGTCGGGAGATTGTCGTCGTATTACAACGCCAATGTCACCGCGCGGGTTTCCGGCGTATTGCTCAAACGCACCTATGCCGAAGGCAGTCAGGTGCAGCGGGGGCAACTGCTGTTCCAAATCGATCCGGCCTGGTACCAGGCGCAACTGGACAATGACGTCGCACTTCTGGCGGAGGACCAAGCCACTTATATCAATGATCGCGTCACTGCCGAGCGAAACCACAAACTGCTGCCCGTAGGCTCGGTGTCGCAACAAACGGTTGACAACGCCGACGCCGCCGAGCGCAGCGCCGCCGCCAAGGTCAAAGCGGACCAAGCCATAGTCGACAGTGCGCGCCTCTACCTTTCCTACACGCGTGTCACTTCGCCGATTAGCGGTGTCGCCGGACAGCAGCAAGTCACCGAAGGTGCCGTCGTCGGAAGCAGCAACAGCGATGCGGGTGCGGGCGGGACTTTGCTCACCACGGTCCAGCAGCTCGACCCGGTGTACGTGAATTTCACCATCAGCGCGGCCGACCTGATAACTTTGCGGCAGGCCCAAAGCGCCGGGTCGGTCGCGCTCGCGCAGCAGAATGCGACTACGGTGCAGATCAGCTTGCCCAACGGCAGCCGATATGGCCGACTCGGAACGCTCGACTTCTCCGACGTTACCGTGAATGCGACCACCGGTGCGGTCAATTTGCGCGCGCTGGTCGCCAATCCAGCGCATGAACTGCTGCCGGGCATGTATGTCACGCTGACGGTCGCCCTCGGCCGGCAAAACGACGTATTCCTGATTCCGCAGCAAGCGCTGCAGCGTGACACCGTCGGTGCGTATCTGCTGGTCGTCGGTCAGGATGGCAAAGTCGCGCGCAAGAACGTCAGCGCGACCGCCAGCCAAGGCACCGATTGGATCGTCACCGGCGGCCTCGCGAATGGTGACCAGGTGATCGTGGTGGGCCTGCAAACCGTGCAGGAGGGTGGACAGGCGAAAGCCAGCCCGTGGCAGCCGCCCGCCACACCGGCATCGACGACCTCTGCGCCGGCACCCTCGGAACCGGCCCCCGGCAGTTCCCCGGCCGCCGGCAAGGCGCAGTAGGAGAATCTCATGCCGAGTTTCTTCATTGACCGTCCGGTGTTCGCGTGGGTTATAGCAATCCTGATTTCGCTGTTCGGCTACATCGCCATGCGCAGCATGGGAATCGATTCGTATCCGAACATCGCGCCACCTCAGGTGACGGTCACTGCGATCTACCCGGGCGCGAGCGCCGCGACCATGGAATCGACCGTGACCCAGGTGATCGAGCAGCAGCTCACCGGCATCGATAACCTGCTGTATTTCAGCTCGACCTCGGGTTCCAACGGCCAGACCGTCATCACGCTCAGCTTCGCCACCGGCACCAACCCCGACACTGCGCAGGTTCAGGTCCAGAACAAGGTCACACTGGCCACGCCGCTGTTGCCGCCCCAGGTTACCCAGCAGGGACTCGTCGTCGCGAAGGCGAGTCCGGACATTTTGATGTTTCTTGCCCTGCAGTCGAACAGTCCGGCGATCGACGCCGCGCGCTTGAGCGACATCCTGGCCTCCCAGGTTCAGCCGGCGGTCGCCCGCGTCAGCGGCGTCGGCAATACGACTTTGCTGGGTTCGGAATATGCTGCGCGCATCTGGCTGAATCCCGACAAGCTGCAAGCCTACGGGCTGTCGACGACCCAGGTTCTCAATGCGGTGAATGCGCAGAACGCGCAGTTCGCGGCGGGATCGCTGGGCGCGGACCCGGCCGTCAAGGGGCAGGTCTTCACGGCGACGGTTTCCGGCGACGCGTTGTTCTCGTCGCTCGAGCAGTTTCGGGACATCATTCTGATCGCCAATAGCGACGGCACGGCGGTGCGGCTCGGAGATGTCGCGCGCGTTACCTTCGGTGCGCAGACGTCGGGGTTGGCGCCCGTCTATGATGGCAAGCCGGCGGGCGGCCTCGCGATCTTCCTGTTGCCCGGCGCCAACGCACTGTCGGTGGCGAATGCCGTCAAAGCGGCGATGGCAACGCTCGAGCGGGACCTGCCGGCAGGCGTGACTTGGAGCGTGCCGTACGACACCACGCCGTTCATCACCGCTTCGATTACCGATGTGGTGCATACCCTCGTCGAGGCCATCGTTCTGGTGTTCCTGGTGATGCTGTTATTCCTGCAGAACATCAGGGCGACGATCATTCCCACGCTGGTTATTCCAGTTGCGCTGCTGGGCACCTTCATCGGGCTGTCGCTGTTGCATTTCACGCTCAACCAGCTGACGCTGTTCGGGATGGTTCTCGCCATCGGGATCGTCGTCGATGACGCGATCGTCGTCATCGAGAATGTTGAACGCATCATGAGCGAGGAGCAGCGCGATGCCAAGGAGTCCACCCGCAAGGCGATGGGACAGATCACCGGGGCAATCATCGCCATCACGGTCGTGCTTTCTGCGGTGTTCATCCCGTCGGCCTTACAGCCGGGCGCAACCGGGATCATCTACGCACAGTTTGCGTTGACCATCGCCATATCGATGGGTTTTTCCGCTTTTCTGGCGATGTCGTTCACACCTTCGCTGTGCGCGGCGATTCTCAAGCCTGCCCACCACGAAACGAAGAACGCCTTCTTCCGCTGGTTCAACAGGACCTTCGAGAAGACGACGAATACCTACCTGGGGCATATCGGCAAGGCGGTGCGTCATGCGCCACGCTGGATGGTGGCCTTCGCGCTGGTGGTCGTGCTGACCGGTTTCCTGTACACGCGGTTGCCCACCGGTTTCGTCCCCGACGAGGACCAGGGTTTTGCGCTGGCGTTGGTCGGTCTGCCACCGGGCGGTACGCTCCAGAGCACCGATAAGGTGATGGCGGAGATGCGCGACAAGCTGCTACACAGTCCGGTCGGCAAGAATATTGCGGACATCTTCCAGCCGGAAGGCTTTAGTTTCGTCGGTACCAGCGAAAATGTCGGCATGGCCTTCATGAAGCTGACGGATTGGGACAAGCGCTCGCAGACCGCGATGCAGTTGATTCCGCAGTTCAATCAGATCCTGCACGGCATCCCGGATGCCCAGATCTTTGCGGTCAACCTGCCGACAATCCGGGGCTTGAGCCAGTTCGGCGGCATCGACATGTACCTGCAGGCGCGCACCGGACAATCGCGTCAGCAATTGATGCAAGCCGTACAGACGCTGATGACGAACGCAGGCAAGAGCCCTGCGCTTTACGGTATCCGGCCAAACTCGCTGCCGAGCGCACCGCAGCTGCAGATCGCGGTGGACCGGACCCAGGCGCAGGCGATGGGACTGTCGCTGACCGACGTGTACGACACCATTCAGATGGAACTCGCGCCGTTCTACATCGATCAGTTCACCTACGGAGGCCGGGTCAAGCGCGTCTACATGCAGGCGGACGCGCCCTATCGGATGGGACTCGACGCGTTCGATCATCTGTTCACGCCAAGCGGAATCACCAGCGCCGCGACCGGTGCGGCAACCGTGTCAGGCCAGGCAACCAATACCAGCGGATATCTGACGCAGGTCAATCCATCCGTCAGCAACACCTCGATCAGCCCGTACAACATGGTTCCACTGTCGAGCGTCGTGAAGGCCGATTGGGACGTCGGACCCATCGTGCTGCCGCGCTATAACGGTTACTCGGCGATCGAGATCGTCGGCAATTCGGCGCCCGGCTATTCCACCGGCCAGGCGATACAAACGCTTCAGAACATCGTCAACCAGAAATTGCCGCCGGGCTTCGACGCCGATTGGACGGGGCAGTCGTATCAGGAACTCTTGGCCGGGAGTTCGGCGACGGTGCTGATGGCATTGTCGATCGTCGTCGTATTCCTGTGTCTCGCCGCTTTGTACGAAAGTTGGTCGATTCCGGTGGCCGTGCTGCTGGTGGTGCCGCTGGGCATGCTCGGCATGCTGGCGTTTTGCCTGCTGCGCAATGTTCCGAACGATATCTACTTCAAGATCGGCCTCGTGACGGTCATCGGGCTCGCTGCGAAGAACGCGATCCTGATCGTCGAGTTTGCAGTGGACGGCCAAGCCCGCGGTATGACGCTGTATGATGCGATTTTGAGCGCCGGCAAGTTGCGGCTGCGCCCGATCCTGATGACGTCGATGGCATTCATCCTGGGCGTGCTCCCCTTGATACTCTCGAGCGGCGCGGGTGCATCCTCGCGCCACGAGATCGGCACCGGTGTCATCGGCGGCATGCTGTTCGCGACTTTCCTCGGCTTACTGCTGATTCCGGTGTTCTACGTAGCAGTGCGGCGCGTGCTCGGCGACAAGCTCGATGAGGCAACGAACAAGGCTCCATCGCGATAATGGTCTCAGGCGCGAGGGGTCGTCAGATGGAGCTTCAGCGAGATCTGAGCGATATCCCGATCAGAAGGTAAAACGACCGCCAATTGTCGGAGCAAGGTTGCTGTTGTAGTTGTAGGGGACGCCGGGGCCGTGAGGAATGGCGATGGCCAGACCGCCGCTGACCGCGGAATAGGCAACTCCAGCATAAATGTCGAAACGCTTGGTGAAGTGATGATCCAAGTACAGCGACTCTTCGTTGAGCGTGCCCGCGCAGGAACTGCGGAA
>Ga0116129_1000888_pt1 | contig 17559 bp, 12 predicted proteins | sample June2015DPH_17_2_FD_89732 | JGI IMG/M metagenome (GOLD analysis project Ga0116129, IMG submission 89732) | Peatland microbial communities from SPRUCE experiment site at the Marcell Experimental Forest, Minnesota, USA - June2015DPH_17_10 | ecosystem: Environmental > Terrestrial > Soil > Wetlands...
ACATCCCATGCTGTTACGTCAGCTGGAGTACTTCGTAGCGCTCGCTCAAGAGCGGCACTTCGCGCGGGCCGCGAGCGCCTGTTACGTGTCCCAACCGGCATTGTCGGAAGCCATCCGCAAGCTGGAACAGGAACTGAAGGTGCCGCTGGTCCGGCGTGACCAGAAGTTCGAAGGTCTCACTCCCGAAGGCGAGCGGCTCGTGCACTGGGCGCGCCGCGTGCTGGCCGACTGCGATGCTCTCAAACAAGAGGTCACGGCGCTGCAGACCGGCCTTGTCGGAGAGCTCCGGCTGGGCGTGGTCCCGGCCGCCGCGACTACCGTTGCGCTGCTTACGGATCCGTTCTGCGCCGCCCACCCGTTAGTGCGTGTGCAGCTGCTGACGAACCTGCGATCGGCCAGGATCGTCGAACGAATCCGCCGGTTCGAATTGGACGCCGGGATCCTCTATCCGGACCGGCAGGACACCGCCGACCTGCTGGTCACCCCGCTGTACCAGGAGCACCAAGTCCTCATCGCGGGCAGCGAGCTGCTCACCGGCAAATCGGACACCATCAGCTGGTCGGACGCCTTGGAATTACCGCTGTGCCTGCTGACCGTGGGGATGCGCGGTAGCCGACTCATCGACGATGCACTGAACACCCTGGATCTGGCGGTGACGCCCCAGCTCGAGGCCGATTCTGTGGCGACGCTGCTCGCGCACGTCGGCACCGGCCGATGGGCCAGCATCGTTCCACAAACCTGGATCCGCACCCTTGGCCTACCGAACGGCGCCTCGGTGCTGCGCCTGCACGATCCGTCGGTCACCGCTGTGATGGCGCTGGTCACCAATGCCGCGGAGCCGGGCTCTGTGGTGACCCGCGCACTGGTTCAGATTGCGCGCGATCCGGCCATCGGTGACGTGCTCGGTGGGCCATCCACGGCTGATCGGCGAGACCTATCAGCCGGTCGGAATCACGTCTTGGACAGCCCTGACGTGGGCGTTCCAGACTGGAATCGGTTCTCGTTTTTTGGGTGCATGCCGCCTGACCGAGGAACCGACGCCTAGAAGGAGGAACCAATGGCCAAGTGTGTGATGGTGCTCTACCCCGACCCTGTCGACGGGTACCCACCGAAGTACGCCCGCGACAGCATCCCGACGATCCACGGCTACCCCGATGGCAGCACCGTGCCGACCCCGTCGAAAATCGACTTCACTCCCGGAGAGCTGCTCGGCAGTGTCTCCGGTGCGCTGGGGCTGCGCAAGTTCTTCGAGGACGGCGGGCACGAGTTGGTGGTGACGTCGGACAAGGAGGGCCCGGACTCGGAGTTCGAACGCGAACTGCCCGACGCCGACATCGTGATCTCCCAACCGTTTTGGCCGGCGTACCTGACCAAGGAGCGGATCGCCAAGGCGCCCAAACTCAAGCTCGCGCTGACTGCGGGCATCGGCTCCGACCACGTGGATCTCGATGCGGCCAAGGAACGCGACATCACGGTCGCCGAGGCGACTTACAGCAATAGCATCAGCGTCGCCGAGCACACGGTGATGCAGATCCTGGCACTGGTGCGCAACTTCGTCCCGTCGCATCGGTGGGCCAGCGAGGGCGGGTGGAACATCGCCGATTGCGTGGAGCGTGCCTACGACTTGGAGGGCATGGACGTCGGGTTGATCGCCGCAGGCCGGATCGGGCGGGCGGTGCTGCGCCGGCTGGCGCCGTTCGACGTCAACCTGCATTACACCGACACGCGCCGGCTTTCGCCAGAGGTCGAGAAAGAACTGAACGTCACGTTTCATCCCGACGTGGAGTCGTTGGTGCGCTCGGTCGATGTGGTGTCCATCCACTCGCCTCTCTACGAGGACACGCGCCGGATGTTCAACGAGAGGCTGCTGGGCTCAATGCGGCGCGGCTCCTACATCGTCAACACCGCACGCGGCGAAGAAACCGTCCCCGAGGCGATCGCGGCCGCGCTCAGAAGTGGCCAGCTCGCGGGTTACGCCGGCGATGTCTGGTACCCGCAACCGCCGCCGGCCGATCACCCCTGGCGGACCATGCCCAATAACGCTATGACTCCGCATGTTTCGGGCACGACCCTGTCCGCTCAGGCCCGGTATGCCGCCGGCACCCGCGAAATTCTCGAAGCCTTCTTCGCGGGCAAGCCCATCCGGCCGGAGTACCTGATCGTGGAAGGCGGAAAGCTCGCCGGCACCGGAGCCCTGTCCTACCAGAAGTAGGACGGCACACCAGCGATCCGCATGGCGGCTAAGTGAATCACTTTAGCCGCCATGCGGATTCGTTACCTTCTGCAGCGTCGTGGCGCGGCGTAGCGACCAATCGGCGTGCGATGCCACCACGCGCGATCGCGCCGCAGTTCCTGTTTTGGCTATCTGGAATCACTTGTGTCACAGCAGTTTCAGTAGCCTCAGGACGGCGTTTTCTGTCGGTGGGTGCGGCTAGTTTCAGGGTATGAGTTCTGGCGCTGTGGTGGATCGGGAGGCGGTGACGGCGGCTTTTGATGCGTTGGACGCCGCGCTCGATGGTGTGGCCGCGCTGGATTGCGAGCCGCTGACCACCCCCGAGCGGTTTGGCTTGTTGGAGCGCTGCGAGCGGGTGCGCCGGCGGTTACCTGCCGTGGAGCATCCGCTGATCAATCAGCTTGCCCGCCAGGCCGCCCCGGAGGAGCTGGGCGGCAAACTCTCGCATGCGGTGGCCGAGTGGACGCTGATCAGCCGCGCCGAGGCCTCCCGGCGCATCCGTGAGGCTGCCGATCTGGGCGCGCGGCGCGCGCTTACCGGTGAACCTTTGGCGCCGGTGATGGCGGCCACCGCCGCCGCGCAGCGGGCCGGGCGGCTGGGAGGCGGGCAAGTGGCGGTGATCCGCCGGTTCTGCCACCAGCTGCCGGGCTGGGTCGACGAGGCGACCCGCGGGTGCGCCGAGGCGGATTTGGCCAGAAAAGGCTCGCAGTTTCGGCCCGAACAACTCGCCGGCATGGCCGAGCGGATCGCTGATTGCCTTAACCCCGACGGCACCTACAGCGACGACGACCGCGCCCGCCGACGCGGGCTGACCCTGGGCAAGCAGGAAGCCGACGGCATGTCAGCGCTGCGCGGCTGGCTGACCCCTGAAGCCCGCGCCAGCCTCGAGGCGGTGCTGGCCAAACTGGCCGCCCCCGGGATGTGCAATCCGCTCGACCAAACCGCGGTCGTCGACGGTGCTGCCACCCAACAGGGGATCGACCGTGACAGCCGCGGTCCCGCTCAACGCAACCACGACGCGCTCACCGCAGCGCTGCGCGCCTTGCTGGCGTCGGGAAAACTGGGTCAGCACAACGGGCTACCGGCATCCATCATCGTCACCACCACCCTGGCCGAGCTGCAAGCCGCCGCCGGTAAAGGACTCACTGGTGGCGGCAGCATCCTGCCCATGAGCGATGTGATCCGCCTGGCCCGGCATGCCCATCAGTACCTGGCCATCTTCGACAAAGGCAAGGCCCTGGCCCTGTATCACACTAAACGACTCGCCTCACCCGGGCAGCGAATCGTCTTGTACGCCAAAGACCGCGGCTGTTCAGCACCCGGCTGTGATGTGGCCGGCTACTACTGCGAGGTCCATCACATCACCGACTATGCCAAGTGCCACACCACCGACGTCAACGACCTGACCTTCGGCTGCGGGCCGCAACACCGGCTGCTGAAACCCGGCGGCTGGACCACCCGAAAACGCGCCAACGGTGACACCGAGTGGATACCACCCCCACACTTAGACCGAGGCCAACCGCGCACCAACACGTTCCATCATCCCGAGAGGCTGCTTGCTGACTCTGACTCCGACTCCGACTCCGATTCGGACTCCGACGATGGCGTGCCGTAGTGACACGATATGGGCGGACGCTCACTTGTGCAGCGTCATGGGCGAGGCATATTTGCCCACCAGTGTGCGGTGCCACCAGGCACCATCGCGCCGCAGTTCGGCCGCGGTGGTAAAGCGGTACTCGTAGAGCTGCGCGCGCACGAACCGGGGCGGCGACTCCGGGAATGGGTTGTGCCGCAGCAGGCGCAGCGCGGCCCGATCGTTGCCCAGCAGCCGCTGCAGGAACGGCGTCAGCCACTGCTGTGCATAGGCCGGCGAGATGGCGGCGAACCACATCAGCCAGTCCAGCCGCAGATGATAAGGGGCCCACTGGCGCGGTATCCGGCGCACCGCGCCGGGCTTGCCTTTGAATTCGTACGGTTTCCAGACCGTCTGCGTGGTGATGTTCGGCTCTGCGGTGCCTTCGATCACCACCTCCCGGCGAACGCGGCCGATACTACCGAACGCTCCGTAGGTGTTCACCAAGTGAAAAGGATTGAACGACAGGTTCATTCGCTGATGCGAGGACAGCATGTTGCGTACCGGCCAGTAACTCATGAGCAGAACCGCAACCGTGAAAGTGACTACCAGGCCGGCGAACCACGACGGGGGTGGCGATAGGGCAGGAGCTGCGGGTACCGGCAGCAGCCTCGCTGCCCATGACTGGTCGATTGCGCTGAACGCCAGGATGATCGTCAGCCAATTGAGCCAGGCGAAGTTGCCCGATGCCACCAGCCACAGCTGGGTGATGACGATGATCGCCGCCGAAACGCTCGCTCCCGGCTGCGGCGCGAACAGTCCGAACGGCACGACGAGTTGGGCGAAATGGTTGGCCGCCACCTCGATTCGGTGCAGTGGCTTGGGCAGGTGATGGAAGAACCAGCTGAACGGACCCGGCATCGGCTGTGTCTCATGGTGGTAGTAAAGGCAGGTCAGATCACGCCAGCACGAGTCACCGCGCATCTTGATCAGCCCGGCGCCGAACTCGACCCGGAACAGCAGCAATCGCGCCATCCATAACGTCAGCACTGGGGGCGCCGTGTGGTCATTGCCGAGGAAGATCATCAGGAACCCGGTCTCCAGCAGCAGCGACTCCCAGCCGAACGCGTACCACGCCTGCCCGACGTTGACGATCGAAAGGTAAAGCAGCCACAGCGTCAGCCACATCAGCATCGCGGCCCACAACGGCACCAGGTCGGCCGCACCGGCGACAATGGCTGCCGACAGCGCCGCACCGAACCACGAAACGCCCGCGAAAAAACGATCGGAATAGCGCAGATGAAAGACGCTCGGCGTGGTCCAGAACGAATGCCCCGCCAAAAATCGTGGCACCGGCAGTATCCCGTGCTCCCCGATGAGCGCCCGGAACTGACTCGCGGCCCCGACGAACGCGATCAAGTAGACGGCTGCCGCACCGCGCTCGAGCACCAGCCTGCCCAGCCAGTATTCGGGTGCCGAAAACCATCTCATGGCGCTGACTCCTTGGACGGTGGGTGTTACGCCCACCCGCATATCCAGTCAATCAGCCGGTCAACCGGCAGCCAACTTTAAGTCGCTCGTTTGCGTGGCCAGCGCACCGCAGCGGGCACGCTAACTACTGACGACGCCAATACGGCCAGCGAAATCAATGCCAGCAGTTGCACATTCACGGAATGACCGGCGTAGCCGTCGACCGAACGCCAGGGATGCCGGGACAGCGTCGCTCCGGCCAGAATCATCCCGCCGGCGCTTAGCCCGACGGTGACCGAATCGCGCCACCGCGCTCGGTCGCGCAGCGCGTACCGCAGTCCGAAGGCGGCGCCGACCACGACGACCCCGGCCGCGCCCGCGATCACGGCTCCGACTGCCAGCACCGCGACCGCAGCCCAGGCCCCGGGAGGCCACGGTTTTGCGGGTTTGTCACCGTGGCGCCGGGGCCGGATGCGCCACAGTGCGGGCCAGAAAGCGAGCAAAACCAATAGCGGCAGCAATGACAGCCCAACCGCCAAGCCCGCCCGGTACAGCGAATTGGACGCGAAAGTCAGCGTGATGGTGCCGGGGTTCCCTGCGGGCACCACAAAACCCTGTTGCCACCCATTGACGGCTACCGGCGTCAATCGGGCGCCGGTGCTGGTGCGTGCCACCCAGCCTGGGTTGATGCTTTCGGGGATGACCAGCACCCGGGAGGTCGCCGAGGCGGTCGCCTGCACCTCGCGGCGGCTCGGGCCCCACGCACCTGTAGATGCGGGAGTTGGCGAAGGGCCAGTCGCGTCGGGTAGCTCGGGGACATCCGGAGTCAGCAGCTGCGCTCCGTCGACGACGAACTGAGCGCCGGGACTGATCAACAACTCCTCTTGCCCTGCCGGCAATGCGATCGGGCTGCGATCGCAGGCCAGCGCCGCAAGCGGCTGGCCGTCCAGCAGCGCGCCCGCCGTGGTTCGGATCGAGGTGTGCACGAACCGGCCCGCGACCGCGATGACCGGTCCGTGGTCGCAGTCGACGCTGATCTCACGGATGCGGTTGCGCGCGGCGTCGGCGGGAGCGATCGGGTTGCCGTCGGCGCCGAGCGCCGCGACTTCGGCCAGGCCCGGCGGCTTGAGCTGGTCAAAGCCCAGCGCGTTGCGGTCGATGACGTCTTCCCAATCGAGCAGGCTGACGGTGACGGTATCGGTGACGCGAGGTTTCAGAGCTAGTTTCCAAGACAGGGTCTGCGGCTCGCCCGCCACGTCGCCGTCAGAGGGGCCGCTGCGCCTCAGTTCTCGGACCTGTGGGCCGTCGCCCAGGTTGACGGCCACCACCGTCGGGTGGGCGGGCAACGTCGATCGGCTAGGGACCAGGCGTAGGCCTGCGACCTCAGTGGGCCGCGGCAGGGTCAGGGTCAGCGTGGGCGGGGTTTTGTGTTGCACCACCCGCTGCGGTGCTGTCCATGCTGTGGCCGGGTCGCCGTCGGTGGCCGCGTATGCCGAGCCGAGGATGTCTATCAGATCGGAATCGCCGGTGGCCCGGGTGGTATTCGGCTCGGCGATCAGATCGGCGAGCTTGGGACCCTGCCGCGGCCGCACCCACACCATCGGGGTCACCGTGACCGGCTTCGGAACCGTCAGCGTGCGACTGAAGTTGACTGGTTCTTCGGGTGCCAGCGCCATCGAGGCCGCGCAGCGTATGTTGTCGAGCGCCTGGGCGCAGCCGGGTCTGCCGAGCAGTTCCGATCCCAGATCCCAGCCGGCGATCGCCGAACCCGGCGGCGGCCCGGGGACCAGCGCGGTGTGCCGCAGGTTGACCGGGTGGGCGAATCCGGAGGCGTCGTACTGGGTGATCGACACATCGGTGATGCCGAACTGCACACCGGCTGACCCGTCGTCGGTGCCGGCGGCGGTGATCCGCACCCACTGGGTTTCGCCATAGGGCAGTGCCGCGGTCAGCTGCTTGCCGGCCTCGTCGAATCTCAGCGTGGTGCTGCCGGTGGCCGTATCGATCGCGATCCGACGGACCTGGGAGCCGACGGCGGTCGCGCTGGGTGTGATGGTGATGGCGGCGTTGGTCACCGGGTGGTCGAAATCCACTTGCAGCCATTGCCCGACAGCCGCCTGCAGTGCGTTGGATACCCAGGCGGTTGCCGGGTCGCCGTCGATCGCCGCCGCGGGTGAGGTAGCCGGGGCGACGTCGGGCATCGCGGTGGAATCCGACGACGAGCTCGACACCGTGATCCGGCCGCCGGTCCAGCTGCCGAACACCATGTCGGCGCCCGGCACTGGGTAATCAGGCACGCGGTTATAGGTGTGCCGGGCGTCGCCGACGGCGCGGATCGCCGACGAATGCTCGTCTACCCGGCCGTAGTCGGTCTCGCGGGCCACCGGAGTGTCGGTTACCGTCACGGTCGGCGCCGGCAGACCTGCACTGCGGGCGTCGGCGGTCATCAGCACCGGACCCAGCGCCGGCTGGCCCAGCAGCCGGCGCCGCTCGTCGAGACGTAGCAGCGCTTCGGGCCCGCCGTCGATGCGGGGCAGTTGGTCGGTGTCGGCGAAGTAGGGCGCGCCGGGAGCCTGAATTTCGCGGCCCCCATCACCACTAGCGACCCGATTAGTCACTCGGTATATCTCTAAAGCCGGGTACCGCGGGCGCAGTCCGCCGTCTGCGACGAAGCCGGTAACAGTTCCCGGGCCCACTGGTGCACCGAACTGCGCCACCTGCTCTAGGCCCCGCGACCCAGCAATGGCGCGGTGCACCAGGATTGGGCGCGCCGAGCGCGAGGTCTCGGGATCCAGATCGTTGCGCAACACCACATAGGAAATGCCTTGGCGGGCAAGGGTATCGGCCAGTCCAACGGAGGGGCGTCCGGCGGCGAACAGACGTTGTACCGAATCCAGCGCCCGGATGGTCTGCGGCGGGGTCAGCGGGATGGAGTCGCGCACTCCCCACGCGCTGGTGCCGAGCACTTGTAGCGGCTCGTCGTGGCTGGTGCCCCACGCCTGGGTGGCGAACGGTGCACCCGGAACCACCAGCACGCGCCCAAGCGGGGGCAGCCCGGTCTTATCGGGATTGTGTTCGCTGAGCCAGTCGGCGGCTTCCTGCCAGTACCGGGGTATCGCGCTGAACGTGCCCGGCGGAGCTAGCCGGCCGGTCCAGGCCAGCGAGGTGCTGACCATGAGTGCGATCAGGACGACAACACCGGCCGCGACTCGTTTGTCACGCTCGGGATGGGCGAACGCGCGCAGCCATACCGGCGCCGGGGCGCTGCCGGGCAGTGGTATCCGGCCCAGCAGCGCTGCGATGCCCAGCACCACCGGGATCCGGATCACCGACCCCAGCTTGTGCACGTTGCGCACTGGTGCACCGGCGGCATCCAGGAACGCTTGCACCTGGTGAGCCATCGGCGAGCCCAGGCCACCGCTGTAGCCGGCGGCCATCAGGACCACCCCGATCAGCAGCATCGCCACCAGCCGACCGCGTGCCGGCGTCGCAGGGCTGGCCAGCCCGGCCAAACCAGCCGCCGCGACCAGGCAGGTGCCCAGGATGGCGGCCGATCCAGTCACCAGCGGTGCGCCGGCGGTCGCGGTCGGTGCCACGAACGGGGTCCAGCTGTCGGTCCCGCGCAGCATCTCGACTAGCGACGACCATTGCGTTGTCACGCCGGAGGACTCGATGAAGTCCAGGAACGGTGGACTGATGGTCCGCAACAGAACCAGCGCCACCACCCACCACAGCATTGCCAGGGCGAGAGCCAACAGCCACCACGCGGTGTAGCGCCACCACAACCGGTTCGGGCGGTGACAGGCCCACCAGATCACCGCCGGCAGGCAACCGGCCAGCGTCGCGATCGCGTTGACCGCGCCCATCAGCGCGACCGCGAGCCCGGCCTGCGCGGCGAGAGCGCGTACCGACCTGCCCGAAGTTGACCCCGCGCTGCCGCGCAACGCCAGGATCGTTGGCAGCAGCACCCATGGCGCCAGCATCATCGGCAGGGTTTCCGACGAGATCGATCCGATTGTGGTCAGCACCCGCGGCGAGAGCGCGAAGGCCACCGCGCCGATCACGCGTGACGTCGGGCTGCCGATTCCCAGCGTCTCGGCGACTCGTAACAGGCCCCAGAAACCGACCGCGAGTAGCAGCGCCCACCACAGCCGCTGGGTTATCCACCCGGGCAGCCCCAGTGCGTGGCCGACCAAAAAGAAGGCGCCGTGCGGAAACAGGTAGCCGTAGGCCTGATTCTGCGCCTGCCCGAACGGCAGATCGCTGTTCCACAGGTTGGTCGCGCGAGCCAGGAAGCGCAGCGGGTTGGCGGTGAGGTCGAGTTTCGTATCGGGAGATATCTGCCCCGGCGACTGTGCGAACGTCAACGCCAGCGCGATCGCCCCGACCAACAGCAACCACCGGCGTGACAGCGGGGCAGCCGGCGAGCCCATTTCCGCAGGCACCGCCTGCGCCGCCGCTGCTGCCGGGCTAGCTACGGTTGCCGTACTCGACCCGGTTTAGCACTGAGGACTGCGGATCGCCCCCGGGGAGTGGCGGCTTTGTGTCCTGCTGCACCATCAGAGTGACGCCGAAGATCGCGGCTGCGCCCAGCAACAATCCAACCACCACGCTCGCGGCGGCGGGCGCAACGATCCGGTTCATCGATTGCTCCTTGGGGTTTTCGATCGTGGCTTCTCAACTTCAACATAGCGACGACCCAGCGCCAACCTAGCAGAACAGCGGCCACGACCCGGGACCGCGAGTCGGCTAGGGACGCAGTCCCGGTGGCAGCTTGTTCAGGCAACTCTGCGTGCTGTTACACGGCAGGCAATGCCCGTGGTAGCAGCGGTCTCCGTAGTCCACCAGATATGGCGCGGATGGACGGGGCACGTCAGGTGCCGGCGCCACGCTGTGATCTTGGACCGCCAGCGTCACGCCAATCGTGGCAGCGGCGCCGATGGACAGACCCGCCATGATGCTGGCCGCAGCGGCCAGCGTGAACCCGGGCATCGCTGGCTACCTCCCCTGCCAGTCAGAAGGGGTTGATGGCCAACGTAACAGGGTTGCCCCCGCAAGCGCCCGTCGACGCGCCCGACCGCCGGGCGTGACAACATGGCCCGATGGATTTTCCGCGCACCCTGGCTGTGCTCGCCGCCGCATCGGCACTGGTGGCAGCGTGTGGCCACGACGCTCGGTCCCCCGCATCCTCCTCGGCCAAGGCCGATAGGCCCGCGGCTGCTCCCGCGCCACCGGTGTGCGCTGACTCGACAGCCGTGCCGGATGCAGTGCCCGACCTCCGCGACAAGCTGGCCCAGCTGCTGATGGTGGGAGTGAAGAACGCCGACGACGCCCGGGCGGTTGTCAACGGTTACCACGTCGGCGGCATATTCATCGGCAGCTGGACGGACCTGTCGATTTTCAACGGCCCGCTGACCGACATCGCGGGCAAAGCGGGCCCGCTACCGCTGGCGGTTAGCGTCGACGAAGAAGGCGGTCGGGTCTCCCGGTTGAAGTCGCTGATCGGGCCGGCTCCGTCGGCCCGGCTGCTGGCGCAGACCCAAACCGTTGCGCAGGTGCACGACTTGGCACAGCAGCGTGGCGAGGCGATGCGCAAGCTCGGTATCACCATCGACTTCGCCCCGGTGGTCGACGTCACCGACGCTCCGGACGACAGCGTGATCGGGGACCGCTCGTTCGGCTCGGATCCCGATCAAGTCACCGCCTACGCCGGGGCGTACGCACAGGGTCTGCGCGACGCCGGACTGCTGCCGGTGCTCAAGCATTTCCCCGGTCACGGACATGGCTCTGGTGATTCGCACACCGGTGGCGTTATCACCCCACCGCTCAGCGACCTGCAGAATAGTGACCTGGTGCCGTACCGGGCGCTGGTGAACGCCACGCCGGTCGCAGTGATGGTGGGTCATCTGCAGGTTCCCGGCTTGACCGGCAATGACCCAGCCAGTCTGAGCCGGCCTGCGGTTCAGTTGCTACGCGAGGGCACCGGCTACGGAGCCCCACCCTTCAACGGCCCGGTATTCAGCGACGACCTGTCCGGCATGGGCGCGATCTCGGACCGATACGGCGTGTCCGAAGCGGCGTTGCGTACCTTGCAGGCCGGTACCGACATCGCGCTGTGGCTGACCACTGACGAGGTGCCGGCGGTCCTGGACCGGCTGCAGAAGGCGGTGGACGCGGGCGAACTACCGATGTCGGCGGTAAACGAATCGCTGGTACGGGTAGCGACGATGAAAGGCCGCAATCTAGCGTGTGGGCACTGACGTTTGCGGCAGCATCATTACTCTAGAGTCAGATAGACGGGCTAGGAGGGCGCAGCGATGGCAGGTGGTACTAAGCGGCTACCGCGGGCTGTCCGCGAGCAGCAAATGCTTGACGCCGCTGTGCAGATGTTCTCGGTCAACGGCTACCACGAGACTTCGATGGACACTATCGCCGCCGCGGCGCAGATCTCCAAGCCGATGCTGTATCTGTATTACGGCTCGAAAGAGGACCTGTTCGGCGCCTGCCTGAACCGCGAGATGACCCGGTTCATCGAGGTGGTGCGCGCCGGCATCAACTTCGAGCAGAGTCCAAAGGACATGCTGCGCAACACCATCGTGGAGTTCCTGCGCTTCATCGATGCCAACCGGGCGTCCTGGATTGTGCTGTACACCCAGGCCACCAATTCGCAGGCGTTCGCTCAGACGGTGCGTGAGGGACGCGAGCAGTTCATCCAACTGGTGGCCAGGCTAGTGCGAACCGGCAGCCGCACCCCGCGGCCGGATGTCGAGCACGAGATGATGGCCGTCGCACTGGTCGGCGCCGGTGAGGCGATGGCCAACCGCGTCAGCACCGGCGACATTGACGTCGATGAAGCGGCCCAGCTGATGATCGACCTGTTCTGGCGCGGGCTCAAGGGCGCACCGGCCGACCGCGACGCCGCCGCCGAGACGGGCGGCTCGAGCGCCGCCACCGGTTAGCGCGTTTCACGCAGGTCGCGTTTGTTCCGGCGCCTCGCCGACACATAGCCTCGACGACGCCCAGATGGCATACATTCGTGCGGTGCCCCGACGGCCCGCCTCACGCTCTCGCAATCTTGACTTCTTTTGTGCGGTAGTCATCGTCGGATTGCTGGCCGGGGTCGCCGGGTTGGCGACAACGGTTGTGCTGCGCTTCGTCGAGCACCTCACGTACCACTACACATTCGGCACGCTGCTCGCCGGGATCACCGCCAGCAGTCCAGTCCGCCGCGCTCTGGCGCCGATGGTCGGCGGCGCGCTGGCAGCGGTCGGGTGGTGGATCCTGCGGCGCAGAGCCGAGGTGCCGCCGCTCGCGCCGACCATCGCGCGCCACGCCCGGATTCCGCGGCTGTCATGGAGCATCGACGCCCTGCTGCAGGTGCTGCTGGTCGGCTCCGGGGCGTCGCTCGGGCGGGAAGGTGCGCCACGCCAATTCGCTGCGGTCCTAGGCGATCTGGGGACCGGATGGCTGAAGCGGCTGTCGAGTCGCGACCGTGAGATCCTGCTGGCGTGCGCGGCGGGGGCCGGGCTCGGTGCGGTCTACGCCGTTCCGCTGGCCGGCACGCTGTTCGCTGCGCGGATCTTGTTGAACAGCTGGCATCCGCGGGCGCTGGGTGCGGCATTGCTCAGCTCCAGCCTCGCCGTCGCGATCGGCTCGGCCGTCACCCACGATCAGGCCAGCCTGGAATGGCCCGTCGGGGAATCGTCGTATCTGCTGACCCTGCACGCTCTGGTATTGGCGCCGCTGACCCTTGTGGTGGGATTGGCGTTCAAACGGATCATGGCGGCGGCGCGGCCGGCCGCCCTGATAGGCACCTGGCGGCTGATCCCCGCCCTGGCAGGCGCCGGGTTGGTGATGGGTATCTGCTCGCACTGGTGGCCTGAGCTGCCCGGCAACGGCCGAAGCATCCTGACGGTCAGCCTGGCCAGCAATATGACGCTGTCAGCGGCCGCCGTGATTTTGGTCCTGAAACCGCTGCTGACCGCTCTGTTCCTGCGTGCCGGTGGGGCCGGTGGCATGCTCACGCCGTCGTTGGCCACTGGCGCGGCCGCGGGATCGCTGCTGGTACTGGCGATCAACGCCGCGGCCGGGACGCACCTCCAGCTTCCGGCGACATCGCTGGCCGGTGCTGCCGGGGTGCTCGCGGTCACCCAGGGCTCACCGATCTGGGCCGCGATCTTCGTATGGGAACTCGCCCACCCCCCGATCTGGCTGCTCCTCGTCTTCTTGACGACGGCCGTAAGCGCCCACGGACTGAAACTGCTCGTGGCCGGCCGGAGCGCGACGCATCACGGTTAGAGCGCGCCGATGCTGCCAGTCAGGTGCGGGTACCCCTTGGCGATATTGCGCAACGCCAGGTCCCAGCCGTCATTGCGTTCCTCGATATAGAGCCCCGTATGGGCGGGCAGCAGCACCGGCTTGCCGAACCGCACCGAATACCGCACCGCATCCGGAAGCCGTGCTTCGATGTTCGCTAATACTGCTGCAGCGCTGAACATCCCGTGTGCAATGACGGTCGGGAACCCGAACAGTTTCGCGGCGATCGGGTTGGTGTGGATCGGGTTATGATCACCGCCGACCGTGGCGTAGCGGCGGATCTGGCCCGGGGTGATTCTCAGCACGGTGCTGGGCGGGGGAAGCTTGGGCTGCTTCTGCGGCGGTGCTTTGGGCTCATCGGACAAGCTGGTGCGTTGCTGGTGCAGGAACGTCGTCACCTGGTGCCACGCGGTGTCGTTGCCGACGCTGACGTCTGTCACCAGGTCGACCAGCAGACCTTTTCGGTGCTCGCGCAAGTTCTCGGCATGCACCTTCACAGCGACCGTGTCGGTGACCGCGATCGGGCGGTACTGCGTGATGTGGTTCTCCGTGTGTATCGATCCCATTGCGGCGAAAGGGAAGTCGAATCCGGTCGCCAGCGACATCATCGAGGGAAAGGTCAACGCGAACGGGTAGGTAAGCGGCACGTTGTTGCCGTAGCGAAGGCCGGTGAGCGCCGCGTACTCGGCGACGTTCGTGTGGTCGATGGGCAGTTCCTCGACGGTCACCGTGCGGTTGGGCAGTTGGTCGGAGCGGGAAACCAGCGGCAATGCGCCGGCGGCCGCGCGCAGCATGTTTCTCAGGCCGCTTGGCTGGTCCATCACGCCCCCAGCATCGCCTGGCCGCAAACCCGAATGACGTTTCCTGTCACGGCGTTTGACGCCGGGCCGGCGAAGTAAGCGATGACCTCGGCGACGTCTACCGGCTGCCCGCCCTGAAGCAGCGAGTTCATCCGACGGCCTACCTCGCGGGTGGCCAGCGGGATTGCCGCCGTCATCTGGGTTTCGATGAATCCCGGCGCCACGGCGTTGATCGTGATGCCCTTGTCGTAGAGCACCGGTGCCAGCGCCTGGGTGAGCCCGATCATTCCGGCCTTCGTGGTGGCGTAGTTCGTCTGCCCGCGGTTGCCCGCGATTCCGGCCATCGACGACAAGCCGATCACCCGGCCCCCTTCGCCGATGCTGCCGTTTCCGATCAGCCCTTCGGTAAGCCGTTGTGGCGCAAGCAGATTGACGGCCAGGACGGCGTCCCAGCGGGCATCATCCATGTTGGCCAACAGCTTGTCACGGGTGATACCGGCGTTGTTGACCAAGATGTCGGCATGCCCCGCGCAGTGGTCGCGCAGGTGCTCGGTGATCGTCTCGACGGCATCGTCGGCGGTGACATCGAGCCACAACGCGGTGCCGCCGACCCGGCTGGCCGTTTCGGCCAGGGCCTCGGCGGCGGACTCCACGTCGATCGCGACGACGCGGGCGCCGTCGCGAGCGAACACCTCGGCGATCGTTGCACCGATGCCACGGGCGGCGCCGGTCACGATGGCGACCTTGCCGTCCAGCGGCCGTTCCCAGTCGGCCGGTCGCGTGGAGTCGGCCGCCCCGAGATAGAAGACCTGGCCGTCGACGTACGCAGACTTCGCCGACAGGAGGAACCGCATGGTGGATTCCAGGCCCGTCACGGCTGGTTTGGCGTCCGGCGACAGGTACACCAGCGCCACGGTGGCGCCGTGGCGCAGTTCCTTGCCCAGCGAGCGGGTGAAGCCCTCCAGCGCGCGCTGCGCGATCCGCTCGTCGGTGCCGGCGGTGGCGTCGGGCGTGGTGCCGACGACCACGACGCGCGCGCAGGGGCCGAGGTTGCGCAGCACCGGCGTGAAGAACTCGTGCAATCCCTTGAGTCCGGCCGGCGCCGTGATGCCGGTCGCGTCGAAAACCAGCCCGCCGAACTGGTCGGCCCAGCGGCCGCCCAAATTATTGCTGACCAGGTCGTAGTCTTTGTCCAGCGCCGCACGCAGCGGCTCGACGACTCTGCCGTCACCTCCGATCAGCAGAGATCCGGCCAGCGGCGGATCACCTGGCCGGTAGCGGCGAAGGGTCTCGGGTTGCGGGACACCGAGTTGTTTTGCCACAAACGATCCGGGGCCGGAGTTGACCACGTGCGAGAACAGATCGGACGAGCCTTTGGGGGCCACTGTGCTGCCTTCTTTCTTCCCAGTTTCTTTTCTAGGTCCGGACGTGCCGTTATAGGGCAACCGTATCGGGGACGAACTTACTGCAGAGTAAGAACAGTGGGTAGTATTGCCGTCAAACACGGATACCCCAAACTGACTAGCGGAGACAAACGTGGCCCCTGCAAGTTCTGAGGCAAGTAACCAGCCAGCTCAGACGAGTTTCCAATCCAGGCGAAGAGTCGCCGTGCTGGGTGGCAATCGCATTCCGTTCGCGAAATCAGACGGCGCCTACGCCGACGCGTCCAACCAGGACATGTTCACCGCGGCCCTGGGTGGGCTCGTGGACCGGTTCGGGTTGGCCGGCGAACGACTGGGCGTAGTGGTCGGCGGGGCCGTGCTCAAGCACAGCCGCGACTTCAACCTGATGCGTGAGTGCGTGCTGGGGTCCGAGCTGTCGTCGTACACGCCGGCGTTTGACCTGCAGCAGGCCTGCGGGACCGGCCTGCAAGCCGCGATCGCCGCGGCCGACGGCATCGCCGCCGGCCGTTACAACGTGGCCGCCGCCGGCGGGGTGGACACCACTTCTGACGCACCGATCGGCCTGGGCGACAATTTGCGCCGCACCTTGCTGAAGTTGCGCCGGTCCAAGTCCAACGTCCAACGCCTCAAGCTGGTAGGACTGCTGCCCGGCACGCTCGGGGTCGAGATCCCGGCCAACAGTGAGCCGCGCACCGGGCTGTCGATGGGGGAGCACGCCGCCATTACCGCCAAGCAAATGGGAATCAAGCGCGTCGACCAGGACGAGCTCGCCGCCGCCAGCCATCGCAACATGGCCGCCGCCTACGATCGGGGCTTCTTCGACGACCTGATCACGCCGTTTCTGGGGCTGTATCGCGACGACAACCTGCGGCCGAACTCCAGCGTTGAGAAGTTGGCCACGCTGCGCCCGGTTTTCGGTGTGAAGGCCGGCGACGCGACCATGACGGCGGGCAATTCGACTCCGCTGACCGACGGCGCCTCGGTCGCGTTGCTGGCCACCGAGCAGTGGGCAGCCGAACATTCATTGGCGCCATTGGCCTACTTGGTGGATGCCGAGACGGCCGCGGTCGATTATGTCAACGGACGCGACGGGCTGCTGATGGCACCGACCTATGCCGTACCCCGGCTGCTGGCGAGAAACGGACTGGGACTGCAAGATTTTGATTTCTACGAGATCCACGAGGCGTTCGCCTCGGTGGTTTTGGCGCATCTGCAGGCCTGGGAGTCCGAGGAGTACTGCAAGGAGCGGCTGGGCCTCGACGCCGCCCTTGGGCCGATCGATCGGTCCAAGCTCAACGTCAACGGTTCGTCACTGGCGGCCGGCCACCCCTTCGCGGCCACCGGCGGGCGGATCCTCGCGCAGACGGCCAAGCAGCTCTTTCAAAAGAAAGAGGCGAAGAAGGCCGAGCGCAAAGGTGGTGGGCCCGACAAGCCCTTTCGAGGGCTGATTTCGATCTGCGCCGCCGGAGGTCAGGGCGTAGCCGCGATTGTGGAGGCCTGACGACCAATGAAATCTGTCACAGGTGGTTAGGAATCCGAGCCGAACGGGTATTTGCAGCTGCGGATGCTCCCGTCACGAAAAGGGCTGCCGCTGGAGTGAGGGGATCCAGCGGCGGCCCTTTTGGTAACCCGCGCCGACACCACGCAAATGCCAGGGTGGGTTTAGAAGGCGGCTTCGTCGAGCTCCATGATGTCGTTGTCCAGCGTCTCGATCACCTCACGGGTGCTGGCCAACAGCGGCAGGAAGTTCTTCGCAAAGAATGA
>Ga0116129_1000889_pt1 | contig 17552 bp, 15 predicted proteins | sample June2015DPH_17_2_FD_89732 | JGI IMG/M metagenome (GOLD analysis project Ga0116129, IMG submission 89732) | Peatland microbial communities from SPRUCE experiment site at the Marcell Experimental Forest, Minnesota, USA - June2015DPH_17_10 | ecosystem: Environmental > Terrestrial > Soil > Wetlands...
CACAGGAAACGAGGGGTGACCGGTTGTCACCGATCACCTGATGGCGGAAAAGCACTTGGCGAAGCCTGAATTTCGATCGGGTCAAGCGGCCTTGGCGGCCAGTTCCGGGCCGGCTGTTTCCATAGCCCTCATATACATATCAAGCAGAGTGTCGCGCTCGTCCCGCTCGTCTTTATCCTGCTTCCTCAGCTTGATGATTTCCTTGAGGATTTTCACATCAAAACCCTCAGCCTTCGCCTCTGAGAAGACTTCCTTTTTCGACTCGTTCAACTCCTGCAGTTCGGTGTCCAAGTGCTCGATCCGCTCTACGAAAGAGCGGATCCGTCCGCCGGGAATGCTGATGTCTGACATGGTGCCTCTTTGCTGAATGAGATCGCGAAAATGGACGCAAAGAAATAACCAAAGCGTTAACGCTGAACCTGTCAAACGCCGCTCTCGCGTCTGATCACGGCGCGCTATCGCGCGTTTCGGGCCGCGGCCGGCCACAATTACCGAGGCGTCTTGCCGATGAAGCCGCGGTTGTGGATAGGCAGGACACTGGCAATGGTGGCGGAGGACTCATCGATGATCGACGACAGAACGGAAGCGATGAAGCCGGTTTCGAAGGCGCCATGACCACGCGCCCGATTCGGCCCCTTCATGGCTGCTGGGGCTGCGCAGGAACCTGCCATCGCTGGCCAAGAATCCGATTACGTCAGACAATCCCGATAGCGACTATCTGCAGGACATCGGAATGCCGATGTCCAGGCAGTGCTTCACGATCTGGATGCACGGCGGACGATCGGTTGATACGCAGGCGAAGAAACCGAGTTCGACTTCCACTGCTCGGGATGGGCCGCAGTCGCGCTTGGCGGGAGTACCGCTCCTGGAACTGCCGCCGTGAATCCGGCAGTCCGAGGGTAGATGCCGTTGGATGATCTACAAAGCTGTAACAAACAGAGAGCCGGCAGCTAGCGATCGGAAGTTAACCGCGCGGTTTGGCGCCCACCATTCATCTCTTTAAGCTGGTTTACATACGTCTCGGGCAGCTGCAAATGGAACGGAACCTTCAATCCCATGTAGGACGCAATCTCGCCAATGAAAAAGGTGCAATTCGTTGTTTCAGCGTTCCATAGCGGAGAGGTTTCCTGAAGATGCCTGATATAGGCGAAAACCTTCTTGGCGTCCTCCTCGTTCAAATAAACGCGATAACTGGCAGTAAGATATTCAGCGTCCAAGTCACCATAACTCGCCCCCGTTTCGGAGGGCACCCATGTGAGGTGCCCCAACATGTAGGGCAGCTCATCGCCAGACGGGTGCAGACCGGCAACTTCCACCTGTTTTTCATTCGTCTTTCCGAACCAAACAAACGCATGGCCATAAGAGGCCGCGGTGCGGGCGCGAAAATCCACGTAATAGGGTCCCCTGACGGACTCGCCGGATCGAGACTTTCGAACCGGCTTCGCGTCCGTTGCTGACGAGGCAGCGCTCGCCGGAGCAAGAGCTGCCAAATCAGATCCACTTAACGGCTTACGAGAAACGGAATCCGGATGATCCGTTCGCTCTACAAGTTGTTGCGCGTTACTGCTTCCAATCCCCAGACCAGTGGAAACTGTAAGGAGACACATGCCCAACATACACTGCAGACTGGGCTTTTTCCGTTTCACGTTTGCCACTCAAACCCTCATTGGAAAGGACAACAGATACTAAACCACCCCTGGTCGCTAAACCAAGCCTGTCGTCAAACCAGCCCTGTTGTCGTCAGGGCCGTCGGCGGCAAACGTCACGGTAACCCTTAGGCTAGCCCTTGGTCACCAGCGGGGCGGCGACCGGGTATTTGCCGATGGGAGCTTTGCCGATGGGAGATTTGCCGATCGGCATCTTCCCAACTGGCGCTTCCTGATAAACCGGCTGCGGATGGGGAAGATCTGCGGCCATGGCAGCGCCAACCAAAGCAAACGAAGCAGTTCCGACGATCAGAAATTTCAGCATGATATTCTCCTGCGATGCTGTTTTAACTCGCTTGGGAAGCTAACCTGATAGCGGCCACGAAGCAATTAAGAGTGCCCCAGCCAGACCGTCTAAGCGTTTTTTTTTGATGGTTGTTGCAGAAAAAGCACACGAAAATCAGGATTGCCGGGTTCCGCAGGTTCCTTCCGCAGCCGCGGCTCTCAAAAGATCATCGGTACTACGCGGTGGGTTCGCGCCATATACTCACGATAGCAGTCGCCGAAAGTTTCCAACATTATTTGTTCTTCTCTCGCAACTCGGCCAAAAAACAAAATCCCAAAACCGATAATGCCAGACAAACCAGCCACCCAATTTGGTAACAGTAGCGCCTGAGCGACGGTCCAAAGCCAGAATGCCGAATACATGGGATGTCGAACCCTCCGGTAAACGCCATCAGTGATGAGTTGGTGACCTTCCCGCACATCGAGGCTAACCGACCAATTGCGGCCGAGAGCTCGGTGCGTCAATTGAAACATCAGCAACGAGACCGCAGCAAACAAGAGCCCCAGCCAACCCTGGATGGGCGAAAACGCGTAGGTTGCGAAACGAGGGATGGCGCTCGCGATATAGACGAGAGGCAGAACGCCAAGGCCGACAAGGGATGTTGCCAATAGCGCAGCTTCGCGCGGTCCTCGATCGCTGCGCAGAACTGGCGTGCGTCTTGAACGCCGGGCATATTTGTAGCGGATAAGATACCAACCGACGACCAGCACAACGAACACGAACTTGGAGAGGGTGGGTGTCATCGCGGGCTATGCCTCCGCGCCGTTGGATTCGTGTTACAAACGTTCATATATCATCCGAGTCTGATAGTCGCCCCGGACGTCGATAGCCAGGTCCTATCGAGGGAGCGTGACCGAAATAAATGGTGGTCATTCCAAAATGTCAATTCAGACCACTGACGATCTCGCACCGTTTGTTCATCAATACACTCACCCAGGCAAATGATTAAAGCGTTTCGCTAACGGGGCACCGATGTAGCAGTCAGCGAAGTTGCGCATCACACAGGCCTGTTTTCGCGGCTCGCCCTATGGCGTGAATCCATCTTGACGGGCCTGGATGAGTCTGATCCGCATCCATAAAGAGACGTGCGCCGCGCTCCGGGAACTTCAGCAAAGTCGCGGCCGATTTAGGTGGTTACCCGGTTTGTAACCGAGCCGTCGGCTTGAAATCGATCGACCCCCCCCGTAGGGGCAGTTATGTCATCGAATTCCAAGGGACCACAAATGATCATGTAGTAGTCGTAAGGCGAGCGTCGGTCGTTGCCCATCAAGAACTGATAGTGCATTCGCATGAAATTGAACCTGTGACGTTTGAAGGATGCCGGATCCATCATTGAGTGTAGCTGCACGCGGCGGATATTCGGCCGCCCATCCGAACGATCCCGGCTCACTCGCTTGAGGGTAACCGGGTCAAACCGATAGAAACTGATCACGTCGTCGCGAGCCTGGTATTCCGTCCAGTGAACGGGCAGTTCACCTGCAACAATTTGCGTCGCCTGTCGAATCTGATGGCCCTTTGGATGCAAAGAGAATTTCGGGATCGTGGCGCCTACGGTGAGCACGCACAATACCGGTCCGTGTTTCGCGAGTTGCGAATCTTGTTTTAAACCACGCGCGACTGCCGCAATGGCCAATGCTGCGCCGAGCGAATGACCGACAACGATAATTTCGTCCACGTCGGCTTTGCGAGCTCGTTCAACGATCTTGCAAGCGAAATCGTCGATTCTTTTCTCCATTTCCGGCCTCTGACCGTAGAGAAACTGCCGGGAAAAAATCGCGTCATCAAGAACATGATTTATTCTGCGGCGCGGGCCGAACCAATGCATCAAAGCCACGAAGATCGAAACTGAGATCAAAATGCCGTATACCGCCGCAAGCGCATCGGTAAAATTCGCCAGCCGGGTCGAGGCATAGGCGACCGATGCGCTGCCAAGGCCGAACATAACGACGTAGAAATACGGAAAAACGAAAAAAGTGGCGTATTTCCAGCTCGCGTAAACGTAACGAAACAAAGTCCCGGTTACGACGAAGTCAAATAACGCGTGTCCGGAATGACAGAGACGCGACCACATTCCTCTCTGAGAATCACGCAGAACGAGATCATCCCACCGAAGCATTTCGAAAGTGATTTGGGTCTTCCAGTTCGGCCCCCAGGCTTCCGAATCCCAGGAGGCACTCACCTTGGATGTACTGGCGACCGTCCTGGTTTGCGCTGAAACGTTCCAGGTTCGCTCGAGGCTCGAAAGGGACCGGCGGAACCGTTCAAAATGCCTTTCGGGAGTTATCGGATCGTACCCACCGATATGAAAAACATGCCGTCGCTCGATCATTTCTCAACTCCGATGTGATACGGCTCAAAAAAATCGCGCCGGAACCTGACGGGCTTGCAGCTTCACAAGACTGATGATGGGACAATGTTTGGATCCTAGCGGATGTTTTGGCAGCCGTTAAGCGGACCCGACATGAGCCGCTAGCGATCTGAGTTCTCGCTGTCGCGGGTAGAAAGCGTCCTTTTCGCTGCACAGGCCGGCGTTTAAAAGAGGGGCTGGCGATCCAGGCCTGTGACAAATCCGTAACATATGCCCGGAATCAGGCTTTCCGCCACCATCTCGCACATCATCCATATTGCCGGGACCGGCGAGTCCGGCCATTGATACAGCCAGACAATATGCTCAATCTTCGTGCTCAATCTTCGCTGGGGTTTTTCCATCATGTTCAAAAAGAAGTCGTTGGCTGCCGTGCTTGTGACCACGGCAGCCATAAGTATTGGCAGTTGCTTCAGCGCAGTTGGCCAATCGGTCGTGGCGCCCGGAAAGAAAATCGTACGGGTCCCGGCGGAAGCGCCGGCTAGCCCACGTTTTTCCGCAACGCAAGTCTATTTGATGCGTGGTTTTATGAACGTGTTTTCCTTGGGCATGGACAGCCTTGCCGCTGAACTCCGCCGGGTCGGCATTTCCGCCACCGTGGACAGCTATACCGACTGGCAAGAGGTTGCGCGCGAAATCGCCGCCAACTACAAAGCTGGCCGACGTGGACCTATCGTGCTTGTTGGTCATTCCTTTGGCGCCGACGCCGTGATGTCCATGGGAGAAGAGCTCGGCCAAATGGGTGTGCCCGTTTCTTTGATCGTTCCCTTCGACGGAACGTATTCCCACGCGGCGAGCGCCAACGTCGCCCGCGTCCTGAACATCTATAAGAGTGCAGATGCCAAAATCACTCGCGGTCCGGGCTTTCACGGTGAGCTCACGAATTACTACGTCCCGGATGCCGATATAACCCACTTGAACATTGATGATAGCTTGAGGTTGCATATGATGGTTATCAGCAAAATAAGAGGAACTCAGATCGGCGGTATTCATGGTTCCAGGAACATCCGGGCAACCGCTTTGCGCGCCACTGAATCAACCAGGTAGACGAAGCCCTCTCTAAATCCCAACATGAAAGTCGGGCCAAGGGAAACAGGTTGCGCCAATTAGGTACAGACACGGTCGTCAAGGTTATTTTTCTTTGCCACTCGGTGACGCGTGATTGGCCCGCCGGTTCATGATTGCCATGATCCGCGGCAGCAAGCTAGCAGCAATCATCGCATGGCCTTCGCCCGTGAGGTGGATGAAGTCGAAGGTGTAATACTGAAGGGGGATATCTTCATCGTAGACGATCACTTTGATCGAGCGATCTCGCAACCGGCGCTCCATCGCCGCAATGTTGGCGGCCCGCTGTTCCATCGTGCCGAGGAAACGCCGGTCATTGGCGCCTGGCTGCAAAATCACGATGTCGGTTCCGGTTGGTACATCGCTATCAAGGCGTTTGAGCATGCTTGCGGTGGTGTCGAAAGGTACACCGGCATTGATGACTTGAGCATCGACCCCTTTGGCTTTTAGCAAGGCCTCTAACTTGGCCGGATACGCGCCCTCTTTGCCTACATACCAGCCTTGCGTATTGCTGGCGCCAATCGCGACAATACGAAGCGGCGACGCTGCAGCAGAGGCCGTCATTGCAGACAAAAATGCCATTGCGGCAAAGAGTATCGCTTTAATCATAACGACAACTCGTTCTGGTCTTTGAAACGGACAATAATGGCTCAAGCTGAGACCGGTTGACAGAGGCATTTGAAGAGCCAACCCTCGACACCGTGCCTTTGCTTCCTCCGCTGTGTGTACCGGGAACTTGAATCCGGGCATAGTCCGGTCTTTATATTTTGACGCGTTTTCTTGACGCGAACCGGTGCCCACTTCGCTCGAAAGCGCTCCAATCGGAGGAAAAGCGAAAGTGACACGGGCTTCGCAAGACCGGCGCCCGCAAGTGACATTTCATTCGCAAGTGGACATTTCATTGCGACATGCGACAAAAGGGCGAACGCAAAACTCGGCGAAACGCATCAAGGGACCTTCCAAACGATCGAGCCAAACGATCGAGGCTGTTGCTACAGAGACACGCATAATGGATAAAAATTGATTGCTTTCCCGTCTGCTCTTGCGGATACAGGCGCGAGAGTACTCAGCGCAACAATCAGAGCATCTTTGAGGACCTTATGAAGCCAAATGGCTGTTATACGGGATTTGTCGATCGTCGCTCGATCCGATACCGGCGCTGGTCGCGGCCGCTGCGGGCGATCGCGATAACCTTGCTGCTGTTGTTGCTTCCGATCGCCGGCAGCCCGGCAAACGCGGTCGCTCCAGCATCTTCAGCATCGGGTGCGCACGTTTACCTTCTGCGCGGCGTGCTCAATATTTTTTCGCTGGGCCTGGACGGTATCGCCGAGAGACTGCGGCAGCAGGGCATCAATGTAACCGTAGCCAATTATCTCTCGTGGGAATCCCTCGCGGAAGAAGCCGCCGCGGAATACAGGAGCGGGCGGCTACGGACCGTCGTTCTGGTCGGGCATTCCTCCGGTGCAACAGTGCTGCCCGATATGGCGGCGCGGCTGGACCAGCTTGGTGTCCCCGTCAAGTTGGCGGTCGGCCTGGATTCGGTCTTCCACACCAGCCTGTCTGGACACGTTGGACGCTATTTGAACTTCTACGTTGCCAACGGTGCCGGCACGGCGGTCGAGAAGACCAGGCAGTTCCATGGCGCGCTGGAGAATGTCGACGTCGGCGGATTGGGTGTCGGCCATCTCACCATCGACAAGAGCGAGGTCATGCAGCAGAAGGTCATCAGCGAGATCGACGCCGTCGTCTTTAGCCGCGCGCGAGGCACCGCTGCAACGCAGAAGCAACCGGAACCGGGCGCGAGCAAGCAAAGTTCCGCAGCACCGGTCACGGCCGCGCCAGCGAACCAATAGATACGCTCGACGGTTCTGCGTCCAGTGCCAAGACGCGCCTCAGATTCTGCCAATTCGACGGCCATCGATCGCCTGATGCAAGCATTTGGGTGCCGGCTGGCGCACGCTCCGATCCGCAGTACATTGGCGTTCTGAGCGGATTCGATCTGTCCGGTCGGTCTGTTGGCGTCCAGTCCTTTGTTTGAGGCGTTATCTTGACGCGAACCGGTTTCCACTTCGCTCGAAAACGCTCTAGAATTATCTACGTCCCTGGGCGTCGGGGCACCAGCGGGAGTGCATGATCAAGCCGTCTCAAGTTGCAACGATCATTGCCGGGGCAATGCTTTCCGCGTGCCTGTTCCTTTTGGGCCTCGATCCTGCGCCGGCAGGCCCGGTCGCGGCGTCGAGCGTGGCCGCGACGCCGTCTCCTGCCGCCACCGAGCCGGCGGCGGCACAGCACATGCGCGCCTACCTGTTCCGCGGCGCGATCGGTCTGATCTTCTCGCGCGGGATGGACCATCTCGCGGAAGAGATCGAAAATGCGGGGATCCCGGCGAACGTCTACGAGTTCACGATTTGCCAACTGATCGCGGAAGGCGCCATTCGCGAGTATCGCAAGGATCCCGCTTTGATCATCCTTATCGGGCATTCGATGGGCGGGTTTTGCGTGCTGAAGTTTTCGGAAATGCTGCAGGCCGCGAATATCCCGGTCAGCCTCGCTGTCACGATCGATCCGCCTCAGATCAGCCCGCCCGTGCCGTCCAATATCGAGCGCTACCTCAACATCTTCCTGTCGAAAAGCGTCCTCGGCGGCAGCCACATCAAGCCGGCACGAGACTATCAAAGTCACTTTGCGAGCTTCGATCTCTCGGACCGCAAGGAGGTTTCACATTTCAATATCGACAAGGAGGACGTCTTCCACCAACAATTTCTCGCCAAGATCGGACAGCTCACGACCACGCCGGCGAAAGTCGACGGCGTTCCGGCACCGCTCAACTATGTCGTCCCCCCCGATGCCGGGATCGAGCTGTGGGACACCGGCATGCCGGTGTTCGCCCGCCCGGGCGATACGCTGCAAACCATCGCGGAACTTTACCGTGTGCCGCTGTGGTCACTCACCCAGGTCAACAAGGGGTTGACGGAGAACGCGCCGCTTGTACCCGGCGAACGCGTCGTCGTTCCGCGCTATCTGCCGCTCGCTGAGGTCTCGCGCCAGGCGCCCGCCGGGCGTTAGAGCGCTTTCGAGCGAAGCGGATACCGGTTCGCGTCAGGAAAACGCGTCATCGCTTGATGCGTACGGGGCTCTCGATCGTGCCGCGGATGCAGCGGCGCGAACGCGCCAATTGACAAACGTGTGCATAAAAAATCAAAATAGCAAAAGGGGAAGCGAGGTGCCAGCTGCCCACGGAACAGCAGCGCCGTCCAGACCACGAAGGCGGCCGGTGTCAAAGGATGGCGAATCGATGAAGCGCGTGCTCATTAAAGGAGCCACTATCGTCACCATGGACGATGCGCTCGGCGATTTGCTCGACGCCGATCTGCTGATCGAAGACGATCGTATTGTTGCCGTCCGACCGACGGCCATCGAGGCCGGCGACGCGGAAGTCGTCGACGGTCGCGGGCGCATTGTGATTCCCGGCTTGATCAACGCGCATATGCATACCTGGCAGACCGCGCTTCGTGGCTACGCAGGCAATTGGACGTTGCCTGAATATTTCGCGAAAATGCACGCCGGCCTGGCGACAGTGTTTCGGCCGGAAGACATTCACATCGCCACGCTGGTGGGCGCGCTTAACCAGATCGATTGTGGAACAACGACGCTTGTCGACTGGTGCCACGCCAATCCGACGCCCGCCCATACCGATGCCGCTGTCTCCGCGCTGTCAGAAAGCGGCATCCGCGCCGCATTTTTCCACGGGTCTCCGAAACCGGATCCGAAGCCGGGACAACCGCACTTCACCGAAGTTCCGCATCCGCGGCACGAAGTCGAACGCTTGCTCGCGGGTCCATTTTCGAACAGCGACGGGTTGATGACGTTGGGCCTTGCCGTGCTGGGTCCGCATTATTCCACGCTTGATGTCGCGCGCCAGGATTTCATGTTGGCGCGCGAGTTTTCACTGGTCGCCTCGATGCATCAGGGAGGTGGCCCGGCGCGAACGCCGGGTGGCTGGAGTGTGATGGTGCAGGAAGGCCTGGCTGGTCCGCACATCAACATCGTGCACGGCAACAGCCTGACGGATGACGAACTACGCCGGTTCGTCGATCTCGGCGTATCGTTTACGGTGACACCTGAAAACGAACTGATCCAGGGCCATGGATTTCCGATCACCGGACGATTGCTGCAGTTAGGCGCGGCGCCATCGCTCGGTGTGGACGTCGAGTCGGTCATTTCCGGCGACATGTTTTCGGTCGCGCGGGTCGCTCTGACGATCCAGCGCGCGCTCGACAACAGTGTCGTGCGACGCGAGAGCGATACCATTCCCTCGACATCAACCATCCGCTTGCGCGAAGCTCTGAAGTGGGTGACGATCCAGGGCGCGCGCATGCTGGGCCTTGAGGACCGGATCGGTTCGCTGACACCGGGAAAGCAGGCCGATCTGGTCATGATCGATGCGACCGCGCTAAATCTCTGGCCGATTCACGATCCGATTTCGACAGTGGTGATGCAGGCGGGTCCCGCGAATGTCGAAGCAGTGATGATTGCCGGGGCATGGAAGAAGACGGCTGGCCGCCTGGAGTTCACAGATCGGCGGCGAAAGATGGATGCACTCGCGGAATCCGGGCGGCGTATCATTCGTGACATGAACAAGATCAACAAGGCGGCATGAGATCGTAACCGGAAAATCCACCATTGGGTGGATCGGTATCGGCAAAACGTCCGGTGGTTGTGCTGGCGCAACAAGCCGGCTCCGATATCAGGAGTTACGATCGGGACGGACCCAGGCTGTTACTTGAATGGCCCGAACTATGAGCCGCGAGTGGCTCAAGGGCGAGCGATGGAAGATGCTTGCCGCCGCGTGAGTACAGCCCGGTCAGTGCATCGCCACTTTCGGTTGCTTTGATCGCCCTGAATCCGCTCAAACACAAAGACCGCCGGATCGACACAGGCGCACAAGTCTCCTTCACCGGGAGATCGTTGCGCTCACCTGGCCGACACTGCTGCCGATGATCAGCTTCCACGCACACAGACTGGGTCAAAGAGAAGAAAGAATCACGTCACCTATCATCGCCGGTTGGCGGCTTCGCCGGAGGCAGGTCTCCGAGCAGGTTTGATAGCCTGACCGCAAGCCTTCGAAGCAGGGCATTTTTCTCAACCAGTTCCTGAACGTCGTTTATCTTCTGAGGCGGCGATTCATCCTCTCGAAGCAAAATATTCTTTTCACGCAGTGGCACAACGTTTTCGCCCTCCGGCTGCACACCGGGGCGGCGTTGCTTGTTATTATACGGCGGGTATCCGATACTCATGACAATCCCCCAATTCAGGACATACCCCCAGTCACCGTTATCCATCGATTGAGTCGAGGGCGAATTTGAGTCCGAAAAGGGACCGAATGAAACTTGCGGCTGTAGATTTTGCTGTTTGGGATATTGGGTCGATTATTCAGTCTTCAAAGTCCCCCCGGGGAGCAATAACTGTTGGAACAGATGTCGGCGCGTCTTTGGGGGAGGCGCGAGCATGGGTGAGGCCGAGAACAGATTGGTTTGAGGAGAGCGAACTGGTTCAAGCACCGGCGGGAGGCGGAGCCTCGTCCCGCAGCATCCGATCCAACACCAGAGCGGTCTGAAGGGACAGGGTGGCCGTTTTGATATACCGAGGCTCCTGCACTGCGTAATTGAGTGAGCCAATAGCAATTCGCCAGTGCCACAGTTCCCGCTGCGCCGGTGTCAGTTCTGAAAGCAGCCGGCTAGCATCGCCAAGCGTTGTAAGCAACGCGTGTGGGTATTGAGGCTTCAGCAGAAGGGAGAAGGCCAAGGGCGTCTGGCTAATCGGCAACAATGTCGCGGTTCTCTCCGATCAATTCCGTTGTCAGGACTAATTGCTGGCGGTTCATTGTACCGCAACACAGAGACCCGTCCAGCAAATGAAATTCAATGAGATGACCAGGTTACCGGAACGCGAATCTGTCAAGCTTGCTGTCGTTTCTCTTCTAATAGAGTGCGAAATCGTCACACCTATTTGATGATGCCGTCACCGGGCAAGGTGTAGGTTGCGCCAAAATCAAGATCCAGGGAGATGGGCTCATGAGCGATATCGCAGACTGCCGCGCGATGGAGTTGCTGTGCCGCCAGCGCGCGAAGGCTGATCCCGAAAATAGTTGGAAGTGGCTCGGACAGGCAGACAGGTGGCACGAACTCGCGCGTAGTCAGATCGCCTGGCGATTCCAGCAGAGAAATGTTCAGCAGATGCACGCGGGCCCGATGGCCATGGGGCCAAATACCATCAACGGCGATTCCCGTTCCAAACAACAGGGGTAACTTCCGGTGACGGCGGCAGAGGCGCGGTTCAGGAACGCGGGCCCCTGCGGGGGCCTTTTTCATGGACTGCGCCCGGCAAAGCGGGCGCCCATGGCAACACTTGTATAATGATCGATCTGGAATTTTTCGGCCGACACAAGGCCGCCACGGTGCCTGTCCGAGTTATGCATGGCGCCGACGACCGAGGTCGTACCAATCTCCGACCCGGCGCCTTTTAGGTTCCTTTGCTGCCTCTTGCCGTTTCGATGCAAATAAGGAGCTTTTCCTACTGGCTTGCTCAAGAAGCTGATAGCTCCCGCTTCCGTCGCCCTGCGTTGCCTACTTTCGTCCGGGAACGCTGTGACGAAGATCATACCAGGTTTCGCCGCTACTGGCGCCGGAAGTCGCGTTCGCGAGGAGGGCTACAGGCACCAGCCGCTTGCGATGGCACAGGCCGAAGGCGCTGTGCGCGTCCAAAGCAAACGTCATGGACCGTTGCGGGTCGATCTTACTTGGGGGTATCGTGGATGCATGACACCCTGCCAGCCGAGCCGGTCGTGATCGCAAGCGGGAAGTCACAGATGGTGCGCTGACATGAAGACAGCGGACGACATTGTATCAGGCGGGAAATCAGTCGGAATGCGACATGGCCGAAGCGGAGCCATGTCTTTGGGCGCCACGGTCCTCGTTCTCGGCCTTGTCGCCTGCATCCATTTTGGATTTTGGGCCGTGAAAAATCCGACCACGACGGCAGCGGCGGTGGAGGGCCGGCTGGCGAGCGTTTCGTACAATCGGTTCGTGGGCGCGCCTTCCGCCGGACTGACGGTGCCTGAGGCGACGATCCGCGCCGATCTCACGGCTATCGCCGGGCAGGCCAGGGCGGTGCGAACCTACGCGTCGACCCAGGGCCTGGAGCGCGTTCCGGAGATTGCGGCTGAACTCGGGCTCACGGTCACGCTTGGCGCCTGGATCGACAACGACGAGGCCAGAAACGAGCGGGAGATCGCAACGGCCCTCGATCTGGCGAGAGACAACCCCAACGTCACGCGTCTGGTTGTGGGCAATGAAACGGTGTTTCGGCACGAGCGCAGCGTGGCCGATCTGATCCAGATCGTTCAACGCGTGAAACGAGACAGCCCGGTTCCGGTCGCGACCGCGGAAAACTGGCAAACCTTCATCAAGCATCCGGAACTCGGCGATGCCGTCGATCAGATCTTTGCCCATGTCATTCCTTATTGGGAGGGCCAGCCAAAGCAGACCGCGGTTGATCGGTCGCTGGAGATTTACTCCAGGCTGCAGGCAACATTCCCGGGCAAGACCATCGTCATCGGAGAACTCGGCTGGCCGAGCGCCGGCCGCAACTACGAGCGGTCCATGCCGGGTCCGATCACCCAGGCAGTGGTGTTACGCGATTTCGTTGCGCGCGCGACTACGCTTGGCATCGATTACAACATCGTCGAAGCGATCGATCAGCCGGAGAAGCTGTTCGAGGGTAATGTCGGTCCCTATTGGGGCATCCTCGATGCGTCGTTGCTGCCCAAATTTTCCTGGACGGGCCCGCTGATTGACGCCGACTACTGGAAGGCGGCTGCGTTCGCCGTCCTCGTTGGATTACTGTTGTCCCTTTCCGTTCTTTTGCTTCCCGGGGCGACCGTGGGACAGATGGTATTACTCGCCGGTGCGGACCATGTGATCGGTGACTGGTTTGCAAGCGTGCTCGGGTACTGGCATGCCCACTATTTCCTGCACGGTGAGGTGATCGCATTCATCATCGGGCTGCCGCTTCTGGGGTTGCTGGCTCCGGTTCTGCTCTCGCGCGTGAGCGAATTGGCGACGATTACCTTTGGCCGCAGGCCAGTGCGACTGTTGGAAATATCGCCGCCGCAATCCGGCGCCGGCATGCCAAAGGTCTCGATTCACATTCCGGCCTACCGGGAGCCACCCGAGATGCTGCTGCGCACCATCGATTCGGTGGCGCGGCTCGACTACCCGGATTTTGAATGTATTGTCGTCATCAACAACACGCCGGCCCCGGCATTCTGGCAGCCGGTCGAGGCACGTTGCCGCGAACTCGGCCCGCGCTTCAAGTTTATTCGCGTCGAGAATCTCGAGGGATTCAAGGCCGCAGCACTTCGGCTCGCGATGGCAAAGGCTGCTGCCGATGCCGAGATCATCGGTGTCATCGACGCCGACTATGTGGTCGATCCCCGATGGCTCCGCGATCTCGTTCCCAGCTTCGCCGATCCCGCGGTTGGCTTGATCCAGGCTCCGCAGGATCATCGCGACGCCAACCGCAGTTTCATCCACGCCGCCATGAACGCCGAATACGCCGGCTTTTTCGATATCGGCATGGTGGAGCGCAACGAGGTCAATGCCATCATTGTTCACGGTACGATGTGCCTGATCCGCCGCAAGGCGATGAAAGCCGCCGGCGGCTGGTCGAGTGACACGATTTGCGAGGACAGCGACCTTGGGCTGTCGATCATGGAGCTCGGCTGGCGCGCACACTACACCAACCGCCGCTATGGCTGGGGATTGCTGCCGCAGGACTACCAGGCTTACAGGGTTCAACGCGCACGTTGGGCTGGTGGTGCGGTGCAGATCGTCAGGAAGCATTGGCGGCGGTTCCTGCCTGGAATGAGCCAGCTCGACCGTGAGCAGAAGCGGGAATTCCTGCTGGGTTGGCTCAACTGGTTCGGGGCGGAAAGCGTCGCGGTTGGGGCGGTGCTGCTCAATCTGATCTGGGTTCCTTTCATCGCGCTCGATGTCGTCGCCATTCCGGATGTCCTGCTGACGTTTCCTGTCATTGCCGCGTTTCTGGTGTCGCTTGTTCACTTTGTCTGTGCCTACAGAATGCGCGTCGCGGTTTCGTGCTGGCAGATGCTGGGGGCGATGATCGTGTTCATGTCCCTGCAATGGACTGTCGCGAGTGCGGCGTTTAAAGCCGCGCTTCCGGCGAGCCGCAGCTACTTCCATCGTACCCGCAAGGGAGGCGGTGCGACCGTGAGCCCCCGGATTTTTGCAATGCCGGAAACGGTACTCGGTTTACTGCTGATCGCCGGCGCAACCGCGATCTATGCCGCCAATATCTACCGTCATACAGAGGCGGATTTGTTTGCGACAATCCTGCTCGTCCAAAGCCTGCCTTTCCTGTCGGCCGTAGCTCTGGTCTGGCTGGAACGTTTCGGCAATAAAAACGTGAAGAAAATGTCGTCCAGGCGGACGGTGGCCTAGGGTGCCTGGCGCTTCATTCCCGGCCAAACTCAACGCTCTTCGTTCGTCGACTTCGCTTTAACAAACGCCTAAGAAATGGACGGCGTTGTTTGCCCCCGATTCAAGTCTGGGGAACCCAAAAATTGCAATCTCATCCACAGATCAATTTGTTTCATGCGGCGCCTTGAAGGACCAATCGGTGATGGTCCATAAGCGGCCTCCGCGCGGCCTTCAGCTTCCACCGCCGCGACGGCTGCTCTTGGAAAGATTTGGCGTGGCAAACATTGAACGACGGATTGCGGAAGAGCTTGGCGTGCGCGAGCAGCAGGTTGAGGCGACGGTCGCGCTGCTCGACGGCGGCGCCACGGTTCCGTTCGTTGCGCGATACCGCAAGGAAATCACCGGCGGGCTCGACGACGCGCAATTGCGTACGTTGGAAGAGCGGCTGAATTATCTGCGCGAACTGGAAGAGCGGCGTGTCGCCATCCTCAATTCGGTGCGCGAACAGGGCAAGCTCGACTCCGCGCTGGAGGCCGCCATCCTCGCGGCCGACAGCAAGGGACGCCTCGAAGACATCTATCTGCCATTCAAGCCGAAGCGCCGAACCAAGGCCGAGATTGCCAGGGAGGCCGGCCTGGAACCGCTGTCCGAACTCTTGCTGACGCAGCCACACAACGATCCGATCGTTACAGCCGCCGGTTTCGTCGATGCCGACAAGCAGGTGGCCGATGCTGCCGCGGCGCTCGAGGGGGCGCGCGCGATCCTGGTGGAGCGCTTTGCCGAAGACGCCGACCTGATCGGGAGCTTGCGCGAACAGATGTGGTCGAACGGACAGATGACGTCCGCCGTGCGCGAAGGCAAAAAAGCCGAAGGTGAGAAGTTCAAGGACTATTTCGATTTCAGCGAACCGCTGCACAAGCTGCCGTCGCACCGCATCCTGGCGTTGTTCCGTGGCGAGAAGGAGGAAATCCTCGACCTGCAGGTGCAGCCGGACGCACAGGCCGCCCTCGCCGGCGTGCCCAGCCCCTACGAGCTGAGGATCATGCAGCGCTTTGGCATCTCCGACCAGGGGCGCCCGGGCGATCGCTGGCTGGTCGAGACCGTGCGCTGGGCATGGCGCACCAAAATCCAGGTCCATCTCAACATCGACCTGCGCATGCGGCTGTGGACCGCTGCCGAAACCGAGGCGGTGCGGGTGTTTGCATCCAATTTGCGCGACCTGCTGCTCGCGGCGCCCGCCGGCGCGCGCGTCACCATGGGCCTCGATCCGGGATTCCGCTCCGGCGTCAAGGTCGCTGTTGTCGACGCCACCGGCAAGGTGGTGGCCACCACGGCGGTTTATCCGCATGAGCCGCAAAAGCGCTGGGACGAGGCGCTGGCGACGCTGGGGAAACTTGCCGTGGCCCATCGTGTCGATCTGATCGCGATCGGCAACGGCACTGCTTCGCGCGAGACCGACAGACTGGCGATCGATCTCGTCAAGCTGCTGCCGGACCTGAAGATGTCCAAGATCGTCGTGTCGGAAGCCGGTGCCTCGGTCTACTCCGCCTCGGCCTTCGCATCGGAGGAATTGCCCGAGCTCGACGTGACCTTGCGCGGCGCGGTGTCGATTGCGCGGCGTCTGCAGGATCCGCTCGCTGAACTGGTGAAGATCGATCCGAAGGCGATCGGGGTCGGCCAGTATCAGCACGATCTCGGGGAAGCGAGGCTGGCGCGTTCGCTCGATGCCGTTGTCGAAGACTGTGTCAACGCGGTCGGCGTCGATGCCAACACCGCTTCGGCTCCGCTGCTGGCGCGCGTCTCGGGCATCGGATTGAGCCTCGCGCAAAGCATCGTGCAGCACCGCGACGCCAACGGCCGGTTCAAATCACGCAATGCGCTGAAGCAGGTTCCGCGGTTGGGGCCGAAAGCCTTCGAGCAATGCGCCGGCTTCCTGCGCATCAATGGCGGCGATGACCCGCTCGATGCCTCCGGCGTGCATCCGGAGGCCTATCCGGTGGTCAGGCGGATTCTCGCGGCGACCAAAAGCGACATCAAGGCGCTGCTCGGCAATGCCGACATTGTGCGCCGGATCAAGCCGCTGACCTTTGTGGACGACACTTTTGGGCTGCCCACGGTGACGGATATTCTGCGCGAACTGGAAAAGCCCGGCCGCGATCCGCGCCCCGCGTTCAGGGCCGCGGCGTTCAAGGAGGGCGTGGAGACGCTAAAGGATCTCAAACCGGGCATGATCCTCGAAGGCACGGTGACCAACGTCGCGGCGTTCGGTGCTTTCGTCGACATCGGCGTGCATCAGGACGGCTTGGTGCACATCTCGGCGATGTCGAAGACCTTCATCAAGGATCCGCGCGAAGTGGTGAAGTCGGGCGACATCGTCGAGGTGAGGGTCTTGGAGGTCGAGGTCAACCGCAAGCGCATCGCGCTGACGCTGCGTCTCGACGACGAGCCCGCCAGGACCGAGGGCGCCGCACAGGGCAAGCCGCGTGACATTTCCCGCGCCTCAATGACCTCGCCGGCGCCGCGCAAGCCGCAGGAGCAGCCGGGCGGCGCGCTCGCTGAAGCCCTGCGCCGCGCCAGCGAGAAAAACGGGCGTGGCAAGGTCGGGTCTTGAAGCCGCCGCTTGTACCCCG
>Ga0116129_1000890_pt1 | contig 17533 bp, 9 predicted proteins | sample June2015DPH_17_2_FD_89732 | JGI IMG/M metagenome (GOLD analysis project Ga0116129, IMG submission 89732) | Peatland microbial communities from SPRUCE experiment site at the Marcell Experimental Forest, Minnesota, USA - June2015DPH_17_10 | ecosystem: Environmental > Terrestrial > Soil > Wetlands >...
CCGCAGAACTCGGAAAACTCGAATGCCGCGATTGTGGGATTTGGTGTAGCAATCAAGATGTATGGCGCTGGGTTCAATCCCAATTCTGAATTTACGGCGCGCGTCCTGCACCTGCTCGATACCCATCAAATTGCTTGGCAGACGCAGACTCCGAAAGTCGACGTTGGCGGAGGCGGCACCATTGGCGGATTCCTTTCCATGCGCAACATGGAAGTGCTGGACGTCGGCATTCCGCTGCTCTCCATGCATGCCACCTATGAAATGTCTTCAAAGGTTGATGTCTGGTCGTACTATCGGTTCATGCTTGCTTTCTACGGGATGGAGTAACGAATGCAAGCCATAAGAACAGGCTCATCGCCTTTTGCCGGTCCGCCCCCCCGTAGTCCAACTCGAAACCCGGTTCGATGCAATCGAACAAAGCTGGTGCCACCGCCAGGAACCCATCTCTTGCATAGCCGTTGGCCACCGAGCGTATGTGCCGGTTCACGCCAAATGTCTCCTGCGCCACAACCAGCCCCCGGCGCCATGCTCGCCCGCCGGGCGGGCGACATAGGCACCCAGGTCCGGGCTGTCTTCGGCCTTGAAGCTGACAAACTCGCTCACTATAGTCTCTTGACTGTGGTAACTAAGGTGGGATATACCCGATTCAAAATACTGTGTAACGTAAATGTTCATGCGCCAACAACTGCAATAGGGCCAGCAATCACCGAATCTCCATTAAAACTGCCTTGCCGGAGTGCGCAACCGGGGAAGCTTCAAAGTCCGCGCGTTTGAAATGGAAGAAAAATGAAAGTGCTGGGCGTGAGCGGTCTTGAAAATGCAATGTCATTCAAGCAGGCCGCGTTTCCCGGTCTGGATGAGCGCGAGTATCGCATTGCCCAAGGCATGGACGCCGCTGCCGCTCTTCTGATTGATGGTGAGTTGGTTGCCGCTGCCGAGGAGGAACGCTTCACCGGGAGCAAACATACCCCCCAGTTCCCCATCCATGCTATTGACTATTGCTTGAAGGAAGCCGGCATCTCCATCGACGAAATCGACGAGCTTGCCCACGGCTTCAATTACGCGCCGGTTCGCGATCTTTATATGCACGATGAGACGTCACGCGAGCTCTATCGAAAAGTATTCTCCCGGGAAGCGCTGCTCGCCCAGGTGCGCCGCACCCTCCCCGGCTTTCCTGACAAGAAAGTATTTTCGGTTGGTCACCATCTGGCTCATGCCGCCAGCGCCGCATTCACCTCGGGATGGGACGAGTGCCTGGTTATTGTGAACGACGCCATGGGCGAAGTGGAAAGCCTGAGTGTTTACGACTTCCATGACGGGGAGTTGGAAAGAATCGCAAGCATCGGCGCCAATGACTCCATCGGAATTCTTTACTCGCTGGTCACTCTTCATCTCGGTTTCGATTTCAATTCCGATGAATACAAAATCATGGGCCTGGCGCCCTATGGCGACCGAGCCCGGTTTCGGCCTTTTTTCGAACAGGCCGTCGAGTTGTGTCAGGACGGAACCATTCGCATACCCATTTTGAAGTTGAATCACACACGCGAAGAGCGGGAGATTTACCTTGCCACTCGCGCGCATCTTCGTGATCACCTCATTCTGCCGCGCATGCCCCAGGATCCGGTGACAGCGGCTCATGAGGATGTTGCCGCCGCGCTGCAGGAATGTCTTGAGCGCGCCGTCCTGCACGTCTGCACCCACTTTGCTCAAAAAACCGGCCTGCGCCGCATCGCGCTGGCCGGAGGTGTTGCACTCAACTGCACGGCCAACGGCGCGCTCATGCACTCCGGACTTTTCGATGAGGTTTACGTGCAGCCAGTGGCCGGCGATGATGGCGTCGCGCTCGGCGCGGCCCTCTATCGCGGAGCGCTCGCCGGCGATGCGATCAATCGCCGCATGCCCACCCCGCTCCTCGGACCTCGATATCAGAGCAGTGATATTGAGACTGCGCTGCTCAGTTTTGGCCGGCGCATCCACTGGCGCCGCCTTGATTCGCTCGAAACTACCTGCGCTACAGCCGCCGAGCTGATCGCAGACGGCCGTGTGATTGCGTGGGATCGTGGCCGCATGGAATTCGGCCCGCGTGCCCTGGGCAACCGCAGCATTCTCGCTGATCCAGCACACCCTGAAATGCGCGATCGCATCAATGCCATGGTGAAAAAGCGGGAAGCCTTTCGCCCGTTCGCTCCGGCGTGTTCCATTGAAGACGCTTGGCGCTGGTTTGAAGTAGCTCCCGGCGAGCAGCATCCCTACATGATCAGCGTGGTCGACGTGCGGGCTGAGGCGCGCTCGCAGCTCCCGGCCGTTACCCATGTCAACGGCTCGGCTCGCCTGCAAACAGTGAGCCAGAGCGACAACCCGGATTTTCACGCGCTGCTGGTTGCGGTAGGAAAGACCACTGGCCGGCAGATGGTACTGAATACAAGCTTCAACGTGAAGGGTCAGCCCATCGTCAACACCCCGCATGAAGCGATAGAAACCTTCCTCGGAACCGGAATCGAGTTTCTGTTTTTGGAGAATTATCATGTCACCCGTTCAGCTGCCTGAGTGGAATCAAACTGAAGCCGACTATCCGCACAACAGCACGATCGCGGATCTGTTCAAGCAGCAGGCAGAGCTGACTCCGGATGCCATCGCGGTCGTTTCCAGTGCCCGCCAGTTGAGTTATCGCGAACTCGATGAGCGCTCGAATCGTCTTGCCCGTCACCTGCGAGAGGCGGGCGTAGGGACGGAAACTCTGGTTGGCGTATCGATGGCGCGATCTGAAACCTTGATCGTAAGCCTGCTCGCCATTCTCAAAGCCGGCGGCGCCTACGTACCGCTCGATCCGGCGCATCCACGAGAGCGCCTTTGTCTGATCATCGAGGACTCGGGCATCGCCGTTCTGCTCACTGCGGGCGATCGGCAGGCCAGGCTTCCGTTCGCCCCAGATCACCTGGACAGGATCGATGTGGAAGACTCATCCATTGCACTGCTGAGTCCTCAACCAATCTCCTGCCCTGCTGAAAGCCATCATCTGGCCTATGTTCTATACACCTCCGGCTCGACCGGCAAGCCCAAGGGAGTCATGGTCGAGCACCGGAATGTTGTGAATTTCTTTGCCGGCATGGATCGGGCAATTGGCAATAAAGCTGGCGTCTGGCTTGCCGTGACCAGCGTAACTTTCGATATCTCCGTGTTGGAGTTGCTGTGGACACTTACGCGGGGCTTTAAGGTTGTGGTGCTTGGCGATGAGGGCACGACGGGGATTGCAGAGCAGATCAATGTGCACGGCGTCACCCATTTGCAAATGACGCCGTCGCAGGCGCTCATGCTGACTCTCGATAGAAATGCGTTTTCTGCGCTATCCTCGCTCCGGCAGATCCTGCTCGGCGGAGAAGCCGTTCCAGCCTCACTGATTCATCGCATTCGCGAGGTATTTGCCGGCGAAATTTATAACATGTATGGACCGACTGAAACCACCATCTGGTCGACGACCTATCCAGTTGGATTACCGGATCTCACCGTTCCAATAGGCCGCCCCATCGCGAACACACAGGTCTTTCTGGTCGACTCACAAATGCAACCGGTCCCAGCGGGGAAGACCGGAGAGTTGCTCATTGGCGGAGACGGCGTGACCCGCGGATACTGGCGCAGGCCTGATCTTACCGCTGAGCGCTTTCTCTCGATTGGAGATCTTTCCGCCGACCGTGTCTATCGTACTGGCGACATGGCGCGGATGCTGCCGGATGGGAATCTGGAGTTTCTGGGCCGCGCGGATCATCAGGTCAAGCTGCGCGGTCATCGCATCGAACTGGGCGAGATCGAAGCGCTGCTGGAACGGGAGTCTGGAGTCAGACAGGCCATCGCTATCGTGCGTGAAGACCGCGAGGGAGATCGGCGACTGGTGGCCTATCTGGTAGTTGATCCGGCACGCCCAGCGTCGTCGGGCGCATTGAAAACAGGGCTCGGGGGAAAACTCCCCGAGCCCATGATACCTTCAGCATTTGTCTTTCTCTCTGCCCTGCCTCTCACTGCAAACGGCAAGATCGATCGCAGGGCGCTGGCTGAGCTTCCTCCGCCTCTGGCTCTGGTTGCATCAAATATAAGTCAACCTCGTGTTGAATCAGTCGGCAGCATCGAGCGTGTTGTCATCCAGGCCTGGCAGGAGGCGCTGGGCGTTGCGCACGTTGGGCCGGACGACAACTTCTTCGACCTGGGCGCTCACTCGCTCACGGTGGCCGAGGTTCAGGCTAAATTGCAGGACCGGCTCCAGCGCGAGGTCTCTCTTGTTGACCTGTTTCAATTTTCAACCGTAAATACACTCTCCCGTCATCTGGAGGGCAATTGCAAGATGAATGCGCTGTCTGATCGTGCCGAACGGCGCAGGCTCGCCCAGCGGCGCTGAAAAGGAAACGATGAAGCCCTCCCTCATTGCGATCGTCGGTCTGGCAGGGCGCTTTCCAGGTGCGCGCACTATAAGCCAATTCTGGCAGAACCTGCACGATGGGGTCGAGTCGATTCGTTCCCTGAGCGACACCGAACTGCTCGCTGCGGGCGTGCCTGCGGAGGAGTTGTCGCGAACCGATTACGTAAGGCGCACCTCGGCGTTGGAGGATGTTGACCTGTTCGATGCCACGTTCTTCGGCCTGAGCCCCAGGGACGCCGCCATCATGGATCCACAGCATCGGCACTTTCTAGAGTGCGCCTGGGAAGCTCTTGAAGACGCGGCTCACCCGCCGCAACGCTTCGTGGGGTCGATCGCAGTATTCGCCGGATCCGGAATGAACTCCTACCTCATCCATCATCTGCTTAGGAATCGCAAACTCGTCGACTCGGCGGGAATCTTTCAGCTCAAGCAGACGGGCAACGACAAAGATGTCCTGTCGACGCGCGTTTCCTACCAGTTTGATTTGCGCGGACCCAGCATCAATGTGCAGACGGCCTGCTCTACATCGCTGGTCGCGGTTCATCTGGCGTGTCAGAGTCTTGTCAATTACGAATGCGACATGGCGCTTGCGGGCGGCGTAACGATCGAATTCCCGCATGGACAAGGATATATCTATCGCGAAGGAGAGATCCTTTCCCGCGATGGGCACTGCCGTTCTTTTGATGCGTCTTCCAGTGGAACTGTGTTCGCAAGCGGTGCGGGCGTCGTCGTCCTGCGACGCCTGGAAGATGCAATCAGCGACCGGGACAACATTCGCGCTGTCATTCTTGGCTCTGCGATCAATAACGACGGCGCCCGCAAGGTGGGCTTTCTGGCTCCGAGCGTTGAGGGTCAGGCAGAAGTGATCGCCGAGGCCCTCGAGTTTTCCGGAGTCAGTGCAGAAGAGATCTCTTACGTTGAAGCCCATGGAACGGGCACCCTGGTTGGCGATCCCATCGAGCTCAGAGCACTGACACTGGCCTTTCGTAAGACCACCGACCGCAACCAGTACTGCCGAATCGGTTCCTTAAAAAGTAACGTCGGCCACCTCGATGCGGCAGCCGGTGTTGCTGGCCTCATCAAGACGGTGCTTGCCCTCGAACATGAGCAGATCCCGGCGAGCCTGCATTTCGAGAAACCGAATCCGCACATCCAGTTTGCGAACAGTCCGTTCATTGTGAATCAACAACTTCGAGACTGGCCCTCCGCTCGCTCGCCGCGCCGTGCCGGCGTCACCTCACTCGGAATTGGCGGCACCAACGCACACGTGGTTCTGGAGCAAGCGCCTCCAGTCAAGCTCGAGCGGGCCTCAAAGCCGTACGAGTTGATTCCCATTTCCGCCAAGACTGAGAGCGCATTGGAGAATGCTTCCGTCAACCTGTTTGCATACCTGGATAGGCATCCGGAGGCAAGCCTTGCCGATGTGTCTTTTACGTGTCAGGCTGGCCGCCAGTTCTTCCAGCACCGGCGCGCCTTTGTGGTCCCCGCCTCTGTGGACCATCACCAACCCGAAGCACCCGGCGGGCATTCAGCCGGCAATCCAAAACACATTGCGACCGGCGTCGCCACGAGTTCCCTAAGGCCGGTCGCGTTCATGTTTTCCGGGCAAGGCTCGCAGCACACCAACATGGGCCGTGAGTTCTATCAACACGAGCAGGTCTTTCGCGCGTCTCTCGATTATTGCGCTGACCATTTGTTCGGATTGCTTGGACTGGATTTCCGTCAGGTTCTCTACCCTTCCGAGCCAACCGCGGCTGGCGCGCAAGAGAAGTTGAATGAAACCTGGTTAACGCAACCGGTGCTGTTTGCATTTGAATATTCCCTTGCGCGCTGGTGGATGTCGCTCGGCATACTCCCTGCCGCAATGGTCGGCCACAGTCTGGGCGAATACGTGGCAGCCTGCATCGCGGGAGTTTTCTCGGTTGAAGATGCTCTGGATATCGTCGCTTATCGCGGCCGGCTGATGTACGGATTGCCGGAGGGAGCCATGCTTGCGGTTTCGCTTCCGTCAAACGCCATCACCCTGGGTGAAACTCTCTCTCTGGCAGCGGTCAACGGTCTCGATCAGTGTGCCGTTTCCGGACCTGGCTCTGAAATTTCCGCATTGGAACAACATCTTGCCAAACAATCCGTTGTTTGCCGGCGTCTAATTACCTCCCAAGCGTTTCACTCGTCCATGATGGATCCGATCCTGGCGGCGTTTGAAGATCGCATGCGCAAAGCAACTCTCGGACCGCCGCGCATTCGCTACCTTTCGAATGTAACTGGCGATTGGATCAGGGCTGAAGAAGCGACCGATCCGGCGTATTGGGCGCGCCATCTGCGTCACACGGTGCGCTTCTCTGACTGCGTTGCCGAACTGCTTGGCACACCGGAACAGTTACTTCTCGAGATTGGCCCGGGCAATGCCCTCACTTCACTGGCACGTGAGCAAAGTGGTCCATCCCGAACAGTGTTGGCTTCGATGCCACATCCGCGCGAGTCGACCGGGGCGCTTCGCGTTGCGCTCCAGACACTGGGGCAGCTTTGGGTCTTGGGAGCGGAGGTTGATTTCAGCCAACTGCACGTGCCTGAGTCCGTGCAGCGGATTCCGTTGCCCACCTATCCGTTTGAGCATCACAGATTCTGGATCGAGCCAGACGACCGTCCGCAAAGCGCCGCGTCCGCACCAGCCCTGCTGTCGAACGCTCGGGATACCAACGCCGTTCACTTCTACAGCCGCGTATGGTTTGAGAAGTCAAACACGTCATCGCCTTTGGTTCCAGAAGAGACGTGGATCATATTCAATGACTCGCTTGATCTGGGCAACCAGATTTCATCCCTGCTCAGGCTGCACAGGCAGAAGGCGATCCTGGTCGCGGCGGGCTCAAGTTACCATAGGGCTTCCGCGACGAATTTTGCCCTCAGGCCAAATGTGCGCGCGGATTATGATGCGCTCCTCACAGATATCCTGAAGAACAATGACACGCCCCGCAGGATCATTCATCTTTGGTCAATCATGCCCGAAGGCTCCAGTCATTCGCTGACCGAAGTTGAAAGCCGCAGCTTCCTGAGCGCGCTCTTTCTGGCGCAAGCGCTGGCCGACCAGGATCTGACCGGCATCGACATCGGATTCATCTCCAATCAAATGCAACAGGTGTCCAACGAGCAGGTTCGCAATCCCGCGCAGGCCTTGCTCCTCGGTCCGGTAAAAGTCATACCGCAGGAACTGCCCGGAATCAGTTGCCGGAGCATCGACCTCAATCTGGCCAAGGATGACAGCCAGGCTTGCGCACGCCAGATTGTGGACGAGATGTGTGCTCCTGGGCTGAACACTACAATTGCCTTTCGCGGCGGCCAACGATTCGTCGAGACTTTGGAACCATTGTCTCTAAAGTCCTGCGCGCAAGACCAGAGACTCCACATCGGAGCGGTCTATCTGATCACCGGTGGGCTCGGCGGTATTGGACTCGTGGTTGCCGAGCATCTGGCGCGTGAATTCCAAGCGCATCTGTTGCTTGTGTCCCGGACCGCCATTCCGCCCGAATTGGAATGGGAAGCACTGGCAAGCGATCCTCTTTTAAACGAAGAGAAGAGGACGCTTCTAGGAAAGCTTCTTGAGATCCGCAGCGCTGCCGGTGGATTGCATATCGTCGAGGCCGACGTTACCAGCCTTGAACAGATGCGCAGCGTCGTGTCGCTCGCCAGGCTGCATTACGGAAAAATCGACGGTGTGTTTCACGCCGCTGGTTTGCTGGACGATGGCCCACTGATGCTGAAAACCCAAGAACAAGCAGCCAGCGTTCTCGAGGCGAAGGTGCAGGGAACCTTGACACTTGAAGCGGCTCTAGGCGATATGCCTCTGCGCTGCTTTGTTCTGTTCTCTTCAGTCAGTTCCATCGCTCCGCCGCCTGGGCAGGTCGATTACGCCGCTGCCAATGCCTTCCTGGATGCCTTCGCGCGCAGCAGAAAAGGCCCGGTAACCGTGATCGATTGGGGAGCCTGGCGCGATGTTGGAATGGCAGCGCGTTCCCGGTCTTTCCACCCATTTCTTGAACGGGTGTTATCCGACACGCCGCAAGCGATTGTTTGCATGAGTCAGTTCGCTCCGTTGCGCCAGTGGGCCCTGGCCGAGCACACCCTGAAGGAAGCCCAGGCATTTAAAGCTCTATTGCCAGGAACTGCTTACCTGGAGATGGCCGCGGCGGCGTTACGGCGCGGCTCGCGTGGCGGGCCGGTCGAGTTGCGAGACGTCTTCTTTCTGACCCCCCTGATGCTTTCGCAAAACGAGACCAGAGACGTCCGCATTCAACTCACCCCAGAGCAGGAGAATGCTCAGAAGAGCGATCGGTTTCGCTTCGCAATTTTCTCGCGAATCGATGCGTGGGTTGAACACGCGACGGGGACCGTCGCAGATTGCACTCTGCGTGAGCCGGCGAAGGTTGATCGCGCCGCCATCGCTGCCCGCTTGAGAGAGGAGGCAATAGTATTTGACGCCGTGCGCCGCACCCGGCAGGAGCGCCACCTTGTTTTTGGCCCTCGCTGGCGGTCGCTGAAGCGGATCCTCATCGGAAGCCACGAAGGATTGGCTGAGGTTCAACTCGATGAGAGATTCTCAGCTGACCTGTCCAGTTTTGCGATGCACCCGGCACTGCTCGACCTGGCTACCGGGGCGTCGCTTTACGTGACAGCGGAATACGATCAGTCCGCCGATCTTTTTCTTCCCATCTCCTACCGCAGGATTCGCGCCTACCGTCCGCTGCCGGCGCGGTTCTTCAGCCACATTCGTAATCAGAAAACCGATGGAGTACGCCGCGAGGTTGAGGCCTTTGACCTGACGCTTTTTGATGAACTAGACCAGGTTCTGGCGGAGATTGAAGGCTTCAGCATGCGCCGGATCGCAGACTTCCAACGGATGCTTGAGGACAATGCTCCTGCGCTCGAATCCGAAGGCGTCGCGGGAGAGGGATTTATCGAAGTGCATGCTGATCGAGCAATTGTGCCGCTCGATGGCGTCAGAGCTTTGACGGCGATCTTAATGTCCAAAACACCGCGCGCCGTTGTCGCCGTTTCCGAGCCAATCGAAACCGCGCCAGCAGCGCCAACGCAACCCTCGGCTGCCACTCCCAGGCCCGTTGAACCAGCGGCGAACAAAGACATAGAGGCTACCCTGGCCTTCTGGTGGCAAGAGATGCTGGGGGTTGACAAGGTCGGGCTCAACGAGGACTTCTTCGCGCTCGGAGGTCATTCCCTGGTCGGGGTCCGGCTGTTTGCCAGAATCAGGAAAGCCTATCAGGTAGACCTCGAAATCGTGGTTCTGTTTGAGGCGCGCACCATCAGTCAACTGGCCGCGGTGATTCGAAACGCGCGCCAGCCAGCTGCAGCGGAGCTGAAAGCCTGGTCTTCGTTGATTGCAGTTCAGCCCACGGGCATGCGCGCCCCCGTTTTCTGTGTGCACGCAATCGGAGGCGATGTAGTTTTCTACGAACCGTTATCAAAGGCTCTTGGAGACGACCAGCCGTTCTATGCCTTTCGCTCCCCACATTTGGCCAAGCAGGAGATTCCGAAGACAACGGTTGAACAATTGGCGGCCGCTTATGTCCATGATCTTCGTGAATTTTCTCCACAGGGCCCATATCTGATCGGAGGCGCATCGTTTGGAGGCATCGTTGCCTTCGAAATGGCGCGTCAGCTGAGCGCGCAGGGCGCCGAGCCAGCGTTGCTCGTCCTGTTTGACACGGCGGCCCCTGGCAGCACTCAACAAGTGAGTTCGACAGAAAAGCTTGAAGGCTTCAGACAACGATTGCGTGAGGGCGGGCTACCCTACCTGACGAGAAAAATTGTGCTGAAGGGCGATCACTGGCGCAAGCAGATGTTGAAGCGATTCAGGGACGCGGAGTGCCTTTTCTTGCGGAGAATAGGCCGGGAATTGTCCCCTGATCTCCGCTATTATCTGGCTGAAAGGGCGCATTGGAATGCGGCCAGAGCCTACACGGCCGAAACATATCCGGGTAAGATCACACTGCTGCGCGCCGTCGATCGTGGCTATTTGGGAATGGAGTTGCTGGGTACGCGCGAGGCGCCGGGGCTTGGTTGGGGCCGGCTCGCCGCTGGGGGTCTGGAGATTCACGAGGTTTCCGGCGAGCATAGCAACATGCTTGATGAGCCCTATGTCCGAACCGTCGCGGCCGAACTCAAGAAGATTTTGCAGCAGGCGGAAACCAGGACGGCTGTCCGGCATTGAGCGGCCCGGGAGAGGACAAGAAGGTCCGAACTTCGATCACCATGAGGTCGGGCGGGGTTCGACTTTCAACCATGAGTGCTACACAATGATCTCTGTGTTCAAGCAGACAGAATTGCCACCGATCCGGGCAGTCATTCAGGTCCCGATCAAGCACCATGCGAATCGCTTGTTCTTCATCGAAGTGGAATGAGAATTTGCTGAGCGGCAATCGAAGTCCAAGGCCCCGCGCCTTGATGTAGGCTTCTTTCAAAGTCCACAGACGTAAAGCGCGCGTGATTTTGTCCTTGGGCTCAAGAGCCTCAAGCTGCCTTAACTCCAAGGTTGAAAATACGCTTGGAGCCACTTCAAGGATTGTTTCCGCACGCGAGCACGGTTCCACATCGACGCCCACATCCGCGCTCTCAGCAACCAGGCACACTACGAGGGCGCGGGAGTTGGAAAGGTTGAAGCGCAATCCGCATTCGGGATCCACTGCGGGCTTGCCATAGTCATTCGGACGGAAGCGCCATGCCTCGGGCGAAAGCTTGCCGTGATAGGAGAGAGCGGTTCGCGCCAGCGCGTGGGTGGCGAGATATTCGCGGCGATGCTCTTCAAACTTGTACGCCTGCCAGCGTGCCTGCTCGTCTTCACTGAGCAGCCGCGCGCAAGCCTGTGCAGAGTTTTGCTGAAGCAGATCGTCCGGATAGGCATACCATAAGTGAATCTTCTCTTTTTCCATGCTCGTGGATGTCATCGGGCCCTATCGCTCCTCGCGTGCGCGCGATCGAGATCGGCCGCTCCTTCAGAGGCGATCTCGTCCGGCGTCACGTTCAAATTCCCTCCTCAGAAATTGGACCCCGGGAGTTCCTCTCAGCGGCCGGATCACCAAAGCCCTCAATCATGAGATAGCCGTCAAATCCGATCTCTCTGGGCGCGCCGCGATCGCGGGGAAATCAACCTACCCTGAACCAGGGTGAACCGCGTCTTCAATATTCCTGACTTCCAAGCTGGCGTGAAACCGGTTGATCAGCCCGCGCGCGGGTGAGCAACGGTATCGCACAATTCGATGGCACCCGCGACAGCATCGAGAAAGAAAGCTTCAAACTCTGCCATGCCCATCCTGCGCCCCAAGGAGAAGGGGCATAGATGGGTGCGGTCGAACCGGGTCGTCCATGCGCATGCCTTCAGCCCAATCTTCATTCACTAATCCTTCGCATGAGCGGAAGAATACCCCTTCCCATCGGTGCCCCGTCTCCACCTCAGTAGCCTATCGCACCGGCCCCTGATCCAGATTCTGATTCAATGCAGTCTTCGTCAATGCCGTAGACCGAAGTCAAGGCACCGCAACCTCCATTGCATCTGCTCGGTCGCCGGGGCTTTCAGAAAAAGAGGTATAATCTGCCCCATGGCGGCCACTTCCCCAACTCGACACGCCGCAGGCAGCGCCGCTCGTGGGATCGCATCCTCCCGCACCGAGACCGACACCCGCCTTGCAGCCCTGGAGGCCCGCCTTGGGCAACTGGACAATCTCATGGTTGCCTACTCTGGCGGAGTCGACTCGGCCTTCCTGGCAGCCACGGCGCATCGCGTGCTTGGCTCCCGGATGCTCGCTGTGCTGGCTGATTCGCCCAGCCTCGCGCGCCGGGATATGGAACAGGCTTGCGCGTTTGCCCGATCCATCGAGATGCCGCTGCGCGTTGTGGCCACAGAGGAACTGGAGCGGGCCGAATACCAGCGCAACGACGCCAATCGGTGTTTTCATTGCAAGGACGAGCTCTTTCGGGTGATCGAATCCCTCGGCGCAGAACTGGGTTTCTCCACCATCGCCTACGGCATGAATGCCGACGATACGCGAGAATTCCGCCCCGGTCAGCGCGCCGCCGAGCAGCATGCGGTGCTGGCTCCGCTGGCCGATGCCGGCCTGAGAAAGCTTGAAGTGCGCGAGCTGGCCAAGGCTGCAGGCTATCCGCTCTGGGATCGGCCGGCTGCCCCATGCCTTTCATCGCGCGTCGAGTATGGACGCACGGTAACGCGCGAGGTGCTTGAGCAGGTGGAACGCGCCGAAGAAGCCGTGCGTCAGCTTGGCTTTCGCGAGTTCCGCGTGCGTCATCACGGCGAGTTGGCCCGCGTTGAAATTGCGCGTGCGGAGTTACCGCGAGCGCTCTCTATGGAGATGCTGGACGCCATCACGTCGGCGCTGAAGCAAGCCGGCTATCAATACGTAACGCTCGATTGCACCGGCTTTCGCTCCGGATCAATGAACGAGATCCTGCCCGTGGACATTCTTGCCCGACGCGGGGCCTAGCAGACGATCTGATCCTCTCAATCCCTTCAAGGGGGAGTGCTTCTGACCTCAAGCGGTAGATTTGGCCAGCCGCTTGGGCGGCCTGGACGGCCTGGAGGATCCCGGTAGCTGATTCTGCGGTTGAGAGTCATCAAAGCCCAGGGGGGCTCGTCCTCCGTGGCTTTGATGACCCGTATTCAGGCGATTCCTGCGGCCGCGCCATCTTTTGGATGACGTAGGTGGCCGTCGATTCGTGACCTCTTTGGGGGTGGGGAAAATCGGCCGGCTGCCGCAGGCGGTCTGGCAGAAGATTCATACTGCCCACCAGATCCCGACGGCCTTGAAACCGACCAGCCTTAGAGTTCAAGTTGCGACGCTTCGGCTTGTGCCGATGACGGCCGAGCGGACACAGGGAGCTTGTTCAGGGCTCGGTTTTAAGTGAAGTTCGATATGCCGGACTGAAACGACCGGAAGTGTATGCTACCGAAATGAGCGATACCATGGGTTCAGGTGAAGAATCACTCGCCGCTCCATTACACAGTGCCAAGGCCTATAACGCCTTCATCCCCCCTCCGAAGCATAGGGCAATTCCCGCTTCATGAAGTTAGAATTACCTTTGATGCGAATTGGCTATTTGGAATGCTTTTCCGGTATCAGCGGGGACATGCTGCTCGGCGCGCTGGTCGACGCCGGCGTTTCCTTTGCCCTGCTTGAGGCGACCGCGGCCGCGCTCGATGTGGGAGCGCGCCTCGAATTGCGCAAGGTGACGCGCGGCGGAATTGCCGCTTCCAAAGTGGATGTCATTACGCCTGACAGCCCGGCGCTCGATTTGGCCGCTTCCGATGCGGCACATGCTCATCCCCATACCCATCAAGCGCATACCCACGCCGGCCACTCCCATCCGGCGCATACTCATGCCGAGCATGCCGATCGCGGCCATGGGGACGGCACCGATTCTCATTCGCCACCCTCCCACGCTCCGCATCGCTCCCTGTCGACGATATTGGCCATCATCCGGTCGGCTGCGCTGTCTGAGACCGTCAAGGCCCGCTCCATGCGCGCCTTTCAACTTCTTGGCGAAGCGGAAGCCGCCATCCATTCCATTCCGGTTGAGAAGGTCCATTTTCATGAAGTGGGTGCGGTGGACACCATTGTCGACATTGTCTGCACCGCAGCAGGGTGTGAAGCCCTTGGCATCGATCGATGGCTTTCCTCGTCGCTCAACGTGGGCAGCGGGACAGTCCAATGTCAGCATGGAACGCTTCCCGTGCCTGCGCCGGCTACCCTCGCCTTGCTTGGCGATGCTCCCATTTACGCAGCCGGGCCGCCGATGGAGCGTGTCACGCCCACCGGAGCCGCGTTGTTGCGCATGCTCGACGTAAGCTATCGACAGCTTCCAGCCGTGCGTATCCAGGGTTGCGGCTACGGCGCCGGCGGCCGTGACACGCCGGGCGAGCCCAATCTGCTGCGCCTGCTGATCGGCGAAATGGACCTGGCAACGGAGGCCGCAACCGGAATTGCCGGGCAGTCCGAGCTGATCGCAATTATTGAGGCAGTCATTGATGATTCCAGCCCGCAATTGCTGGGCTACGTGAGCGAGTTGCTGCTCAGTTCGGGCGCCTGGGATGTCTATCGCGTCGCGGTGCAGATGAAGAAGGGCCGCACGGGCGTCGAGCTCACTGTGCTTTGCCGGCCTGATCTTGTTCCTGTCCTGCGCGATCTGATTTTTCGCGAGACGACCACCATCGGGCTGCACTGGCGCATTGAAAACAAGGCTGTGCTGGCCCGGGAATTCGTGAAGATTGAAACCCCGTGGGGCGAAGTGCAAATGAAAATCGCGCGCTGGCCTTCCGGCCAGGTGGCAAACGCTTCGCCCGAATATGAGGACTGCCGCGTCATCGCCGCCCGGCACGGGCTGGCACTCAAGCAGGTGATGCAGGAAGCCATGCGGATCTATGCTACCGGGCAGGCAAGGGAGTTCTGGTTATGAATCGCGCGCAAATCGAATCGCTGCTGAACGAAGTGCGCGAAGGCCGGACCGGGGTCAACGATGCACTTGACCGGCTTCGCAATCTGCCTTTTGAAGATATCGGCTTTGCCAAAGTCGATCATCATCGCTCCCTGCGAACCGGCATGCCAGAAGTCATCTTCTCTGCCGGTAAAACGCCGGCGCAAGTGGCTCATATCTTCGCTCGCATGGCGCATCATGGCGAAAACGTACTTGCCACGCGTGCCTCCGCAGAGATGTTCCGCGCGGTGCGCGAGCTTGAATCTTCCAGCGCGCAGGCATCCGCCGAGTTCCATGAAACCGCCCGCTGCATTACGCTGAGGCAAACGCCGGCTGCTCCGGGAAAGGGCACCATTGCCGTTGTCTGCGCGGGCACCAGCGATCTACCTGTCGCTGAAGAAGCAGTCGTCACTGCACGCCTGATGGGCAATACGGTTGAGCTGATCGCCGATGTTGGCGTTGCCGGCATACATCGGCTGCTGGCGCAAAGGGGCCCCCTGCAATCAGCCCGCGTGCTGATCGTCTGTGCGGGTATGGAAGGTGCGCTGCCCACCGTGGTCGCCGGGCTTGTCAACGCGCCTGTCCTTGCCGTGCCCACCAGCGTGGGCTACGGCGCTTCCTTTGGCGGCGTGGCGGCACTGCTGGGCATGTTGAACACGTGCTCGCCCAATGTTTCGGTGGTTAACATCGACAACGGATTCGGAGCAGCCTGCAATGCATCCCTGATCAATCACATGTAGGCAGAGCAGAGCACATGTAGGCAGGGGTAATCCGGCCGCGACCTGACAGGCCCCCCATTGTGGCTTGAAAACCCCAGGGAGCGCCCGCATCGGGACTACTCCGCAGATCGGCGAGAAGGACGCTGCCTTGAGCGCATGGCGGCTGACCTGGTTTGCGAACTTGATCTCCTCAGGCATCGATGTTCATTGCCACATTCGCGAGGGCTAAAGGCAAATCCCTAGAAATCAGGCAGGTATTTTTGTTCGGTCGAGTGCCGAACTCACGGGCGGGAGTTTACCGGGAAGTGTACAGTTGGGCATTCGGTTTTGTCGTTAGCACCACTCGAAGCCAATTGCATTCTTTGCAATCGACTCCCAGGCAGGGTTTCACGATTCCTTGGCCAGACGTTCTGTGCAAACCAAGCGGTTCCCTGTCTCCAGAGCGTTTCGAATCTTCTCCCGGACGGAATCGAAGAGAATGGGTGCACGGGCGGCATAGCCCGCCCCTTCGACCGAACAACTGTTCGACCAACTACGTCAGATTGAGAAATACAATCTGCTCTATCCGCCGCAGGGATATAAGGGAGGGAACCGTGTCGCAGCGGTTCTCTCCAAGCTACCCCTTACATAACAAAGGCTGGCTCAGGAACTGGGCTTAGACCAGCTCGGTAGTCCCTGCCATAGACATTCCAAGTCTGGCTGCATAACATACGCCAGAACAATGACTTAATCTTCGTTTTCTTCGATTTCGCAGTAAACTCCCGCAGCCCGGCGTTTGAATGCAGCCAAGCAGTACATTGCCTTCGGTGGTCTTTCAAATTGGCTCCCATGCGACTTTCCTCGCCGGAATTAACACGAAAGAACTAGAGCCATGTAACTGCGAGAAACGTATATTGGTAACAAATTGATCGACCATATTTGAATCTTTCGTAACCTCCTCCTGCGTCGTTTGGGGGAGACACGAGAGATCTGCGCCATCAATTCGGATGGCGTTATGCAACCCACATCCTGATGAGAGCGGATCTTGAAGATCCACAAGCTGGATGCTCTGGGAGTGCCCTGGTCAAAGGCCCCTAATCATTCAAGCGAAGTGGTTCTCGCAATCCTGACCACGCGTAATTCCCGCAGGTTGAAGGCGCGTTGATTCCCTTTGGCAGTCTTCTTGGCAGTCTTCGATTCGGAAAGAAATGCTTGAAGAATTCTGCCTTGATCTCCAGAACGCGACAAACCATCACAAAAAAGTTTTTCCTTGCGAGGTAGATTCATGAAAAGGCTCTTTTCCACCGCTCTTGCTCTCTGTTTGCTTCCCGCCGCAGCGTGGGGAAGCGTCACCGTCAGCAGTCCGGCCAATGGCCAGACGTTAGCCTCCACGGTGCACTTTGCAGGAGCCGCCACCACCAGCACCTGCCCCCGGGGCGTGGCCTCGATGGGCGTCTATGTAGACGACAAGCTGATTTATGTGGTCAATGCTACGACGCTCGATACCGAGCTCGTACTCGAAGCGGGTAAACATAATACAGTGGTGCAGGAATGGGATTTCTGCGGCGGATCGACTTTCGCGTCCTTGTCCATTACTGTGACTGGCGCCTCCGGCGTGTACATCACGTCCCCGGCGAATAACACCACGGTGAGTTCGCCGGTAAGTTTTGTTGCCACCTCCACTACAACCAGCTGTGCCCAGGGCATTGCATCGATGGGCGTCTATGTGAACAACAAGTTGGTGACAGTTCAGAATGGGTCCAGTTTGAACACCCAGATTCCGCTCTCTCCGGGAGCGCAAAACACGGTTGTGCAGGAGTGGGATCACTGCGGCGGATCAACCTATGTGCCCGTGAGCCTCACCGTTCAAGGCTCAGCACCAACCGCCAGCGCAACCGAAAGCGAAGTCGCGAACCTGCAGAGGGACAACGGC
>Ga0116129_1000891_pt1 | contig 17528 bp, 14 predicted proteins | sample June2015DPH_17_2_FD_89732 | JGI IMG/M metagenome (GOLD analysis project Ga0116129, IMG submission 89732) | Peatland microbial communities from SPRUCE experiment site at the Marcell Experimental Forest, Minnesota, USA - June2015DPH_17_10 | ecosystem: Environmental > Terrestrial > Soil > Wetlands...
GGACTGCGCAAGCCCGACCGCGGCACTATTGCAGTTCTCGGCCTCGATCCCTTTCGCCAGGTCTACAAACTGCAGGAACGCATCGGTGTGCAGCTCCAACAGGCACAGTTGCAGAAACGAATCAAAGTCTGGGAGGCGGTCGACCTGTGGGCATCGCTTTACCGGAAGAAGGCAGTCGATGGTGAACGCCTGCTCGAGCAGCTCGGCCTTTCCGATAAGAGGGGCTCCTGGTTCATGAACCTCTCCGGAGGCCAGAAGCAGCGGCTTTTTATTGCCCTCGCATTGATCAACGATCCGGAAGTGGTGTTTCTCGACGAGCTAACCACCGGACTTGACCCACAGGCACGTCGCGCGATCTGGGATCTGGTGCGCGGCATTCGCGAGCGCGGCAAAACAGTATTCCTGACAACGCATCTGATGGAGGAGGCCGAACGGCTATGCGACCGCGTAGCCATCATTGAAAATGGTCGGATCATCGACGTCGACACGCCGCAAAGGCTAGTTGTCCGGTATTGCCCGGAGCGAACAGTCGTTCTCGATACGGAGAATGCAGCCGCGAAAGAGTTCTTTGAGAAGATCTCGGGAGTAAGGTCGGTGGTCTGCATCGATAAGCGATTCACGATCAGTGGCAGCGGCGACGATTTCGTTACTGAAGTGATTCATTGCCTGTCGGAAAATCGGATCAGGGTCACGGATTTCCGGACAATTCTACCCAACCTTGAGGACGTTTTTCTCAAGCTGACTGGTCACTCGATTCGCGAGTAGGACAAATAATGACACTGCGTGGTCTCTGGAATCTGACTTGGATTGAGATCAAGGTCTTTCTGCGCGAACCGCTTGGCGCAATCGGCACCATTGGTGTTCCCGTGCTGCTCTTCGCTGTGTTGGGTCGCGTTACCAACCACAGACTTCGGCCACCCTCATTCCCGAGCAGTGGGCTTTCCGGCGGCGGTCTCCCAGTCCTGGTGTCGCTTCTGATCGCCGTCAGCGCCGTGCTTTCGCTGGTCACGATCATTTCCATATATAGAGAAAGCGGCATCCTCAAGCGGCTTCGAGCTACCCCGCTTCGCCCTTACACAATCCTCACTGCCCACGTGATCGTCAAGCTGATCCTCACCGCGGCAACGCTAACCTTGATGTTGATGGCGGGCAGGCACTACTTCCCGCCCGGCGCCCATGTGCGATGGTTCTCCTTCACCATTGCGCTCATGATCAGCACCTGGAGCATTCTCTCTGTCGGCTTTCTCATCGCTAGCATCGTTCCGACGGCACGCTTTGCGCAGCCCATCGGCGCCATTATTCTCTATCCCATGATCGCAGTTTCGGGACTATTTGTGCCCGTTGAAGCTCTCCCGCCGGTACTGCATGCTGTCGCTCTTGCCCTCCCGCTTACCTACGCTGTAAACCTGCTTAAAGGGATCTTGAACGGCGATGGATGGATCACCCACATGGGCGATGTTTCGGCGATGACAGTGTTGTTTCTGTTCTTCACGGTGCTCTCGGCAAAGGTCTTTCGCTGGGAATAGCTATCCTCTGCTCCGGCGTCTTCCACTCAAAGGCAGGGTCCTCTGCGGCCCTAGAGCGCCTGCGAGGAAGAGATTGGCTTTGCCCTGAATGTATTCCCGCCCATCCGTCATCTCCCCGAACGCTTTCCTGCGAATTCTGGAAAGACGCGAGTAGCTCCTGCGGCTGCAAGGCGCGGGTTTGTCCGTTGTCGCGCTCGGCGACATTGAAGATCACAGCATGGGTGTGGAGCTACAGTGCGGCGTGGCCTTCCACAGGCCGCGCGGTGTCATGCTCAAAGGTAGCCGCAACGAATTTGCCGGTCGTCTCCGGCACGTAGACGTTGCAGATCCGCACCTGGGTGTACCGTTCCATCTCTCCCAGAGCTACCAGACGCTCTCTCGATGCGCCCCGTGTACGAACTCATCGTCACCCACAAGAGCAGTGAGAGAAACGGACTTCGGCGCGGAGAACATGGCACACCAACAGGCGCGATGTTCTACGCTCGTCACATCCGTGCCGAATTTTCCCTCATAGGTTTTGGAAGCCTGAGGGCGAACGAACTGCGCTTCCGTGTGCGGGTGCTGGCCTTCGGTCAGCCGGGCGAAGTGCTCATTTCCTACCGGCCCCTTTAAACCCCACTGCTCAACCAGCTTGCCTTGCCACCCGCTATGTCCCTGCTGATCGCGGCTCCAATAGTTCTTGTCCTGCGAGGCGAACTCCCGAGCATCGTATGTTCGCACCTGACTTGCTGAGAGTGGCTTGGAGATCGTCAGCAGAAGGAAATTCTGTGCCTTGGTAAACACAGGCCACATCGTTGCTGATTTCTTCGGAGTTGGGGTTGGTTCCTATCGTTGCCACGGACGCTGTACGGAATAGACAGGAGTGGCAGTCACGGCCTCTTTGTTCACGGTGAGCAACTTACGCCGAACCAGCCATGTAATGGCGACCTGTGAAGCAGAGCGCGAGAGGCCAGTTTCCTCTGCAAGCCTCGCATAGCTGATCGCAATAGGTTCCCCTAGATGTTGTTGTTCGGCATATAGCCACAGGTAGATAAGAAATGCGGCAGGCTTATGGTCGTGCCCAACCAAATCCCGCAATAAAGTTCCGTGGACGTAGGCATCGATAATGATGTCATTTTTCATAGCTATACCTTTCAATGGTATAGCAACGAATGGGAGATTGCGCTCGCTTAAAAGGGTCCTTAAGCTGTTCTTGGGAGGAATCAAGAGAAATGATCAGGGGAATTAAATTCATGAGCGTGCCCGTAAAAGAGCAGGACGCGGCGTTGAAGTTCTATACCGATGCATTGGGATTCAAGGTAATCACTGACCAGGAGTTCATCCCCGGAGGCCAACGATGGATTGAATTGTCTATTCCAGGTGCCGACACTGGCCTGTCGCTCTTCACGCCAGAGGGCCACGAGGACCGTATTGGTACATTTCAACCGATCTCTTTCTGGTGCGATGATGTGTTTCAGACTACCGAAGTTTTAAAACAGCGCGGCGTTCAATTCTTCCAAGACCCGAAGAAGGAATCCTGGGGCACATCGGCCATATTCGAAGATTTGGAGGGCAATAAATTTGTGCTGAGTTCGCGGTAGTCCTGGACGAGCTACCGAATCTGTTCCGAATAGGTCCCCATAGACGCGTTCCTCGTCACTCAATCCCTTGGACTCATCCCACACAAACGCCTCTTTGGGTTTGTCGGCGGGCGGATCGAATAGTGGGAGAGCGGCCTGGGCCGCTGCAGGCGTCCTGGGTTGCTCTGTGCGAATTACCGGCACGCGCACTTTTATTTGCTGCGATAGTAACCACGCACATAGGTCCCGTCCGCCCTAGATCTCGCTGGCGGCACCTCCGCCATATCGAAGGAACGGACTCTGCGTTTGCTCGCAGGACACATCATGAGTCTGGCTCGATCCTCATTCGAGCTGTCGGCAAACTGGAACTAATCCGGTTGGCCATGGCCGAATAAGGGGTAGATCAAGATCCTTAACGGAGGTTTTCGGTTGGATGTGGCCACTCCCCCACGATCCGCTCTCGTATTGCCATGAATCGGTACAAACGGACCATTTCGTTGCTCCGGCCGATGCCGAGGCGTTGCGTTCTCCTGGTATGGGCTTTTCGGCATTCTGATAGGATGGCTGGATAGGAGCTGGATTGCACAGCTTATGACAGGAATGCCACAGCCACAACCACCGCCAAAGCCCGCGCAGATCGCAATCCAGCGTGCTCCCGCGCCTCCAGTGTATCGTCCGACGTCCGGGATCTCGCAGCCAAAGCTGGCATCTGTACCCACCACCGCCGGACAGCGCCCCCTTGCTCCTCCCGTCTGGCGGCCGCCAGTTCCTGCGGCCCAGGGTAAGCTCGGCGCCTCCGCGACGATGAGCCAGCAGCCGGCTCAAACGCGGTCTGAAGCTCGGCAGCCTCCGCGCAACCCCGTCGTCCAGCGGATGGAATATCTGGAGGATCCCGAGGCGGATGAACAGTTCTGGATTCCCAGGCAACATTACCGCCCGAAGGCGCCCACGCTTGGCGATTGGCTGACGCCGGCGCTTGCCCCTTATCAAAGAAGAGAGAGGCAGATAGCCAGGAGCCGCGCGGGAATGGTTCGCGCGCAAGAGCGCCACGAGCAGATCGCGAAACGGTACAACTTCCACGATCTGACCGCTGCCAGGCCGGTGCTCGACAGCGTAAGTGCGCCCCGGCCGCCCTTAGGCGCCCCGGTTTGGGCCGCCGTCGCGGCACTGCCGCCGGTGGTTGCCGCGCCGGTTGCGATCGCACATGTAGCACCTCCGGCCGCCGCTCGGGCGACTGTTGCCGCCGCTCGGGCGCCTGTGGCAGCGCCGGCGAGGAGCGTGGATGAGCGCTTTCGAGCCATGTGCAACCTTAAGTTCTGGGATAAGCACACTGCGAGCAGCAAGTCTAGTGCTGAATGGAAAGCACAGGGTTACATCGGGACGGTAACTATTATCAAGCGAAACCCAACCAATGCGACCACTTTGGAAAATACCGGGCGGCAATCCAGGCCGGTCGTGACGGTGACTGGCTGGAAGTTCGTCAACGGTATATTAAAGGAAACCGGGAATTTGACGGTTGGGGTGTTTCGCGGTCACGACGGCTTCGATCACCTCGATTTCACGGGATAGCTAATTGGGCATCAGGCGCCAGGCTCGCGGCCCTCGCTCGAAGCGGAGCACCGTTCTTCCCACCGACTGCTGATCGCCATTCTTTCCCAGACGACAGTCCAATTCTTGGTCCTCTAGACTTCGTATCGAGTTGTCGCCCTGATGGTGGGGTTTGAGGCGCAGTGGAACGGAAAACCGGGTCAAGGGTTTTGTAACGATTCAGCTCAGTTTTCCCGCTCAGTCATACAGCCGGGAGCATTGATTCCGCTTCAGGCGGGAATAGTCGGTGACCACAAACACCGCAAAGGCAACGATACCGCTGGAGGCCTGCGGACCGAGGAGCTTCACCGGGTGAGAAACCCCGGCAATCCACAGGCAGTCAACTATCAGGACCGCCGCGAACAGTTATTGGCGCCCAAGAAGATGGCGAGGGACAAACAAGAGCGGTCCTGGCAGAGAAATCATCCTCCCAGCCAAGACTCGCTCGAGATGCGTATTCAGTACTTCCTCCGGTTACTTGCGGCGCCGAACGCGCAAAACCGTGAGTGTCCCGGCAAGAAAAGAGATCCCTACGATTGCCAGGCTCGGATCGACTTCAGGAGCTGTAGCTGGAGCATGAGGTGGAGGGCCACCAGGATCAGGGGGTGGAGGGCCACCGGGAGATGGAGGTGGAGGGCCACCTGCTCCAGGAGGTGGATGGCCACCGGGAGATGGAGGGGCAGGTTGAGCGCTCGCTGCAGCGCTTATCCCCAGCGCCAGTACCATTGTCGGAATTGCGTACTTTAGAAAATTTCTCATATTCTTTTTGCCTCCTCGATTTGTTAGTAGCAAGCTCCGATTGCAAAACACCCAGGCGATCTGGTCGGACTGGTTGAACTAGTCGCTGGAACCCAGATCGTTTTACGATGAACGCCTGGTTTTCGCGCTCCCCGGTTCAGTCTTGAACGCCGATGAATGAACTCCGGCTTCGGCGGCATTTGCCTGTTGAGTTGTCCAAGTGGTGAAACCCGGAGAACCCGCTGATGGATGAACAACAATGTTGGGGCGCTTTGAAAGAGGCCAAGTTTTCCAACCAGAAGCGCTTGCAGCAATTGGCTGGAGCATATCTCCGTCCCTTCAAGCTACAGTTGACCTTGTGGATCCGCAATAGCCATTAGGTTTTGCAAGCATCTTCTTTCGTAATCAATCGGTAAAACGTTGGTACTTCCGCCCAGGGTACTGGCTGAACTAGGTCCAAAATCGCTTCCTTCTACAATTGAGTCGGGATAGAAACCAGGCGGATTGACCGGGCCTGGCGGGAGTCCAATACGAGAGCGGTAAAGGCGTGTAAGTTCTAATTATGAAGGTAATTTTTGACCTTCATTGGCATCTCGAAATCTGTCGGGAATCAGCTTTAGAATCCTTGTAAGTTGCTTATATTAAATAACTTGCTTGAGATCATTGATGCGCAAGTAATTCTCACGCTGGTCGGAGCAAAGATGGGCCAGCTGGGGGAGCAGATTATCTGACCGAGTTCCGGCTGTCCAGGCTTTCTTGCTTGTGCCAAAGGGCAGCATGAGCGTCTGAGGAGAGGATTTTCGCCCGTTGCGGTCCGCGTGTCGCCTGCCTCTTGCCGGCGACCAACCGGCACCGGCCGGCGCATAACGCTTCCCTGCCCTTGATCGTGGCTGAGCTGGATTTCATCCCCGCTCAGTCGTCTACCGCAGCCGCATTGAGCACAAACGACGCCGATGCGCTTGTCTTTCTGCCGTCTCGGCTGGCTGATATGGACGTCGTACTTGCCCGATATTTTATGCACACGGGTCGGCCAGGTGGGCAGCACAAGCTTTCAGCAGTATCGGCGCATCGATCAATTTGGCGCGAAACCAGCAGGCCGAAGCTCTACTCAAAGGGCCCCTGCCAACCGTGGATAGAGAATGTACTGGTTTGTTTCGTAGAGAGCCAGGAGCCGGCGCGTCATGAGATAGTATGCGGTCGCTCCGTGATGCGCGTAAAAAGGCACCCGTAGTCTGTATGCCCGGAATACCCTTTGCAACTTGATATGATGCAGAGCCCGCTTCAGAATGATCGCGTCCTGGCGGATGCGCTCAGAGACGATCACAGCCTCATCGAAGTTCCAAATGCGAACGTACGCGGCAAGCTGAATCATCAAATCCGCGTTGTGACTCATCCGCTTTAGCCCGTCCAGGCCGCCAACTAAGTGCCAAATCTCATTCGCCTCCAACTGCAACTGCCGGCCGCGCGGCTGGAGATTATCGAGCGCGACCTTTTCCAAAGCTTCAAATGGCACCGGCTGAATACGCGCCACGAGGGTATTCCAGTCGGTGCCCGCAAGTTTTCGCGCTCTTGCCTGTACACAGATGAGCGCAGAGGTGACGATCAAACTTAAAGCGACGAAGATGAAAAGTCCCATGGCCAGCTCAATCTCTTCTGTCCAAATTGCTGACGCCCTGCACACCCGGTTTTAAGTGGTGTTGCAACCCCGACAGGTAGGATTGCATATCTGGAGACAGTGTACGCCTTTGAGGTTCGGGGAGCCAAAGATTAACTGCCCAGTAGATTGTTGCCGCCTGATAGACAATAATGCGTATCTGATCCAACACAAGCCCGTGCCAGTTCGCACCGAAGTAGCTGGAAGCGGCCTCAACGAACAACCCTACGACTGCCCAAAGTGTCCAGCCGGTCGCGATCCCCATGACGTGGTGACGCCAGGCCAGGCCCAGCCGGGTTGACGCCAGAGCCATGGCAAGGAAAAGCTGCGCATTCAACATGGCCGCGAACAGAAGCCCCTTTTCGATCCAGTTGTCCAGTGTGCTGGGCATGACCGGATTTACGCCATACGCCGCCGCTGCCGCGACAAGCGTTCCCACCGCGGCCAGTACTAGAAACATCTTGCGGGCATCTCGAATCCATGTGCCCGTGGGTTTCAGGACGCTGGCCGCCAGTTCAAACACAATGGCGATCTGCATCCCCAGGTCAATGACCACTGCGCTCCAGTACGTCGCGGCATAGGCAGTACTGGACCCATACCGGTAAACGCAGTAGAGAAGGACTTCCCGGAGGACCTGAAACCCGATCCAGCCTGCAAAAACAGGAAACGCCTTCCAGCGCCTGCGAACCAGCAAGACGATCAAGAGGGCGACCAGTTCAGCGCAACCTGCCGCCCACAACATCTGTGCTGATCGAGAGAGCTGCATGCAGCTTCATCTTACGTGGCCTGGTTCCCTGTCTAGAACCCAAAAACAGCCAGAATCGCCGGGATAATCATGGACGATGTGCTTACCACGGTGGGGCGCGGCGCGCTCCCGGAAACAGTAGCGTGGGCAGGGATGGCTGCTCCCACGGTTGCGAGTGCAACAATGCCGGCGAGAATCGACTTGCGAAGGGTGCTTTTCATGGAATCTCCTTTGAAGCGCGTATGCGCTCAAGATGAGCCTATGCTGGAGCACCAGGGATTAACAATCAGCTTTTGCGCAGGGCGTCGCTTCATTGACAATCCCCCCTCCCCAAAAGGAAGGAGATTCATACCGGACTCGAGAGGGGGCCTCGGTGGGTTCCCGCTGCTTTTCCCCATTCGAGCAGGGCCTACTTCCCCTGCCGATCCCGGCCACGCCGGCCCTGGGCTACTGCACAAACGTGGCATTCCAATCGAAGAATTCTGGTTATCGCTCCTAGAGAGGAAGGGTAACACAGTGTATCCGCTCTCTCGATCTCCTCTCAAGGACGGGGCTTTGCGAGGATCACTGGTCGTCGGAGCGCAGCAGGCGATAAGGGAACGAGTGTATTGAAAATAAAGGGCTTATAGTGACTGCAAAGAGGTAATCCTGGTCCGTGCGGGCTCCGCCTTCACATTGCCTTTTGGGGATTTTAGTCTAAATACCCCTCCCGTAAGTGGTCATGGGAACCGTTCATGACTGTTGGTGGCAGTGCGCGAAGGGGCCACAATGGCGGGCCACAAGAACCACTCTACCGCTGGTTGATGGCAGCGGAAACATCAACAGGCTGGCAGGTTAGCGCGCCGGCGGCTTGACCGTACGCAAGCTACGCTCGAAGGAAAAGTAGAAAAGCGAGTCGTCCGGCCCGCTGTGCGGGGAAATGATGGAAGTAGTTGCTGCCAGCGGAAGGAGGGCCACAATCCTGCCAAATGGCCCCATTTTTCGCTGCCACCGACAAATGCCCCATGTTCAACGCCGCACCCTCATCCCCAGTCTCGCTCAGACTCAGACAGCAAGATCGTTTGTTCATGAACAAACATCCATCCCGAGTACGGAGCGGGCAGCAGGCTGAGCACGCACGTCAGACAGCAGGATGAAAAATACGAACGGAAACCAATTTACCTCCTATGCCCGCTCCTCCCTCTGTCGACGTATGGAGAACCGCTTCAAAGAAAGGAATCTTTCCTCCCTTCGAAACTCCGAGGGCATGAACCAATACCTGGGTAGAAGCCGAATCCAGACAAAAGTCTGCCGCCGCTTCGGTCGATTCCATCGATAGGCCTGCAATCAGCAGGACCTGTCCGGAATTTGTCAAATTTGGAACCAAAACGACGCGAGCATAGTCTTGGCTACCGCGGGCGTTCTCCGGATAGACGCTCTGTTCACCCGCATGCGGTTTTGTATTCCGGATAACCGGTTGCCCCAGTGAAAAATTTCTTTCGAATTGGAAATTGAACTGGTTCTCGTTGAATATTTGCGCCCATGGATCGGAAAAAGAATCTCCCAAGACAATAAAGTTTCCAGTACGAAAGTCGCGCGTGTGCATCGTCTGCGCGCTTCGCACCCGAATTGGGGATTCGCTGCTGGAGGTTGAAAGCGCGTCCTGCATCCTGGTTGCCGCCCCGACATCCCCGATGTTGGCGATTTGACGGGTTTCAAGGGTCGCCCAAAGCCGTTCAGCCTGAGGATTGCCCATCAACGCCGAACTCAATCGCCGGTAGCTCTGATCGGAATATTCATCGATCGTGAAGCGGCGACCTAGCATGGTCTGCATCAGGACCAGCGAGGGGTCGCTGAGAACAACCTGTACCGGCTCCTTTGATGACAGAAATAGCGATTTAATCAGATTTGATTCAGTGTTCCTTTCCACTTGCCCCGGACTACGGTGCGGAATGAACCATCCCAGAAATACTCCAGCTAAGGCCAAGGCTGCGGCGAAAAACCAATAATGCACTCCCAACTTGGCTTTCGGGGAGGCCTGCGGGCTTTCTTGTGCGGCTGGGGGTTGAGGTGTTTCGCGCTTTAGGAAAAGCGGGGTATATCCCCCTTTGGGAATCTCGACGATCCATGGTTCATCTTTGCCTTCGGTTTCATAGAACTCTCGCAATTTGGCTCGCAACTGACGCGCCGAGACCCGGACGATGTTGTCCTCCATCGGGCTATAGTTCTCGCGGCGCCCATACACACGATGCCCGATATATTGTTCGGTAATTCCTTCCGGATGTCCGCTCAATTGCTGCTCGGCTACATATAGGAGGAAGTCGCGGAGCCGGGCAGATCGATGAAAGCATTGGCTGTCTGCAATTCTGTCGACTGTCATCCATCTTGGGTCGCCGGCGATTTCAACGGGCAAAGGCCGTTCCAGAGGTGTCATGTACGCTAGTTTTTGCCTTAAAGTGCACCCGTTTACAGGTAAGTTACGTGTGTTTCACTTGGCAGTTGAGATCGTATCGGGGGATTCTGCTAGCTGTCAACAGATTTTCAAACGAGGATTCAAATCACGATGCGCTGGCGCCTCAATGTTCCCTGCCTACTCTCTATTCTTTTCCTTTCGTTGTATGGAGCCGCCTATGGACAAGTGGTAACCGCCACATTGCAAGGAACTGTGGAGGATCCGGCTGCGGCAATCGTGGCGAAAGCCCAGGTAACGGCCCTCAATGTTTCCACAAACGTCGCTACCAGCGCTGAAACGAATGCCAGCGGGCGGTTCGTCTTTGCCTCCCTTGCTCCCGGAGGGCCCTACACGGTTACCGTCGAAGCTCCCGGTTTCAAAACCGAGATTCGATCGGGCATTATTCTTGCAGTGAACCAAACCGCGGATATCACCGTGGTATTGCAGCTCGGAAACGCGACTCAAAGAGTCGAGGTGAATGCCGATGCGACCCAGCTGGAAACCTCCTCTCCGGCCATCGGCCAGGTCATAGGAAATCGCAGCGTGGTGGACCTGCCCCTGAACCAGAGGAACGTATATTCCCTGGTGTTTCTGGTGCCCGGCGTCACCGGGACCGTGGGTGACACCTATAACAGCCTGAACGTGTCGGTAGACGGTGGCCGCCCAGGAACCACCGAGATCCTGGTGGATGGGATTCCGGCGTCCCCGCCGCTTGCCAATCCCATCGGGGGCATCTCGGTCTTTCCATCCGTGGACGCGGTTCAGGAATTCAAGGTGATGCTGACCGGGTACTCGACCGAATTCGGACGCAGTGGCAGCGGTATCATTAATGTTATTCTGAAGTCAGGCACAAACCAGTTGCATGGAAGCGCTTACGAGTTCCTGCGCAACTCTGTGCTCGACTCGAATACGTACTTTGCAAACCAAAGTGGTTCGCCTCTTCCCAGCTTCAAGCGGAGCCAATTCGGTGGAAGTTTGACCGGACCGGTCTTTATTCCCAGAATTTACCATGGCAAAGACAAAACCTTCTTTCTGGTCTCCTATGAGGGTTTACGCCAAGGTACTGAAAGCGAGACGACAACCACAGTTCCAACTGCCTTGCAACGGACTGGCAATTTCTCGCAGACTCGCGACTCGGCGGGCCAACCAGTGGTTATTTATGATCCGGTAACGACTGTCGCCTCCGGTTCGGGATTTGTACGTCAGGCTTTTCCCGGCAATATCATCCCCTCCGGTCGCATCGATCCTGTCGCGGCCAATATCATGAACTATTTTCCTTTGCCCAACCAGATTGGCGGTGCTGGCGGAGTGAATAATTACTTCGCGTCTGGCGTCTCTCTCTTGAACATCGACACGTTGGATCTCCGGGTGGATGAAGTTTTCAACGAACAGAATCGGATGTTCGTACGCTACTCACGTCAGAATCTGGTGGAACCGGCGACTCTGCTTTTTCCCAAGGCCCAACAGGTCGCCGAGAGCGGCGACTCGCAGCCTCAGCTGTCCAATAGCGCGGCCATCGATTACACCCGCACCTTCAATCCCACCTTTGTTATGGAGATCCCTTTCGGATTCTCGCGAACCGCCCTCAACTATCTTTCAAACGGCACTGGATTCGACCCAACCCAACTGGGATTTCCAAGCTATGTAGCGTCCCATGCAGACCATCTGCTCTTCCCTGGTATTGCTCCGGCAAACTTCGTCAGTCTGGGCAATTCGGCGGCAGGGGAAACCAGGCACGCGGGGTTCAATATCTTTTCGCTGGGGATCAACAATACCAAGGTTCAGGGCAACCACCTGATCAAGTTTGGCGGCGAAGGCCAATTGCTCCAGGCCAATGACACCGAGTCCGGCGACTCAACAGGAAATTTCACCTTCAACAACGCCATTACTCAGGGACCTAACCCCAACGTCGCGACCCCGCAAGGCGGCAACTCCATCGCTTCTCTGCTTTTAGGCGTAGGCAGCGGCACGATGGAAATCGATTCCAAAGATGCAGCCACGACCAGTAAGTACTATGGCGCCTATCTCCAGGACAACTGGAAAGCGATGCCACGCCTCACGCTCAACTTCGGACTGCGTTACGACCTCGATATCCCTCGCACCGAGCGGCACAACCGCATGGAGACCTTTGATACTGCCATCGCGTCGCCCCTTGCGGCGCAAACCGAGCTGGCCGGATTGTCAGGAGGCACTGTGTTCGTCGGCGTCAATGGCCAGAACCGCCGCCAGTTTTCCCCGCAATGGTGGAACTTTGGACCTCGTGTCGGCTTTTCTTACCAGTTGGATGAAAACACGGTGGTTCGCGCCGGCTACGGCGTTTACTTCGGACCGTCCATGCGCTCGGCAGCCATTACCGTCGGCAGCGAAGGATTCAGCAGCAGCACGACCTATACCGGAAGCCCCAGCGGACTGACACCATCTGTTTATCTCAGCAATCCCTTTCCCAACGGATTGAACTCTCCTGTAGGCAATTCGCAGGGGCTTCTTACGGGGATCGGTTCTTCCTTTGAAAACCCCGTTACCGGGGACAACAAAGTCGGTTACACGCAAAACTGGAATCTGGACATTCAGCGCCAGCTGCCCTATGGCATTCTGGTCGCCGCCTCTTACGTGGGAACCCACGGGGTACAGCTCAACAAGTCTGGTGAAAACAACTGGAACCTGAATCAGCTGAGTCCATCGGCATTGGCCCTGGGAACCCAGCTTCAACAGAGCGTGCCCAATCCCTTCTATGGAGTTATCACGACGGGGCCCGAATCCGACAAGACGATAGCACGCAGCTACCTGGAAGCGAGTTTTCCTCAGTTCACGGCGGTGGACGCTTCCTACCTGTCCGGCGGGTACGTACTCTATGATTCTTTCCAGTTGAAGGTCGAAAAACGCTTGTCTCAAGGCCTCAGCGCGCTTGTATCGTACACGGGTGAAAAGCAGTTTGATGACTTTTCAGCCATTTCAAATGTCGGGCAAGGAAACTCCGCGGGCATTCAGGATATCTGGAATCAGGCGGGCGAAAATGCGGTTTCCGCCAATGATATCTCTCGCAACCTGACCGTCAGCGTGGTTTACGCCCTTCCCTTTGGCCGCGGACAGCGGATCGGAGCAAACCTGAACCGGCCCCTCAACTCGCTTGTCGGAGGTTGGCAGATCAATGGGATCACCACTCAAACGACAAGCTTCCCGCTTGCTCCGACAACTCAGGATACCTCCGACTCCGGCGGCACAGTCTTACGGCCAAATCTAACCGGCATAAGCCCCGTCATTAAGGGCTCTCCGCGATCCCGCCTCAAAGAATATCTGAATCCGGCCGCCTTCTCTCAGCCCGCGCCGTTCACCTTTGGGAACGCGCCCCGCACATTGTCCAATGTCCGCCAGCCGGGCACGCACGATATCGATTTCTCGGCATTCAAGAATTTTCCCCTCACCAGAGCCGTGAGCGGGCAGTTCAGGGCCGAAGCATTCAACCTGGTCAACCAAGTGGTATTTGGGGCTCCCAACACGGTGCTGAGTTCGGGGCAATTCGGTGTCATTTCAACCCAGGCCAACACGCCGCGGCAAATTCAGTTTGCCTTGAAAATTCTTTTCTAATCAGGCAAACCGGAAATTCGTCGCACACCGTAGAACCCCAGCAAGTCGTTACCATACTGGAAGCGAATCACTCAGGACGCTATTAAGGAGAAGGTGAAGAGAATGTCCCAGGAGCAAACAGGAACACCAACCCGGCGTGACTTTCTGCAAGCAGGACTGGGCGTCGCGGGGACAATGCTGGCCGCGCCGCTCTCAGGCCTTGCCGCGCCTCAGGAAAAGCCTGAACGGCCGAACCTGATTTTTATCTATACCGAAGGGCAGCGTGCCGACGCTTTGAGCATCGCCGGACATCCATTCCTCAAAACACCGAACATGGACAGGACCGGCCGCGAGGGCATGCGTTTTACGAACGCATTCTGTACCAATGCCTTATGCGCGCCGGCCCGGTCTACCGCGCTAACCGGACTTTACAGTAAAACTACCGGCGCCCTGGACAATAAGGGGGCGAACGTGCCGTTGCCTTCCGACATCCCTATCTTCACCGACCTGTTGCATGAAGCAGGCTATGAGGTGGCGATCGTAGGCAAAGTTCACGTAAGGAACGGCGTCAGAGAACGCTACTGGGACTACTATTTCGGCTTCAATGCGCCCGCTACCAATTACTACAATCCACGCTTCCGCGAAGGCCGCAAAGGTGTGGTCGGAGAAGAACTGATATATAAGAACAGCTACGCCGACGATCTGGCCACGGACCGCGCTCTTGCCTGGCTCAATGAAAAGCGGGAAAAGCCTTTTTGCCTTTTGCTCTGGCTCCAGACCCCGCATGCCCCCTTCTATCGTCCGCGACGGTATCTCGATCTCTATGACAATGTCACGATTCCCAAACCGGCTACTTTCGATGATGACCTGAAAGGGTATCCCGGCAAGCCAAAAGCATTTGTTGAAGCCGAAAATAAAATCGGGACGACGGTTACGAGCGATGCGGTCCGCAGCCTGGACGAACTGGCCAAGGATTACTATGCGGGCTTGGTCGATGTGGATGACAACATCGGGCGTATCTATCAGTATCTGGAAAAGTCCGGCCAACTGAATGAGACAGCGATTCTCCAGACCTCCGATCATGGATACTTTCTGGGAGAATGGAGATGCTTCGACAAGCGGTTCATGCACGAGCCATCCATCCGCGTCCCGATGATGCTCAGGTATCCGAAGAGAATCAAGCCTGGAGTCGTGCGCGAGGAAATGATCCTCGACATCGATATCGCCCCAACCATCTTGGATTTTGCGGGGATAGAAAAACCAGAGCATATGCAGGGAAAAAGTATCCTGAAGCTGGCCGAAGCCGATGATCCAGACTGGCGCAAAGACTGGTTCTACGACTATTACGAATACCCCGGCAATGAACAGGTCAGGCCACACCGCGGCATCAGAACTGAGCGCTACAAACTTATCCATTACTATCTGGAACCACAGGAGTTTGAATTGTACGATCTTGCCCTGGACCCGGGAGAGACGAACAATCTCTACGGCAACTCCCTGCAGTCTGACCTCCAGCAGCGCCTATTGGCGCGTTTGCAAGTGCTGCGATTCGAAATCCCGGAGCGGCCAGCGTCTCCCGCAACCTAGCGGCCGGCAAACAAAGCTGTGGTGACGGTCAAGCAAGTAGCCCCAGCCTGGCGGCCCGAAGGTAAAGGGTTTTCTTCCTCGCGGGCGCAGCAATTCCCTGAAGGAATATGGGATTGCTGTCAATAAAGGCTGTCCGGGTTGGGCTGCATCCAGTGCGCGGCATGCGATAACTTGTGTCTAATGAACCTGCGGAGCCGATGGTGTTGTCGGATGCTCCGCAATCCCAGAAACTTGGCATCTATGCAGAGAAGGAAATTTCTCAAACAATCAGGCGCGGCTCTTGCGATCCGGTCAATATCGCGGCCATCAATCTCGCAAGGCGCATCTCGCGGTTTGCAGCCTATGAATCTGCTGTTCATCACTGCAGACGATATGAATTATTCACTGCCGGGCTTCATGGGAGGAAAGTACAACCTGACTCCGCATTTGGATGAGCTGGCAAAGCACTCTCACAAATTTGTCAATAATCGGACTGTTGCGGCCATCTGCCAACCGTCCCGTGAAGCAATGATGACCGGGTTGGTCCCGCAGCGCAGCGGCGGTCTGGGCTTCACGCCGGTCTATGACGGCACTCCGACACTGACCACGATTCTGCAGGCGCACGGCTACTTTACCGGTTGCATCCACAAGCTGGAGCACATGCAACCCGCATCTTGTTTTCCCTGGGACTATCGAGTGGACGGCACGGACCGGAATCCTCTTGTATATGAAGAGGGTGTCAAGGAAGCCATGTCCCAGGCGCGTGCGCTCCGGAAGCCCTTCTTCATCAATTGCAATATCAATGATCCTCATCGTCCCTTCTACGGCACCCCGCAGGCTGCCGGCATTGACCATGATGAGACAGGTCCCTACAAGATTGCCCGAGAACTCGAAGCTGATGATGTGGAGGCGCCTTCGTTTCTCGAGAACCTTCCCCCGATCCGAAAAGAGTTCGCGTCATACTGCAACAGCACGCAACGATTGGACGTGAGCATTGGAAAAGTGCTGGCGGTGCTCGAGGCCAGTCCTGAAGCCGGTAATACCGTGGTCATCTTTAGCTCAGACCATGGAATGCCCTTTCCGTTCTCGAAGGCAACCTGCTACAACAGTGGCTCGCGAACGCCTGTGCTGATCTCATGGCCTCAGATGGGGCGGGCAAAAACCTTCGAAGATCTCACATGTAATATAGACATTCTGCCCACGCTGCTCGAAATCCTTCAGATTCCCTCTCCACAGCATATCGATGGGCGTTCCTGGGTACCTCTGATAGAGGGTCATCGCCAAGGGGATCGTGATTATGTGATCACCAACATCAACTCCGTCTCCAGCGGAATGGCGTTTCCGATGCGTGCTATTCAGAACATGCGGTATTCCCTCTTTGTCTCCCTTTGGTCCGATGGCCGGCTCCAATTCAATGTGGAATCGATGCAGGGTCTTACGTATAAAGCGATGCGGGACGCTGCGGAATCCGATGCGCGGATTGCGGCCCGCGTGAAACAGTATCTTTACGGTATTCCCTTGGCTTTCTATGATCTTGAAAAAGATCCGGATCAGCGAGTCAATGCGATAGATTTTCCGGAACACAGCAAACTGGTTGCCGAACTGAAGCAGCGGTTGCTTCAGTACATGGAGGAGACAAATGACCCGCAGCTCGGCAACTATAAGATCCTTCTTGCCGGAGGCGAACTGGTCGTGGCTGGGAGCGGGTCAGAAAACGTACGATAAAGTTACCTGCAGCTTGGCCCAGTGGGCGGCCGCGCGCAACCGATATACGTGCTGTGATCAATGCGGACTGTCAGTGGCGTCTTCTACCGTGGGAGTTTTCAACCGACAAGAAGCTTCCCCTTTACCGGGTGGTGGTTTAAGGTTCGTTACTCCCGATATTCTGACAGCAATCGATGAAGCTAGGCATGAAAGCCGCGAAGTGGCTCGCCAGATCATGCATGACGATGACTGGACACTGCAAATCGTCAAACGGCGGCAGACAGGCGCAGGCATGACGGATATCCAAAAGAAAAGCAATACGGACAACAAACCCTCCTGCTGCATCCCGCGCCCGTTGGGAACCTCCGCAATCGCCTCGGCTGAAGCATCGCCGGTCACATCCTCTCCGGAGCAAAACACTCCCCATCAAAAAATAAACCCCGACCCCAAAACC
>Ga0116129_1000893_pt1 | contig 17461 bp, 15 predicted proteins | sample June2015DPH_17_2_FD_89732 | JGI IMG/M metagenome (GOLD analysis project Ga0116129, IMG submission 89732) | Peatland microbial communities from SPRUCE experiment site at the Marcell Experimental Forest, Minnesota, USA - June2015DPH_17_10 | ecosystem: Environmental > Terrestrial > Soil > Wetlands...
CCCTTTGACCGAGCCCATGCGCCGCGAATGTGAGCTAGTCTCCTGTGCGGTTTCACGCGCCGGCCACGAAAAACTCCTCGTCCGTTTTCTTCCCCGGTTGATTCGGGGTTACGCCGACAGTTACGTCCTGCGCCAATTCGCGACGGCGTTCGTGGCCTTTCCGCTCAATCACTCGCACCCGGCGGGCCGGGGTGTGGTTGGGGTCGAGGCGGAGGATGCGGCCGTCGCGTACCTGAATGTTCGAGCGAAACCAATCGGTACGGAACATTCGCCCGGAGCAATAAAAAGTCATCGAGGCGGCGATCGGACCTTCGAAGTCCTTTCCGGTACAGGCGAGAATCCGCTTGCCCATTTCCTGGGTCCAGGTAAGGCCGCCGACCAGCGGGTCATTCAGACGGCAGCGCTCAAAGGGGACTGCGTGCGATAGTTTGCGCAACTGCAAGAGTTGCAGCAGGACGGAACTTTTGGCCAGATTGGTGACGATGATCCGGGCTTCGGTGTTGGAGACGCGCTGGAGTTTGATATGGAGATCGGGCGACCATTCGCGTTCAAACTCTTCGCGCGCCAGAGCCAGGCCTTTGTCGGTCGCTTCGACGTAACGCAGTGTGGCGCGGGCCAGGATGACGCTGAAGCAGCAGGTCAGCACGGTGGCGATGAGCGGAATGTAGCTGACGACAGTGGTGAGCGAGATGCGGAATGAGTCGATCCAGTCGACGGGCATTGGGGAAGTCTAACGAGAGTGGCCAGGCGGCCCTAGATGCGCATGGTGAGGAGCTGATTAAACGCGAAGTGCAAGGCCTTTGGTAACTGCGGGAAAGGTCACCACAGACCGGTTACTCGAGCACGCTGTCGTCGAGTTTCTTGCGTTCCCAATCGGCAGCGGCCTGCACGAAGGCCAGAATTACGGGATGTGGATTTTTCGCAGTTGAAGAGAGTTGCGGCTGAAAGAGCGTGGCAATGAAGAAGCGGTGAGTAGGTGATTCGATGGCACGGATCTCGCCCTGCTCCCCGCGGGCAACTACGGGAAAGCCGGCCTCCATGGTCGCCCATTCGTACTCCGGATTAACTTCAAAATTGCAGAAGAATTCCTCGCTGACGATTTCCTTATCCTTTCCATAAAACGACTGCAAATAGGAGCCGGGCCGCAGCCGGAGCTCCGGGACCACGCCGGATAGTTTCGGAGCATCGCCCTTGCGGCCGGTCACAGCGCAGGCTACAGGATAGATGACGATGTTTTTCGATCCGGAATTATTTTCCGCGCTGTCGGCGTCGGCAATGTTAAGAACGTTGCGGGCGAATTCGATCAGGGCGTACTGAAAACCTCCGCAGGTGCCGAGAAAAGGCCAGTCGCGGCGGCGGGCGAACTCAATGCCTTTGAGCATGCCGTCGAAACTCTTGTAAGGACTGCCAGGCGAGGCCAGGAGTCCATCAAAGCTTTCGAGAATTTTCTCCGCGCCCGGGCCGGTCAGCGATGGCGTGGGTATCCACTCGGATTCGAGTTTCAAATCCAGTTTGCGGGCGGCGTGCTGCAAAGAGTCCGGGGTGGCGTGGTGGGAGCGGAATTCGGAATTAAAGTCGCCGAGGATTCCGATGCGAACCGAATTACTCACCCGAGCATTGTACTAGACGAACATTGTAGTGGTTCCACGCTGCTAGCTATAGCTAGATCACATGCGTAAGTGCGAGCAGGCCGTAGAGGCAGAGCAGGGTGAGTGCCGGACCGCCCCAGATCATGAGCCCGGACTTCCAGCCGAGCGAGCGGGCGATCTCACGCTGACTCCGCCAGGAGATCAGTAAGATTGGAATGTTCTTTCCCTTCTTCAGCACAACGGAGGGATGCTCGTCGAATCCGTCGGCCGCGCCAGGCTTCCCGTTTGCAGCGTTGTTCGTCGGCACGGCGAGCGCGGATGGCGTAACTCCGGCGGCGGCCAGGGCGGCGGGATTTGAAATACCCGCTGCCATCAAGATGGCAGCCATTTTCTGTTCATCAGGTGCGTCGGCCGTTTTTGCCGCAGGCGGATCTGGCGAAAGTTGGATCTGTCTGGTGAAATCGGAAAGCGTTTGGTGGTAAGAAGCTGATGTTTGGAAGTTGGACTCGCGCACCTCAGATTTACCGTAGGAATTGGCGCCGATCAGGAGTTCGCTGACCGATCGCTGCTCCATCGGAGCTTCGTCGCTCCCTCCGGTTGCGAACGACAACGCTTTTCGTCCCAGATCCGATTGTACTGGGTTAAACCAAAGCGATTTGCCGAAGGTGAGGGTATTGTTTTCGTCGTCTTGAATGGGCTGTGGGTTTAGTTCGATGCCAGGATTTTCGCCCAGCGTTCCCAACAGAAAGAGCGCGTTCTTCGGCTTGATACAGAACTCTTCGACTTTAATTTTGTTGGTGGTGTTGACCCCGTGGCGGGCCAGAAGAGCGCGTACATTCGGCGGCACTTCTTCTTTGGTGGTGAAAAATGAGTCGCAGTACTCCTGCCGGAAGTCGCGATGGAGATCGAGCTCGGCGCCCCGCGGATCGATCATGACTTTGCCGGTGTTGTCGTCGAGAAAGAAGGGCACGTGCATGCATTCGGCGGCCACTTTGACCCACTGGTTGCTGCGGCCGCGGCGCTTCCACTCCCAGACCAGGGTTCGGAAGTAATAGCACCGGCGCTCGCTGACCGGTGCGATCACCGTATAAGGTCCCACCGCGAGTCCGCTGAGTTCGACCACTCCCATGGATGCGCTACGAATCTTGGAGACTGGAGTATCGAGAATCAGGTGCCGGCGTTGCAGCACGCGGAAGCCATTGAAGAAAAGGTACAGCCCGGCGCAAAGTCCGATTGCGCACCCCACGATCGGACGAAGGGGATCTGTCGAATAAAGTACCAACGTAGAGAGGATCAATGGTTCGGTCCGCGAGGGTGATTTTCTGCGCCGCACCCTGCTTAGAAGGCTAGTGGAGCGTGTGTGCGAGACGCAGCAGAAAAGAAGGGATCAGGCTTACCTCGGTAATGAGGTAGGGCTGTGGAGAATCGTTGGCCTTACATCCCGGGCCGGCGGCGTTTTAGGAGAAGGTAGGCGAGGGTGAGTCCTAGGAAAAAAACTAACCCGCCGAGCAGGTTTATGCGCGAGGCGAAGAGGGTCTGGATGATCGCCAGGGAAACCATGACGAAGCCGAGTATCGATCCCCACGCTCCCAATGGAGATCGCATGGGTAGGGCAACGAGTTGACCTGGAGTGAGCCGCCGGCGGAAGCGGATGTGAGCTGCCAGAGATACAACCCAGGAGAAGATCAGTCCGGCAAATGCGGGTCCCATGATGTACAGCAATGCGTTCTTGGGCGCCAGGTTTTCGATGATGAGCGCGGTTACGATTCCGTACGAAGAAACCAGCAAGGCCACGCGTGGCGATCCTGCGGCGTTTAACTTGCCAACGCTTGCGGGAGCCCATCCCGTGCGGCCCATGGAGAACAGCAGGCGCGAGCTCACGTAGAGTTTGGCATTGGCTCCAGAGAGCGCCGCCGTGAGGACCACAAAATTCATGAAGAAGGCTGCGGCCGGAACCTTGGCCAGGCGGAGCACGCTGACGAACGGACTCTCAGAGACCCCCGCGTGATTCCACGGCATCACTCCGGCCAGAACCATGATGGCGCCGAGGTAGAGGCCGGCGAGCAGAAAAAAAGTAAGGCGAGCCGCGCGTGGAATGTCTTTTGCTGAACCGGATTCGCCCGTGGTGACCGCGAGCATCTCCACCCCGCCGAAGGCATAGATAGCCCAGAAGACTCCCAGCAGAGGTGCGATCGGACCCTTTGGCAGGAATCCGCCGTGCGCGGTGTATTGCTGGGCTACGTGGCCGCTCGCGAGCAGCGCTGCACCAGCCACGATGAATGCCACAATGGTGGCGAACTTGATCATGGAAAACCAAAACTCGAATCGTCCGAAGGAACCTACGCTGCGAAGGTTAACCAACAGGAGGAGAGCCGAGAACGCGATCACCCAAACTTCTCCGGGTATGACTGGCAACCAGTAGGTCATGTAGGTGGCGGAGGCAACCAGTTCCGCGCCGATGGAGAACGCCATGGCAGCCCAGTACGCCGCGCGGCAAAGAAATCCCAAATACCGATTGAGATAGAGTTCGCCGTAAACTCCGAAGGAGCCGGCAGCGGGATGCACGCTCGCCAGCTCGCCCAGCGCCATTGCGACGGTGTAGGCGATGAAGGCCGCGACCACGTAGCTCAGGATGATGCTGGGGCCGGCCATTTCGAGGGCCGGAGCCGAGCCAAGTAGCAGTCCGGTTCCGATGGAGCCGCCTACCGCCACCATGGTCATTTGTCCGGCGGTGAGTTGGTGGTGGAGGCCTTGTTCGTGGATATTCTCTTCCGTGCTGTCCTGGACTGGCGGGGCAGAAGACATGGGGAACGATAACAAATCGCAGTCGATTCTCCCAAGAGCGCATTGCTGCCGGTGACTTTCGTAATCGATAGCCGGCCCTTGCGGATTGCTGGCACTGAGGGTGGCTCCTAGAATCGAAGCAGAGTAGTCTGCCCAAACCCAACCCATGTCTGAAAGCATAAAGCGTCCGGACCGAGCCGAGATAACACGGCGGGTGGAGCGTGCCGAAAAGCTCCTGCAAAAGGGCAAAGCTGCCGAGGCGCTCGAAGAATATTTATTGGTGCTGCGGGATGATCCGGACAACGATAAGGTCCGCGAACTATCGGCGGATTTGTGTCTGTCGCAGAGCCGTGGCCGCGATGCGGTGCGCCTGCTCGGCGAATTGTTCGAGCGCCAGGTGAATGCCGGAGACGCCACGCGAGCCAGCGTGACCTATAAAAAGCTGGCGCGGCATGGCAGCCCCACGTGGGCGCAGAAATTTCGCTTCGGACAACTCCTGGAAGGATCGAATAAAAAGCTGGCGGTGGGTACGTATGAATCGGCATTGAGCGATTTGGCGAAGCTGCCAGAAAAGAAAAAAGAAGCCCTGCAAATATTGGGACGCGTGGTGGCACTCGACCCCGCGCAGGCAAATTTCTTGCGGATTGCGGAGTTGTTGTCGGAAGTGGGCGAGGGCGCGGCGGCGGCCGAAGCATTCAAGCAAATAGCGCAACTTACGGCGGCAAGCGGCGAGGATCCGGCAAAGTGGTATGAGCGCGCCTATCAGGAAGATTCATCCGATGAAGAGATCGCACTGGCATACGGCAAGAGCCTGTTAGGACAGGGCCAGATTGGCGCGGCAATCTTTATTTTGGAGCCGCAGGTCAACGCGGGTAAGACCTCTCCTCTGTTGCACGAAATTTATGCCGAAGCCCTATTGGCGGCCGGACGCTACGCCGAAGCCGAGCCCCTGGTGTGGCAACTCTTTGAACGGAATCCCAACCGCATGGCGCAGGTGACGGCACTGATTGGTCAGCTGGCCGATGCGGAGCAGGATGAGGCAGCGGTTTCCCTGGCGCGAAAGCTGGGTCAGTTCCAGGGGAAGCGTGGCGAACGGCGGCAATTTATAGGGGTTATGCAGGAGATCACGGCTGCGCGACGGGCTTCTCCGGAAATGCTCGAGTTCCTGAGCGAGTTGTTTAATGCCTCGAACCGCGAAGGCGACTACTGTCAAACTCTGCTGAAGCTCTTCGATGTGTATTGCGGCACGGGAAATTTCGCCAAGGCGGCCGAATGTCTGGACCGCGCGGCGGAAGTGGATCCATACGAATCCGGCCACACCAAGCGACTGGAGATGTTGAAGGGAAAGATCGAGGACAAAAAGCTCGATGCCATTGCCTCCCGATTCACTGCGGTGAGTAAAACGACGTCAGAGTCCGCGGAGGAGCATCAGGCGACTCTGGGAGCTTCTACGCTGCAGGATCTCATGTTGCAGGCGGAAATCCTGGTGCAGTATGGAATGCGCAATAAAGCCGTGGAGCGGTTGCAGAGAATTCAGGAACTGTTTCCGCGCGAAGAAGAACGCAACGAAGATTTGCAAAGGCTTTATCTATCTGCCGGAGTAACCCCGAGTCATGGGAGTTCCGCGCCGCGCCCGGCAGTGGCACCCGCACCTGCTTCTGCGCCGATTCCGGCCGCAGCCGCGCCGAGTGTGGTAGATCCAGCGGCGGAGATGCGCAACGTAACCCGCGTAGCGGAGATTACCCGCAAGCTCTATCACCAGTCCACGGCAGCCGCGGTATTGACCACGGCGGTAAATGAAATTGGCGGTCATTGGGAAGTTTCGCGTTGTGTGGCGGCGATGCGTACGCCGGGTTCAACACCCACGGCGGTGCAGGAATTCTGCGGCAAAGGCGTGAAGGCGGGAAGCCCAGCGGCGATCAAAGAAATGATGTGTGTGCTACAGGATTTGGCGTTGTCCGGAGCCTCGGGGTCCGGCTTTTCCGGCGAGCCGGTGATTATCGCGGACGCGCAAAAAGCGGCGGGGTTACAGGCGGCACGGAGCGCGGTGCAGGAGTTGGGCGCGTCGGCAATCATGGCGTTTCCCCTGACCAACGGGGAAGATCCGGTGGGCGTGCTGGCGCTGTTGCACAACAAGCCGCGGGCTTGGCCACAAACGGATGCGGTGGTTCTAAAAACATTGGCCGACCAGATGGTGATCGCATTGAACAATGCAGGTCTGCGGCGGTTGGTAAAAAATCTCTCCGTGACCGATGAAAAATCCGGCCTTCTCAAGCGAAGTTCCTATTTGGACTTACTGCTCTCGGAGAGCAAACGGGCCATTCAAAATGCGGCTCCGCTTTCCGTGCTCCTGCTGCAATTCGGGCGAAGCGCCGCGCTACTCAAGGAATATGGCGAGGCAGCGATTGAGACCGTGATGGAGAAAATCGGACAACAGTTCACTGCCAACATCCGGACGAATGATCTGGCGTTTCGTTACGACACCACGACCATCGCCTTGATTCTCGGCGATACCGCAGAGAAAGAAGCGCTGCTGGCAATCGAAAAACTCCGCAAGGTGATTGCGGAAGTGCGGTTGCCCAGCAAGGATCAGTCCGCAAAGGGCCACGCGCTTGAATTTTCGGCGGGCCTGGCCGAGGCCGTAGTGCAGGAGAGTTACGATCCGTTAGACATTGTGACGGAAGTGATCAACCGCGCCGAGCATGCGCTGGCGACTTCGCTGGTGCAGGGGCCCGGGAAGGCTGTGGCCCTGGCGGCGGCGCTGGCCACGGGGGCCGTGGCGTAGGCTGTGTTGTTGGCCTTCTGGCTTGGATGCTCATAAAGTCAAAGCGCGTGTGCCTTTACTGTCGGCCCAGGGGAGGGCCCCCGCTCAATTCAAGTTACGGTCACTCCTACTGGTATTGATGCCTTCATGGTTTTAGGGTTGAGCCAATTTCCCTACGCCGTTGCGCTCATCCGCATTCGGAGAGTCGCCGACCGCGCAGGACTGCGCTGATTATCGCGGCAGGGATGATCCAGAGTCTTTCAATGTTGTGCTTCAGCCTTCGATACTCTTATGCCCACCAAGTTTCCTGGGCCGTGGCTGACCATTATTCTCGGCCTTGTTGCCGTCGCATTTGCTGGGCTCGCGTGGAGATCCACTCCTTCGCGTCCAGGCGATGTGGGCCTCGCCCTTTCCATCTTTTTTGGCTTCGCAGCCTACACGGGGCTCTCCGGGATAGTCCTTAGAATTCTCGACCTCCTCTCGCGTAAACTTTACTGAGCGGAACATTTGTCGCGAATCTAGATTCAACAACTAACTCTTGTCGAGCCCAACCTCGGCCAACCTCGGCCTCCGCCGGTAGTCAAATCCTTTAGCCCGCTGCTACACTAAACAGTTTGACTATCAGTTTTGATCCGCTCTGAGTACGCGTTTTCTGTCGGGAAAATCATGTTGAAGCCAGGTGATATCGCTATTGTCAGTGGGGCGCGGACGCCCTTTGGCCGCTACTGCGGCAAATTGAAGGATTTCACCGCCCAGGAGTTGGGCGCCGTTGCGGCCAAGGGAGCGATCGAGCGATCGGGAATTGATCCAAAAGAATTCGATCATGCGGTGTTCGGCAACGCGCAGCAGACTTCCGGTGACGCGCTTTATGGCGCGCGGCATGTAGGTTTGCGTGCGGGACTGCCGATTGAGACTCCCGCGCTGACCGTGAACCGGCTGTGCGGTTCGGGGATGCAATCGATTGTCAGCGCGGCGCAAATGATCCAGACGGAGGAGGCGAAGATTGTGCTGGCGGGCGGGATGGAGGCCATGTCGCAGGCTCCATTTGTGATTCGCGGGCGCGATGGATTTACTTTGGCTCCGGGCGGCAAGCTGGAAGATTCGCTGATGGTGGCGCTGCTCGACAGCTATTGCGGGCTATACATGGCGAATACGGCGGAGCTGTACGGCGAACAACAGGGCATCGCTCGGCAGGCGCAGGATGAGTTCGCACTGCGCTCGCAGGAGAAAGCCGATGCCGCCTATAAGGAGGGACGCATTCCGGAAGAGCTGGTTCCGGTGCCGCTGCGGAATTCGAAAGGCGAAGCTACCGGAGAATCGCTGACCGAGGATGACCACCGGCGTCCACAGACCACGATTGAGGGCTTGGCTAAATTGAAAGCTGCGTTCGGGAAGAATGGGACGGTCACTGCCGGAAACGCCAGCGGCATCGTCGATGGCGGCGCGGCGGTCGTGCTCATGTCCCTGGAAGAAGCTCGCAAGCGCAGTATTCAGCCGCTGGGGCGGATTGTGAGTTGGGGCATTGCGGGAGTTGACCCGAAGCTGATGGGGCGCGGTCCGGTGCCGGCGACCAAGGTGGCGCTTCAGAAGGCTGGACTGAATTTGGATTACATCGATTTGATTGAGGTGAATGAAGCGTTCGCGGCGCAGTGTCTGGCGGTGGAAAAAGAGTTGGTGCTCGATCGCGAGAAAGTAAACGTGAACGGTGGAGCGATTGCGTTGGGACATCCGCTGGGCGCGACCGGAACGCGGCTGGTGATTACGCTGCTGTACGAATTGCGGCGGCGTCGAAAGAAATATGGTTTGGCTACGGCTTGCATCGGGGGCGGGCAGGGGATTGCGATGATTGTGGAGAGCTTGAACTAGGATGACCTCGGCAGGACGACTCCAACGTTCCTGTTTCTGTGCGCTCGTAGCGGTGATCGCAAGCGCTACGGCAGTTCTCGCTCTGGCGCTCCTGGACAATCAGGCGGGGCGGAATTTTGGCACACATTTCCGCCTTCTTGATCTGCTTGGCATACCGCTCGCTCCTGGCTGGTTCCTGATGAGGGGAGCGTTTGAGAGGGCAAACTTATTGTCCCCGAGACAGAGGTTAAGGTTTGGGTCTGCTGGCTCTGTTTGTCAGGATTGTTATTGATGCCGGACGGATCGTTGCGGCCTGGGAGTTTTTCCACCGAATGACGACGCGAGGACTGGATTCGACAACGCACGCACACTAATTAGGTGAGAGGAATGGAAATCAAGAAGGTTGGTGTACTCGGTTGTGGTCTTATGGGATCCGGCATCGCGCAGGTTAGCGCGACGGCCGGGTTCGACGTCACCGTGCTCGAGGTCGAGCAGAAGTTTCTCGACAAGGGCTTTGCCGGGATTGAGAAATCGTTGGCGAAGTTTGCCGAGCGGCCGGTCGAGAAAGGCGGTATCACTGCGCAGCAGAAAGACGCGATCCGGTCGCGTCTCAAGGGCACGACGAACAAGGCCGACCTGGCCGATTGCGACATTGTGATAGAGGCCATCATCGAGAATGTGGAAGAGAAGAAGACGATGTATGCGTCGCTCGACTCCATCGTAAAGAAAGACGGGATTTTCGCATCGAACACGTCTTCGATTTCGGTGACTGAGCTTCTGACTTCGGTGAAACGGCCGGAGCGGTTTATCGGGCTGCACTTTTTTAATCCGGTGCCGCTGATGAAGCTGGTGGAAGTGGTACGCACTATCGCCACGGCTGACGATGTTTACCAGACCGCCTACGAGTTCGGGAAAAAGCTAGGCAAGGTTCCGGTGCGCACTTCGGACAAGACGGGGTTCATCGTAAACCGGCTGCTGGTGCCCTATCTGCTCGATGCCATTCGCGCGTATGAAGAAGGCGTCGGGTCAATCGAAGATATCGACAATGCAATGAAGCTGGGCTGCGGCTATCCCATGGGGCCGTTTACTTTGCTGGATTTTGTCGGGCTCGATACGACTTATTACATTACGCATGTGATGTATGACGAGTTCAAGGAGCGGCGATTTGCGTCGCCTCCGCTGCTGAAGCGTTTGGTGATGGCGGGCTGGTACGGGCGCAAGAGTGGTAAAGGGTTCTACGATTATTCCGACCCGAATCATCCGAAGGCGAATAAACTCTAAGTTTGGTTCGACATCTTGTCCACGAGGACCGCAAAAAAAGATGGCAGGTGAAATCAGTCCGCAAGATGTGGCGCACTATCGCCGGGCGTGGCACAGCTATGTGGCGCGTCGGAATCTGGTTGTCGTGCTTTTTCTCAGCTTCGGGTTTCTCGGTTTTATAATCGCGAGGCTCCGGCTTGGCGAAGTAAAAGATTTAGCGATGCTGCTGGGCTGGATCGCCGTGTACCTGACGGGGGCGTGGTGGCTTACGGAATGGAAGTGTCCCCGGTGCGGGAAAATATTCGCCAACCGGTTGTGGACGCAGCGTTGCATCAGTTGCGGATTGAGCAAGGATGACGTGGAAGTGGTGGTGCGGGGGAAAGCTAGTGCTGGAACTTTTTAATTCCGCGGCAGATTTTGCATTATGACCTTCGAAAACGTACTTCTGGAAAAGAAAAACTCGATCGCTTACGTGACCGTGAATCGGCCGAAAGTCCTCAACGCCCTGAACATGGCCACCATGGAGGAGTTGCGCGCGGCGTTTCATGACATCAAGAATGATGTTTCAATACGCGTCGTCCTATTTACAGGCGCCGGCGAGAAGGCGTTCATTGCGGGGGCCGACATTGCCGAACTGGCCAAGCACGATGCGGTTTCGGGCAAGGAATACACGCACCGCGGCCAGAATGTGCTCAATCTTATCGAAAATCTCGGCAAGCCGGTGATTGCCTGCATCAATGGATTCGCGCTGGGGGGCGGATGCGAGATCGCAATGGCTTGCACCATGCGCCTTGCGAGTGAAAATGCCAAGCTGGGGCAACCGGAAGTGAAGCTGGGGATTATTCCGGGTTATGGCGGGACGCAGCGGCTGCCGCGGTTGGTGGGCAAAGGCATTGCGATGCAGATGGTGCTGGAGGGCGAGATGATCACGGCGCAGGAGGCACATCGGATTGGATTGGTGAACGAAGTTACGATTGCAGCAGAGTTGATTCCGCGCGCGGAAGTGATTGCGGCGAAGATTATCGCCAACGCTCCGCTGGCCGTCCAGTATGCGATGGAGGCCGTCAGCAAAGGCATGGAGATGACCTTGAGCGAAGGATTGTATCTGGAGGCGGTTTTGTTCGCCGTGGCCTGTGCGACGGAAGATAAGAAGGAAGGTACGGCGGCATTTTTAGAGAAGCGGGCGGCGCAGTTCAAAGGCAAATAACGCAAGATCGTTACCACAGTACGCAGAGGAATACAGCATCAACTGCGAATCCACCACGGAGACACTGCGTCACGGAGAAAAAAATCAATCAGAATGTGTTCGTGGAACATCCTTCCGAGCCTGGGCTTCCCGCGCTCGAAGGCACTCTGAGCGCTTTGGGCAAACGCTTCGCGATCGTCGTCTCGCGATTCAATAGTTTCATCACCGAAAGACTTTTGCTCAGCTCAATCGACGGGCTTGTGCGCTCGGGCGCGAAGAAAACAGATATTGACCTGGTTCGGGTTCCGGGCGCGTTCGAGATTCCCCTAGCTGCGCGGAAGCTCGCGGAGACAAAAAAGTACGATGCGATCATTTGCATCGGTTGCTTGCTGCGCGGCGATACGGCGCACTACGACGTGATTGTCAACGAAGTCACGCGCGGGATCGGGCAGTCGGCACAGGAGACCGGCGTACCTCATGCTTTCGGTGTGCTCACTTGCGAGAATTTGGAGCAAGCCATCGACCGCGCCGGGTTAAAGATGGGCAACAAGGGATTCGAAGCAGCGCTGGCGGCGGTGGAGCTGGCGTCGCTGGGTGACGCTATCAGCCCTCAGCCCCTTCGCCCTTCAGTTGGAGGCAGTAAAAAAACCTCAAGACGCCATACTACCGCTCAGACCACGGCTAAGACGAAGCGCAAATAATCCCGCCTCTACGTTAAACTGACAACTAGCAACTGGAAGCTGGCAACTGTTCCTATGGGCACACGCCGTAAATCTCGCGAACTGGTTCTGCAGATGCTGTTTCAAGCGGACATGGGCAAGCAGACGGTAGACCACGTGCGGCAGACCTTTTGGGGAGAGCACGCCGGGACCAGCGCTGACGTGCGCGGTTTCGCCGATGATTTATTCCGCGTAGCGACTGACCGCGGGACTGAAATCGACAAACTGATCGAGCGCCATGCCGAACACTGGCGCATGGAACGCATGGCGGCGGTGGATCGCAATCTGCTGCGAGCGGGGGTGGCCGAGTTTCTGGCCTATCCGGAGACGCCGCGCGCGGTAGTGATCAATGAGTCGCTGGAGATCGCGCGAAAATTTTCCAGCCTCGAATCCGTGCAGTTCGTCAATGGCGTGCTGGACAGCGTAGCGAAAGAACTGCAGAACCCGGCGTAACAATTCTTCCATCCGGGCAATTTTGAAATTGAACCGTCAGGCGTCCGACTTCTGAACTGCGCACTTGCCTGACGTAGATCCCCGACTCTCCCCATCACACAATCCCAATCGCTATGGTTTTATGGCTACGATGTTCAACGCGCAGCTAAACGACGAAAAGCAAAAGTTATTGGAAGAGTTAGGCAGCTGGCCGAACGGGATCTCCAATTCGTCAGTGGCCAGGAGCGTGTTCAATTCATGCAACAGGCCATCGCTCCCCGCCACGTATAGCAGGGTGCCGTCCACGGTCATGTCGGCGGCTACGGGAGCGGCGTTGCCGGTGAGCGGGATCGCGCTTGTCGCTTGGGTAGTGAAGTTAAACACCAGCACGCCCTGGTCGCTGGTGATGATGTAAACCCGAGTGCCATCAGGGGACAGAAAAAAATTGAGAGGGTGAAATGTGCCCTTTTGAAGATTGATGTGAACCGGAGCGAAAGGAGTGCCCGTGAGGGTGTTGGCGAGAGCGATTTTCTGCAGGGGACACAGGGAAGCCGGCGCTGGGCTTAGCGGCGTCGTGGTTGTGGTTGCGATGACATCAAGGCCGGTGCTATCGAGGCCAACGAAAACATCGAGGCCATCGGTCGCCAAACTGGGCACGATGAGGTTCCCCATGGGAGCGCTGCCGGGTGGAACCATTTTCAGAAAAATCGGCGCTGCCGGCAGGCCGAGAGCCGGCGGGGTCAGCACCGGCAGGGGCAGGGTTAGCTGAGAATTATTGCAGGTGTTGAAGATGTCGAGCGTGGATGGCGTGGCCGCTCCGCCTGCGAGCAAGGCAAATGTTCCCGTGGAGGAGAAAGCAATCGCATCGGCCGGTGCCGCTAATGGATAGCTCTGCGGTGCCTGCAACGCCGAATTGACATACAAAGTGTTGCCGCCGTCGCCGAGGATGAACGCTTTCAAGTTGTCTGGCGAAAAAGCAGCCGTGATCGCACTATTGATATTCAGAAACGTAGTAGTCGCCGACGAAGAAGCAGTGTTGACCACATAAACCTGATTGGGAGTGGAGACCGTATCCGAGAAAACGGCCATGCTTCCGTTTGGCGAGACGGCGATGACTTTACCAGTGGCCAGGCCCAGAGGGGTTCCCGCGGCCGGCAGAGGCGTAAATGGGCTGGTGGAAGACGATGCGATGTTGGATAGCGTGACGAGCGCAGCGCCAAACTGGCTGCCCATGTACGCCTTATCGCCCGCGCTGTCGAACATCAAAGAATTGGGCGGCGTGGGAAGCCGAATGGGATTGGCCGCAATATTCGTGTTCGTTGAAATGTTATACATCGCAACCGTACACTGCGAGTTGCTGAAACAGTCCTGGCTGGTTGCCAGAACAGTGGCTGTAGAGGTAGCGCCGGTGACTAATCCTGAGATCGCGGTTACAGGATAAACCGGCTGCGGAATGAAGAGCGAGGGAGAAGTGTATCCAGCGGGATTCAGCGGGAACCCGACATTGCAAGTGGGCGGCGTGCAGGATGCCGTAATCGCCGCGGCTCCGGGCTGCGTCGTTCCGAGGGTGCAGGTTGTGCCGGCGGGGCATCCCGCAGAAGCAGAGCCAGCCGAGATGGCTGCGGGCTCAGAGGATGTCCAGGTCAAAGGAGGTTTCGGAACGGCGCATCCCTGGATGTCCACCGCCGTAGCGGTGATGGTCTCCGATGTGCCCTTATTCGTGATGAAGCTGGTGGTGCCAATATTTTGCGAACCGTTGTTGCCGAGCTCCAGCGCTATGCACTGCACCGGGCAGGTTGCGGCAACGTACGGAGCGCTGGCAACTCCTGAAGCCGTTGCGACCACCAAGGTTTGTCCGGGAGTGTTTGCCACTACGTTCGCCTGGTTCGTGACCAAGTTGCTGGAAGAAGTTACGATGGGGGTGATCGTGACCACGTCTAAATTGGCCTGGCTCCAGGTGAATGGACCTACCGAGGCAGTGATATCGACGCCCTGGCTGAAGGCGGTCGCTTGCAATGTCTCCACCTGATTCTGCGAGACACATTGGCTGGCCGCGGCTTGGTTGAACGGGAGCTCGCAGGCGGCCGGAAGGGCTATCTGGCTGGGACAGGCTGGTGGCGGAGGATTGACGGGAGGAACCACGCTGACCTGAATGCTATCGATCGGCGGATGAACGTAAACCAGAGTGGGCGGGCTGGTGGTTCCCAAAGCGAACGCCGTGATCTCAGCGGTGCCTCCTCCACCGGCCGTGCAAATGTTGTAGAAAGGTGCGTTAAAACTGCCGGCGCAAGCAACGCCGGCGGGAGAGATGCTGACTACTGAGGGATTGCTTGAGGTAAAGGTGAAGACGGGAGAAAGGTTGCTATTGGAGGCGTTCTGAGCGCTGGCGGTGAATACCAGGGTGCTTCCCAGCTGCATGGAAGCGCTGATGGGTGGGTTCAGAGTAATCTTTGCGGGAAAGGGCGAGGTCCCGGCGGGTTTGTGTCCTCCGCACGCTGGCAGAAGTGAGAATAAAGATATCGTAAGGCCGACCAACGCGAACCGAACGCAACGCAACCTTCCCATGCACCCTCTCGTGGCTCGCTGCAAATGCGCGGCGAGCCGCTCGTTTCAAGAATCAGGAATTAGAATGGAAAACCTGTGTAGTGTAGAGGCTTGAAGCGGATTCGGCAAGCTGATGGCGCACGCTTATCCACGACCTTGGATCTTTGCCTCGTTTGCAGTGGGATGCAAAAAGATGAGTTGACGATGTTTGAACCGAGTTGCTATAGTAGTTTGGTTCCGCGAGTTAATCCAAGCTTGCTGTGAGCCACGAGTTTTTGCCAAGTATTGCGTGAACTCGTGGTTGAGCTTTTGAGAAATGCGTTTCCGGGTTGCGTCTGAGTCCGGAAACTTTCCTCGCTGAAATATTCCTGCGCTGCCTTTCGCCCTCGGGCATCCGGCACGATAGATTTACGCGTTCCGGTTGTCTGCGGAGGGATATGCAGGATAGAACTGGCGAAACGGAGTACTCCCGAAGTTTGGCCGGGTGCCACCGTCGTCAGCGCAAATCTGATTGGGAATCCAGAATCTTTCTCCGCGATTGATGCGCGGCGAGAAGCATGGCTGGCCACTTGAGCCTGTCAGCCCGGACCGTGAAATTCCGGATATAACGAATGTGGGAGTGAAGCTGCCCGCCTGCGAGAGCAGATTGCGGTGTGCGCTTAGGAGCGGCAAACAGTGCCTACTTTTAATCAGTTGGTGGCGAAGGGCCGGAAGCGGCCGCGGTATAAGACGGCGAGTCCGGCACTGCAGGGATGTCCGCAGAAGCGCGGAGTTTGTACTCGCGTGTACACGCAAACCCCCAAGAAGCCGAACTCGGCGCTGCGCAAGGTGGCACGCGTGCGGTTGACTAACGGGATTGAAGTGACGACCTATATCCCCGGGGTCGGCCACAACCTGCAGGAGCACTCGATCGTGCTGATTCGCGGCGGCCGCGTGAAGGATCTTCCCGGCGTGCGTTATCACGTGATTCGCGGGACGCTGGACGCGGTGGGCGTGGCCGGGCGGCAGCAGGGACGTTCGAAATACGGCGCCAAACGGGCGAAGAAGGGGTAAGAAACAAGTTTCAAGGTTTCGCAGGTTTCAAAGTTTCAAAAGGCGATCTCGCCGGAGACTTTGCAACCTTGAAACTGTGAAACTTTGAAACCTGGAGTTTGAAATGCCTCGTAAAGGACATACCGCAAAGCGGACCGTGCCAGCCGATGCCGTTTATGGCTCGAATCTGGTGACGAAGTTCATTAACTCGATGATGTGGCAGGGCAAGCGCTCAACCGCCGAGGGCATCTTTTATGAAGCCCTGACCAAGGTGCAGGAAAAAGGCGGCGACGAAGCTCTGAAGCTGTTTACAAAAGCCGTCGAGAATGCCAAGCCGTTGCTGGAAGTGAAGACCCGGCGCGTGGGCGGCGCGAACTACCAGGTTCCGGTGGAAGTGAATGCCGACCGGCGGACTTCGCTTGCGATCCGCTGGCTGCTGACCTACGCGCGCGGCCGCGCCGAGCGCGGCATGGTCGACAAGTTGAGCAACGAATTGTTGGACGCCGCCAATGGAAAAGGCGCAGCCATTAAGAAGAAAGAAGATGTTCACCGCATGGCGGAAGCCAACAAGGCCTTCGCGCATTACCGGTGGTAAATCCGCTCTTGGCCTCTGGCGATTGGCTCTTGGCTTCATCGAGAGCGGTTTGGCTAAAAGCTTAAGAGCCAAAAGCGAAAAGCTGGTTTGGATTTTGGAGCCCCAGAAAGAGTAGACAGTCGTGCCCAGAACAGTCCCATTAGAACGCTGCAGGAACATCGGCATCATGGCCCACATCGATGCCGGTAAGACCACTACGACGGAGCGCATCCTGTTTTATACGGGAAAGACGCACCGCATCGGAGAGGTGCACGAAGGCACTGCCACCATGGACTGGATGGAGCAGGAGCAGGAGCGCGGAATCACCATCACCTCCGCCGCCACCACCTGCACCTGGCGCGACATTCGCATCAACATCATCGATACCCCCGGCCACGTCGATTTCACCGCCGAAGTCGAGCGTTCCCTGCGCGTGCTCGATGGCGCAGTCGCCGTCTTCGACGCTGTCCACGGCGTGCAGCCGCAATCGGAAAAAGTTTGGCGCCAGGCCGACAAATACGGCGTCCCAAGAATTTGCTTCATCAACAAAATCGACAAGATGGGCGCGGATTTCGAGCATGCCGTCGATACCATCCGCAAGCGCCTCAGCGCCAAGCCCGTCGCTATCCAGTTTCCCATCGGCCAGGAAGACAAGTTCCGGGGCGTCATTGACCTCATCAACATGAAGTCGATTGTATGGCAGGACGACACCATGGGCGCGGAATACATTAC
>Ga0116129_1000894_pt1 | contig 17452 bp, 12 predicted proteins | sample June2015DPH_17_2_FD_89732 | JGI IMG/M metagenome (GOLD analysis project Ga0116129, IMG submission 89732) | Peatland microbial communities from SPRUCE experiment site at the Marcell Experimental Forest, Minnesota, USA - June2015DPH_17_10 | ecosystem: Environmental > Terrestrial > Soil > Wetlands...
CACCGGAGGATTTATCGCTGCGCATTCTGGTGCCGGCCTTCATGATCTCCGAACTGAAGCGCGCCTTCGAGATCGGCTTTTTGCTGTTCCTGCCGTTTCTGATTATCGACATGGTGGTCGCCTCGGTCTTGATGTCGATGGGCATGATGATGCTGCCGCCGGTCACAGTGTCCCTGCCCTTCAAGCTGATCTTTTTCGTGTTGATCGACGGCTGGTCGCTGGTCGCCGGCAGCCTCGTGCAAAGCTACGGCGGGGGCTGAAGCGGGAAGATAGCAAGGAGGTACTGGCTGAAATAGGCCACTCGCGAAAGCGAAACAGGCCACCTATTTCTTTGGCCGGTAGTCCCACGGATCAAGGCATTTGTCATAAAATTCTTGGTCCATTTTGAACCATTCAGTTTTATCAATCCCGCGACCTGATGAAGCGTTTGGGCCGCCGGGGAAGGCGCAGACCACCCGGATCCAGCGATCCTGCTCTTTCGCAATGTCTGCTATTTCTTGGACGACTTCTTGCAAATCTTGGTCTTGGCTGAAAACCAGAGCAATATCGAATTGCTTTGTGCGAGCGCAGGAAACCAGATCGAGCGCGAGTCGCACATCAATACCCTTTTCTTGCGGAGTTACGGAAACCACCGGTTGACCGTCGTCTTCGAGAACGGGATCACCGTTGTGATCTATGACCGCGGCTCGTCGATATCGTAGGGGCCGCGTCGTAACATGAACTCCAGCCCGTTTGAGGGCGAGCACGCGGTTCGCCCAATAAGCGGTCCACATCGGACTTTCGATGGCATTAGGAACGCCCGTGTAGAAGCGCGCAAGCGTAGGGCGCCAGCCCTTCGCTTCGCAAACTGCTTTGTGCAATTTGACGGGGTCGTAGTTTGGATGGTGATGACCGAACGCGTCTTTGGCGTGCTGGTAAAGATTCTGGCCATCAAAAAAAGCCATTACATTCTTGGTCGCTGGCTCAGCCGCGATAGCCATAAAATGAAAACCCCGCCGGGGACCATTGCTGGCCATGTCCGACGGGGGGCTATTCACGCCCCGTATATAGGGACGCCTTTAACGAACCGTCAATGGCCTCTATTGTTCCCCAGATAAACCATTGGTAAGTGTTCCGCAATTGCCACAACCAGAACGAATGACGAACGGACTGCACCTTATCACTTTGAATTACAATGAATTTTCTTCGCCGATCTGGCGGGGTTCAGTTGGCGTACGAAGCGCAAGGACAAGCGCGGCGTCCACAAGCTGCCAATGGGTCCAAGAGCATTCTGCCACACTCGGCGTCTTCGCTGGCGTAGTGCGTAGGGCCTCGTGTGTACGGCAGAGATCGTAATGTGCGACGTACAGCGCGACTGCCGCAACCTGATTATCCAGCGAAGATGCAAAATTGACGCTTCAACGGGCATCTGTCGAGCGAAATAACGCTGGCTCGCTCTGCCTGCTACTTCGCAGCCTTTGCCTGCTTCGTCCCGACGATCGCGGGCAGCGACCCCGTCGGCACCGGATCGGCCTTCGCCATGCCCGGCGCGGTCGCCCGCGCGGTCGCGTCGGGATATCGCGTCTTCATATCGCGTAAGAAACCCTCAAGCGTATCGACGCTCGCGGCCATCTTGGCGATCTGGGCGAAATCGGCAGCGCTCGATCCGACCGGCCTGCTCGCAATCTCGAAAGCGGCCCGGTCGGCGTCGGAACTCATCAAAGGCAGGTATTTTTCACGAAAGCGCGACAGCCCGATTGTATCCTCGGCGAGCGCGTAGCCGACCACCGCACGAATGATGTCGCTCTTCTCCGACGCATTCAGCGGTTTGAAGTCGCGCCAGCGATCGGCGTAATAGAGTTCGATCTGTTCGGCCGACTCGCGCCACTGCCGCGAGGCCCAATAGATATCGGAGCGCAGCCGGATCGCTTCCCGGCCGTTGATATTGGAAATGATCTCGAGCGCGAGGTCGTGGCGGCCGACGTCGCTCTGCCCGCGCGCCTCAAGCAACAGGCGCTGCTGCCGCAATTCGCCGGAAAGATCGGCAATCCGGGTGGAGCGAAGCGCGTCGATCGCGCGCTCCGGCTTGTGGTTGGTGAGGTAGACCATCGCCAGACGGGCCGCGACTTGCGCGCGCGCGGCGCCTTCGAGCCGTTTGTCGACCTGGTATTGCAGCAATTCGGCCGCCTGGTCGAGCAAGTCCACCGCCACCAGCCGTTCGGCCAAACGCCGGATCATCTCGTCGCCGCGCCGGCCGATCGGCGTAAGATCGCGGTATTCGTAGAACATCCCAAGCGCATCGATCGGCGGAAGATCGTCACCCTTCTGGCCCAGAAAGAGCTGCGCAAACAGCGCCGATGCAGCGTCCTGACCCTGGCGGGCGATCTCCAGGTTGGGCGCCAGGCGGTTGGCGACCCGCACCGCGCCGAAGGATTCCGCAAAGCGGCCGTTATCGGCATAGATGCGCGCCAGCATTTCGAGCGACCGCACCTCAAGCGCATCGCCGCGCCAGGTAACCGCGAGGGTCTCGAGCTCCCGCAGCGCATCTTCCTGGCTGATTTCATTGCGCCTCTGCTTCAGGGCGATTTGCAGCAGCCTGGCCTCCGTCGCAGCCTGGCGGTCCGTTGAGGCGATCGCGCTTTTGTATTCATCCAGCGCATCCTTGTCGTGACCGAGGCCTTCGGCGAGCCGGCCGCGCAGCACGGCAACCGCCGCCACCTGCTCGGGCAAGAGGCCTATCACCTCCAGTTCGCTGGCGTGCTGGGCCGCTCCCGGATAATCCTTGACCTCGAGCGAGGCGCGCATCGCGTCGACAATCACGATCCGCTGCAAATCGATCGGCAGCGACGCCACGGCGAATTCGGTGCTCTTGAATTTCTCCCGCGCGTCCGCCCATTTTCCCTGATGCGCGCTCGCCATCGCCTTCCAGAGCTGCGAATCGTAATTGCTCCCGATCACGGGGCTCGCGAGATCCTTCAGTCCCCGCTCCGGGCGGCCCATCAGGATGTTGCCCAGCGCATGAACGATCAGGGCCGCCGGATCTTCCGCGCCCGGCTTGGCGTCAGCGAGCGAAAGATTGGCCACGCCGACGGCCTCCGGGTACATCCCGCGCGCCATGTAGAAGCGGGCCAGATCGACCTGTGCCGACGTGCGCTGCTCGGCGCCGGCGGCAGCGCCCGCGGCTTCGATCAAGGCATCTGCTCGCGCGTTGAAGCTTCCCTCCTGGTTCTTGTGCCATTCGCCGAGATCGAAAATCGGCCGCACCGCGGTCGGCGCGCGCTCGGCCCCGCTATCGGCCGGCGACAACGTCAGGCCGCCGGGCTTGCCAAGAACAATCTTGTCGGGCCCCACATCCGCCGTCACCTCGTCGGAGTTTGGCCGGACGGCAACGCCATGGATCGACTCCAAAAGCGACAGCTCGACAAAATCCTGCCGCTTGACGAAGCCGCGCGCGGGCGGCCTGGCCGTCACCACGAACAGCGTGTCGCCGACATCCGGATCGACAAAGCGATGCAGGCTACCCGCTTTGGTCATCTGCACCGTGACGTTGGCCAGCGCGGGCTCGGCGATGTTTCTGATCGCAGAGAGCGCCTGAGACGGTGTCGTCACGGTATCGGCAAAGGTGACGGTCCAGTTGGTGCCGGTGGCCAGATCCTCGCCCGAAAGCGAAGGCAACTGCGGCCGGTTGAGGCGGAAGCGGACCGCCTGCCCTTTTTCCTGCGGCACGATGCTGATATCGGCCACCGCCGCACCGCCCTGCCCGCGGATCGCTTCGACGTCGATCGGTTTTTTCGAATCGAACATCAGCCACAGCGTATCGGCGCGGCGGAACAGCGCCGCGGGCGTTCCGGCCGGCATTGCAAAGGTCAGATGCAGACCACCGCTGTCGCGGATGACGCTGACATTGCTGCTTCCCGCTTCCGGCTTCGCTTCAGCCGGCGGCTTCGTCTCCGTGGGCGCGGCCATCACCGGCGCGGCTACGTTCTTTTTCGGCGCAACTTCCGTAGCCACGGCCGGCATTTCGCTTGGCGCGGACATGGGCGTCGACGTGGGGGTGGGCGTGGGCGTGGACTTGGCGATTTCCGGCACGGCGGCCAGTTTCGGCGCTGGTTCGGCGCTGGTTTCAGCAGGGGCCTGCGGGCTAACGGCTTCCGCGGCCTGTTGCGGTTGTGCAGCGGCGATCACGGGTTCGGGCGCGGCCGCCGGCTTTTCGGCCATGGCTGGCTTTTCGGCCGCAGCCGGCATCGCCACCGCGGGTGCGGGGACGGCGGGCGCTTTATCCAATACGGGCGTCGGCGGGGTACGCGCAGCATCCGACACCTGCGGCAGCACCGACGCCTTGTCGGGCTGCTGGAAGGCAACATCGATGACGTAATTCTTGTCCTCGCGGAAGGAATGGACGTCGACATCGCCCAGCATCGTGAGTTCCACCGCCGCCGTTTCGCCTTCGATCTTCTGGCTGATCGAGGCCACGTTGGAGGGCGCGGCGAGCTTCGCGTCGGCCAGATCGAACGTCAGCGCCTTGTTGAAGAGCAATTTAAGCTTCTGGTCGTTCAGCACGGAGGACACGCTGACGCCATTGGGCATTTCGAAGACAAAGCGCACGAACGTCGGCTGAACGGAGGCGCGGACGCGCACCGGCACGCGTTTTTTGGCTTCCGACATCGCCTTCTGCTGGCGAAGCTCGCGCTCGGCGGCGCGGGCGCGTTCGGAGAGTTCCCGCACCACCTCGGTGGGAAGGTTCGGCGGCGGACCGCTCCAGGACTCCGGCAAAAGGTCGACGAACAATCGTTCGCCGGCGGTCATGGTATTGATCGTTACCTTGCGAGACAGCGACAGGCGGATCGCCGCGCCATCGGGATCGCGACGCGCCGCTCCGACATAGTCCGGCACCGCCTCGGCCAACTTGTCGACCGAAACATCGACGGGCCGCTCGAACCGGATCACAATGATCGATCCGGCCGTCACCACTTCCGAGCCGACATCCTCGCCGAATTTGATCACCAGCCGGGCAAAGCCGCCGTCCGACGAGAAGGAGGCCTCGGCCGCGACCGGCTCGGCTGCTAAACCGCAAGCCGGGAATGCCAGTACGGCGAACACCAAGGCCGCGCCGGGCAGGAAGCCGGCCACACGCCGCTGATATCGCGCCGGGACAAGCCGGATCGCGTGCATGCAAGCGCGCACTCGCGACCAAAATCCAGCGGCAGCCATTCGCGCCATTCGGTCAAGTCTTCCAGTTCGTCCGATCGCCGACGGGCCGCGAGAAGACGCGTTTTCCCTCGTTTGAGTCTAGGTTCGGCGATTTAAGGACTTGTTAATTGTCCCCGCTAATTGGCCTTCTGCGATTGCAGTACCTTGCCTTCGATTTTCGGAAGGTCGGCGGCAGCACCGGATTTATCCGAGCCGGCGCGCCGCGCCATTTCCACCGTAAGCCGTTCGGCCACTTCAGGCGACATCAGGCCGAGAATGTCGGCCATCTTGCGCGGGGCGATCTGCGAAGCAATTTCGAACAGTACGGGCATTTCCAGCCGGTCGAACACCTTGGCGGCGTCCTTCGGCTTCATGCCTTCATACATCGTGATGATGCCCTTGAAGCGCGCCGCTTCCTCATCGGCCTTCTGCTGGGCGGCGCCCGTGATGCGGGATTCGATCGCCTTCAATTCCTCGACCCGCCCCTCGGCGCGTTTTTCGGCGGCCTTCAAAAGGCTCTCGCGGATGTCGATCTCGCGCGCCCTCGCCTCAAGCTCCTGACGCCGCGCCTGCAACCGCTCGAGGATGGCGCGTTCCGAAGGGGAGACGGCCTGTCCGGGCTCGGGATTCGGGGCGTCCTCGGCCTTTGCCACTTCCGGCGCGGGTTTGGCCTCTTCCTCCTTCGGCTTTTCCTTCACCGAGCCGGTGATATCGGAGCTGTCGACATAGCTGCGGCCCGGAAAATTGAATGTCTCCTGCGCCCAGGACGGTTTGTCCGCATCCGGGCGATAGTCGAACACATATCCACCGTCGAGAATGAGACCCGCGATCTTCAGGACCGCGAGACCGAAGACGGCAACGAGAACAACGGGAAGGACGCGGATGTTACGAAACGGTTTCATGCAGCAAGTCCATCAGCCTTTCTGCGATCGGAGAAGGCCTGCGCCGCTGCCGCGACCGCCTTGGCGGCCGAGACCGTCGGCGGCGCCACCGGCTCCGGCTCGGGTGGACGCGCCGCGATCGCAATCTTGGACAGCCGGCGGACGACGCCGTCGCATTCGCTCAGTTGTTTCCTCAGTTGCGACGACATTTCGGTCGCCGCGGTCAGTTGATCGCCGAGGTTCTCATTGACGTCGCGCACCGTGAGCTTGAGGCCGCCGATCGCCCTTTCGGCGATTTCGGTCGCGGTGATGAGTTCGGCGATCGTTGCCTTCAAAGAATGCTCGTCGGCCTTCAGCCGCTTCAGACCCGTATTCAACACCATGCAATAAGCTATGGTGAGCATGAGCAAAATCGCCACCAGGCTCTCGATTGCAATTCCGAGCGAATGACTCATGGAGCCTCCATCATCTTGGTTTGCTCGTCGGCCTTTTCGAACATCGCGAAGGTGGTATTGGGCTTGCGCAATTGCTTGACGACGCGGATGGCGACGCGGTCGCCGACCCGCCCCATCCGCCCCTCGGTGAGGGTCACGTTGCCGCAGCGCACGGCCACCAGCGCGTCCGCCCGCATGTCCAGCGGCAAGGTATCGCCGACTTTCAGTTTCATGAGCTGCTTGAGCGGAATGTCGGCCTCGTAAAGCACGGCATCGACGGAAATTTCGGCCTGCGCGACTTCAGTGGCAAAATGGCCCTCCCAGATCGGGTCGCGGCCGAATTTTTCGCCCATGAACATCTGCAACAGGACGTTGCGGATCGGTTCGATGGTCGCATAGGGCAACAACAGCTCGATATTGCCGCCGCGGTCTTCCATGTCGATCCGCAGCCGAACCAGGATCGCGGCATTGGCGGGCCGGCTGATCGCGGCAAAACGCGGATTGGTCTCGAGACGGTCGATCGTAAAGGTCACCGGCGACAGCGGCCGGAACGCCTGTTCGGCATCCGCCATCACCACTTCGACCAGGCGTTTCACCAGATTGGTTTCGATCGTGGTGTAGGGCCGCCCCTCGATGCGCATCGAGGTCTGCCCGCGGCGGCCGCCGAGCAGGACGTCGATCATCGAGTAGATCAGGCTGGAGTCGACGGTGGCGAGCCCGAAATTCTCCCACTCCTCGGCCTTGAATACGCACAGCACGGCCGGCAGCGGTATTGAATTCATATAATCGCCGAAGCGAACCGAGGTGATGCGGTCGAGCGAGACTTCGACGTTGTCGGAGGTGAAGTTGCGCAAGGAAGTCGTCATCAGCCGCACCAGGCGGTCGAAGACGATTTCCAGCATCGGCAGGCGCTCGTAGGAGACCATCGCCGAATCGATAATGGCGCGAATGCCGGAATTGTCGTCGAGACTGACCTCCCCGACATTGAAGCCGAGCAGGTTGTCGATTTCTTCCTGCGACAGGACGCGTTCGCCGCCGTTCTTGCCGGTGCCGAAGTCGCGGCTGCCGTCCTCGACCATGGCCGCCCATTGCAGGGCCATGGTCTCGGAAAGTTCGTTGGCTTCCGCTTCCGCAGCCGCTTCGGCCGGATCCTGGGAGTCAAGCTGCGCTTCCCATTGCGCCGCAATTGCATCCTGGTCGACTGGATCGTTGCCCGCCATGTTTTTCAGATCCGCATCGTCACTGAATGACGACTTCCTTGAACAGCACCGCGCTAATTTGGTTCGGCGACACCGCCGCGTTGACGCGCCGCGTCAAATCTTCCTTGAGGCGGAACAGGCCCGCCGAACCGTTGAGATCGGAGGGACGCAATTCGCGCAAATAGGTCTGGAAAATGTCGGTCACGCGCGGCATCGACGGCTTGATCGCCTCGGCCTGCTTCTCTTCCTTGACCTCGAGCATGATCTTGACCTTGAGATATTGCACCCGCTCGCCGGGCAGGCCGATCAGGTTGACCAGCATGTCCGGCACTTCGACATAGGCCGGCGGTTTTGGCGGCGGCGCTGCGGCCTCCGCATGCATTTCTTCGTCGTGATGCCGCAGGAAGAAGAACCACGTCGCGCCGCCGCCGACGATGGCCAGCACCGCGACGGCCGCGACGATCAATTTGAGTTTGCCTTTGGGTGCAGACGCTTCCGTTGCTTCGGATGCGCCTTCCGCCTCGTTGTCTGCCATCGCCTGGGGTCGCTCCGACGTCAAAAGTATTTCGATGCCGACAGGCGACCTCTCTGACGCGATACAACGCGGCACGTCCTGCGCTCGTTTTGAACGCTAAGGTAATAATGGTTAATGGAACCTTTCTTTTGCCCTCCAACTGGGAAAAAGTTGCCGGGCAAACATGGTCAACAAGACCTTATTGCCGACCCTCAAAGCCCCTCTCGATCGACCAAGCCGTTGAAACAGCTTCAATTTCCTGGTTGGCACGGCTTTCGCTCTAACTTCCCTGAACCGCGGGCTTGGGAGAGCCGGGCGGTTTGAGAGATCCGGAAGGCCGCCTGGGAGGGCATCAGCTTTGCGGATCGTTTAAGGGGAGAACTTAAGCCATGGAGAATGCACTTCTCATCGGAATGGCGCGGCAAGGCGCGCTCGGGCGGCAGATCGACGCCATTGCCAACAATATCGCGAACGTCAACACTGCGGGTTTCAAGTCCGACAACGTGCTGTTTGAGGAATATCTCAATACGCCTGCGCACGAAGACAATTTCGTCGGCAGCGACCGCCGCGTCAGCTTCGTCCAGGACCGCGGTACCTACCGCGACATGACGCAGGGCCCGACCCAAGAGACCAAGAATCCGCTCGACGTCGCAATCGACGGCCCCGCTTTCCTCGCCGTGCAGACGCCGAACGGCGAGCGCTATACCCGCGACGGCAACCTGCGTATCGACAATCAGGGCCAACTCGTCACCGCCGCCGGCAATCCGGTTCTCGGAACCGGCGGTCCGATCGTGTTCCAGCCGACCGACCACGACGTCAACATCACGCCTGACGGTACCGTCACGGTCGTGGCCGGGAACAGCACTGTGGATGCGGCCCGCGGCACGCTTCGCCTCGTCAGCTTCGCCGATGCGCAGAAGATGCTGAAGGAAGGCTTCAACCTCTACGCCGCCGGCGAAGGGGGCGCGCCGCAGCCCGACACCAAATCGACGGTGCGGCAGGGCTACATCGAGCAATCCAACGTCAATTCCGTCGCCGAGATGACCCGCATGATGGAGGTCTCGCGCGCCTACAGCTCGGTTGCAAACTTGATGCAGCAGCAGGCCGAGCTGCAAAAAACCGCCATTCAGCAGCTTGCTGACGTTCCGACCTAAGGAGACGACCCATGCAAGCTCTTAACACCGCAGCGACCGGGATGGCGGCTCAGGAACTGAGCGTCCAGGTCATCTCCAACAACATCGCGAACCTGCAAACCACCGGCTACAAGAAGCAAACCGCCGAATTCCAGGACCTGATCTATCAGCACATTGCCCGGGTCGGCGCGCAGGCGTCGCAGCAGGGCACCATTCTCCCCATCGGCATCGATATCGGCGGCGGCGTCAAGACCGTCGGAACACCGCGATCGATGACGCAAGGCACGCTCTCGCAGACCGGCAACGATCTCGACCTCGCCATCAACGGCGAAGGCTTCTTCAAGATCCTGATGCCCGACGGCACGTTCCAGTACACCCGCGACGGCACGTTCCAGATGGACAATACCGGCCGCATCGTCAATGCGCAGGGCAATCCGGTACAGCCGACCATCACGATCCCGCAGAACGCGTCCGGCCTCACGGTCAACGCCCAGGGCCAGGTCTCCGTGACGCTGCCGGGATCGACGACGACCTCGACCATCATCGGCCAGATCAGCCTGACGCGCTTCGTCAACAAAGGCGGCTTGCTGCCGGTCGGCAACAACCTCTTCACCGACACCCCCTCCTCCGGCGCGCCGCAGGACGGCCTGGCCAATGCGGAAGGTTTCGGAAACATCAACCAGGGCAGCCTCGAACAGTCCAACGTCGACGTGGTTTCGGAAATGTCCAACCTGATCGCCGCTCAACGCGCCTACGAGATGAATGCGAAGGTGGTCACCGCCGCCGACCAGATGTCGCAATCGGCTACCGCGATGTTCCGTTAAGGGATTAGATGATGATTGTGCGTTCGATCCTCGTTGCCGCCCTGCTTCTCGCAGCGCCTTCCACGGCGCTCGCGCAGGAAAAGGACGACGCCATCGCGGCGCCGGTGCTTCGCGCACAGGTCACGGTGGAAAGCGATATCGTGCGGATCGGCGACATGGTCGAGAACGCCGGAACGGCGGCGCAGGTTGCCATCTATCGCTCGCCCGACCTCGGCACCACGGGGACGCTGCCGACCGCCCAGGTCATCAGCGCGCTTCAGGCGCACCAGGTGATCGGGGTCGATACAAGGGACATCAAGTCGGTGACCGTCACCCGGCTGGCGCGCACGATCGAGACCCGGGAGATCGAATCCCAGGTTGCGCACGCGATCGAACACCGCAGCGGCCTTGGCGATGCGGCCAATCTCAGCCTGACCTTCGACCGCGACATGCAGGACGTCAGGCTGGACGCATGGAACAACGGCGACCTGCAACCCGTCCTGGTGCATTACGAGCCACGCAGCGGGCGCTTCGACGTCTCTTTCGAGATCAGCAACGACATCAACAGCGCGCGCACGAGGCTGCGGTTCACCGGCGTTGCCGTCGAAATGCTCGATGCCGCGGTCCTGACCCGCAATGTCGATCGCGGCGAGGTGCTGAAAGCTTCCGACGTCGTCATCGAACGGCGTCCGAAAGCCGAAGTGGGCAGCGATGCCGCAACGCGCGGCCGCGCCGTCGGCATGCAGATGCGTAAAGCGGCTCACGCCGGTCAGGGGCTGCGGGTGGCCGATCTCGGCAAACCGGATCTGGTGCAGAAAGACGACAACGTCACGCTGATCTACGAAGCGTCCGGAATTTACCTCACCGCGCGCGGCAAGGCGGTCGACAGCGGCACCGAAGGCGACACCGTGACCGTGCTCAACCTGCAATCCAAGCGCACCATCTCCGGCCTCGTCGTCGGCCGCGACCAGGTCGCAATCTCGATCGCCACGCCCCGCCTTTCCGTCGCCGACACCACCGCCTCGGTCGGCACCGCCGAGACAGAGACGCCGGTTTCCGTTGCCAACCGCAACAGTGCGCAGTCGATTTCAAAAGCAGAGTAAACGTACATGTTGATTTCAAAGTTCAAACGTATCGCGCTAGCCGGAACCATGCTGAGCGTCGTCAGCCTCGCCGGCGGCTGCGCCGGGATCGACCGGCTCTCCCAGGTCGGCGAGGAGCCGAAGCTGTCTTCGATCGAGAACCCGACGACGCAACCGGGCTACAAGCCGGTGCAGATGCCGATGCCGAAGCCGGAGACGGTGTCCTACAATCCCAATTCGCTGTGGCGAAACGGCTCGCGCTCCTTCTTCAAGGATCAACGCGCCCGCCAGATCGGCGATCTCCTGACGGTGACCGTCAACATCACCGACCAGGCCAACTTCGCCAACGAGACCCAGCGCAGCCGCACCACCACGGAAGATTCCGGCATCACCGCGTTCCTCGGCTCCAGCCTGTTCGGCCAGCGGGCGCAATCCGTCCTGCCCGGACGTCTCCTGACTGCGGATTCCACCATGGGAACCGACGGCAAGGGGTCGATCGTGCGGCAGGAAACCTTGCAGACCAACGTCGCCGCGATCGTCACGCAAGTTTTGCCGAACGGCAATCTGGTGGTCGAAGGCAGGCAGGAAATCCGCGTCAATTACGAGAAGCGCGAACTGATCGTCGCCGGCATCGTGCGGCCGGAGGATATCCAGAGCGACAACACCATCGACTCCAGCAAGATCGCGCAGGCGCGCATCGCCTATGGCGGCCACGGCGAGATCAGCGACATCCAGCAACCGCGCTACGGCAGCCAGGTCATGGACGTGCTGTTGCCCTTCTAGTTACGAGCTCCCACATCGCACCGCGAACCTAGGCGCGGTGAGATGTTCAACGCGGCCTTCGTCAGCTCCCCTGACGGAGGCCGCAATTGTTTTGAGGGCGGAAAAGAAGCCAGAAAAGAAAAAAAGGATTTCGCGCTGGCGTCGTCATTGCGAGCGCAAGCGAAGCAATCCAGTCGATCCTGAAGGAAGTCTGGATCGCGTCGTCGCTCGCGCTCCCTTGCGCAAACGCTTTGCGTTTGTCGCAGGCGATGACGAGGAAGTAAAAGCCCGTGGTAAGACGTAAGCGCCGGCTTGGCCCAAGGACCAAACCGGCGCTGTTTTTAGATCGCGTGAAGCCCTGACGGGCCGTTGTTACAGGCCGCCCTTGCCCGCAGGGAAATCGAACATGTCAAAAAGATCGCCGATCGCCGGCATGTTCAACGGTACCCACGGGTTCAACTCTTCGATCATGATCGGGTTCGGCAGGTTGTCGCGGCTGCGATTCGAAATCTTGTTGAGATGCCAGTTCCGTTCGATGAACTTCAGGACCGACACCTGATCGGTGTAGGTATGCGACACGCGTCCGCCGGTGGAGTACGGCGAGATCACGAGGAGCGGAATACGCGGGCCGTCGCCGAAGAAGTCGAGCGGCTGAATGAACCCGCTGTCGTACAGGCCGCCGCTTTCGTCGAAGGTGACGATGATCGCGGTTTCGGCGAATAGCTCAGGGTTGGCCTGGGTGCGGTTGACGATATCCTGGATGAACTCTTCCAGAAGACTAACCTTGCCGCTGCCGGGATGGCCCTGAAGGCTGCCGTCCATTTTCACGAAAGAAACCGCCGGCAGATTGCCGCTCGCAATGGCGGGATAGAGATCGCCGGCGATGTCCTTGAGGTGGGCAGCCCGCTGGTTCGGATCGCTCATCGTCGACAGCGAATATTGGAACGGATTGCAAATGGCGCAGTATCCGCCGCTGAGCACCGCGTCGACAATGTCCGTGGCACCATTGGCGACGGCGACCGCGGAGTCAAAGCCGCCGCTGTAAAACGCCCACGAGAGGTTGTTGGCATTCAGCTCGTCACCGATATGCCGGACGGTTATCGGCGGCATCGTCCCTGAGTTGGCCGGCTCCAGCGCACCAGTCACCGTAAATCCCGGGTTGGCGTCGCGGATGGGATAAAAGGCATTCGGCGCACAGTTCGGGCCGACTCGATAGGGCAGCGAGGCGAGATAGGAATTAATCGGCTCCACGCCCGGCTGCGTCGGGTCGCTGCACTTCACCCAGGTTCCGTTCGACACATAGGTGTTGATTGTGCCCACCTGTGGATTTGGGTTGGTGATGCCTCCCGTCGGGGTTCCCGGGGTACCGTCCGGGTTCGCGAAGAAGGGATTGTCGCCATAAGCGATCCCGAAGGCGCCCGTGACCGATCCGCCCATGATCGCCTGATGGAAATTATCGGAGAGCGCGTACTGGTCCGCCAGCGCCTTGAAGATTGGCGCGTCGCCGGTATTCATGTTGAAGAACGCCATGTCCTGGCCGCCGTCGCCCGGGGCCGAGCCCGGCAATGTGCCGTTGGTGACGGCGACAAACGGATACAGATCGTGCACGCAGCCGGTCGGATTTTCGAACGTCGCATGGCGCATGCTGCAATCGCTCATTTGCCACATCTGGAACAGCTGATGGATCGTGTCACCTTCATAGGCGTCGTAAGGCAGCTCCGCGCTGGTCTGCTGGAAGGGGCCGGCGAGCAGCGTATTCGTAATCACACCGGGAATGCGGATATCCGGGCCGCTCGCGGTCGTTGACTTGATAGGTGAAGGGGCTTGTGCGAAACCGCCGGTCGTCAACGTGATTTGATCTTGCAGCGGCAAGTCGGGATCGCCGTTCGGGAAAAGCGGGCCCGGCACGCCAGTCGCGCTCACGAAGTCAGTATGGAGCGACTGGAGCTCCAAATTAACTTCCAAGCCGATGCCGAGAGCCTGCGCCGAGTTGAGGGTTGGCGTTGGCATGGTGGCGTAAGGCGCTTTGGTCAACGGGCTGAGAGCGAACACGCCATTGCTCGATGTCGCCTGGAATTGCTGCCCCTTGGAGAAATTCTTGCCCGGCGTTCCGTCAGCATTGACGATCCCCTGCGACATCAAATTCCAGATCTTCTGCCCGTTTTTCGGCTGATACGTGGCGTAGATATTATCGAAGCTGCGGTTTTCGGCGATGATATAGATGACGTGCTTGATCGGCGTTTCCGTCGAGAACTGCTTCGCCGGAAACGGCAGCGGCAATGACGGGAACGGAAATGACGGCTGCGGCGGCAGCAGCGCTGACGGCGTCGCAGCGTGCGCACCGTGCTCGGCGCCATTCGGGAGCAGAGCCGCACCCAAACCCAACAGGGCCGTGACAGAAACGCCGGCGATCATCTTGATCCGGCTTTTTCGACGAATCGAAACTTGCGGAGACATCTTTCTCTCTTTCTGAAGGCAGATTCGGAATAATTTCCGCGCGATGATTAATCGAGCTCGGTGACAGATAAGATTAGGATTTGTGACGTTCACAACGAGCGATGACGAAAGCGAATTCGCGGGCGAGACTGCCGCAGAAATTTGCAATTGACGTCACAACAGCACGCGTCCGCCCAACCGGCAGAGGCTACTGCGATGGCTTCGTTGAATGGAGATACTGACGCAGCGCTGCATAATGCGCGTCATGCACGGTGGGATTGAACAACGACCACCTTTCAGCATTGATGACGATGGTCGGGATGCCGATGCTCATAAGCCGGTTGTAATTATTATACTCGCTCGCCGCATCGTTGTAATTTCCGGCATCCACATCGACGCCTATGCGTCGCAAGATGAGTACGGCTTCCTTGAGAGCCGCGCGCGCGAGATTGCGCTCTTTTTCACCACCTGACGCGGTGCTATCTCTCCGGTCCGGAATGTGCTCCGTCAAATCGCGCAACTCGCCGCCAACCGCATCCACGGCGAGTGAAATAATTTCGTTATCCTGGGCCGGAATTGCAGTCGCCAGGACGCTCACGAAGTCGTTGGCCTCACGAAGTTTGAGAGCCGCGCCCTCCCGTTCGTTGGCTCGCACACCATCGCCGACCGCCGTCAGGTACGCAACGAGATCCGTCTTCTCCCCGGCCGAGAATCCAAGGTCGAATTTACGATCAAAATGGCTCACAACCTGGTCGAAAGTGTCGAAGCGTCCATCATGGAAGTATGGCGCGTTGAAATCGGCATTGAGCAGGGTCGGCGTCTTGTATAGTCCGCCAGAGCCGACATCGTGCTGCACGTGATCAAGAAACGCACCAGAGGGATTGTGACAGCCGGCGCAACTGAGCGTCGGATCGTGCGGGAACGGCCTGTTGAAGAGCGCCTCTCCACGCCGCTCGGCATCATTGGCGTTTGCGTTCAATTTCCCGCCCGGGCCCAGACTGGGGTTGGGCAGAAAATCGATATCCCTGACGTAGGCGACCAACCCATCGAGAACCGCGGAAGACGGCTCGGGGCCGGCAAACTCGACGACAATCACATCATGGATAAAGTCGCGCAGCGATGCGGTGCGTCCATCGTTTCCGTAGGGCGCGAGATAGCGCGCGCCCCGCAAGCTCGGAATTCGTACCGGATCGAGAACGGAATTGTCGGCTTTCGGGTTAAACAGCGGACCCGAGGTGTCGAAATTTCCGGGCCTGCTCGACATTCCCGGAATAAACAGTTTGGGATTGGAGGCACCATTGACGTGGCAAGTGCCGCAACTGATGCCGGCCTGGCGCGCTGCTCCGCCCAGAATGTCGGGCGCATTGAACGCCATATCACCAAGGTTCACCAGATACGGCTTGCGGCCTCCCATGGCCTCCGAATGAAATACCTCGCGCGGGAGATCGAGCGCGTCTTCATTCAATTCCGTTCCGGCCGGAAGCACCGTTTGTCCGCCATCTACCGGGAAGGCAACGGCTCGCTGAGTAGCCAAAGTCAGCGCCAAGCCAATCGCGACCACCCAAAGCACTCGGATGACCATCGGCCGATCCCGGTTACACTTGTTTACAAAAGTCATGCGCACGGGGAAGCGTTTATCCGCATCACGTTTGCTGTTTTGTGACAACTCGTCCGCACTCGGAACGAATCCACAGCGCAATAACTATCGCTATAAGCGATGAGCCGGTAATCACACTCCAACTGAAATGGCTTCTCCTGCCCGGCCGGCCTCAATGTCGTCGCGCACTTCGAGAGCGACTGTCTCCTCGCCGGCCTTCTGCGAAGCATGTTCTATTTCTGCGGGGATTGCACAGTATTTTCACCGCATATCATGCGGAGAATGAACTTGCTTTTGCGGTGAATAACGCGGATATTCTCCGCATGGAGCGCGGAGAATGGCCACTTACATCCATGAACTTGGGAATTGGCCTCATTTCACATGGGACCATTCCAAGCTCGCCCAAAAACTGGCGGCCGTCCGCAACAGGCAAGGACGCCTGACCGGGCGCATGGAAGAACTCGGCTTCAAGCTGAGAAGCGAAGCCAATCTTGAAGCGCTTACCGAAGAAGTCACAAGATCGAGCGAGATCGAAGGCGAAATCCTCAATCGCGATCAGGTGCGCTCATCAATCGCGCGCCGCCTTGGCGTTGACATAGGCGCCCTCATCCCTTCTGAGCGCAACGTCGAAGGCGTGGTCGAAATGACGCTCGACGCCACACAAAAATATAATGACGCCCTCACCTCAAAACGCTTGTTTGGCTGGCATGCCGCTCTCTTTCCTACCGGATACAGCGGCATGAACAAGATCACGGTCGGCACTTGGCGCACCGACGAGACGGGCGCGATGCAAGTCGTCTCCGGTCCCATCGGGCTCGAGCACGTTCACTATGAAGCTCCCGAGGCCGCCACGCTTACCGATGAAATGAAAGCATTCATCGATTGGTTCAATGGAAGCCAGGATATCGATCCTGTAATCAAGGCAGCCATCGCGCACCTCTGGTTTGTTACCATCCATCCTTTCGAAGATGGCAATGGGCGCATCGCTCGCGCGATAGCCGATATGGCGCTTGCGCGTTCGGAAAAGAGTTCGCAGCGCTTTTATAGCATGTCCGCGCAAATCCGGCAGGAACGCAACGCCTACTACGATATCCTTGAAGCCACGCAGAAAGGTGATCTCGATATCAGCGAGTGGCTGGAATGGTTTCTTGATTGCCTTGATCGCGCTTTCGATCGTGCCGAAACAATCCTTGCCTCAGTTCTCAGAAAAGCTCGTTTCTGGACGATGCATGCCAGCACTACTTTCAACGATCGTCAACGCGCGATGGTCGATCGCCTCTTTGACGGCTTCGAAGGCAAGCTCACCTCATCGAAATGGGCGCAACTCACTAAATGCTCGCAGGATACGGCCCTCAGGGACATCGACGATCTGATCGTCAAGCGAATCCTGGCGAAGGAAGCCGCAGGCGGACGCAGCACGAGCTATTTGCTTGTAGAGGCGG
>Ga0116129_1000895_pt1 | contig 17443 bp, 12 predicted proteins | sample June2015DPH_17_2_FD_89732 | JGI IMG/M metagenome (GOLD analysis project Ga0116129, IMG submission 89732) | Peatland microbial communities from SPRUCE experiment site at the Marcell Experimental Forest, Minnesota, USA - June2015DPH_17_10 | ecosystem: Environmental > Terrestrial > Soil > Wetlands...
ACGAGAGCACGCGCAAACCGACGCCGCTGACCGAGGAGATCATCCGCAATTTCCAGCCTTGGCTGCGCCGCGGCCTGGACCGGAAATGACGCGCGCGGGCCGCCGGATCGCGCTGATCCGCGCCGCGTGCTCAGGCCTGCCGCTCCGGCGTCGCCACCACGAGGCCGTCGAGCGCGTCGGTTACCTTGATCTGGCATGACAGCCGCGAATTCGGCCGTACATCGAAGCCGAAATCCAGCATGTCCTCTTCCATCGGGGACGGTGCGCCGACCTTTTCGCGCCAGGCCTCATCGACATAGACATGGCATGTCGCACAGGCGCAGGCACCACCGCATTCGGCTTCGATGCCCGGAATGGCATTGCGGATCGCGGCTTCCATCACCGTCGCACCGTTTTCGACATCAATGGTACGGGTTTCGCCGGTATGGTCGACAAAGCTTATCTTGGCCATGTTTGCTCGTGCTGAGGGATAAAAGAGGTCCGGGCAGTCCTATAACGGGTCGGTCCGCCCCGCGCTAGTGCGCCGGATTTGGCATTTGCAGCGGCATTTCCGCGTGTTTTGCTTGCGAATGTCAAATCCAGGACCCCGCCCGCGCGCCGTCTTGCCGGATGTCTGGCGGATCGCGATCAGGACCGCCGCAGCATCGCCTCAACGGCCATGCGCGCGCCTGCGACCGCATCATTGAGCTCGGCGAGCACGCCGGACGGATCGCCGCCGCCGTGGAGTACGGCTTCCAGCCGCCCAGCCGCATCGGCGACCGCGAATGCGCCGATCGCGCGGGCCGAACCCTTCAGGGTATGCGCCAACGCCCCTGCATCCGGGGGCAAGGCGGCGAGCGCGCCGATCAGGCCGACGGCCTGGGCCGAAAACATTGCCAGCACCTCATGCTCAAGGCTGGCATCGCCGAGCGTCATGCGCCCGAGATGCTCAATATCGATGGAACCGTCATCGGGTGCGAGCGGCGGCGACGGCATCCAGTCAATCCGTTCCTGATGAAGCGGCATAACGACGTCCCGAATCTCCCTGCCAAGAATCGATCCGGCAGCGAAGTTCGCGACAGCCAATCACGGAATCGGTTAACGGAACATTTGAGGTGCGCCGCAAGTTCGCCTTGTTTTAGGCAAACAATCGCCCCAATTGGCGGACGCGGACGAGAATTCCGAAGGCTGGTGAAGCCTTGCGGCGTCCTGCTGTTAACGACGATTAAGGATGATTAAAATTGTATTAATCGCAGGCATTTCATTCGTACCGCCTAGCCAATAGGATGTTTCCGGATGTAGCGGACAAGGCGACCGTCGTCCGACTTTTCGCGACCAGCGCGGGACGTGACGGCGGCACCGGAGATTGCGAGGGGCGCTCGCAAGATTCGTCCGGTTGCGCAAGAAGCATAACGAGGGCTCGGACTGAACATGGCGAACAATTCCAAGAAGGTCAAAGACCCCACCGATGTCGCGCTTTCTGCCATTCAGGAAGCGTTGAACATCAGCGACGCGACTGCCGACACCGGCCGGGGTTCGGCGCGCAACGAGGTACGCAACGACATGATGCCGACGAGTTCATCTTCCTCGCAGCCTTACGACGAGAGCGCCTTCGACACCCGGCCGGGAAACGACCGGTCGGTGTTTGAACCGATCGAGGGTCAGCGCTCGCCGCGCCGCGCCGCCAACGACGACCGTGAAACCATCGGGCAAATTCTGCAAGCCGTCCAGCAGGGCCGCCCTACCCGCAACGCCTTTATGCTGGCGGGACTTTTTACCGCCGTGTGGGTGATCGGCGCCGTGCTGCTGACCATCAGCTTTCTTCCCTCGCTGCAGGCTGCGATCGGTGAGGGCAGCGGCGGCGCCCTGGCGCTGGCCGGGCTTTTCGCGTTGTTCACTGCACCGGTGCTGCTGCTGTTTTTCATGGCGAGCCTATCCTGGCACGGCCAGAAATTGCGGATGATCGCGGAATCGATGGCGCAGGTGGCGATCCGTTTTTCGGAGCCCGAGGGCGCGGCCTCGGACGCGATGGTAACCGTCGGTCAGGCGATCCGCCGCGAAGTCGCGGCGATGGGCGACGGCGTCGAACGCGCCGTCGCGCGCGCCGGCGAACTGGAAACCCTGGTTGCCAACGAAGTCGCGGCGCTTGAGCGCGCTTACAGCGACAACGAGGTGCGAATCCGCGCCCTGCTGCAGGATATCGCCCATCAGCGCGACAATCTGGTCGGACAGGCCGAGCAGGTTCGCAGCGCCATCTCCGGTGTGCAAATCGACCTGCGGCACGATATCGCGCTGATCTCCGACGCGATCGCATCCCGCGTCGATGAGGTTGCCAAGAGCATCACCGGCGCGCTGGAAGAACGCGGCGCCCACATCACCAGTGCGCTCAGCAACGTCGGCGACAACATGATTCTCGCGCTCGGCGAGCGCGGCGGCGATCTGCTCGACCGTCTCGAGGAAGCCAGCGCCGAGACCACGCGCGCCGTGCTCGACGCCAGCGAACGGCTCACCACCAGCCTCAATTTCAAGACCGGACACGTGCATGACGAGTTCTCCGAACTCGCCAACCGCGTCCACGAGATGCTGAACGAGCGGATCGACCGCATCACCAACGAATTCGAGCAGCGCTCTTCCACCATCGTCGACGGAATTTCCGACCGTACTGAACAGGTCCACGATTCGCTGAAGAATTCCGGCGACTCCCTGTTGCTGGAGCTGGAACTGCGCAGCGGCGATCTGGTCAGCAAGATCGACGAAGCCGGCAACCGGCTTGCGACCCGCATCCTCAACAGCGGCGACAAGGCCAGCGACGCGCTCGACGTGACCGTGAACTCGCTGGTGGCCAAGGTGGTCAGCCAGGCGGAAACCGCGCACGATACGCTGTCCCTGCAGATGAGCGCGTTCGATGAACTGGTGAAGAACCAGGGCGGCGAACTGGCGGAAAAATTCGCGCGCGACAGCGGCACGCTCGGCGCGCTCATCACCCGCCACATCTCGGAATTCGACCGCACCGTCAAAACATTCGGCGGCGAAATCGTCGACCGCATGGGCCAGCGCACGCAGGATATCGCGGAGAGCCTCAAGAGCTATGTCGACGGTTTCGACATCCGCCTGACCTCGAACGGCGGCGAGATTACCGCCTCGCTGGACCAGCGCCTGGTGCAATTCGAGACCACGCTCGAAGGCCGCGTGACTCATCTCGATACCTCGCTCGACAGCAAGATCAAGTCCTTCGACGATTCCATCGACGGCCGCCTGAAATCGCTCGAACAGACCTTTGATTCGCGGGCGAAGTCGGTAACCGAAACCATCGACAACCGTCTCGGTACGCTGGCGTCGTCGCTGACCGACGGCGCTGCGCAGGCGATCGATTCGATCGACTCCCGCCTCACCCACCTCACCTCTTCGCTGACCGACGGCGCCGCGCAGGCGATCGAGGCGGTCGACCGGCGCATTGCCAATGTGACCGAAACCATCGACGGCCGCAGCTCCGAGCTCACCAACATCATCACGGCGCGGTTCCAGGATATCCATCAGGGCATCGAAACCCGGGTCGGCGCGGTGGCGACCGATATCGATATGCGCGTCGCGCAATTCGAAGACCTTCTTGGGTCGCGCATCGAAGCCGTGGCAGGTCGCATCGAGAGCAGCGGACGGCAGGCTAGCGATGGCCTGATGGCACGCGCCGAGCAACTATCCGCCGGAATCAAATCCCACGTTGACGATGCGGAACGCGCATTGACCAATCTCGTGGTCAATACCAGCGAGACCATTCAGACCGGCGCGCGCGCCGCGCAACAATCGTTGCTCTCGGTTTCTTCCGACGTCGGCGCCCAGTTGAAGCTTACCTCGGGCGAAGTCGAGCGCGCCCTTACCAAGGTCGGCACCGGTGCGGCGAACTCGATCGTTAGCAGCGCCCGCGATGCACAATCGACGCTGATGAGCGCCTCCACCGAGGCCGCTACCCAGATCAAGTCGTTGTCGGCAGACGTCGAACGCACGCTTTCGGCGGCGGGGACGGCAACCGCCGCCTCCATCCTCTCCGGCGCCCGCGAGGCTCAGACCACGCTGATCAACGCTTCGGCCGATGCGGCCAGCCATGTCAAATCGCTGGCAGCCGACGTCGAGCGTTCGCTGTCGGCCGCCGGAAAATCCACCGCCGATTCGGTCACCGCCGGCGCGCGCGAGGCTCAGACCACGCTGGTCAACGCTTCGGCCGATGCGGCCAGCCAGGTCAAATCGCTGGCAGCCGACGTCGAGCGTTCGCTGTCGGCCGCCGGAAAATCCACCGCCGATTCGGTCACCACCGGCGCGCGGGAGGCCCAAAGCACGCTGGTTGCGGCTTCCTCGGATGCCGCGAATCAAATCAAGTCGCTGGCGTCCGATGTCCAGCGTTCGCTGTCGGTCGCCGGGACTTCGGCTGCCGAGTCCATCACCGCGGGCGCACGCGAGGCCCAGACCACGCTCGTCGCCGCATCGTCGGAGGCCGCCAACCACGTCAAGTCGCTTGCGACCGACGTGGAGCGGACGTTGACGGCGGTCGGGGCCGACACCGCCGCTTCTATTCTCAACAGCGCGCGCGAGGCGCAGGGTTCGCTGACCGCCATGTCGGCCGACTCGGCAAGCCAGATCAAGGCGATATCCGCCGATATCGAGCGCTCACTCGGTGCGGTCACCGCCAACACCACCGACAATATCCAGACCAGTGCGCTCAATGCGCAGAGCACGCTGGTGGCCGTGTCCAACGAAGTCAGTTCGAAGATCAGGTCGACCTCGGCGGAAATCGAACGCTCGGCTCTCGCCGCGAGCGGCTCTTTCGGCTCCGCCATGACCGGCAAAACCGACGAAATCGTCACCTATGTGCAACAGCAGGCCGATCGTCTGTCGCAGATGATCGACAGCAGGCGTGGATCGCTGGTGGAGGCGCTCGGCACCAAGAGCAACCAGCTTACGGTCGAAATCGACCGCGTCACCACGGATGCCCTGAAATCGATCGAGACCGGGGCACAGGCGTTTTCGCAGTCAATGTCGGCCAACGGATCGGAAGTCGCTCGCACCATTACGTCGGCCGGCGAATTGGCCACCGGCGCCGTCCACAAGTCGCTGAAGGATCTCGAGCAGGCATCGCGTGCTGCGATCGACCAGTCGCGTCAAGTGTCTGTCGCGGCAGTGACCGAGATGCAGGAGACCAGCAAGATCCTGCGAACCGACACCGTCGCTTTGTTCGAGCGGCTGCGTGAAGGCAATATCCTGTTGCAGGAAGTGCTCACCGGCGCCCACGACAATCTCAATTCGCTGGAGCGCGCGCTGGTCGCGCGGGTGGCCGACTTCGTGTCCGCAATGGATGACGTCAGCTCACGCAACGGCGTCGCCACCGAGATACTGGAAGACCAGTTGACCGTCTTCAACTCGAAGACCGCCAACGCGCTGCAGGATCTCGGTTCGCTTTCCAGCCAGTTCGAGACCCACGGCAGGACCCTGGTGGAGGCCGCGATGGTGGTCGAACAGGCCAACCGCAGCACCACCGCCTCGGTCGCCGATCGCAAGGCGCAGCTTGAATCGCTGGTCACCACGATCGATTTGCGGACCACCGATCTCGATCAGCGGTTGTCGCGCTTCACCGGCTTGCTGGATGAATCGCTGGCCGCCGCGGAAGAGCGCGCGCGCGATATCGCTCGCGTGGTGGCGGAAACCGCCGGAGCGGGTTCCGCCGCGATCAGCCAACAGTTCGAAGCGGTTCGTGCTTCCGTTGAAGAGGAGCGCCGGCTGACCGCCGACGCCATGAACGAGATGTATCAGCAGGGCACGCGGGAATCCAACGCGATGTTCAAGCAGTCTGCGGACAAGTTCGCCTCGATGGTGCAGAGCATGAAGCAGATGGCTTCGGAAATGCATCAAGAACTGGAGTCGACGCGCAACGAACTTCGGCGCGGCGTGCTGGAAATGCCGCAGGAGGCCGCCGAGAGCACCGCGCAGATGCGCAAGGTCATTGTCGACCAGATCGAAGCCCTGGCGGAACTGAACCGGATCGTCGCACATCATGGCCGCGGCCTTGACGTCGTCAGTTCAGGCCGCACGAGCGTGGCGCGCGAGGAAGAGCCGATGCTGGCAACCGCCGGCGCCCGTAGCGAAACGCGGCCCGCGCCGCGCCTGCGCGACACCAGCAGCGCATCGAGCTTGCCGCCGCCGGATCTCGGCATGCCGGCTTCGCGCCGCACTGAGGCGCCACCGGTCAGCCCCGCGACTTCCGACGCGGGACGCGATGGCTGGCTTTCCGACCTGCTCAGCCGCGCCGACACCGGCGGCAGCAACCGTGACGTTCCGCGCGGCCGTCCGCCGCAGCAGGGGATGAGCGACAATCCGCTGGAGTCGCTGTCGCTCGACATCGGGCGGCTGATGGATCGCAGTCTCGCCGCCGAGATGTGGGATCGCTATCAGCGCGGCGAGAGCAAGGCCTTCTCCAAGCGGCTCTATACGCCCGCCGGGCAGAAGGCATTCGATGAGGTCGCCCGCAAATATCGCGCCGACCGCAGCTTCAAGCAGACCGTCGACCGCTACATAACCGAGTTCGAGCGATTGCTCGATGAAGTCGCGCGCGACGAACGCGGGCCCGCGGTGCTTCGCGGCCACCTCACCTCGGAAACCGGGCTGGTCTATACCCTGCTCGCGCACGCGGCGGGACGGCTCGGATAGGTCGAGGTTTCAACTCCCCAACAAAAAACGACGGAGGCATCGCTGCCTCCGTTCTGTTTTGCAAGGCATGACAATTCCTCCGGCGGCGCCCCGCTTCGATCACAATAGCCTTCCGCCGGCGCGCCACATCGGTTAAGGGCGCAACTCCCCTGAAGGCCCCGTGCGCATATGATTCGTCTCGATAACATCAGCAAGCAGAATGGCCACCAGATCCTCTTCATCGAGGCCTCGATGGCGTTCCAGAAAGGCGAGAAGGTCGGCCTGGTCGGCCCCAACGGGTCCGGCAAGACCACGCTGTTCCGGATGATCACGGGCGAGGAGCAACCCGACGAGGGCCAGGTAGCGGTCGATCGCGGCGTTACCATCGGCTACTTCAGCCAGGACGTCGGCGAGATGTCGGGCCGCAGCGCGGTGTCGGAGGTGATGGACGGCGCCGGCCCGGTGAGTTCGGTGGCGACCGAACTGAAGGCGCTGGAGGCCGCCATGGGCGATCCGGATCGGGCCGGTGAAATGGATGATATCATCGCACGCTATGGCGAGGTGCAGGGGCGGTTCGAGGAACTGGACGGCTACGCGCTGGAGGGACGCGCCCGCGAGGTGCTGGCAGGCCTGAGCTTCAGCCAGCAGATGATGGACGGCGACGTCGGCGCGCTTTCCGGCGGCTGGAAGATGCGCGTGGCGCTCGCGCGCATCCTCTTGATGCGTTCCGACGCCATGCTGCTGGACGAGCCGAGCAATCATCTCGACCTGGAGAGCCTGATCTGGCTGGAACAGTTCCTCAAAGGCTATGAGGGCGGGCTATTGATGACCTCGCACGACCGCGAGTTCATGAACCGCGTCGTCACCAAGGTGGTGGAGATCGATGGCGGCGCGCTGACGGCCTATTCGGGCAATTACGAGTTCTACGAACAGCAGCGCGCGCTCGCCGAAAAGCAGCAGCAGGCCCAGTTCGACCGGCAGCAGGCCATGCTCGCCAAGGAGATCAACTTCATCGAGCGCTTCAAGGCGCGGGCCTCGCATGCCGCGCAGGTGCAGAGCCGGGTCAAGAAGCTCGACAAGATCGAGCGCGTCGAACCGCCGAGGCGGCGCCAAAGCGTGTCCTTCGATTTTTTGCCGGCGCCGCGCTCCGGCGAGGACGTGGTGAGCCTGAAAAATATCCACAAGGGCTATGGCGCGAGGAGCATCTATGCGGGACTGGACTTCCGGGTGAGCCGCCGGGAGCGCTGGTGTGTCATGGGCATCAACGGCGCGGGCAAGTCGACGCTGTTGAAGCTGGTGGCGGGCGCCACACAACCCGACAACGGGTCGGTGGCGCTCGGCGGCAGCGTGAAGATGGGCTACTTCGCCCAGCACGCCATGGATCTCCTGCAGGCCGAGCGCACGGTGTTCCAGTCGCTGGAGGATGCCTTCCCGCAGGCCGGGCGAGGCTCGCTGCGCGCGCTGGCCGGCTGTTTCGGGTTCTCCGGCGACGACGTGGAAAAGAAATGCCGGGTGCTGTCGGGTGGCGAAAAGGCGCGCCTGGTGATGGCGATGATGCTCTACGACCCGCCGAACTTCCTGGTGCTGGACGAGCCCACCAACCATCTGGACATGGCTACCAAGGAGATGCTGATCGCGGCGTTGTCGGAATATGAGGGCACCATGCTGTTCGTCTCGCACGACCGGCACTTTCTGGCCGCGCTTTCCAACCGGGTGCTGGAACTGACGTCCGAGGGCATTCATCAATACGGCGGCGGCTACACCGAATATGTCGCACGCACCGGCCAGGAGGCGCCGGGGCTGAGGGGCGAATAGCGAATGGAAGTTCTATCCGCTACTCGCCGTTCGCCCCTTCTACGGCCTCTTCTTCTCGGCAGGCGCCGGCTTGGGTGCCTCCGCCGGCGGACTACTGCTGCTGCTACCCGCGCCGAACAACAGACGGGTCGGGTTTTTGTCGATGTTATTCACCGCGCGGCTGATATCGCCCAGCGTCCGGCGGCCATCGACCATTAGCGCGCCCGAGCGCTTGTCAAAATCCTCGGCCAGTTCGCGGATCGATTTCACCGCCTGGAACAGTTCGCCGCCGTCCTTGCCGCCAGCCAGCGCATCGAGACCGAGCACCAGATCGTCGGCCTTGCCCATCACGCCGTCGACTTTCAGCATGACGTCGTCGATCTTCGCCGAATTGCGCGCCAGCGACGCGGTGAAGGTATCGAGATTCCGCAGCGAGTTTTTGACCGATTCCTGATTTTCGGCGACGATCTTGTTGATGTTCTGCAACGTGCTGCGAATCGACTCGGTCACATCCTGCAATCCGCTCGGATCGGCCGTCAGTATCGGAACGCCATCCTCATCAAGGGGAACCGGGGGTGCTGCCTCCTCGCCGCCCTTCAGCGATATCGCCGCCACGCCGGTCAGCCCCTGGAATTCGAGCCCGACCAGGGTGTCTTTCCGGATCGGGGCGTTTTTCTCGATCATGGCAAGTGCGACGACACGACGCGGGTTATCGAGCTTCACGGAGATTACCTCTCCTACCCGGATACCATTGAAATTGACGCTGCCGCCGTTGCGCAACCCTGATGCCGGCCCCTCGAACACGATGCGGATCGGGCTGCGGGCCTTGGTGGTATGGAGGCTCTGGAACCAGAGCACGAAACCGAACGCCGCCGCGATCACTGCCAGCGTGAACGCTCCGATCAGAACGAAATTCGCCCGGGTTTCCATGACTGTTACTCCGACACTCGGGTCTGGATCATGCGCTGGCCCATGACAGCGCGGGCACGCTTGCCATGGAAATATGCCCTCAACCAGGGATGCTGCGACGCCTGCATATCGTCGATCGATCCTGCAGCAATGATCTTACCGTTCCCTAAAACGGCGACGCGGTCGCAGGCCGCATAAAGGCTGTCCAGATCGTGGGTTACCATGAAAACGGTCAGTCCCAAAGTGCGCTGCAGGGTCCGGACCAGTTCGTCGAAGTCGCCGGCGCCGATCGGATCGAGGCCGGAGGTCGGCTCATCGAGAAAAACCAGTTCGGGATCGAGCGCGAGCGCACGCGCCAGCGCCACGCGCTTGATCATGCCGCCTGACAGTTCGGAGGGGAAACGGTCGGCGACCTCGGGGCGCAATCCCACCATGCCGAGCTTGGCAACCGTGATCTCGTCGAGCAATCGCTGCGAGACGTTGAGATATTCGCGCACCGGGAACTGGATATTCTGCCGCACGCTGAGCGAGGAAAACAGCGCGCCCTGCTGGAACAGGATTCCCCAGCGCCGCTCGACGGCCCGCCGCGCCCTGTCGTCGGCGGCGTCGAGATCGATTCCGAACACCTCAATCCGCCCGCTGACCTTGGGAACGAGTCCGATGATGGTGCGCGTCAGCACAGACTTGCCGGCGCCGGAAGGACCGACAAAGCCCAGAATCTCGCCGCGCTTGACGTCGAGATTGAGCCCGTCGAGAACCTTGGTGTCGCCGAACTGCACCGTGATATCGCGAACCCGGATAATGGCGTCGGTGATCTCAGGCGCCATTGTCACATTCCGATCGAGGCGAAGAAGATCGCAAATACGCCGTCCATGACGATGACGAGGAAGATTCCCTTCACCACCGAGGCGGTGGTGTGTTGTCCGAGCGATTCGGCGCTGCCCGCGACCGCCAACCCCTCGACGCATGCGACGATGCCGATCACCGCCGCCATCACCGGCGCCTTGATGATGCCGACCGTGAAGTGATCGATCGAGATCGCGTCGCGCAGGCGAAGCAGGAATGCTTCGGGATCGATCCCGCCGTAAAGCCACGCCACCAGCCCACCGCCATACAGCGCGGCGATGGCGCCGAGGAAAGCCAGGATCGGCAGCGCAATGACCAGCGCCAGCATCCGCGGCAGCACCAGCACCTCGATCGGATCGAAACCCATGGTGCGCAGCGCGTCGATCTCCTCGCGCATTTTCATCGAGCCGAGTTCGGCGGTGTAGGCGCTGCCCGAACGGCCCGCCACCATGATCGCCACCAGCAGCACACCGATTTCGCGCAACACCAGCACGCCCAGCATGTCGACCACGAAGATATCCGCCCCGAACCGGCGAAAATGAAAAATGCCCTGCTGGGAGATAATGCAGCCAATCAGAAAGGTGATCAGCACGACGATCGGCACCGCGCGCCAGCACACCTGCTCGAGGTGATGCACGGTCGAAGTCAGGCGGAAACCCCCGGGATGAATTATGACCCGGCCGCCGGCGGCCATTACGGCGCCGAGCATCTCGATCAGTCCGGCGATGGTTGTCCCGATGCCGACCATGGTGCGGCCGACCTGATCCAGCATCCCGGTAATGGTCGTCGACGAGGCTTCGACCGCGGGGGCGACTTTCACCCGGCGCACTTCGTCGACCAGGCTTGCATAATTGGCCGACAGCCCGGCGATCCTGGGCTCGACGCCGCCCTGGGTCAGGCTGCGGCGAAGGCGCTCGATCAGCCAGGCGCCGAAGGTGTCGAGCTTGGAGACCTGCGACACGTCGATGAAGATGTTGGGCCGGCTTCCGGCCAGATTTTCGGCGTCCGCAACCATCCGCTCCAGCACCGGCGCGAAGCCGGCGGTCCACGTCCCCGTGGCGCACAACGCAAGGCCATTGCCTTTTGCTATCCGCTCCAATGTCGGGTCGCCGCTCACGATATCAACTCCTTGGTCAACCGCAGTGCCAATTCTCCGCTATTCTTGGAACCGAGGTCCAGTACGCCACTGCCTTGTGGAACACCGCGCTAACCAGCCATACTTGGTTGCGCCGGGCAAGCTTGCCGTTCAGAAATTGCAGACTTTGAAATGACTTCCAGCAAATACCTGATGCTTGCCGCCAGAATCGAACGCTGGCCGATCGCGGGCCGCTTCACCATCAGCCGCGGCGCCAAGACCGAGGCAGTGACGGTGGTGGCCGAAGTCGGCCGCCGCGGCCTTACCGGGCGCGGCGAGTGCGTCCCCTATCTGCGCTATGGCGAGACGCCGGAAGCGACACTGGCCGCTCTCCTGTCGATGCAGGAGCCGCTGGGCCGGGGACTCGACAGGCAGGCCCTGCAAGCCGCGATGCCGCCGGGGGCTGCCCGCAACGCGCTGGACTGCGCCCTGTTGGACCTCGAGGCCAAGACCGCCGGCCGACGGGTCTGGGAGCTGCTTGGAAGTCCCGCCCCGCTTCCCTGCGCCACCGCCTACACGATCTCGCTCGGAACGCCCGAGGCGATGGCGGCGGCGACCGCCAGGGCCGCGCGGCGGCCGCTCCTCAAGATCAAACTCGGCGGCGACGGCGACGGGTTGCGGATCGCCGCGGTGCGCAGGGCCGCTCCGGAATCCGAACTCATCGTCGATGCCAACGAGGCCTGGACGGCTCACAATCTCGAGCAAAATCTCGCCGAATGCGCGCGAGCCGGCGTCACGCTGGTGGAGCAGCCACTGCCCGCGGGCAAGGATGAGGCCTTGGCCCGCATCCGCCGGCCGTTGGCCGTCTGTGCCGACGAAAGCGTGCACGATCGGGCCTCGCTGAAGGAACTGCGCGAACGCTACGACGCCGTCAATATCAAGCTCGACAAATCGGGCGGGCTGACGGAGGCGTTGGCGATGGCGGACGCGGCGCAAGCGCTCGGATTTGAAATCATGATCGGCTGCATGGTCGCGACCTCGCTCGCAATGGCGCCGGCGATGCTGCTGACGCGGCAGGCCCGCTTTGTCGATCTCGACGGCCCCTTGTTGCTGGCGCGCGACCGCGCCGGCGGGTTGCGCTACGACGGCAGTCAGGTCTATCCGCCGGAGGCAGCATTATGGGGCTGATTTGCCAGCCGGTGCCGCGCCAGCCACATCACGAGCGCACCCGACAGCGCCATCGCGGCCATGACGTAGTAGACACCCTGCCCGTGCCTCGCATAGATCGCGCCGGACAGGATCGATGCACTGCCGCTGACGATGCCGCTGCAGGCCGCGAAATAACCTTGCCCCCTCGCCATCGCATGGCCGGGCACGTTACGCACCAATAGCCCCATGGTGCCGACCTGGGTCAGCCCGTAAGTGAGCCCGTGCGTCAGCTGGACCACGGCGAGCACCGCTACCGCCGGCTCCTGCGCCGTGATCAGCCAGCGCGCAACGGCTGAGAGCCCACCGATCACCACCAGCAGCGCCGGCGCCAGCGTGAAGCGCGGCGACAGCGCGAACACCGCGATTTCGGCCAGCACCCCCAATACCCACAGCTCGGCAATCGTCAGCCCGCCGAGACCGGATGCCTGCCAGGTGATGGAGGCAAAGCTGTAATAGGCGGCGTGGCTACCCTGAATCAGCGCCGACGCCATGATGATGGCTAGAAAGCCCGGCTGGCGCCGCAGCGCGCCGGCGCCCCGCAGCGCCGCCGGCGCCGCTTTCGGCGGCTCCAGCGGGGCAAGTCCGAGGCTGACGGCAGCACCCAATGCCGCCACCGATGCAATCACCCAGATCAGGTGCTCCGCCGCGATGACGTCGACCAGGAGCCCGCAGGCCAGCGCTCCCACCACGAATGCCGCCGAGCCCCACAGCCGCAGCGGCCCGTAATTGAGGCCATACCGCGCCACGCCTCGCAGCGCATAGGCATCCGTCAGCGGTATCATGGGTGTCCAGGCGCAGGCGGTCACGGCATAAGCGAGGAATACCGCAAGCGGCGCATGCTGGGTGCCCAGGATCGAAAAGCCGAGCGCGGTTGCGAAGGCGGTGACGACCATGGCGCCGCGCAGCGATTGACGCCGTTCGGCCGAGCCGGTCACGAAGGGGAGGATCGTAAACCGCGCCACGGAGGGAACCGCGGTGATGATCCCGATCCAGGAGGCGTCGATCCCGACCGCCTTCAGCCACACCGGAAAAAACGGCAGATGGGCGCCGATCAATCCGAACGTGGCGCCGTAAAACAGCGCCAGCCTTGTCGCGAATCGTCTCGACGTCAGCCGAGATGCGATGGGGATTTGTGATTCGGGCGGCATCAATTCAATTGCGATTCGCTTGATATCGTGGTGATCGTTAACCCAACACGCGATGATTTGCGCGGGTGAGTTTGCCATGGCCGACGATGCATTCGCCCTGTCCCCGATCTCCGCTCGCGCCGCCCGGCCGAGCGAGGAGGACTATGATGCGATCAGCGAAGCTTTCATGGAGACCTCGCGGGGCCGCTGGTTTTTAGGCGAATATGCCAGGCGCAACCGCAACGCGGACACGAGCATGGTGCTCGACGCGGTGGCGCGGATCGAGGAAAATCTTGCCGCCCAAAATCTTGCCACCCAGCGATATCAGGCTGCCGAAAGCGGGCTCGCCGAGGTGCTGGCCGCGATCCGAAGCGCGGTCGATGAGGCCAGAGCCGCCGCCGCGGCGTCGCGTGAAAGTCTCGCGCTGGAGCAAAGGCTGGCGCCGGTTCGCAAGGGAGCCCGGGTCATCCGCGAAATCGCATGGCGGTTGCGGGAGATCGGCGCCGACGGCCGGATTTGCGATCTGATCGATTCCCAGGTCGAAGTCATCGAAGGTGGTTGCGGACAAATCTCGTCGATTGATCCGCTGTCGGCGCTGGGCGCCGCATTCGATCTGATCGAGGGACGGATCGCGAAATTCGGCGGCGACGATGTGGCCGCCGAGGAAGCGATCCCGGCGGCTGCCCCGATCCCATCGGATGAGACGCCTGTCGCCGCCAAGGAGACGATCGAAGCGGCGACCGCGACCGCCGCCGCGACCGACAATGTCGAAGCCGCGATGGCCGTCTCGGCATCGCCGGTTGAATTGACCGTGGCGGCGGATGAGGCCCTGGAGGTGGCCGAGACCTTGGAGACCGCTGAGGCGGCGGAGGCGGAGGTGGCGCTGGAAGCCATGGGAGTAGCGCCGGAAGCCGCAGAAGCGGCGGAATCCGCCCATGACGATGCGGTGCTGGCAATGGTCGCGCTCGAAATGGCGGCGCCGGAGGCTTCCGATACCAGCGATGCCTTTGAAAACGGCACCGGCGAAATTTATATCGCAGAGTTGGCGGTAGCCGATCTCGAAATCATCCCGCCGAGAGCCGAACCGCAGAACACCGAGCCGCCAGCGTCAGACCCGGTGGCCGCGCCGACGCCACTGCCAGCGCTCCGGCTGTTGGCCCAGCCTTCAGTTCAGCCTTCGATTCAGCCTCCGCATGGAACTCCTCTCGAACCTTCTCCCGAACCTTCCCTGGGTTCGTCGCTGGTCGCCAGCGGGATCGTACGAAGGCCCAAAGCTTCGGTGTCCGATCCGCTGGCGCCGATCCGGCGCATGAGCCAGGCCGAGAAGATCGCATTCTTTTCGTGATCGGCTTTTGAGCGCAAACTTCTCCACGCAAAAGAAATCTTCGCTACCAGGTGCCGCCGTTGCGGGAGCAATCCGCGCACATTCACTCAACCCTCCGCCTTGGAGCGGATTGGCGCCATCGGACGCCGCGCCTCTCCAGGCTCCAAAATGAAATGCTGGTCGAGAGAATACCACGGCGCCGCAAAACCCCACTCGGCCGACGGCTCTTCGTGGCGGACATAGTCGCCGACCAGCGCGCGGGTGACGCCGAACTGGACGTCGGAATCGATGTGCTCGTCGTCGGGCACATAGATCTGCGAGATCATGGTCTTGAAGCCCGGCTTGTAGACCATGAAATGCAGATGGGCCGGCCGGTAATGGTGCCGACCGGTGGCCCTGACCAGTTCGCCGACCGGTCCGTCGATCGGGATAGGATATCCGGCCGGCTTGACGCTGCGAAAATGAAAGCGGCCGGCCTGATCGGTGACAAAGCGTCCGCGCAGATTCATCTCGGCCTGGGCCGGATCCTGGTTCTCGTAAAGACCTTCCGGCGAGGAATGCCAGACATCGACCTCCGCGCCGGCGACCGGACGGCCTGCTCGATCGGCGATGCTGGCATGCACGACGAGCCCCGGCCCCGGCGTCGGCGAGCGCACCAGCGTATCCCCGCTTGCGCTCGATGGCTGGTCGTCGCGCCAGAACGGCCCGAGCAGGTTGGCCTGGGTTTCGGTCTGGCCGTCGTCGCCGTTGTTGAGCAGACAAACCAGCGCGGACACGCCGAGCGAGCCCGCCATCAACACGACCTCGTTGTGCGAAGCGGTGGTCTTGTGGCCCAGCGCCGCGATGATCCGCGTCGCCTCCTGAAACTCTTGTTCGGTCAGGCGGACCTCGCGCACAAAGCCATGCAGATGCCGCACCAGTGCCAGCAGGATTTCGCGCAAGCGCGGGTCTTCAGTGCGGCTGAACGCGGCAACGACGGCGTCGGTGACCGCGGCCTGATTTTCGATGATCATTTTCCACTCAACTGCTTCGCTTCGCTAACCAGCAAAGCCGTCCGGCTTGGGCGCATTGCCAGCTCTGCTTCCAGGTTCGCGATGTTTTCGAACAGCCGTCGCGTCGTCAGTTGCAGAAAATAAAATCCGAATTGCGGATTTTGGAAATATAGCTGCTCTACCTGTTCATACGTGATCAGAAGCATTTGACCGGATTCAACGCATTGCAGCGTGGCAGTCCGAGAACGATCGGGCGCCAAAAAGCCGAGTTCGCCGACGACTTGCCCGGGTAGAATGTCGACGCCAATTTCCACAAGCCTGAATCGCCCCGAAACCACAAAAAACATTTCGTCCGCCATATCGCCCCTGCGAAACAACGTTTCGCCGGTGCGAACCTCGCGGGTTGCGCTGAACGGCTTGATCCAACCCATGCCGAGATCATCGCGCGTAGCGATCCGGACTTGCTTGACCAGCACCAGCATCTGCCGCAGCCGCAGCGCGTTCAGCGGCAAGAGCACAAGATGAAGAACGAAAACCGGGTAGGCCAAATCCAAATACCCGTAGGCGATAAAACATACGTTGCTGACGAGGCCAGCTACCCGAAGCGGAATCATGGTCTTCATATAAAATGTAAGGAATACGCACGTCGCGGCGACATAGCCTGTCAATTCAGTCCAACTCATGAATGAACGCTCCGTTCGGCGTTGCTGACGCGATATCCCCGCTTTCGTCGTATCGGCGAGAATTACTCCATGCAATCTTCAAGTTCAACTCAGAGACTGCAATCCTGATTGGCGCCGGCTTCGACAGCTCCGCTTCGCGCCGCCTGCTCGCGTTCATTGCGCTGATGATCCAGGATGTGATCCAAGACAACCCGCCCCCTCGCCGAGTGAGATCAGACTCTGGCGATATCTTTTTTCCGGATCATGCTCAGGCGATCAGGCTTGCGAACAAATCCGCATCCACATTGCCGCCCGACAACACGATCACGACAACCTTGCCGCTGACATCGATGCGGCCGGCCAGCAGTGCCGCAAGGCCGACCGCGCCGCCCGGCTCGACCACCAGTTTCAGTTCACTGAATGCGAATCCGACCGCGGCCCCTACTTCCGCATCTGTCGCCGTGATGCCTTGCGTGAGCAGCTGGCCGTTGATGGCGAACGTGATCTCGCCGGGAATAGCCGCCATCAGCGCATCGCAGATGGTGCGGCCTTCGGCGTGGTGCCGCTCGCGTCTTCCTAATCGCAGGGAAAGGGCATGATCGTCATAGCCCTCGGGTTCGGCGACCATCACCATCGCATGCGGATAGCGCGCCTTGATCGCAGTCGCGACGCCCGCGACCAGGCCGCCGCCCGAAGCTGGCGCCACCACGATATCCGGCGTCACGCCGAGTGCGGCCATATCGTCGGCGATTTCCCGGCCCACGGTGCCCTGGCCGGCTATTATCAGCGGATCGTCATAAGGCCGCACCAGCGCCGCGCCGCGCGGGCCTGCGATGTCGCGGGCGATGGCTTCA
>Ga0116129_1000896_pt1 | contig 17438 bp, 17 predicted proteins | sample June2015DPH_17_2_FD_89732 | JGI IMG/M metagenome (GOLD analysis project Ga0116129, IMG submission 89732) | Peatland microbial communities from SPRUCE experiment site at the Marcell Experimental Forest, Minnesota, USA - June2015DPH_17_10 | ecosystem: Environmental > Terrestrial > Soil > Wetlands...
CGCGCCACCGTGATACGGTTCTCGGTGCCTTCGAGCTGCGACATCAGGTCGTGAAACAGCGCATCCGATTTGAGCTGCGGATAATTCTCGGTCACCACCAGAAGCTTCGACAATGCACTGGAGAGCTCGCCCTGGGCGGCCTGGAATTTCGCAAACGCACCGGGATCGTTGACGAGTTCCGGCGTCGCCTGAATGCTACCGACCTTGGCGCGCGCATTTGTCACGCCCAAGAGCACGTCTTTTTCCTGCTGCGCAAAGCCCTTCACCGAATTGACGAGGTTGGGCACGAGATCGGCGCGGCGCTGATATTGATTGAGGACCTCCGACCAGGCCGATTTGACCTGCTCGTCGTTGGTCTGAATCGCGTTGTAGCCGCAATTGGTGAGGGTCAGCGTCGCCAGCGCCGCGAGCACGGTCAATAATTTACGCATCAAAAATCTCCGTTACGGTCGTGCGCGAAGCTAGCAGAAAGGGACCGACGGGTAGCCATGAAAACGGCGTGACGCGTCAAATTCTGTGGGGCTACCGCCCTTGGTCGGTTGGATGACGGCAAAGGTTCAGCGGAGATTAGCGCGCTCTTGTGCATCGCCCGCGAAGAACGTGGCGTCACTGGTACGACCTGATCTTGTCGCCCGGTTTGAGAAATTCAGGCTCCTTGTAGACCTCGTATCCGGCGTAGTTCTGTATCTTGACCAGCTTCACGCCCAAGCCGACCAGGATCTTGATGGTCTCCTCGTCGGTCGGGATGATCTCGAGAGCCTTCGAATAGGCCTTGATCGCAGCCTCCTTGTCGCCCTTGCCTAGATAGGCTTCCCCGAGGTCGACCCAATAGAGGGCGAATCCCGGGTAGCCGGGATCGTCTTTCTTCTTTTCGGCATCGGTCAGCTCGATGAGACGTTTGAAATCCGATATGGCCTTGTCATAATCCCGCTTCAGATACCGCGTCAGGAGGATACCTCGCATTTCGTATCCATCCTTGTAGGTCGGCGCCATGGCCAGAATCCTGTCGGCATCGGCGAGCGCAAGTTCGTATTCTCCTCTGTTCGAATGGATGTTTCCTCGAAAATACAGGGCCCTGACGTCGCTGGGATCTTCCACGAGAGCTCGATTGCATCCGTCGAGCGCCTTCTCCAGTTCGGCGGGGCCGCTCTTGTAGTCGTAGTGGCCGCAATCGAGCCTCGCTTGCGTATAGGCATGGGCCTGGGCGGCAGCGAACAGGCAAATCGACACCAGTAGAAACCGCATTCATTCCTCCTTCCGAATCGTCGCCCGCGTGAAAGCCGCGCAGACGCAACGTCGAAGTTCGCGAGGTCCGAGTTTATGCCTCGGTGGGCCTTACCACCCGCTTTTTCCGCGGGGAGAGAATATCCGCAACGGGACGGTCCCGTACCACTAAGGGCCATCCCCACGTAGGGGAAAGATTATGCACCATTATCGACTTCCGCGCGCGCTCTGGTCTTGGCCAGCCGTGCTTCCCGCACGGAAACGTCGGACTGTGTAAACCGACACTTAAGCCGCCTTGGTCTTGGCGTCCCTGATCGCTTCCCAGATCTTCATCGGCGAGATCGGGGTCTGGATCGAGGTAATGCCAAGATCGCTCAGGGCATCCATGACGCCGTTCGCAATGCAGGGCGGACCACCGATGGCGCCGGACTCGCCGCAGCCCTTGGCGCCCAGCGGATTGGTGCGGCACGGCGCGGAACCATCCAGCGTCACCTCGATCGGCGGGACATCGTCGGCGCGCGGAATGCAGTAATCCTGATAGCTCGCGGTGAGCAACTGGCCCGAGGCGTCGTAGGTCACGCCTTCATAGAGCGCCTGGCCGATGCCCTGCGCGACGCCGCCATGCACCTGCCCCGTCACCAGCATCGGGTTGATGGCGACACCGACGTCGTCCACCGTCGTATAACGCACCACGCGAGTGACTCCGGTGTCGGGGTCGATCTCGACCTCGCAGATATGCGTACCGTTTGGCCAGCTCGGGCCGTCGGTCTGGCCTTCGCTGTCGACGGAAAGCCGGGAACCTGCTTCCTTTTTGGCGATGTCGAACAGGCTGACATGTTTGTCAGTGCCGACCACGGTGAGGGTGCTGTCGCGATATTCGATATCCTCCACCGAGGCCTCCAGCATCTGCGAGGCCTTCTCGCGGGCTTTGGCGATCAGGTCCGCCGCCGATACCACCGCCGCGGTGCCACCGACGAACAGCGAACGCGAGCCGACGCTGCCGAAACCGATGGCGAGATCGGTGTTGCCCTGCACCACATCCACCTTGTCGATGGACACGCCGAGCGCTTCCGCGATCATCTGAGCGAACGAGGTCTGCAGCCCCTGCCCCATCGCCTGGGTGCCGGCATTGAGCACGATGCGCCCCTCGGCAGTCGCGTGCAGGTTGACCCGCTCGTTATGCACGGTGCCGCCGGTCCATTCGATATAGCTGGTCAGCCCGCGGCCATAGAGCAGGCCTTTTTTCTTCGCGGCCTTCTTGCGCGCGGCGAAGCCGTCCCAGTCCGACAGTTTGACGGCGCACTCCAGCATGTGCGCGAAGGCGCCGGAGTCGTACACCTGACCGACCGCGTTGGTGTAAGGCATCTGCGAAGGCTTGACGTAATTCGCTTTACGAATGGCGCGCGGGTCAATTTTTAATTGACGTGCCGCCGCATCCATCAAACGTTCGACCACGAACACCGCTTCGGGACGGCCCGCGCCGCGATAGGCCGCGACCGGTGCAGTGTGGGTCATCACCGCCTTGAGGTCGTAATGCACGAGCGGCAGGTCATAGACCCCCGTCTGCACGAACGGCCCGAGGATCAGCGGAATCAGCGCGCCGGTACCGGAGATATAGGCGCCGGTTCCGCCGACCGAACGCACGCGGAAGGCCTGCACACTGCCCTTGGCATCGAGCGCGAATTCCGCCGTCGAGGTCAAATCGCGGCCATGGGTGCCACCCAGAAAATCGTCCGACCGCTCGCCGCGCCAACGCACCTTCCTGTTCAGCTTGACAGCGGCGTAGGCCACCATGCCGTCTTCCGGATAGAGATTGGTCTTGTGGCCGAAGCCGCCGCCGATGTCGCCGACCAGAACCTGGATGCTTTCCTTCGGCCGCTTCAGCACGGCTTCCGCGAGAATGTCGCGGGTCGAGGCCGGCGTCTGCGACTGGACATGCAGGATCAGCCGCCCGGTTTTCTTCTCAACCTCCGCAATGGTCGAGCGCGGCTCCATCGCAGAAGGCACCAGGCGCTGGTTGACGAGATCGAGCGAGACGACATGGTCGGCTTTGGCGAAGGCGGCTTCCACCGCCGCCGCATCGCCGTAGCTCATCCGCGCTACGATATTGTCGGGCACCTCGGACCACACCAGTGGCGCACCCGGCTTGACCGCTTCGATCGGATCGACAACGGAGCGCAATTCTTCATATTCCACCACGATCGCTTCCGCGGCGCTCTGCGCGGCAAACCGCGAGGTTGCAACGACGGCGGCGACCGTCTCGCCGACATAACGCACGAGATCATGGGCCAGAAGCCGGCGCGGCGGCACCGTCATCGGCGAGCCGTCGGGGCGCGGAAAGATCAACAGTGTCGGCAGCGTGCCGATGTCCTCGGCAATGAGGTCGGCGCCGGTGTAGATGGCTTCCACGCCCGGCATCTCGCGCGCAGCCTTGATATCGATCGAGACGATCCTCGCATGCGCATGGGGCGAGCGCAGCATATAGAGCCACAGCGCGCCGTCTTCCGGACTGTCATCGATGAACTGGCCCTTGCCGGTCAACAGCCGCTGGTCTTCCAAACGTTTGACCGATTTGCCCGCACCGAAACGCAAATTGCCGGGAAAAATGTTCATCGCTCTTTCCTTGGATTCTTGTCAGGTTAGCAATGTAGCCGACAGGCAAGGAACAGGCCAAGCCCTCTCCGCTGTCATCCCGGGGGGCGCTTCAGCGCGAACCCGGAAGTTCGAGATTCCAGATTCCGGGTTCACGCCCTTCGGTCGTGCCCCGGAATGACGAACCATGGCCTCACCCGACTTCGCGCAAAACCGCCGCCACCGCCGTGCGCTCCTCGGCCGTCAGCGCCTTTTGCGGCGGAACGGGATCGCCGACGTCATAGCCCTGGATCGCCAACGCGGCCTTGATGCAGGCGGCGAGATTGTAGCGCGCGAAGGCTTCGTTGACCCGCCACAGCTTTCGTTGAAGCACCAGTGCCTCGTCCCAGGCTTTCGCCTTGCAGAGGTCGTAAAGTGCCACGCTCTGCCGCGGGATGATGCAGGCCGGCCCGGCCATCCAGCCCACGCCGCCGATCAGCATCACCGCCGCCGGGATGTGCGCGGACGCGGAAAAAATGCGGATCTTGTCGCCGCAGCGATTCATGATCGACAACAGCCGCCCGGTATTGGTGGAAGCGTCCTTGATGTATTGAATGCGCGGATGAGCCGACAACCGCGCGATGCAATCGAGCGAGAGGTCAGAACGCTGGAATTGCGGGTTGGTATAGATCACGACGGGAATATCGACCGCATCCGCAATCGCTCGAAAATAAGATTCGACTTGCGCGTCGGACAGCGGGAAATACGCTTCCAGGATCGCCAGAATGCCGTCGGCCCCACACCTCTCATACGCCTTCGCCTGCGCTATCGCATCCGAGGTGGAGGTGGATGCAACGCCGGCCACAACAGGCACGCGGCCTTTCGCGGCTTCGATCGTCGTCTCCACGACGGCCAGGCGCTGGGCGTTGTTGAGATAGGCAAACTCGCCGGTCGAGCCGAGCGGCGTCAACCCATGCACACCGGCAGTGATAAGATTGTCGCAGAGGCGCGCCAGCACGTCGCGGCGAACAGTGCCGTCAGAATCGACGGGCGAGACAAGGTAGGGAAAGACGCCGTGGAAATCAGGCATGAGCCAGTCTAGCGGTCCAGAAGTAATATGCACGGCGCATTCGCGCCGTGTTGCCTCTGCCCTCTATAATTCACCTGACGCCGGCAATAAAGCCCTGCCCCGGCCGGCGGCCGAGGCAGGTATTGCGTAGAGCCTATGGCAGGAAGGTGCGATCGAGCCCCATCTGCTCAGCAAACGGCTTCTCGTCCGCGAGCGCGCGCTGGAACACATCGAGAGCCGCGATCTCACGCAGGTATTTCGCAAGCTTCGGATACGGGCCGGCGTCAACCCGGTACCCCAGATACTGGTACATGACGAAGTTTGACACGATCGAGATATCGGCGAGCGTCAGCGTATTGCCGACCAGGAATTTCCCCGTGATCTGCGACTCCAGATAGCCGAGAATTTTCGGCAGCACGTTTTTCAGAATGTCATCGACGACCGCCTTGTCGGTCGGGACCTTTTTGATGTTGGGGTTGACGACGTTCTGATGAAACAGCGCGCCCACGACGTGACGGAAGATGGTGCCGCCCGCATAGGCGTCGAACCAGAGTACCCTGCCGTAATCCTTGAGATCGGCCGGCAGAACCGGCGACGCCGGGTTCTTCTTGTCGAGATAGAGGCAGATCGCGTTCGAATCCGCGAGCACATAGTCACCGTCTTCCAGCACTGGAATCAATCCGGTCGGGCTCAGCGTATTCCAGTTCTCCGGCGGGTTGCCGGGCACGACCGGAATCACGACTTTGAACTGGTATTCGAGCTTCTTGTTAATCGCAGTAACGATCACCTTGCGGGTGTGAACGGATAGTGGAACGCCGTGGATGATAAGCATGGTCTAAACTCCTCGGTTGCGAGGAGCGCGTTATGCCGGTTTGACGTAGCGTCAAGGTCAAGCGGGGTTTTCAAGACAGCCCCGGGCCTTCGTCACTTTCCCGGCATGCACGGCGGCTTGGGCCCCGTGCCGCTCTGCTTTGACCGGTAATAACGGGCGGGAAAGCCGCTCAGGGCTTTCCGGCTGCGCTTTCGACGGCCACGGCGCCTTCGACCGCGATGGGTGGCGCCTCCAGGCTTTCCGCCTTCTCCTTTTGCACCTTTCGGTACATCCACGCCGTCAGCAATGGCGTGAGAACCGCGGTCACGATCAGGGATGCCGTAACCTGGACCGTGGCAATTGGCGCGATCGCGGCATAGGTCGGATCGGCCAGCGCAATCGCACGCGGCACCGCCGTCGAGTTACCGGCGGTAGAGGAAGCGGCAGCCCCCGCGATGCCCGATCCGCCGAGCAGCTTGTCGGCGACAATGCAGCAAAATCCGCTGACCACCAGCACAAACAGGCCAAGCACAATGCCGATGGGGCCGGCAGCTACGACATTGCCGAGATTGATATTCTGCCCCAGCGTGAATCCCATGAAAGGCACGATGATCGCTTCATGCGATCCAAAGAAGTCCCGCAGGTCTTCGTCGAGATTGCCGAGAATGGCGCCGACAAAGATCGGAGCGATCACCGAAACCATCGTTAGCCAGGGGATGGTGGCCAGTCCCGCGCCGACCAGAATCAGCATGGTCAGAAACGGGCCGGTTTCGATGCTTTGCGGCACATAGGTGCCGACATCTTCCTTGTCGCCCATCGCGCTGGTCAGCGCCATGAACATGCCGCCATTGGTGTCGCTCATCGCCACCAGAATTGCGAGCGTGCTCAGGCCGAAAACGTCGCCGCCAAAGAATTTCGCCACCGACAACGCAATCAGGGTGGCCACGCCCACCTTGACGAACATGATGCCGAAACCGCGCCTGAGCATACGCGGCGCCGTCCTCAGGGTCATCTTGGTGCCGACCGTAAAAAGATACATACCCAGCACGGTGTTGTAACCAGCACCGCTCAGCGCCTCGGTATAGCCGCCGATCTTCAGCAAGGTCGGAAAAAACGTGTTGATGATCATGCCGATGAACATCGGCACAACCATCAGGCCGCCCGGAAACTTGTTGATGAACTTGTAGATTTTCATTGCCCTGCCAGCCCCCAACTCACGCACGAAGAGATCGCGTCGCCGCATATCCAAAACACGTTTGTCACGATCCGATTGGCCCAATCCGATTGGCCCATGAGCCATCGGCTCGCCTCGCACATACGGAAATCGCTTGATGGTGGAACACCGCGACGGCGCGGTAGAACGTGTACTCACTAAATCGTGAGGGGTTCGGCCCGCGCCTTTGTCACACTACCGTCGACCAGGCCGGAAAGGCCGCCTGAATCCGCAGCATAAGGGCATCGAGCAGCAGGCCGACGCCGAGCATGGTCAGGATGTAGGCAAATACGGTCGGGCTCTCGAAAAAGCGCTGCGAATACATCAGCGTCGCGCCCATGCCGCCGCCGCCGCTGACCATCTCGGCTGTGAAGGTCGTAATCAGCGACACCGGCAATGCGACCCGAAGGCTGGCGAAAATCCGTGGCCACGCCGCCGGCAGCACGATGCGAAACAACATCGCGAAACGAGCCGTTCCCAGTGAAGCGGCCGACCAGATCCAGACCCGGCTCACACTTGAGGCCGACGCAAAACTTCCAATCAGGATCGGGAAGACGCAGGCGAACGCCACCAGCAGGATTTTCGACAGGCTGTAGATGCCGAACCAGAGAATGAAGATCGGCAGGAAGGCGATCTTCGGTGATGGAAAGGCGAGCGCAATGACGGGATCAAACAACCAGTGGAGAAAGCGACTGCGCGCCATGGCGATCCCGAGGGGAATGCCGATGGTGGTCGCGAGAAGCAAGCCCGCCGCGGCCCGCGACAGGCTGACGGCGAGATCGAATGGCAGCGAGCCGTCGGCGCAGACGGCCCACCATTCGACAATGACCTTTGTGAAGGGCGGCAGGAACAGCGCCGAGGCGAGGCCGGCGCGCGTGGCCGCTTCCCAGAGCACGATGATGGTCAGCACCGAGATCAGGGAACGCAGGTAAAGGCCGCGCTGGCTTATCGCTTTCGCTGTCATCCCTCTCTACTCATGTCGATCTCTGCGCCGATTCATGCCAGCGAAGGCTTTTCTCCGTGAGCGCCAACAACAGGCGATCGGCGAGGAAGGCAACGACGATCATGCAGGCAATCGCGGCGAACATGTAATCGTAAGCGCCGTTCTCGCCATACATGAAGATCAACTTGCCGATGCCGTTGGTCGAGGCGATCATTTCCGAGGAGATCGCGAGCACAAAGGAAAATCCGAGCGCGACGCGCAGGCCTGCGAAAATATCGGGCAGCGCGTGCGGCAGATAGACCCGCCACAACATCGCGCGCGGGTGGGTGCCAAAGGCTTCCGCGCCCCAGATCAGCACGCGCGGCGTGGAAGCGACGCCCTGCGCCGTGTTGACGACCATCGGCAGCAGGCAAGCCAAAAACACCGCACAGACCGACGTCGTGGTGCCGATGCCGAACCAGAGGATGAACAGCGGGATCAGCGCCGACTTCGGCAGCGAATAGGTGCCGCCGACGATCGGTGCCGCATAGGCGCGAAAGACCGGCGAGCGCGCCATCATCAGGCCGAGCCAGATGCCCGCGATCGAACCCAGCGCGAGCCCCAGGCCGGCGCGCCACAGGGTGATGAACAGATTATCCCTGATCTCTCTCCCTGTGAGGAGATCCGAGATCGCGTAACCGACACGCGCGGGTGACGGCAAAAACGCCGGGTCGATAAGGGCGGCGCTGCTGACCGCCTGCCAGAGCAGGCCGATCAGAACAAGCGGCACGACCCGCCCCACTGGCGACGACAGCAGGAATGCGCGATCAGTTCGCTGCATGCGAAGCCTTTTCCGCCGCCAGCGCCTGCCGCCGAACCGAAATCCAGACCTCGTTGCGCGCCTTGTTGAAGGCAGCCGACGTCACAAGCTGTTCGCGCGGAATGGTGCGGTCGAGATCGATCCTGAACTCCTCGACGATCTTCCCCGGCCGCGCCGACATCACGCAGATGCGGTTGGAGAGATAGACCGCCTCGTTGACGTCATGGGTAATCATCAGAACGGTCTTGCGGGTCTCGAGCCAGATCCGCAACAATTCATCCTGCATGACTTCGCGCGTCTGCGCATCGAGCGCGCCAAACGGTTCGTCCAGCAGCAGGATGGCGGGATCGCAGGCCAGCGTTCGCGCAATGGCAACGCGTTGCTTCATGCCGCCGGAGAGTTCGCGTGGGAATCGGTCCTCGAACCCCTTGAGGCCGATCACGCCGATCAGCCGATCGGCAACGCCGGCGCGTTCCTCGGCTGCGAGCGGTCCGCGTTCCAAACCGTACAGAATGTTGTTGCGCACCGAGAGCCAGGGAAACAATGCATATTCCTGAAACACCACGCCGCGATCGGTGCCGGGCCCCGCGATCGCCTTGCCGTCGACAAGGACCTCGCCGTCAGCATCCAGGAAACCGCCAACCACATACAGCAGCGTGCTCTTGCCGCAACCGGACGGCCCCACGATCGAGACGAACTCACCGGCCTTGATCGAGAGATCGACGGTTTGAAGCGCCTGTACCGCCTGTTTGTCGCCGGGATAGGTTTTGGAAACGCCCCTGATTTCGACCTTGGCAACCTCCGGCATCACAATGCGCACGGCCTCGGCAGCAGGCTGACATTGAGATATTTCGACACATCGATGCGGCGGTCGATCAGCTTCTCTTCGAACATGGCGTCGAGCGGCTTCTGGATGGTCTGGGCCGACACGCAGGCATTGGGATCACGGTAGTAATCGCGGCCGGTGGCAAAATAGGAATTCAGCACCTCTTTTGACGACTTGGTGAAATCCGAAACGAGCTGGATCGCCTTGTCGCGGTTGGCAGGATCGTAGAACCAGGCCAGGCCATCGACGTAATCGGCAAGGAAGGCTTTCACCGCGTCGGGATGCTCCTTCAGGAAGGCGTTGGTCGTGACCTGAAAGATCACCGAGGACGGGCCGAACGCATCGCCGCCGGTGAAGACCGGCCGCAGGTCGCCCTTGGGGCTTTCGATCGCCAGGAAGGGAATGACAAGCACGCCGCAATCGATCCGTTTTTCGCGGATGGCAGACGCAATATTTGGAAAAGCGATTTCGACGATCTCGACGTCGCGCCGCGGGTCGATGCCGTTTTTCTTCAGCACAACGCGCAGCGCCAGATCGACCGCGGAGGCAAACGCGTTGACACCGATCTTCTTGCCCTTGAGGTCAGCGATGGTCTTGATCGGCGAGTCCTTCAAGACCATGAAGCTGTTGGTCGCGTTGCCGGGGTGGCCGTCCTGATAATTGTCGGAAATGATGGTCAGACCGTTCGGCACCGCGTCCTTGACGATGATGGTGGCAAAGGCTGGCCCCGACAGGGTTGCGACATCGGCTTGTCCGGCAGCCAGCAGAGCGGCAGCTTCGGGCGTGCCGCGCGTAAACGTCATGTCGAGCGTGTAAGCCTTGCCGTAGTTCTTCAGGACGTTCTGCTTGACGTAGTCGAGAAAGATGATCGTCTCCATTTCGTTCGGGCCGATGCCGCCGCCGGTCGCATAGCGGATATTGGGCACCGACGCGGCCCGCGCCATGCGGAAGGCGAAGGGCGCGGAAAACGCGACACCGGTCGCGCCAAACATCACGGCGCGGCGCGAGACGGACGGCAGGGACGATCTCATTGGTTTTCCTCGTAGCCGGCAAAATGCAGATCAAATGCTGACCGGCAGCATCAGGCAAATCTCATGCCTTGAGAAGGGCCATTATGCCCTGAGAACGGCCATTATCCTTTAAGAAGAGCCATGGCCTCGATTTCGACCACGAGATCGGGATGCGAGAGCCGGCGCACCTCGACCGTCGTGCTCGCGGGCAGGCCAACGCCAAGATAATCGTGCCTGACATCGACGTGTTTGAAGAATTCATCGATGTCGGTCACAAAGGTTGTGGTCTTGACCAAATCGTTGAGTGTGGCGCCGGCGGCCTCCAGCGCGTTCTTCAGGTTTTCGCCGACCTGCCTGATCTGTGCGCGCATATCGCGGGGACCGACGATGTTGCCGTCCTTGTCGCGCGCCAACTGGCCGGAGACGAAGACAAGCTTCTCGCCGGAGGCGACGACGACGTGGGAATAGAGCACGTGGCCGCCGACGTTGCGCTTGAACAAGGAAGCAGGCTGGATCTTCTCAATCGTCATGGCTGAACGGCTTTCCCTGGGCTTCGCGCACCGTCAAAGACGGTTACGCAACTTTTGCCAGAGGCGGGGCAAAGAGCAACCCCGGAAAACCGCATGGAGGTGAGCCCAATTTCTCGTGGCAACAGAAACGCCGCGACGAATTGGTCATAACAGCAACCTATAGTATAAGCGCGCGTGATCTTCGTGCTTTCTGGAACGCGACCATGCCAGACGACGACGCTGCCCAATTGTCTCTGATTGAGATTGCGATCGAGCCGAAGTCGAAGGCCGATCAGGAAAAGCTGGGTGTGGCCCTGGCGAAGCTCGCCGCGGAAGATCCATCGTTCCAAGTCTCAACCGATCGCGAATCCGGCCAAACCATTTTGAAAGGAACGAGCGAAGAGCACCTCGATGCGAAAGTCGGATTCCTGAAACGCGATGGAATAGACGCCAACATCGGCGCGCCACAGGTGGCGTTCCGTGAGCGGGTCACCGAGCGGGTCGAGCTCAGCTACACCCACAAGAAGCAGACCGGCGGTAGCGGCCAGTTCGCTGCGGTGACGATCGTGGTCGAGCCTAACGAGCCGGGCAAGGGCTACGAATTCGAATCCAGAATCGTTGGCGGCGCGGTGCCGAAGGAATATATCCCCGGCGTCGAAAAGGGTCTGGAGAGCGTGTTGTCTTCCGGCGTGGTCGCGGGTTTTCCTGTGGTTGACGTCAAGGTGCAGCTCATCGACGGCAAGTATCACGATGTCGACTCCTCCGTGCTGGCCTTCGAGATCGCGACCCGCGCCTGCTTCCGCGAAGCGCTGCAGAAGGGTAAATCGGTCCTGCTCGAACCGATCATGAAAGTGGAAGTGGTGACTCCGGAGGATTGCGCCCGTGCGGTCATTGATGATCTGAAATTGCGAAGGTGTCAGATCATTGGGCAGGATACCCGCGAAGGCGTTGTGGGCATCGACGCGATGGTGCCTCTCATGAACATGTTCGGCTACGCCAGCCCGTTACGTCAAAAATCGAACGACCGCGCTACCTTTACCATGCGGTTCGATCATTACGCGACGGCACCACCCAACACTACCCAGCCTGACCCGCCGTTTCGGCCAGCGATCGGGATGCGAGCCTGAGGCGAGCCCTTCCCGCGCACGAAATCGTTACGCGGCGTTAAGCATCGGCCAGCTTGCCGTCTGGACCATCCAGCTCTGCAACGGGCTTGACCCGACCTCGCGCGGCTCGAAATAGCCTTCCAGCTCGACCAGCGCGCGCGTTTCCCATTCGTAGGCCTGCTCCAGGAGCGACTGCCGCTGATTGGGGCGGAACGCCGCCGTTTGACGATACAATGACGCAGTGGCGCGATATCGCCGTACATTCTCCAGAATTGCATTCCCGCTCATCGACTGGCCCTCCCCGTTTCGTTCGACCGGGTGCAAATTTGGCCACAGCGGGTTTTCAATTGCTTATCGGGTTCGGTAAACGAAATTCACGGTTTGCAAAATGTTGACAGCATGAAATGCCACGCATGCAAGCCCGCCTCTTGCCCCCTTGCAGGCGGACCAGCTAGCATTGCCCGTCAAAAGCGATGCAGTTTTCAAGGGAAGAAAATCATGAAAATCACAAACCGGCTCGCGCGAACTCTGCTGCTGCCGCTGTCATTCGCCGGCGTGTTGAGCGTCTCTTCGGCCGCCGAGGTCGCCCCCGCCGCACTCAACCCCGCCGCGCTGGTCTACAAGTTGCCGGATCAAATTCCCTGGGGGCCGGTCGATGCCCGTGGGGCCCAAAATGCTGTCGTGGTCGGCGACCCGAGCAAACCCGGATTTTACATGGTCTATACCAAATGGACCAAGGGCAACCATTTCAGCCGGCCGCACTTCCACCCCAACGACCGTTACATCGTCGTGCTCAAGGGCACCTGGTGGACCGGCACCGGGCCGAAATTCGATCCCGAGCACGCGACCCCGATGCCGGCCGGCACCTTTGTCACCCATTTCGGCAAGCAGGTGCATTGGGACGGCGCCAAGGACGAAGACGCTGTGCTCCTGATCCAGGGCGAAGGTCCGGCGACCTCGACATACGTTAAGGAAGAAGATTAAGCCCGCGCAGCGATCCCTGCGCCGGCTCAGATTTACGGCAAATCAGATCTTATGCCGGAACATCGTCGAAGCCGACCGCGTCATCGCGGTCGGCGGAGAATCTTTGATGCCCTTCAAGATCCAGCTGCAACGCTCCGCGGCGAAATCAAGCCGACGGCCATCGTGCCGACAACCGCGACGGCCGCGTTGAGGATCAGTGCACCGAAACCGACGTAGAAGACATAGCTGGTGTCGCCGATAGCAAGCGTCGCCAGCGGCTTCAGCCCGTTGCTCCATGCCGTCCACGTCCCCCACAGGATGCCTGCCGCCCAGCCCAGCAAGAGCCCCTCGGCGCGGAACCAGCGTGTGAACAGGCCGAACACCAGCGCGGGGAAGGTTTGCAGGATCCACAAGCCGCCGAGCAATTGCAGATCGAGCGCATATTGCGTCGGCAGAAACGTAATGAAGGCCAGCGCGCCGACCTTGACGACGAGGGAAGCGATCTTGGCCACCGACGCCTCGCCGGCATGGCTGATGTTCGGGTTGACGTAAGACTTCCAGACATTGCGCGTGAACAGGTTGGCAGCACCAATGCTCATCACCGCTGCCGGCACCAGCGCGCCGATCGCGATCGCCGAAAACGCAAAGCCGGCGAACCAGGACGGGAACAGCACCTTGAACAAGGTCGGCACCACGTCATTATTCTCCGCGACCTTGATGTGCGCGGCATAGGCCATGTAGCCCAGCAGCGCGATCAAGCCGAGCAGCAGCGTATAGGCCGGCAACAGGATCGCGTTCTTGCGGATGGTGTCCGCGGATTTCGAGGCAAAGATGCCGGTCAGCGTATGCGGATACATAAAGGCGGCCAGCGCCGAGCCGAGCGCAAGGCTCGCATAGGCCAGCATCTGCGGGGACTTCAGCGTGAGCCCGGTGGCGCCGCCCTTGGCGGTGAACGCGTCGCCAGCGGCGGAGAACACGGCGCTGTAACCACCGAGTTTCGCAGGGACCACGACCACCGCGACCAGCACCACGATATAGATCATGATGTCCTTGACGAAGGCGATCAGCGCCGGCGCGCGCAGGCCGGAGCTATAGGTATAGAGCGCGAGGATGACGAAGGCGGCGACGATCGGCAGTTCGCCGGTCAAACCAATCGCCTTGATCACGACGCCCATGCCGATCAGTTGCAGCGCGATATACGGCATGGTGGCGACGATGCCGGTGATCGCGACCGCGAGCTCAAGGCTGCGTGAACTGTAGGTGCCGTGAACCACGTCGGCTGCGGTCACATGCCCGTTGGCGTGAGCCACCTTCCAGAGCAGCGGCATGACCGCGAAGACGAACGGATAAACCACGATCGTATAGGGAAGCGCGAAGAAGCCGTAGGCGCCCACCGCGTAGACCAGCGCCGGCACCGCAATCACGGTGTAGGCGGTGTAGAAATCGCCGCCGACCAGAAACCAGGTGATCCAGGTGCCGAATTGCCGCCCGCCCAGGCCCCATTCGTCGAGATGCTCGCTCACCGGGCCGGATTTCCAGCGGGCAGCGAAGAACCCCATCACCGTGACAAGGGCGAAGAAGAAGATGAAGACGGCGAGTGCAGTCCAGTCGATGTCAGCGGACATGATAGGCCTTATCTAGTAGCGCGGGATTTTATGGCGTTTCGTCATCGGGTGTTTGTGAGCGATACACAATCCAGATCAGGATCGATGTGATCGGCACCCATGCGAGCTGATACCAGTAGAAGAACGGAAAGCCGAACAGCGCCGGGCCCTCGAAATTGTAGAAAGGCACCCACAACAGGCCGATAAACGGCAGCAGCAACAGCATCCACATCACGGACCTCCCCGGACTTTCACATGCAGCGGTGAACGTTGGATGTCAGCCGCCATCTCTTATCTAACGAACGGATCGTCGTCTCGTCCAGCAATTGCTTTGCCGCAATGCGGTGCCAAACGCAACGACGCCGCGACAGGGATACCGCCGCGGCGTCATCAACTGCTGTGCTTGGACGAAAGCGCGAGACAACGCTGCCAGGCTTTACTTCATCAGGTCGGCGCCCGTCTTGCAGATCAGCGCGTCCTGATCGCCGGTGCCGCCGCTACAACCGATGGCGCCGATCAACTTGCCATTTTCAACCAGCGGGAATCCGCCAGGGCTCGCCGCGATCGTCGGGTCGAGGGTGCCGGGATAGGTGTGGCCGGTCTCGTAGGCGTTGTAGAATGCCCGGCTTTCACGGCGGAAGCGCGCAGCCGTGCGGGCCTTGTTGATCGAAATCGTGCCGGATGCGATTTGCGCGCCTTCCATCCGCTCGAACAGCACCGGCTCGCCGTTGGTGTCGACGACGGCGATGTTCATTTTCCAATTGCGCTTCTTGGCTTCGGCCTCAGCCGCCGCCACCAGTTGCTTGGCCTTTTCAAGACCGATCGACATGCCATAGGGAATGTCGAAGGGCATCGCATCAGGCGTGCCGCCGGAGGGCGGTTGTGCCGGCGGCGTGGCCGGTGTGGGCGTTTGCGCCAGCGCCTGTGAGCTGATTGCGACTGCGGCACACGCCGCCAGCGCCAAAGAAATCATCGAACGCATGATACTCTCCCTGTTAAAGTTTGTTTTGTCATCGTCCACCGACACAACTTACATCGGCGGCGTCAGTCCATCCTTGCCGTAGGTGACGCGCGGGGTTTGCACGGTGCCATCAGCCTGCTTCTTGCCGGCGCCGACAAAAATCTTGGTGCCCGGCTTGAGGTCGGCCTTGTCGCCGACGACGTAGGTGACGACCTGGGTCTCTGGAGTCACGAAGACCTTCTTCTCGCCGTCCTTGTATTTCACCGACAACACCGGTCCATCGACGCCGCCGACGGTCTGCTCGACATTGGCGTTGGTCATCTTGGTGTTGGGCTTGAGATCCCAGTCGTAGTGGCCTTCGCCGGTACCGCGCATCGATTCCGGGAAGATATGCACCTCAATGGCCTTCTGACTGCCGTCAGGCTGCGTCATGCCGGTCGCGCCGATGAACATGCCCGGCTTGATGTCGGCCATCGTCGATTTCACGATCGCCACATACAGACCGGGGTCGGTAACCACCACCTTGTATTCCGTACCGTCGCGATTCTTGACGACATAAGCGGAACCATCGACCGCCTCGACCGTGCCGCGGATGCGAACCGTCTCCTGCGCCGACGCCGGCAACACGAAACAGGTCATGACGAAAATCGCAGCAGCGATCGTGCGCTGGAGCGTACTGAACATGTTGATCCTCCATGGAGTCTGAATAGCCGGCGGAACGCGAGAAAGCCGCTCCGGCCAAGTGCCTGAAACACGCCCCCTCTGCAACCCCTGCCGGGTTGGAATATTCCTTAACGGAGCCGCCAGCGCCCACTTTCCGCGCCTGTCATCGCAGTGCAGCAGCGTCCCGTGACACCGGGCGATGTCCCCAAAAATGAGGACAAGCGCCTCAGCCCGGTTTGGCTAGGATTAAGCAGCGCCTCAATCACACGCCAGGAGAGCACCATGGTCCGGCCACACAATCCTGCATCGCGGCTCTTAGCCGCGATGATCCTTGCCGCCTCGCCCGCGATCCTGCCGACGCCGGCATCGGCAGAGAGTGCGCCCGATCTCGACCAGCTGACGGCCCAACAGGCCGCAGCTGATATTTGTGCCGGCCGGATCACCAGCCAGGCGCTCGTCTCGGCCGCGCTCGCGCGTGCCAAGGCAAAGGCCAATCTCAATGCCTTCGTCACGCTCGACGAGGCGGGCGCCATGAAAGCAGCCGCCACCTTCGATGCAACCCACAGACGCGGCAAGAACTGCAAGCCGCTCGGCGGCGTACCTGTCGTGGTAAAGGACAATACCGAGGTGGCGGGCCTGCCTACCTCCGCGGGTACTCCTGCATTGAAGGGCTATGTGCCGAAGCAAGACGCGCCTGTGGTTGAAAAGCTGCGAGCGACAGGCGCGATCATCATCGGCAAGACCAATATGCATGAGCTCGCCTTCGGCATTTCCGGCTACAACGGCGCGTTCCAGACCGGACCTGAGCCCGGCGTGCGCAACGCCTATGATGCGACAAGGATCGCCGGCGGCTCGTCCTCAGGAACGGCTGCGGCCATCGGCGCGCGGATCGTCACCGCCGGTCTCGGCACCGACACCGGCGCCAGCGTGCGACTGCCCTGCGCGCTCAATGGTTGTTCCTCGCTGCGCCCGACAGTCGGACGTTATCCGCAAGGCGGCATCGCGCCGATCTCGCACACTCGCGACACGCCGGGCCCCATGGCTTCCACCATGGCCGACGTCGCGATCCTCGACCGCGCCATTGCAGGCGGCGCCGCGATTGCGCCCGCCACGCTCAAGGACGTCCGCATCGGATCGTCGGCAGCATGCTCGCCAATCTCGACGGC
>Ga0116129_1000897_pt1 | contig 17434 bp, 12 predicted proteins | sample June2015DPH_17_2_FD_89732 | JGI IMG/M metagenome (GOLD analysis project Ga0116129, IMG submission 89732) | Peatland microbial communities from SPRUCE experiment site at the Marcell Experimental Forest, Minnesota, USA - June2015DPH_17_10 | ecosystem: Environmental > Terrestrial > Soil > Wetlands...
CGATACACCGCGTTCACCGTCACCATCCAGCGGCAGGCGACGGTCTCGGCAAGCTGCGGCTGGCCGTACTGGCGCAAGCCCTCGACCGCGATCCATTGCAGGGGCGCCCAGCCGTTCGGCGAGTCCCACTGCTCTCCGGTATCGAGCGGCGTGGTGACGATGCCGCCCTCCTTGAGCAATTGCCGCTGCGCGGTTGCGGTCACAGCCGCGGCTTGGGACTTCGATGCGAGGGACACGAACAACGGATACAGCGTCGCGGCCGAGACGCGCGCGATGCGGGCGCGCTGTGTCCAGCGATAGTCGAGATAGGCGCCGAGGGTGGGGTCCCATAGATACCGGTCGATGGCCGCGCGCCGAGCCGCGGCGCGCTTGGCAAACTGCCGCGCACAGGATGCATTGGCCTCTCGCTCGCACCCCGCGCGAATCGCATTCTCGAGACCGAAGAGCAAGCTGTTGAGGTCCACCGGCACGATTTCGGTGGTATCGATGCTGGCGCGCTCGGTGGGCTCGGCAAGCCACCGTGAGCTGAAATCCCAGCCGCTCTCCGCCGCGGCGCGAATGTCGCGATACACGACGTTCGCCGGCCGCTGGCTCTCACTCGCAAGCCGGGTGTCCTGTCCATAGGACTCGTCGCGGGGAGTGTCGCGATCGTCCCAATAGCGGTTGAGCACTGCGCCGTCCGGCAGCGCGACCACGCGGCGGTGGGCGCCTCCCGGGCGCAACGCCATCGAACCCTGCATCCAGAAGGCGTACTCGCGCTCGAGCTCCGGCAAGTATCGGGCGTAAGCGTCGGCGGGGTCGTTACTCGACAGCAACGCGAGCATTTCGAAGAAGAACGGCGGCTGCGAGCGGCTAAGATAGTACGTGCGCGCGCCGTTCGGCACGTGACCGTAGGTATCGATCATGTACGCGAAGTCGCGCACCATGGCGTCGATCAGGTCGGAGCGCCCGCTCTCGGCGAGACCCAACATGGTGAAATAGGAGTCCCAGTAATAGATCTCCCGAAATCGGCCGCCGGGGACGACATAGGGGCACGGAAGCGGCAGCGCCGAGGAATACGCAGGCACCGTCGCGCTCGAGCGTGTGAGCTCGTTCCACAATTTATCGATGTGCACAGCGATGGGCACGACCGCCGCGGGCGCGGTCTGCGCGATGATCGCTGCGGGCAAGGTGAAGTGTGCCTCGATGAAGACCTTCAGCGCCTCGGCCGTCGCGGGCTTCAGCGCGTGGTATTGCGCCAGGATCTCTGCGGGCGGCGCCTTCGACACGGCGTCCACGAATTCCTTGCCGTCCGGGAAGATCTGCAGGGTCTGAACTTGGGCGAACAGCCCCTTGAACAGGACCTCGGGCGGCTCAGGATCGCTGGCGCGCCGCGCCGCGGCGCCCGGCGCGTTCGAAGCGGTGGGGCACGCGAGCGGCTCCGCGGCCAGCAGCGTGGGACGTACAGCAGACGCAACGACCGCCATCGCCAATGCAGCGCACAGGAGACCTCGCCCGCGCCGCGCGGCGACTCGTCGCAGAGCAGCTCGAGTCCGCATCAGCTCGCGCTGACCGCCAGGGGGCGCCTGGCATACACGCCAAAGGCCAGGATTCCGGCGTAACACACGAACGGCACGACCAGCGCGAACTCGAGCCCGCGCCAGTCGGCCACGTGACCCATGATATAGGGGATGACCGCGCCGCCGACAATGGCCATCGCGATGATGCCGGAGCCTTGCGCCGCACGCGGACCTAAGCCCTCGCTCGCCAGCGAGAAAATCGTCGGGAACATGATGGAGTTGCAAAGGCCGATGGCCAGCAACGACCAGCCCGCCACCGCTCCGGTCGAGTTCGCCGAACCAAGAATCAGCGCAAGCGCGGCACCCGCATTGCACGCAAGCAGCTTGCCGGGCGAGAACACGCGCAACAGGTAAGCGCCGACGAACCGCCCCACCATGGCGCCGCCCCAATAGAACGGCACGTGCTTGCCCGCTTGCTCCGGCCCGAGCCCGAGCACGGTGGTTTGCATGAGATAGTTCACGATGATCGAGGCGATTGCCACTTCGGCACCCACATACAGGAAGATGCATGCGGCGCCGAAGCCGAATCGCGGCTGGCGCAACAGTGCCAGCGGGTGCCCCAAGACGGAATGATCTTCATCCGCCGCCTCTTTCAACCGGTTGCGCCGCAGCCATACCACCGTTGCCACCAACAGCAGCGCGACGGCAAGGCCGATGTAGGTGCGCACGATGACATGGCTCTCCTCCACCCGGAATGCCATGCGCGCCGCGTCCGAGAGCGCGGTGGGGTCGACCTTGGAAATCGACCCGAGAATCAGTATCGATCCCACGTAAGGGAAAATCGTCGTGCCGAGCGAATTGAAGGCCTGCGCGAAAGTGAGTCGACTGTGCGCCGTCGCCGGCGGACCCAGCATGGAAATGAGCGGATTCGCCACCACCTGCACGACTGTGATGCCTGCCGCGAGCACGAACAGAGCACCCAAAAACGTGCCGAAGACGCCGAACGATGAGGCAGGGATGAACAACAGGCACCCCACCATCATCAGCAGCAGCCCGAGCGCCGCCGTGCGCATGTAGCCGATCCGGCGCACCACCGCCGCCGCCGGCACCGAGAACACGAAGTATGCCGCGAAGAACGCCGACTGCACCAGCATGACTTCGCCGTACTTCAGCGTGAACAGACCCTTGAGTTTGGGAATCACGACGTCATTCAGGCTCGTGATGCCGCCGAATATGAAGAAGAGCGCAAACACGAAGAGGCGCAGATCCGGCGCGTCGGAATGAGTCGACCCATCCGCCGGCGAGCCGGGTTTGCGGTCCGTCATAGGCGCCGCGCTCTGCGCTGCATTGCTCATGGTCTGCATCATGCCACGCCGGGCGCGATGTGTGGCCGTGTAGAGGCCACATACCGCGCTCGCGATGCGCTCCGGCCGGTCAGAACTTGTACTTCAGCTGGATGTTTCCCTCGCGTCCGAAGATCGGCCGCCCGAGCGCGAAGCCGCCGGCCGTACCGCTCGTGCCGCTCAGCGCCCGTGCGTCCTGCTCCGTCACGCCGAGCTCGTTCGTGAGGTTCGTACCTTGCAACCGCACCTCGAAGTGATCGCCGATCTCGTTGACGATGCCCGCATCCAGGGTCTGATACGAGGGCAGCACCTGCGCGTTGCCCGGATCGGAATAGCGCAGCCCGATGTAGCTGTAGGTGAGCTGGAGGCGGATGTCGCCCCAGGGCACGGGCACATCGTAGGCCGGGGTGAGGCGCGCCTGGAAGCGCGGTTGCCGCTGCAGCAGGTTGCCGTCGGCACCCGCGCCGCCGGGGGCGAGAACGTGAATGTAGATCGAGTCCTGCCAGTTCCCGGTGAGCCCGAGGCTCACATGTTCGATGGGCCGCCAGACCGTGGTGAAGTCGATGCCGGTGCTGCTGGTTCCATAGGTGAATACCACGTTCTCGGTGCTCGTCGAGGTCGTGACGAATTGCTGGAACGGAACGCCCGAGAACACGCGGCGGAACACGTCGACATCCGCGTACAGGGTAGGCATCTGGATGCGATAGCCGATCTGCAGGTTGCGGATATTCTCCGTCTGGGGGGTGCCGCTGCGCAGATCGTCGAAGCTCGGGAAGTGCACGCCGTAGTCTCCGCGGCCATACACGCTCATGTGATCGGTGATCTCGTAGGTCGCGCCCACCGCGCCCGAGCTCTTGGTTTTCTTGAACTGCGTGCATTCGTGCTCGTTGCCGAGCGCGATGGTCTCATCGCAGCTGTAGGTCGTCCACGTGCCGTTGGGAACGCTCACGCCTTGGTTCCAAAGGCTCAAGGGATTGGTGCTCAGGTTCTCGGAGGAATCATTCTCGATCGTGCCGCTCACTTTTTGCTGTTCGACGCGAAAGCCCCCATCCAGCACCCATTTATCGATGCGCCAGTTGTCCGAGGCGAAGAGCGCCACGTTGCGGCCCGTATAGCGATCGACCAGGGTGAAAGTCGAGGCGCTGGTGAGCCCGTTCTCTGAAACGATGGCGCCGTTACTCAGCGCGAGGTTGATGAGACTCGCGTTCGGCGTGGCCGTCATGAGTTCGTTGTTGCCGAGATACCAGGTGTCATTGGAGGTGTATGCGGCAAAGTAGCCGCCCACCGTAAGATCGTTCCCCGGCATCAGCTTGAAGCTGAAGCGCACATCGTCGGTGAAGGACTGAATGTCCTTGTCGACCACCCAGAATCCGTTCGTCATCACGTACTGATTCGGGTTGACCGGCCCGCCGCCATTCACATAGGTCGCGGTGCCCCCCGTCGCGAGGCCCCCGGCCGCCACGGCGCCGGCGTTCTGGTTGGCCGCCGTCACGGCGCTCGCGATGAAGCTCGCCATGGTGACGGGCGGGGCGCTGCCCGTGAAAATGCCCGTTGTCGGCATGTCGCCCGAGGTGAACTGAGCCTTGTTGGCGAGGTGCACGCCATCCGACACGTCGATGTCGAAATCGCTGCCGAAGGTATGAAGATCGGCGCCGCGGCCGTCGGCGAGATTGGCCGTGAGGGGCGCGCAGCCCGGGCATTCCTGCACCGAGAGCCCTTGAATGCCGCTGCCTGCGAACCAGCCGGTCAGCGGATTGAATCCCGGAAAGGCCGAGTACGTGACGCTCTTGCCCGTGCCGGTCGCCACCAGCGGAATGTCCGCGATGAAGAGGTTCTTGTCGCTCAGCTCGCGCCCGTAGAACATTACCTTTCCCTGCTCGAGATCGTGCGTCAACGTGATGGTCAGCTGACCACCGTCGTCGGCGGGAAACTGCGAGCTGCGGATGCCGTCCGACTCGCGGTAGAAGCCGCCGATGCTGAAGTACCAGTCCTTCGCCAACTGGCCGCCATAGAAACCATCGATGCGGTACATGCCCTCCGAACCGTAGGTGATGCCGAGATCGCCGTGCTCGGTGGCGCTGCCCTCGCGCAGAATGAAGTTGGCGGTCAAACCCATCTGCCCGTCGGAATAGAGTACGCCGGGTCCACCCAAGACCATCTCCGCGCGTTCCACCGTGTCGTCCAGCCGGAACATAGAGGAGTCATCCAGGAACGACAGATTGTGGGAGGGATAGACGGGCGAGCCGTTGATCGAGTAGGTCACGTAGGGCGCGCCGCTGCCGCCCGGATAGCCGGCGAGCTCGATGTTGGGGCCGGCCTCTCCGCCGCCCGACTCCGCCCAGACGCTGGGCACGATCTTGAGAAGATCCGCGGAACTCGAGGGATTCACGTCGTGGATCTCCTCGAGGCTCGCGGTGGTGACTTGAAAGCTCGCATCTAGCTTCCTGGTCGATTGTGCCGTCGCCGTAACCACGACTTCGTCCAATGTGTTGGTGTTGGCGGCGCTCGCATCCGTCGCGGCCGGCGCAGGCGCCGCCTGGTTGGCTGTGTCCTGAGCGCCGGCGCGGCCGCCGACCAGCAATGCGCCGCTCATCGCGAATAGTCCCGCGATCCGTGTGAAAAGCCCTCGGTGATTCACGTTACTGCCCCCCTTGTTTGGATTGTCGTTGCCGGCCGGGTCATTCGCCGCGTCACTCGTCGGCGGATTGCGAGCGTTACCCGCATCGCCTGCGTTGATGGCGATGGTGGATATGCTCACTTGGTTGAAGGACAGCCCGGTGCCGTCCAACAGCCTTTTCAGTCCATCGACGACCGTGAAGTCGCCGTGAACTGCGGGGGTTTGGTGCCTTGCGACCAAGGCGGATGAAAACACCAGCGTGATGTCCGCTTGCCGCGCGAACTCATTCAGAGCCGATGCAGCCGCTTGTGCCTCGATGTCGAAATGGCGCAGCGCGCCACCGGCCTGAGCCTGCGCTCCGATCCAGGCCAGCGCCAAACAGCGAACGATCCATCGCGTGCGCAACACTCTCCCCCGCATTGCCCGGCTCCGTCGCTAGTCCCTGGCGCGACGCGGGCTTTGTATTGACTAGACGGGTGGGTTGTATAAAACCGCCATTCGGATTTTGCGCGGCCGTTGCGAACTGGCGCCGCAGTCAGCGCCGCGGGTCGATATGGATCACTCCATCCGGTGCGCGGCGCACGTTGACCGGCAACGCGGACTCGAGGCCATCGAAAAAGCCCTGCATGTCGTCAGTTCTGAAACGACCGCCGACTTTGAGCGCCGCGGTTTCCGGATCGCTCACGAGGATGCGCGCGTCGGTGTAGCGCTCGATCTCGGCGATGGCCTCGGCGAGAGGCTTGCCGTCGAAAATGATGGCGCCTTCACGCCACGCCATCTCGCTCGACAGCTGGGCGGCAGTGACCTGCTGCACCGAGAAATCCGCCGATGCCGTGGAGAGCTGTTCCCCGCCGCGCAGCGCGCGCAAGGTGCCCGAGGCGCGTCCTGCCGTACCGCCCGGATTCGACCCGGACCCCGGTGCCGCCGTCCGCACCTCCACACGACCCTCATTGACCATAATGTCGACGTGCTGGTCGGGGAGCAGGCGCACTTCGAACTCCGTTCCAACGGCCCGCACCACGGCATCGCCGGCGTGAACCAAGAACGGCCGCGAGCGGTCGTGCGCGACCTGGAAATGCGCCTCACCCTTGCGCAAATAAATCTGCCGCAAGCCGCGGCTCAAGTCTGTTTCCACGATGGAATTCGTGTTGAGCGTGATGACCGAGCCGTCTGCCAGCGTGACGTTGCGCTGCTGCCCAACCGCCGTGGCAAGCGTCTGGGTCTCATCGCCTTGGCGCATCCAAAAAAACCCGACCCCAAGGACCAGAAGCGCGGCGGCGGCCGCGGCCGCGCGCATCATTGTTCGACGCCCAGCGATCCCCTCGCGGTGCGGTGCCCGATGGAATTCAGCCGCTCGACGCGTGGGCTTCGCCTGCTCGAGTCCATCCATCGCGCTCCAGACTCTGGAGAGCTCGTCGAAGGCGCGGCGGTGGCGCGGGTCCTGGCGCAGCCACGCATCGAAGGCCTGTCGATCAGCCGCGGTGAGCGCATCCGAATCCATGCGCCAGACCCAGTGAGCGGCTTCTTCATCGATCTCGGCGCGTGTGCGCAGCTTGACGATCTCGCTCACGGCCCGTCCCCACGATCTATGGCGCGACGACGCGCCTCGCCCTGGCCCGCGGACTCCGTAGGCTCGAGAAGCCCCCTGTCTCTAAGATGGTCGCGGCAGCGCATCAAGCCTTTGGCCACGTGTTTCTCAATCGTACTAGGCGTTATACCCAGCACCTCCGCGATCTCGGTATGCGACAGCTTGTACACCTTGCGCAGCACGAACACCCGCCGGCAGAGCGGCGGTAAGCGCTCGACCGCCGCGCAGAATGTCTCGAATCGCCGGCGCGCATCGATCTGCTCATCTGGGGGAGCCTCCAGAGTATCGACGTTTAGCGCCTCGAAATCCCCCACGCTGTCGGTGGCTCGCGCCGTCTGGCGCCTGGAACGCTCGACCGCCAGGTTATGGGCAATACGAAAGAGGAGCGCACGCGGCGAGTCCACCGTCTCGAAATCTTCGATCGTATAGATGCGCACGTAGGTCTCTTGCACCAGATCTTCAATGTCCTCGGCCCCCGAGGTGAAGCGGCGCAGATACCGTTGCAGCGCCGCACCATGGCGGTAAATCTGCTTCATGAACCACTCGTGCCGGTCGTCGGACATTGTTATGCCACGCGCGGTTGACCATCCCCATAAACTGCCAGCCGTGGCTAGTGTACTCCTGTTCCTGGGCTCCGTTTTTCCTAGGCGCAAGTTCCGGATTTCGCAAGACGCCCATCGAGCGTTTGCGCGAAAATGTTGATTCCAAGACGCGAAGGGATGTCAGTGCATGAGGGCCATTAAAGCCGCCGCCGTTCAGGCCGCCCCGGTATTCATGAACCTGGATGCCTCGATCGATAAGGCGGCTGCGCTCATCGACGAGGCTGCCAAGCGCGGCGCGGAACTGATCGCCTTTCCAGAAACCTGGCTGCCGGGATTTCCTTGGTTCATATACCTAGGCACGCCCGCAGACGCTCTAGCATTTTTTCCACGGTATCACGCCAACAGCATGGCGTTGGATTCACCCCATATGCTGCGGCTGCAAGGCATCGTGAAGCGAGCCGGCGTGACAGTCGTCATGGGTTTCTCGGAGCGGGCGATGAATAGTCGCTACATGGCGCAGGCGATTATCGATCCCGATGGAAAGCTGTTGCTGACCAGGCGCAAGTTGAAGCCCACTCATATCGAACGCACCGTATTTGGTGAAGGCGACGGTTCTGATCTTGTCGTGGTGGACGCGCCATTCGGCAGGCTGGGTGCGTTGAATTGCTGGGAGCACATTCAGCCGCTTATGAAGATGGCGATGTATGCCCAGCACGAGGAAATCCATGTCGCGGCGTGGCCAAGTTTGTCGATATACCGCGACATTGCTTATGCATTGGGCCCGGAAGTCAACAATGCCGCCAGCATGATGTATGCCGTCGAGGGTGGCTGCTTCGTCTTGGCTCCGTGCGCCGTCATTTCGCAGGAAATGTTCGATCTGCTGTGTGATACGCCCCACAAGGCTCATCTTCTAAATCCGCGCACCGACGGGCCTGGCGGCGGCTTTGCGGTGATCTATGGGCCGGATGGCCGCGCCCTGTGCGAAACTCTGCCAGAGAATCAAGAAGGCATACTCTACGCTGATCTCGACCCGGAAATGATCACGCTAGCCAAGGCGACTGCCGACCCTGTCGGTCATTACGCGCGGGCCGATGCTCTGCGACTGGTTGTCAATCGGACCAAGCGCATTGTGATGACTGAGACCAACTGCCCCGCGCCCGGGGATGAAGAAATCAAGACGCCGCCCGCCGCGAGTGCTCCCGATCAAATTGACGCATAGTGAGCGGTGACGGCCTGCAGTTTTAGCTATCCTGTCGATCCGTCATGCGCATAGCCATCTTTCAAGGCCCCGGCCGCCCGCTGCAGATCGAGCGGGTACCCGACCCTGAGCCAGGCCCGGACGAATTGCTCCTTGAAATCGCCCGTTGCGGCATCTGCGGCAGTGATGTCTCGATGACTAATGCAGGGCCCTTCTGCTACGCCGGCGGACGCGCCCTGGGGCACGAGTATGCTGGCCGGGTGATGGATGTCGGACACCAGGTGACGACCCACAAACAGGGCGATCAGGTTGCCTGCATCCCTTGCTGCTGGTGCGGCAATTGCGACGCCTGTCGACGCGGGCATCCCCTGCTTTGCCGCAACGTGCGTCCCCTCGCCCAAGGGTTCGCTGAATACATCGCAGTGCCTGCGGCCTGCGCGTTGAAGCTGCCATCGTCTCTCAGCCTGGCCGACGGGGCGTTGATTGAACCGATGGCCTGCGGACTGCACGCGCTGCGGATGGCCGCAATGCGTCAGGGCGATCGGGTACTGGTGCTCGGCGCAGGCTCGATGGCGCTGTCGGTGGTTTACTGGGCGCGCATGCTGGGTGCCGCTCGCATCGCCGTGTTGTCGCGCTCCGCACACCGATCGGAAGTAGCATATGCCATGGGTGCGGATATCGTTGCGAGTTTTCAGGATGATGGGCTCGCCCGCTGCCGGGCGGCGCTGGGTGCCGAGCCTGACATAGTCGCAGAGGGCGTCGGGCAACCAGGCCTGCTGGCGAACGCCATCGATCTGGTGCGATCGCAGGGAACGGTCATCTCGATGGGCATGTGCATGCGGCCTGAAACCGTTCTGCCGGCCTACTGCACCTTCAAGGATATGCGGCTGCTGTTCCCGCTCGGTTATACCGTAGCCGAGTTTGCAGAAACCGCGCGTGCCTTCGAGGGCAGCCACGTGCGTCCGGAAGTGTTGGTCAGCAACGTGGTCTCGCTGGACGCACTGCCGGCAATGCTCGAAGCCTTGAGAGGCGGCCACAAATCTCTCAAAGTCCACGTCGATCCCCGACTGAGTAGCGCGCCATGACCGACCGAAGCATCCGTCCCCTGCCGATCGAACTCGATGGCTTGGACGCCGAATGGCTTACCGCCGCGCTGCGCACCCTGGCGGCGGGTGTCACGATCGAGTCAGCGACCGTGGTTGATCTCAATCGCGGCACCTGCACCAAGGTTCGTCTGCGATTGCAAATGGATGAGGCAGGACGCCGCGCCGGCATTCCGGATACCGTCATACTCAAGGGTGGTTTCGAACCCCACAGCCGCAACATGTGGTACATGCACGAGGCAGAGGTCCGCGCCTACCGTGATCTCAATCCGGTACTCGGCTTGCCAAGTCCCGCCTGTTACTTCGCCGACTACGATGAAGAGCGCCGCCAGGGCATTGTCATCATCGAGGACCTGGTAGCGCGAGGTGTCACCTTCTGTAGTGCGCTCAAACCGCAAACGCACGACCAGGCTGCACGGCGCCTGGAAGTACTCGCGCGCTATCACGCCCAGACCTGGGGCAGCCCGGAACTGGACAACGGCGGCCGCTGGAGCTGGGTGAGCGACATGAGCGAGCGGGCGCGGGTTTACTTCAGTGACTGGCTCGAAGCCGCAACCTGGCAGCGCTTCGTGGCCTCACCACGCGGGGCCGCAGCCTCGGTGCACTTTCACGATCGTAACTGGCTAAAAGATGGTCTGGACCGTATGGCCGTTTATTCGCATCGGCTGCCGCACTGTGTCGCCCATGGCGATACGCACCTGGGCAATCTGTATATCGATCGGGACGGTACCCCTGGCTTCTATGATCCCCAGCCGCATCGTGCGCCTGGCATGATGGAAGTGGCCTATCACCTGGCGGGCGGCCTGGATACCGCCGACCGCCGGCGCTGGGAAGGCGCGCTGGTCCGGCACTATCTCGATTCGCTCGCGAGCCATGGCGTGAAGCCACCCACCTTTGATGAAGCGATGCGGCAGTTCGGCTTATTCCTCACACTGGGGTACTGCATCTTCATGGTCAACGAATCGTTCTTTCAGCCGGAGGCGATCAACACGGCCTACACCACTCGATTCAGCGCCGCGATGATCGATCACGATACGGCCGGTCTGCTCGAGTCCGTGCATCCTTGAAAGGACCGCGCCAGGTCAGCGCCGCGTAAGCTGCGCAGAAGCGGTTTCTTGGAGTCGGCTCAGGCAGATCAGAGCCACCACACAGCTGAGCAGTATGTACAGCGCCGTCCAAGTGTTCGTGTGGAACCGCGCATAAAGGGCGGTGGCGACAATGGGCACGAACCCGCCGCCGGCGATAGCTCCCAGCTGATAGGCCAGCGACATGGCCGAGTAACGCATCCGCGTATCGAACAGCTCCGCGAACATTGTGCCGAGGGGGCCATAGGCTACCGCGTTGCAGGACGCTGCAATCGTGAGCGCGGCGGCAATCCAGACGAACGACCGTGTCTCGATCAGCGGGAAGAACGCGAGCGCCCACAGGCCCATCATCGCGATGCCCGTCCCGATGACGCGCCGTCGCCCGAAGCGGTCCGACAAAGCACCGGCCAGTACGATGATCGGCACGGCGACGATTTCGGCTATCAATGTGCCGCCCAACATCGTCGTGCGCTGAAGGTGGAGTCCGGACGCGCTCGTGCCGTAGGCGATGGCGTACGTGACCACGACGTAGAAAATCGCATGCAGTGGCAGGAGGACGCCAGCTGCCAGCAAGATGCGGCCCGGACACGTGCGCAGCGCTACCAGCAGCGGCGGCCTTTGCTGCCGCGTCAATACTGCAGCGCTTGCAGAGTTCCTTGGCGGATCAGTCGCTGCATCCTGTTGCAGTTGACGGAAGGCCTGCGTCTCTTCGACGCGAAAATGCACCCATAGGCCGACGCCAATCAGCATGACGCTGAACAGAAACGGAATGCGCCAGCCATAGCTCATGAAGCTTTCGGGCGTGGTCAGCGCGCTGGCGGCCAGAACCGCCACGTTGGCAAGCAGGACACCGATGAAGACTCCGGCCTGCGCGATGCCGCCGTACAGGCCGCGCCGGAATCCAGGCGCGCTTTCGGTCGCGAGCAGCGTGGCTCCGCCCCATTGCCCGCCGACCGCGAGCCCCTGCGCAACTCGCAGCAACAGCAGGGCGAGCGGGGAGAAGACGCCGGCGATATGGTATGGCGGAAGAAAACCGATCAGCGTCGTTACCAGACCCATCATGATCAACGCCGCAACGAGTGCTCTCTTGCGCCCCACCTTGTCGCCCAGGTGTCCAAACAGGACCCCGCCAAACGGCCGCGCGATGAACCCGACGGCAAAGGTACTGAATGAGGCGATCAGGGCCACAAACGGTGGCATCGTGGCAGAAAAGAAAACCGTCGGGAACACCAGGGCAGCAGCGGTACCGTAAAGAAGAAAGTCGTACCATTCGATGCTGGCGCCCGCGAGCCCCATGAGCGAAAGTCTCAGCGCAGCTCTGTCCTGACTCATTGTTCTCCCAGGCTTATCGAGCTGCGGCGCAAAGCTTTACGCAGCTGCTGCTGAACCCGTAACTTCCCAACGACCGTTGCTGACCGGCGCACTGAAAGCACTGGCCAAGTCCTTCAGCAAGTTGCCAAGCTCGCCCGCCATGACGGTAAACTCGATGTCGAACTGCTCCACGGGGTCGAGTTCCTCTCCTTCCGTGTTGTCCTTGCTCACTTCGTGGAACTCCAGCCTTTTCACGGCGAGCTTGTCCGTCAGTACGAAGGAAATTCGGTCATTCCATGTCAGGCCCAGGCGCGTGGGGTACTTTGCGGCGGCCAGATGTGCACGAATTTCCGTACCATCCAGCGGGTGGCGCACATAGCGGATAACGGTCTTCGCCTTGTCGGAGGATTGCAGCTCAAGATCGTCATCGATCGAGAACCTGCCAGGCGCCTGTCCCTGAATCAGCCAGCCGGCCATGACGGCATGCGGTGCGCGCGTCGTTTCGAGCGGCACGGGTGCAAAGCTGCCAAGCGTGTCGCTCAAGGTTTCCACCACACTTTCCGCGCGCGCAGCCCCCGAGGCTTCGATACCGAACCAACCGGCGTCGAAATCGATCCAGGCGCGCGTTACCGTCCGGCGGGTGAATGCGCGGGCACGCAATTCGTCCGCGACCCTATGGCGCAGGTCGCGCATCTGCTTGCGGCCCACCGGGAATCCTTGCTCCTTCGCCAACTCCTCGGCGCGTTCCTGCGCCACCTGCCGAACGATCGAGCCCGGTAGCAGCTTTTGGTTTGTCCCGAGCGCGATCATGTGCTGCTGTTTCACCGAATGCAGGAGCCGGCCGCCGATCATAACAGGCACCCAGCCGCGGCTGGTCATTTCGAAGGGTCCGCACGGCTGCAGCGTCCGCTTGGCTAATGATGCCTCCAATTCAGGGGGCGAGGTATTCCATTGGGCGGGAAGGCGGTAGAACATCAGATTCTTGAAGAGCATGCGCGGTACCGGAACTTGAGCAATCCGGATTATATTTGCTCCGGTGCACGCGGATTTTTTTCTTTATGGAGACATTGCTATAAATGCCAACTGTGGTACACGCTCGCGAAGTCCTTTACACGGCAGACCTCGGAGTCCGAGTCTCCCTGCCGCCGGCAGACCACCGCGTTCACTGAAGGGAAACGCATATGAGACGATTGGCGGCGGGCGTGGGAACATTGGATTTTCCCTTCACCGATGGCTCGGGCTTTTGGCGCTGGGTGGATCTGTGCGAAGCGGAAGGAGCGGACTCGCTGTGGCAGTCCGACCGCATGATCGGTGACAAACCGGTTCTGGAATGCATGTCGGCGCTGGCCGCGATCGCAGGTCGCACGAAGCGCATCAAGTTCGGCATGAACGCGCTCTCTGCGGCCATGCGTGATCCCGTGCTGGCGGCCAAGCAATGCGCCACCATCGACGTTCTATCCGAGGGACGCCTGCTGCCGGTCTTCGGCATCGGCGCCGGCGATTCGCCGAGCTGGCAAGCATTGGGACTGGATTTCGCCGGGCGCGGTCGGCGCACCGATGAAGCGTTGCAGATCATCTCGCGCCTGTGGGCGGGCGACAGCGTGGACTTTGCCGGTGCGCATTTTCACCTGAGGGGCGTCGCCATCCGGCCGAAGCCGGTGCAGCGGCGCCTGCCCATGTGGATCGGCGGCATTTCACCGGCCGCCATCCGGCGCGCCGCGCGTTTCGGGACCGGCTGGCAGGGTGGCCTGCAAACGCCGCAGGAAGTCAGGCCCGTTATTGCAGCAATTGCTGAGGCAGCCCGCGCCGCTGGGCGCCCCATCGATGAAGATCACTATGGAACAACCGTGCTGTTCCGCTTCGGGCACTCAGACAATACGGCCACGCAGCGATTGGGCCCAGCGCTGCAGACCCGGTTCGGTCGCGATCTGCTGGGGATGGCCGCGAGGGGCGATGCGTCCGACATCCTGGGTCACCTCAAGGCATACGTCGCTGCGGGTATATCTAAATTCGTCATGATCCCCATAGCCGTGGACGAGCGCGACGTATTAGAGCAGACCGCCGCGTTCCTGAAGGAGGTCGCACCGAACATACCCGGTTTGATCGCATGAGGTGAGCGGCCCTCACGCTAATGCCTTCGAGAACAACGCAAGCTGACGGCTCCATGCTTTTTCTGCTTGTTCGTGGTTGTACACAGCGGAATCCGGGGGACACCAGCCGTGTTGCGCACCCGAATACACCTCCACTTCCGCCGACAGCTTCGCCTTGGCGAAGGCAGCCTTGAGCACGGTCTTCGCCTCGGGCTGGCGCGCGTCGTCGTTCTCCGCGATGGCGACCAGGAACTGCGCCCTCATCTCGGGAATGAGCAAATGCGGACTGTCGGGTTTGTCGGTGACCAGACCGCCGCCGTGGAACGTCGCAGCCGCGCCGATGCGGTCCGGATGCGCAGCGGCAGTGCGGAACACGAATGGACCGCCCATGCAGTAGCCGGTAGTACCGATTTTTTTCTTCTTATCGACCGCGGGCTGAGCATCCAGGTAGGCTATGAACGCTGTGGCGTCAGTCACGGCCGTAGCCGGGCTCAATGTACCGGCAAGCGTCATCAGAGCTTGGCGCGTGGCAGGATCGTTGAAATCCGGATGTTCCGGTGCGGTCGGTGCCTTCTTGGTGCGATAAAAAGGGTTGATGACCAGAACCGAATAGCCAGATCCGGCAAGCCGCGCCGCCATCTCCTTAAAAGCCGGCCGCAAGCCGAAGATATCCGGCCAGATGAGTACGGCGGGATGCCTGCCCGTCGCGGGACTGACGAAGTAGGCATCGCAGCTGCCGTCGGACGTTTTGATTTCTACATCCACACCCTTCGTCTCTGCAGCGTCCCCCAGCCTCGGTAAGGCAATTACAAGACCTGCCCCCAACGCCAAAGCACCAAATTGTCGCCTTGAAACGCTGCTGGGTTGCCTTGAAAACTCCTCCAGATCATCGAGTTCGCACATGTTCTCTCCTCGTCGTCGATCAGAGCGCAATCTTGCGCCTTTCCCACGTGTACGCAAAGCACGGGTAACTGCGACTATCTCGGCCGCGAATCCAACGCGGACCCAGCGAAAGGCAAACGTGCTGTACAACGCGTTGCCATCAATGATATCAGTCTGTCTGAACTAGTTGAGCGCGCACGCGGCCTAGAGGCCGCGTCGTCATAGAGGTGGTGTCGCTAGCTCATAGAGGAGGAAAGACGATGAATCAGCCCGTACTCGATAGATCTGTATTCGGCGGTCGCAAGGTTATCGATGTCGATACCCATCTGGTTGAACCATTTGATCTGTGGAGCAGCCGTGCTCCGGCCACCATGCGTGACCGGCTTCCGCGGGTGAAGGTGATTGACGGAGTCCGTTCCTGGGTCATCGATGACGACCGGATCCTGTCAAAGGGCGCGGTGCCCGCCTGCACCATCTCAAAGGAAGGAACCAAATGGCCGGGGCTGGAATTCATCCAGAAGCAGATCGAGGATGTTGATCCGTCAGCTTATAGCGTCCCTGAGCGCGTCGCGGTCATGGACCGCATGGGTATCGATGCCCAGATCATCTACCCCAACATCCTGGGCTTTGGGGGGCAGAAGGCGGTCGAAGTGGATGACCAGCTGCGCCTTGCCACCGTGCAAATATTCAACGATGCCATGGCGGAGTTTCAGGCGGATAGCGGCCAGCGTATGTTTCCCATGGCGATGCTGCCGTGGTGGGACGTCGGTTTGGCGGTCACGGAAATCGAACGGATTCACGCGCTGGGATTGAAAGGCCTCAATATCAATTCGGATCCGCATCTTTTCCGCCGCGCCGACGGCACCATGCTTCCCGATCTAGGTCGGCCCTATTGGTACCCCATGTGGGAAGCCTGTGAGGCGCTCGATCTGCCCATTAACTTCCATATCGGGGCGTCAGAGCAATCGATGGATTTCGTTGGCACGCAGGGCTGGCCGGGTCTGCATCAGGACATGCGCTCTGGCCTTGGCGGCGCGATGCTGTTCATAAACAACGGCAAGACGATGGGCAACCTGATACTTTCCGGGCTGCTCGACCGCTTCACTCGGCTGAAGTTCGTCTCGGTCGAAAGCGGCCTAGGATGGATCCCATTTCTGCTTGAGGCGATCAATTACCAGATGGCGGAAACTGGCGCGAATGCCTGCAAGCTGCAGCGCAAACCGCGTGAGTATTTCAAGACCAATTTCTACGCCTGCTTCTGGTTCGAACGGACCAATCTGGTTCATGACATACGCCAACTCGGGGTCAACAATTGCCTGTTTGAAACGGACTATCCACACCCGATTTGCCTCTATCCGGTCGACAACATGGACATCGCGCTGCAAGGCCTGACCGAGGCGGAGAAAGTCAAGGTACTGTCCGGCAACGCATCGCGGGTTTACAACATCAAGCTCTAGTCTCGCGCTTTATCGTAGATATTGGAGCTGGGGTCCTCCGCCACTTCGGGTATCCCATCGCCGGAGAAGGGGTTACCGGAATTGCCACCCGAGGGTCGGCATGCGGCAATCGCGGCAGCAGGAGTGAGTATGAAGGTCAATTTGGGCGTGTTCTGCCACAATTCCAGAGACTGGGACCGCGTCTTGAGTGGGGACTACAGCGGCCCTCCCGAGACGCCCGACTACGTGTTTCTCGACCGCGCAATTGCGCTGGGTGAATTGGCCGAGCCTTTGGGCTTTGACGGTATCTGGGCACCGGAGCACTTCGGTACACCCTACGGCATGACACCCAATCCCCTCCAGACATTGACGTACTTTGCGGGGCGCACGGAGCGCCTCACGTTTGGGTCCATGGTGGCCGTGGTTCCGTGGTGGAATCCGGTCCGATTAGCGCATCAGATTGCGTATCTCGACCTAGTGTCGAAAGGGCGATACACCACGATCGGGCTCGGACGCGGCGTTGCGAAATCGGAGTTCGAAGCCGTCGGTGTTCCGCGCGAAGAGAGCCGTGAGCGCTTCAATGAAACTCTGGACATCCTGAAGTTGGCGTTCAGCCAAGAGCGCTTTTCCTACCACGGTAAGATTTTCAAAATTCCGGAAATGTCTATCCGGCCCGCGCCCCGGAGCAGCGATCTGTACTCGCGCATCTTCGGCTCAGCCGCGACGCGCGAATCCCTCGA
>Ga0116129_1000898_pt1 | contig 17417 bp, 17 predicted proteins | sample June2015DPH_17_2_FD_89732 | JGI IMG/M metagenome (GOLD analysis project Ga0116129, IMG submission 89732) | Peatland microbial communities from SPRUCE experiment site at the Marcell Experimental Forest, Minnesota, USA - June2015DPH_17_10 | ecosystem: Environmental > Terrestrial > Soil > Wetlands...
ACCTCCGGGTCCACCCGGTCCGCCGCCGGCAAGTTGAGGACCGCCTCCTTGGCCGCCGAATCCTCCGCCGCCGCGCCCGAATCCGCCGGGACCATCGCCATTTTGAAAGTCGCCTCCGTTGGCCTGAACGCCGGTGCTCATACTTCCCTGCGCCAGCAGCGATTGATCCGCGCCCCCCGCCGGTGCGACTCCGAGAGGAGCTTCCGGCGCGGCAGACATGTCAATCGTCGGAGCATCCGCGTCTTCACCCGCTTGGGCGCCTTGTCCTTGTCCGCCGCGTCCGCGCGTGAACTGCGACCGGTCTCGTAGAGCCAGCGTAAAATCGATTTTAGAAGGAGTCGCGCCGATGGTAACTTCTTTGCGCGCGGTGGTGAATCCAAACATTTCGACGGTCACGACCCAGTTCCCTGCCGTCATGCCGTCGATCTGGTAGGCGCCATGATCATCGGTCAGAGTGGTTAAAGCCTTTTCGCCCTGCGTCGCCTTGACCGTGGCACCGGGAATGGGTTGGTTTGAAGCCGTCACCACTCCCGACTGCCCGGATGCTAAAGCTGCCAGACACACTCCGGCCAGCATGAGATTTTTCACGTTAAGAATGACGAACCCCCTAGAACCGGAAAGGTGCCTGAAATTTTAATAGATCTACTGCTTCGTGAGCGTAATCTGGCGGGTGCCGCGCGCGCTCTCCACTGAAAGTGTCATGGTGCCGCCGCTCACCGTGCCCGAATATTTGGTGGTGACCTTATTCCCGCCCATTTCGCGAACGACTTCGAAATACACCTTGTCGCCTTCCACTTTGCCGTTGGAAATTTCGATTTCGGCGTTGCGGGCCGTGGTGGTGCCGGTGACCAGCGATCCACTCTGCTTGAAGTTGAAGGACGGGGCTGGACCCTTTTCGCCGGCTTCACCCTTCCAAACTCCCGTTACATCGGCCGCCATGGCCATTACCGTGGTGAGCGCAAACAGCGCGCACAAGGAAATCAGTTTCTTCATATAATCCTCCCTGAGGTTGTGTCAGACGTTACGAACGTACGTTGTAATGATGGCCCGCGACAGGGCAGAGGTTACACCCGTATTTTCAACATCTACAGGCCGGGCAACTGCCATTTAGCAGTATGACGATAGTTCCCCTCCGAAGGATGACACGTATTTTAAAAATCGGCTTATGGTAGTTTGGTATCTTCTCGACGCATCAATGAAATTAAATCTGGATTCTCTACGTGCTGAAATCGAGAGCTATCTCGAAACGCACGGGATCGTTGTTTTTCACAGCCATCCCCGCTCCGGCGACACGTCCGCGCCCGTTTATTGGGATACGGACCGCCATCCGGATTATAAGCTGTTCCTCGCCGCGGCCGAATCGGCGGGCGCGAAGCTGGTTACGATCCATGCCCGCGAATTTAACGAGGATATTCTGGAGGACGCGCTCGATCACGCTTCCTCCTCGAATCTTCCGCGCGAGGAGCGCCGCGCCATTGAGCTGCGCCTTAAGGAGATGCGCGGTTATCTCGGCTTCACCTGCCAGATCGAATTATCCTTCGACCTGGCATCGCGCATTTACGTCTTCGACCTGCGCACGGAATGGTTCGACGATCTCAACGATCTGCTCGACCGCGTCGACGATGCGCAGCACAAATCCGAAGGCGATTCGCCCTTGGGCGGCGGATATTTTTCAAAAAACTGACGACCATAATGAAATGGTCCGTCGCCCCCTCCGATCCGTCCGCCGTGGCGGCACTGGCGCGCGCCCTCCATCTGAGCCCTCCCACCGCGCGAGTCCTCTGGGCCCGCGGCTATCGCGACGTTGGGGAAGGCCGCCGCTTCTTCGCGCCCTCGCTCGACGATCTCCACAATCCTTACCTGCTCAAAAGCATGCCCGAAGCGGTCGAGCGCATCCATCGCGCGATTAAACAACACGAGCCCATTCTGCTTTATGGCGATTACGACGTCGATGGCACCTCTTCCGTCGTCATCTTGAAAAAAGGGATTGAATTATTAGGTGGGCGCGTCACGTTTCACGTCCCGCACCGCCTTCGCGATGGCTACGGCATGCGCAGCGACGTGGTGGAAGACGCCGCCTCAAAGGGCGTGAAACTCATCGTCAGCGTCGATACCGGAATCCGCGCCAGTGAAGTGGTGCGCACCGCATCCGCGCTGGGGATCGACGTCATCGTCACCGATCATCATCTGCCTGAAGCGGAGCTTCCGCCGGCGCTCGCCGTGCTGAATCCCAATCGTCCCGATTGCGCCTATCCGGAGAAAAATCTGTGTGGCGCCGGCGTTGCGCTGAAGCTGATCGAGGCGCTGCTGGCCGATCATCCGAAGCGCACGGCGTTCATCGATTCGTTCCTGAAACTAGCCGCCATCGCCACCGTCGCCGATGTCGTTCCGCTCACCGGGGAAAATCGCGTGATCGTCAAGCGAGGCCTCGAAGGCTTGCGCGACGTCCGTAATCCGGGCCTCCGCGCATTGCTCGATGTCTCCGATATCGCCCAGGGAGTCTCGCCCAGCGCCCGCGAAATCGCCTTCCGCGTCGCGCCCCGCATCAACGCCGCCGGCCGCATGGCGAGCGCCAGCGACGTCATTGAGCTGTTCACCACCAACGACATTGAAAGAGCCCGCGCAATTGCGTCCCAGCTTCAGGACCTCAACAAGGATCGCCAGCAGACCGAAGCCGAGATCACCCTCACCATTTTCAAGCAATGCATGGAGCAAGTCGTCACCGATAACGATGCCGCACTGGTATTCGCCGGCGAAGGCTGGCACCGCGGAGTCGTCGGCATCGTCGCGAGCAGAGTGGTCGAGCGCTACCATCGCCCCGTCTTCGTGCTCGGCATTGAAAACGGCACCGCGCAAGGCTCCGGCCGCAGCATCCCCGCGTTTCACCTACTCGAAGGTCTCGAAACCATGGCGGAATTATTCAGCAAGTTTGGAGGCCATCGCCAAGCCGCCGGATTAACCATCGCCGCCCTCCACATCGAAGAATTCCGCGAACGATTCCGGGCTCATGCGGCAACAAAACTGACCGCGGAAAATTTCGTCAGGACTATCGAGATCGATTCCGAAATTGATTTCCGCGAAATCGACGACGAATCGGTAGCCGAGATCCTCAGCCTCGCTCCCTTCGGCTTCGGCAACCCTGTTCCCCTCTTCGTCGCGCGCAATGTCGAGGTCGTCGCCTGCGACATAAAGAACGAAAAACACGTTTTCGTAAAACTAAAATCGCAAGGCAGAATAATCCGAGCCAAAGCCTGGAATTTCGCCGACCGCGCCAGCGAGTTCGAACCCGGCTCCCGCATCGACGTAGCATTTTCAATAGAAGATGACGCTTACTCAGCCGCCCGAGGCTATGCGCCCTGGCAGATCATGATGAAGGACGTGAAACCCGCCGCGGCCGTCGCAACCGCCAGCTAATCGTTTACATTCTCGACGTCGTATGACAACGCGTCATCCCATAAAATGGATTATCGCCGAATGCACAAATTCTTCCTATCCTGGCCTTACATAGGGGCGACCCTCCTGATGGTCCTCGGTTGGATGTGCATGTTGGCCCAAGGCGATGCTCCGCCGGAAGACCCGCGAATCGCCAGCATCGTAGTTATCTTTGGGATTGCTGCGGCGTTGTTGGCTATTCCCGTGATTCTGCTGCGACGTACGAAACGATGGGTACAAATTGCGCTTTTCCCAGTGATCGGGCTACAGGCAACCGTCTGCGTTTACGTTATTGTGCGCGAGTTTCAGCTGTAGGGTCAGGTCATGAATCGTTAGACGGCAGCGGCTGCATCGAGCCATGCCGAACATGAAGCCCGAAAACTGTATTATCGACAATTACAAACAAAATACGATACGTTCCTCGATTTCCAGAACCATAAAGTAACTCACGAATCGGAGCATCCAATGCATGGCCCTCCGGCGCAATAGGGCAGCGAGCAGGAAATCGGCCAAGTGCGCGAATCGACCGCCTGGCACCCTTCGACCATCGACTCGCAGCATCGGCAGAGTCTCTTCGGATGAACAGATAGGCGTCACGCAGGTTCCGCTTGGCTTCCAGCGTGACGATAACTTTGTAAATCACCCTCGCTCGATCTCGTCGAAGACCTCATCAACCGATTGACCCAAGCCTTTCTTGGCCTGTGCCAGTCCCCGGCGGATTCCCTCGACGGCATCGTGATACTCCGCCAGCCGCTGGTACACCACCGGATCTAAGACAATGGCTTCCGCTCTCCCTTTTACAGTGAGAACAAGAGGCCGTCCGTTCTTCTTCATGCGCTTCATCAGACCATTGGTGTCACGTTTAAATGCCGTAAGTGAATGGATGTCCTGGCTGACGTCGATCATGGCATCACTTTAGCATCTTTTTCGATGCTTAAGAGACAATCGAAACCGGCTTCTCCCTCTCTCGCCCCAGCGCCGCCCCACCCATCAGGCAGCCAAATAAGAATACATGCGTTTCCCCGCTCATGAGCAGCGCATCAAGATATCCGGAATCGTGGAACGAATTCCACAACAACCCGATCAGACCCGGGAAGTTCAGCGCGAGCATCCCCGTGAAATCCCAACAGCACAGCGTTGCCGCAAACAGCAGGCCTGTTCGTATAGCGCGGGGCCGGTTGCATCGGCCCGCCACCCATCCCGCCGCGAATAACGCCACGCAATCGAACGCCAACGCCACCGTTGCGATCCAGACCGCGCCGAATAAAGGAGCCGTCCAGTCCAACACAGGTCTCTCGATCAGAAACGCCATCCCGAGCAGTGTCGCCCAGCCCGCCAGGATCGCGCGCAATAACTTCATCGAAAATATTGCGGCAAATCTTGTTTCGTATCCCGTAAAATCTCGACGATCGCGCGCCGGTCTTCGGCCGGGAACCGGCTCGACAGCACCTGCCACATGCGCAGATAAATCACGTCTTTTGCCTCCGCCGGCAACCCGTCGAACGCCGCCGAGTAGATCATATAACTGCACGGATACCGCATCATGCGCCGGTCCAGATCGAACTGCCGCAGGGACCGTCCCTTTCGGTCGAACGGACCTTGCGCCGCGAATCGCTCCTCGAACCCCAGTGTCCCCCGCACCGGCGAGCTAAGCCGAGCCTCATCGATAAACAGCATATAATCGATAATTTCCGCCGCCATTCCGGCCAGCTTCTCAGGCGTCAGCGTTTTCTCATGCAGCGCGAACCGCGTCTCCCAACCGGCGCGCGTCAGCAGGTTCATCATGTGCATCTGATGATCGAAAACCATCAGCGCGATCATGTCGCTGCCCGGCGAAAGATACCCTTTGAAGTTCGCCTCCACCACTTCCGCCTCGTTCTCGCCCTTAAACGCGGCATTGCCCAAGTGCGGCATCATGTCCGTTTTCCCCGTCACGAACCATCCGCCCCAGCGATGCGCGAAAGGCACCCGATGGTCGACGTTATATCTGCCCAGTTCCAGCATCACGAAACCGTCGCTCGCCGGATACACGCTGCGCAGCAGCATCCCGGGCACTCCCAGCGTGTCGTAGGATTCATGGCAGGTCAGGCAATCGTCGCGCCGCGTGGCATGAGCTTTTCCCCGCTGGTTTATCGTGTAGAAAATGGTTCCCTGCTGCGGATCCTCAGACGCGATCTCCAGTTCACGGCCGCCGCGGACCCAGCCCACCGCGACTGTATCGTTGAAGTAGATCGCCCGCGCATTCCCCGGATTGATCAGGTGCTGCTGGAAACTCGACTTGGCGAAGGTCACGATCTGCGATTCCACCGGAATCTTCAGCGCGTCGAGCACCGCCGCCAGATACCCGTGCTCCGTCTCAAACGCCAGCGCCTGTCCCTGGTCGAGCTTTTTATTTAGCTCCCCCACCGGATCATGCACCGGACGTGTGGAATACTCGATCGCCGGATGATCCAGCGCGCCGGTAAAGACGCCCGCAAGATCGCCCAGCGCCAGCACGCCGGTCACGATCAGCAGAACCGCAAGCCTCATCTCATTACTTTACTGCAAGCTTCCCGGACTACTTTTCCAGCCGCCGCTCAAGCTCTTCCAGGTTCTCGACAAACCACACATGATCGCCGCGGTTCGCTTCATAGACGAAGTCCCGCAACGCCGAGCTTTCTTCCAGGAACGCCGAAATATCGCCCACCACCACCAGCCGCCGCCCATACGTCACGAACTTCTGGATGAACGCGCCGGCCACACCCGTTTTCAAGCGGAAGAAATCGTCATCGAGCCGTTCCACCGGGATCACGACCATTCCGTCGCGCGCCTCGCTCATCAATTCGATTGCATCCCGGTCGGTTCGCAGTGTCATTCGGCCCGCAGTTTCATTCCGTCGATACCGCTGCCAAGCGATACCGGTGCGCCTTCGGAATCGCCGCCGCCCTTTGCAGCGAGATAACTTCTTCCTCCAATGAATCCATGGCATCGAGCGTCGCGTCGAGCTTCGCCGGATGATATTCCTTCAACGCGTTTTCCACCATCATCATCCGCGCAAAACGGAGATGATTGTGCCGGTAAGTAAGGTCCAGCACAGTCTTCGCCTGCCGCGACATGGGCGTCTTCAGGATCGCCAGGTTCACGCCCTTCGCCAGTTGCCGCGCATCGAACACGCCCACCGCGTCCTCGTCGATCTGCAATCGATAGTTTCCCGCGCTCAGGCCCGTCACTGTAAGCGTTTCGCGATTCAGCGCGTCCGTGAAATCGGAGTAGCGCACCGCCAGGGCGATCATGTCATCGTGCGTTTCGACCGGCATCGGGAGCGATTTGTCCATCTGCTTCCAGGTGAGCCCATCTTCGTGCCGAATCGCATCGACCGTCGTATTCTCCGCATTCGCCACCTCTCCCGAGGCTCCGTCAATCTCGACCGCGGATACCACCGCCGGCGCATGCCACGCCCGCAGCAGCGCCTCCGCCATCACTAAGTGGATTCCTGTCGAGGGATGAACGCGGTCCGGAATCAAATGCGTCGAATTCGCCGCTTTGAGCAAAGAAACCACCGGAGCATTAAGATCCGCCACGGTCAGCCCCTTCTTGATGCCAAGCTCGCGTATAAACTTGCCAAATTTCAGCAGCACCGCGTTGTACCCGCCCGCAAAATCGGGAGGTCTCGTGAAATCGTCGTACGCGGAAGGTTCCATCACCGTGACGCGGGCTTCTGGGGCTCGCGCTTTAATCGTGTCCAGAATATGGCGATAGCCGGTCGTGAATTTGTCGAAAATACCATCGTCAAATGGCTGATATTCGCCGTCGTTCATCCCCAGCATGATGGTGATCACGGTCGGACCATGGGCGAAAACATCGCGATCCAGCCGCAGGTCGATCGGCCCCATGGCTCCGCCCGACACCCGATCCCCGCTCCAGCCCGAATGGACAAAGGTCACATGAAGCTGCGGGAACCGCGTCAGAACATAGGCCTCCGTGTAAACCGTGTAAAGACGCTGATTGGTGATGCTATCGCCGAAAAACACCACCGTATCGCCGTCGTGAACGTAAAATTCCGCCGGCGCGCCGGCCAGGGCAACACCGGACAACAAGGCGATGGCGATGAGAAGTCTCAAGACACAGTCTAACAATAGAACCGCGTCATCCGGTGAGCAGAAACCCTGAAACCTACGTCTCAACAAATCACTCTACACTGGAGAGAGAGACACACTATGAATCCTTCCACGCACGTCGCGAATCGTCTTATCGAGCTTGAGCAGCTCGGTCAATCTGTTTGGCTTGATAACATCCGCCGTGATCTTCTCACCGGCGGCGGCCTCGCGCGCCTGGTGGAGCAGGACGGCCTCGGCGGCGTCACCTCCAATCCCGCGATTTTCGAAAAAGCCATCGTCGGCTCGAACGATTATTCAGACTATCTTGCGGACCTTCAGCAGAATCCGGACCTCGACGCCAAAGGAATTTACGAGCACATCGCCATTCGCGATATTCAGGGCGCGGCCGACGTGCTGCGTGTGGTTTACGACCGCACCAAGCGCCGCGATGGTTATGTGAGTCTCGAAGTTTCTCCGTTCCTAGCCAATGAAACGCAGGCCACCATTGAGGAAGCGCGGCGTTTGTGGAAAACCGTCAACCGTCCCAACCTCATGATCAAAATCCCCGGCACCGCCGCCGGACTTCCCGCCATCGAAACGGCCATTTCAGAAGGAATCAACGTCAACGTCACGCTGCTGTTTTCGCAGGAAGTTTATGCCGAAGTCGCGCAGGCCTACATTCGCGGCCTGGAAAAATGCGCCGACCCTTCGCACGTGGCGAGCGTGGCCAGCTTCTTCGTCAGCCGCATCGATAGCGCCGTCGAAGGATACATCAAGGGCGATCCTTCGTTGAAACCGCTCAGCGGAAAGGTCGCCATCGCCAACGCTAAACTCGCGTATCAAAGGTACCTTCAGATTTTCTCAGGCCCGAAATGGGAAGCGCTCGAAGCCCGCGGAGCCATGACGCAGCGCGTGCTCTGGGCCAGCACTTCGACCAAGATCGCCGGCATGCGCGATGTCGTTTATGTGGAAGAACTCATCGGACCGGATACGGTCAATACCATTCCTCCCGCGACGCTCGACGCCTTCCGCGATCACGGCGAAGCGCGCGCCTCGCTCGAATCGGGAATTGAGGAAGCAAAACAGGTGATGGCGCAGCTTGCCTCGGCTGGCGTTTCGATCGACAAGATCACCGCTGATCTGGTTACCGAGGGCGTGAAGCTGTTCGCTGAACCGTTCCATACCCTTCTAAATACAGTGGATCCCAAATGCAAACTGCCGGTGGGGCCGGTCAATCCGATGAGCTACACCCTGGCCTATGAGGAAGCGGAAGCGGTGCATGCGTCGATTGAAAATTGGAGCATCGGCGGAAAAACACGGCGCCTGTGGGCTCACGATGCATCGTTATGGACCGGCGCCGATGAAGATAAATGGCTCGGCTGGCTGAAGGTGACCGACATTCAACTGGCGCAGCGTCTACAGTTTGAGGAGATCGCGAAAGACATTAAGGAAGCCGGTTTCACTCACGCGCTGCTGCTCGGCATGGGCGGATCCAGCCTGTGCGTCGAGGTGCTGAAACTCTCGTTCGGAGACCAGCCCGGTTTTCCCAAAATGTACGTGCTGGATTCCACCGATCCGGCGCAGATTCGCGCCGTTGAATCGCAGATAGATGTTGCAAAGACACTGTTTATCGTTTCCAGCAAATCAGGATCGACGCTCGAACCCAACATCTTCAAGCAATATTTCTATGAGCGCGCCGGCAAGGAAGGCAGCCAGTTTTTTGCTGTAACGGACCCTGGTTCGAACATGCAAAAGGTGGCCGAAGCCGATCATTTTAGAGGCATTTTCTACGGTTTGCCGTCCATCGGTGGCCGCTACTCGGCGTTGTCGGATTTTGGCATGGTTCCCGGAGCCGTTATGGGAATCGACACCACCAAGCTGCTTGAAGGCGCGGCCAACATGGAATTGGCGTGTTCAACTTGTCCAACGGTCGAGAAGAACCCCGGTGTTTTGTTAGGGATACTGCTTGGAACTCTGGGCAAGGCCGGCAGGGATAAAGTGACCATCATCGCCTCCCCGGGGATTCGAGATCTGGGAGCCTGGCTGGAACAATTACTCGCCGAATCGACGGGCAAAGACGGCAAGGGGTTGGTTCCAGTGGATAAAGAGAAGCTTGGCGCCCCCGAAGTGTATGGAAAAGATCGGGTTTTCGTCTATGCGAGGCTCGAATCCGCGCCCGATTCGGCGCAGGATGCGGGCGTCGAAGCGCTGGCCGCCGCCGGTCAGCCGGTGATTCGGATTAAACTCAATAGTCCCTATGATTTGGGACAGGAATTTTTCCGCTGGGAAATGGCGACGGCGGTTGCCGGCTCGATTCTCGGCATTAATGCCTTCAACCAGCCGGACGTGGAAGCGAGCAAAATCGCGACCAAAAAGCTGACCACGGAGTATGAGGAAAAGGGTTCGCTGCCGGCGGAAACACCAGCTTTCGAAGAAGATGGCATTTCGGTATACGGCCTTACAGAGGCAAAAACACTCGAAAACGCACTCCGAGAGCACCTTAATTCGCTAAAAAGTGGCGATTATTTCGCGCTGCTGGCGTATATTCAACGAAATGAGGGGCACGAAACGACTCTCCAGTCGATTCGTACTTCGGTGCGCGACAACAAGCGCGTGGCCACCTGCCTCGGATTTGGACCCAGATTTCTGCACTCGACCGGGCAGGCATATAAAGGTGGGCCAAACAGCGGCGTATTCCTCCAGATCACGGCGGACGATGCTGAGGATTTGCAGGTGCCGGGACAGAAATATACGTTCGGCGTCGTGAAGGCGGCGCAGGCGCGTGGCGATCTCCAGGTTCTGGTGGAGCGTAAACGGCGGGCGTTGCGGATTCACTTAGGGGCAAACGTCGAAGCGGGACTGGCGACGCTGACTTCGGCATTGGGGCGCGCCTTGCACGAATAGACGGGGAGAGGTTTTTGTTATCCTCTAGAAATGGTTCTGTCCCGCAAAGCTCTTGCTCTATCCTTGGTTCTGCCGCTGCTCATTGTTGCGCAGCAGGCTACCGAACATATCGATCTCGCGGTCATTCATAAGATCAAGGTCGCCGAACTTGGCGGAGGCGGCCGGGGCGGCGGACGCGGCAATTCGCAGGTGATGAACACGATGTACAACCTGACGGACCGCTTCGGGCCCCGGCTGACGAATTCTCCGCAGTTCCGGCGCGCTGGGGAGTGGGCAGTGAGCCAGCTCAAGGACTGGGGCTTGACCAATGTCCATCTGGAAAAATGGGCGACCGCGGGAGGCCGCGGCGGCCCGATTCCAAGCTGGGAGATTACCGGCTACAGTGGCGCGATGGTGGAGCCGACTTACATGCCGATCATCGGCTACCCGCAGGCGTGGAGCGGCGGCACGAATGGTCTCGTGACCGGCGAGGCGATCCTGGCGTCGGTCCAGACCCCGGCCGATCTCGATAAGTGGCATGGCAAGCTGAAGGGCAAGATCGTTTTGACCAGCCCTCTGCTGGAACTTCCCTTCCCGACTACGCCGCTGGCGCATCGCTACACCGATGAAGAGCTGAAGGAAATGGTTCCGGAAGAATTTCCGACGCCCGGCGGACGCGGCGGCCGCGGAGGGCTGAATGCGGCTTTTCTGGCCATGACTCCGGAGGAGCGGGCGCAGTTCCAGGAGAAGCAGCGCAAGTTCTTCGTGGAGGAAGGCGCACTGCTGACGGTAACGGCAAGCGCGCGCGGGGAGAGCGGGACGGTTTTTGCAAGCAACGGGTCCCCGCGTACGGGAGATCCGACCCAGAACCTGCCCTCTGTAGCGATCACCGCTGAGAATTACAACCGCATCGTGCGGCTGCTGGCGCACGAGGTTCCGGTAAAGCTGACGTTCGATATCAAAGTGAAATTCGACACATCCAACACCGATTCATTCAACGTGATCGCGGAGATTCCGGGCACGACCAAGCCGAATGAGATCGTGATGGTGGGCGGCCACTTCGATTCCTGGCACATGGGCACGGGCGCCACCGACAACGGAGCGGGCAGCGCCGTGGCGATGGAAGTGATGCGGATCCTGAAATCGCTGAACCTGAAGATGGATCGCACGGTGCGGATGGCCCTCTGGGGCGGCGAAGAGGAAGGGCTGCTGGGATCGAGAGCCTACGTGAAGGAGCATTTCGCCGATCCGGCGACGATGAAGACCACGAAAGAGCACGAAGGCTTCGCGGGCTATTTCAATATCGACAACGGAACCGGCAAGATTCGCGGGATTTATCTTCAGAACAACGAAATGGTACGGCCGATTTTCGAGCAGTGGTTCGCGGCATTGAAAGACCTGACGCCGGGCGTGATCACGATTCGCAATACCGGCGGCACCGACCACCAGTCCTACGATGGCGTGGGTTTGCCGGGCTTCCAGTTCATTCAGGACCCGATGGATTACGACACGCGGACGCACCATTCGAACATGGACGTGTACGACCGCATCCAGCAGGCGGACATGGAGCAGATGGCGATTATCGAAGCGGTATTCGTCTATAACGCGGCGACGCGGCCGGAGAAACTTCCGCGCAACGATCTGCCCGCGCCCACTCCTCCCGAGGGTCGCGGCGGACGCGGCGGCAGCAATTAAAAAGCCGGGAAGATGAAGTACCATCGTTTGATCGCGGCGCTGATTTTATGCGCGGGGTTGCATGGGCAGGCGGTGAGCTGGCGCATCGATGCGCAGCATAGCAGTGCGCAATTCAGCGTGAAGCACATGATGATCTCGACCGTGCGCGGCCAGTTTGGTGGGGTCAAGGGAAGCATTCTCTACGATCCGAAAAATCCCACTGCGGCGACGGTGGAGGCGACCATCGATTGCTCCACTGTGAATACCGGAGAGCCGAAGCGCGATGCCGATTTGAAGACGGCGCAGTTTTTCGACGTGAAGAACTACCCGGTGATGAAATTCCAATCGAAGCGCGTCGAGGCGGATGGCCCCGGCAAGCTGAAAGTGACCGGCGATCTGACGATTAACGCCATCACGCGCCCGGTGGTTCTGGATCTGGAGGGACCGACGGCGCCGATTCGCGATACCCAGGGCCGGGAAAAAATCGGCGTCAGCGGAGTGGCGAAAATCAGCCGCAAAGAGTTTGGGATTCTCTACAATCCGGTGCTCGAAACAGGCGGAGTCGCGGTGAGCGACGAGGTTTCGATCGTGCTCGAGATTGAGCTGATCAAAAACTAAATCCGCATGCTGACGCATGGCGGTTTGGTACAGTTTTCCACCTTAACTGTCGAATATCCGAATACTTGCGGCGCGATTCTTTATTTATTCCGGCACTGGTCATCGCGATGGCGATCGGGATCACGCTCGCCTGGACCACGTACGGAACTAACGATATTCTGTTCTTCAAGTCCTACGCGGTGAGGGCGGGCGAAACGGGGGTCGCGCCTCTGTACAGAGACGGGGCGAAGCTGGTGGAATTCCATACGGACTGGGTGGAGCAGATGGCGCACCCTCCGGGAGCGATTCATATCTGGAGAGCGACGCTCTGGCTGGAACAAAAGACAGGCGTGGCGTTTCATGTCTGGTTTCGTATCCTGACTACCCTAGCCCTGGCGCTGACGGCGCTGGCGGTTTCCCGCCTGGTGGGCGCGCGCGCGGCCGCGGTCTATTTGCTTTGTCCGGCGGCGATCTTACTCGCGAGCTTTCACGGAAATTCCGATCCCCTTGTTGTGGCGGCACTGATTTGGGCGGTATATTTCGCGGAGCAGCGTGCTCCGGTGTGGCTGACCGGCCTGTTGTTCGCGGCGGCGTGCAGTATTAAAGTCTGGCCTCTGTTTTTGGCGCCCGCGTTCTTGCTCTCTCTCACGAATTGGCGTCAGCGAATTCTGTTTCTCGCCACCGTGCCAGCGGCGTGGTTCGCATTGGGAGCTCCTTACACGTTCCAGTTCCCGATGCTGATCCTGAGAACGGTTTTCGGATATCGCAGCATCGGCCACTGGTGGGGACTGGCGGCAACGGTGCCGGGATACGATCGTTTCGGCACCATTCTTTCCTTCGCCGCAGTGTTGGCGATAACGGTGTATCTGCACTCGAAGGGCACCAGGCTATACGGGGTGGTGGGCGGGGCTATCGCGGTGTTTCTGGTCTTCACGCCCGGCTTTGGAGTGAACTATCTGGCTTGGATTCTGCCGTTCTGCCTGCTGCTCGAATGGCGCTCCATCGCGGGGATATACTTCAGCAGCAGCGTGCTGCTGTTGATCGCCTACACGCACTGGTCGGGCGGATTTCCATGGTATTTCGCCGATCTGTTGCGCCCTGGCGCGGCTTTATCGTGGAGCGTGATCTACGCGTCGACCATTTGCTGGGTGACTCTGCTGCTGGCGGTGCTCTCGGCCACACCGGCATTGCCATGGATCTTCGCACGGCCGGCGCCGAGGCGGAAGACTCCGCTTCCTGTGGTCACGGCTCGGTAGCGGAGTCGGCGCCTTCTATGTATTCGCGGCTTGCGAGAATTTCTGATCATCCGCCGACGGGCCGTACATGCCGGGGATCGCGACATCGTTGAGGCGCAGGAAAACACCCAGTTGCGCGCGGTGGTGGATTAAATGATTCATCACCATACTGCGCATCACGGTCTCTCGCGGCATCGCGAATAAAGTTTTTCCGGAGAGCTTGAAGGTCCACGTTTTCGCCCAGTCTTCATCGGTCGCGGCTTCGATCCTGGCGCGCGCTTGTTCTACGCCCTGATCGAACATCGTTAGTAACTCCGCCCGGGAAGTCGCGATGAGCGGTTTGAAATCGGGCGTCATTTCCAACACTTCCTGCTCCAGCGTTGTGGTGGCCCACGACGGCAATTGCGCCACGTGAGTCGCGAGCCGGCCCAGAGTCATTGATTTCGGGTGCGGCTGATAATCGAATTTTCCATCCGGCACGCACTCCAGGATTTTGCGCGTGTTCTTCATTTCTTCATCGAACTCGGGTAAAAGCTTTTGGCTGAAAGGCATTTTGATCTCCTGTGAAAACGATAACAGCACTTGCGGACAGATTCGGTCCGCAATCCGTGCCAGACTGATAAGTAATGTTGGAGACTTCGGCCAGGCTGCTGCGTTTACTATCGCTGTTTCAGGCGCGCCGGTATTGGTCCGGAGCCGAACTATCGGACCGGCTGGAAGTGACGCCGCGCACGTTGCGGAGGGATGTCGACAAGCTGCGCAGCCTGGGCTATCCCGTGGCTGCGGCGGCCGGCACGGGCGGAGGGTATCAGCTTGGCGCGGGCGCGACGCTGCCTCCGCTGCTGCTCGATAACGATGAAGCAGTCGCCGTCGCGGTTGGGTTGCGGACGGCGGCCAGTGGCACGGTAACGGGGATCGAGGAAGCGTCCGTACGGGCGCTCGCGAAGCTGCAACAGGTGCTGCCGGCGCGATTACGGCGGAAGATTACCGCACTGCATTCGTTTATCGAGCCGATGGTCAACGCCGGGCCGACCGTGGACGCGGAGACGTTGACGATGATCGCGGGCGCCTGCCGCGACTACGAAAAGCTGCGGTTCAAGTATCACAGCCGGGACGGCACGGCGAGCGAGCGGGAGGCGGAGCCGCATCGGCTGGTGCACACCGGACACCGCTGGTACCTGGCCGCATGGGACGAGGGGCGCAATGACTGGCGGACCTTTCGCGTCGACCGGATCCAGCCGGGGCTCGCGACGGGCTCCCGCTTCAGGCCGCGCAAAGCGCCCGATGGCGATTTCGCGGCCTATGTGTCGCGCAGCGTTTCCTATGAGCGGCATCTGCATCGCGCGCTGATCGTTTTGCATGCTTCGGCGGAGGTGGCGCGCGAACGCATGCCGGCGTGGGCGGGAACGCTGGAGGCGATCGACGGGCACCGCTGCATGCTGCAAACGGGGGCGCACTCGCTCGACTCGCTGGCGGTATATCTGGCGCTGATCGGGTTCGATTTCGAGGTGCGCGAACCTCCGGAGCTGGTGGAACGAATTCGTTGGCTGGCGGAGCGATTCAGCCGCGCTACACTAATTTGAATAACCTAAATCATGCGACCTCAAGCTCTCGCCCTTTCCCTGTGCGCAATGCTGATGGGGGCTCAACAGCCCTCTACTCCGGAGGCGCCCAAGGCTCCTGATCCAATTGCCGCGATGGTCGGGCGGCTCAATCTGGAAGCTTATAAGGCGACGATTAAGAGCCTGACGCAGTTTGGCGACCGGCGCCAGGGTACGGATCGCAATCGCGCGGCGATCGATTGGATTGAAGCGCAGCTCAAGAGCTACGGCTGCACCAATACGGAGCGCATTCATTATATGTACGAGCCGCCGGCGGGACGCGGAGGTGGTGGACGCGGGCGCGGTCAGCAGGACCCGCAGATCGGCCCTGGTGGCGCACGCCGGCGCGGGGTGCGGATGCCTGAAAGCGTCAATAACGATCCTTTGAAGCAGCCCGATGAAAAGCTGCGCGCGCTTAACTCGCAGCCCTCGACGCCGGGGCCGCGCGAAGAGGTGTATTGCACTAAAATCGGCGCCACGCATCCGGAGGAGATGTACATTGTCGGCGCGCATATGGATGGGATCGGCTACGGCGAGGCGGCCAACGACGATGGGTCCGGCACCGCGCTTGTGATGGAGATTGCGCGGATCTTCAGCAGTCCGGAAATTCAGACCGACCGCTCCATCCGCTTCGTGCTGTGGAATAACGAGGAGACCGGCACCAACGGGGCGCGGGCTTATGTCGAGCAGCGCAAGGATCTGCAAGGAATCGAATCGCCCGCCGGGTCCGGCAAGTATCCGGAGCCGAAGTGGCTCGGCATGATTCAGCACGACATGATGATGTTCGACCACGGAATGCCGCACAAAGACGGCAGCATGAGCCCGGTGCAGAGGGCGGAAGCGGATGTCAATATCGAGTATCAGGTAACCTCGAAATTCGCCGATGCGGCGATGCTGCTGGCGCACAAATTTCAATTCGCGAATGAAAAGTACGCCACCGATTATCCGGCCGCCATCGGTCCGCACATGAGCAATACGGATTCCGGCCCGTTTCAGGACCTGGTTCCGGCGCTCAGCCTGCGGGAACTGGAGCGCGGCGCGCAGATCGGCAACGGGTGGGACCCGCATCATCATCAGCCGACGGATTTATTTGTCACCTTCAGCGACGATGACTTCCGGCTGGGATTGAATGCCGCGCAGACCACGCTGGGCGCGATTGCGGGGCTCGCGGGGGCGAAAATACGGCCATAATGAGGTCATGAGTCTCGCGCGCGGAACCGACGCCGAATACACGGTTCGCGATCAGGAACGAATGACGGCGGCCACGCGCTACTTCGCCTGGCAAAGCCGCCTGGCAAGCCGCGAGGTGGGCTCGCGCATCGTCGAAGTAGGCTGCGGCATCGGAAATTTCACGGCGATGCTGGCCGACCGGGAACTGGTTGTGGGCCTGGACGTCGAAGCATCGTGCGTCGAAAAACATCGGCAGCGGTTTCGCGATTGCGGAAACATTCGCTCTCAAGTGATGGACGCGGGCGCGCCGGAGTTTCGTTCGCTCGCCGCGCATCGTCCGGATTCGGTGGTGTGCCTGAATGTACTGGAGCATATCGAAGACGACGCGCTGGCGCTTTCGAACATGGCGTCGATTTTAGAAGAGCGCGGCAAAGTGATCCTGATCGTGCCCGCGTTCCAGGCTCTCTACGGCCCCATTGACGCGAGGCTGGGCCACTATCGCCGGTATGATAAACGCGGTTTTGCCGCTCTCGCCCGGCGCGCCGGATTGAATATCGTGAGGCTGAATTACATGAACTCCGTCGGCTTTATCGGCTGGTGGATGAATGCCAGGCTGCTACCGAGAGAAGCGCAGTCGGAATCGCAGATCCTGATTTTCGACCGGCTGGTGGTTCCCGTGATGTCCAGACTTGAAGCATGGGTGCGGCCGCCATTCGGACAATCGATTTTCGCGGTGTTGGAGAAGCGAT
>Ga0116129_1000899_pt1 | contig 17387 bp, 17 predicted proteins | sample June2015DPH_17_2_FD_89732 | JGI IMG/M metagenome (GOLD analysis project Ga0116129, IMG submission 89732) | Peatland microbial communities from SPRUCE experiment site at the Marcell Experimental Forest, Minnesota, USA - June2015DPH_17_10 | ecosystem: Environmental > Terrestrial > Soil > Wetlands...
GCCCTTCACGTCGCGCGCGTGCTGGCGATGAGCCTTGACAATGCGCGCGCCAATCCAACTCCCTCCCCTTAACCCATAAGGAATCCATCCATGGCTGAACTCACCCTCGAAATCGCCCGCAAGATCCTTGATGTCGCGCTCGCCAAGGGCATCGAGAAGAAACTGAAACCGCTTGTTGTCACCGTTCTCGACGCACGCGGCTGCGTCAAAATCGCAGCAGCCCAGGACGGCACCAGCCTGCTGCGCAGTGAAATCGCCCATGGCAAGGCTTATGGCGCGCTGGCGATGGGGATGGGGTCAAGGGCGCTGTTTCAGCGCGCGCAGGAGCAGGCCTTTTTCATCGGCGCGGTGAACACGCTGGCGCAGGGCCGCATGGTGCCGGTGCCCGGCGGCGTACTGATCCAGGACGGCGGCGTTTTGTTGGGCGCGGTCGGCGTCAGCGGCGACACGTCAGACAATGACGAGATCTGCGCGGTCGCCGGCATCGAGGCCGCGGGGCTGAAGGCCAATGCGGGGTAGCTCGACTGATTTTGCCCGTCGTGCCAATGTGCCGCAGCCGGTCACGCTTGATCTCACCCCCAAATCAGCGATTTCCATAACCCCGTTCCGTCCCGACAAGAAGGGCGTTTCGCGATCGTCATGAACGCGGGACGGGATGCGGTGGAGGCAAGCAGCGTCTTTGACGAATGAAGCCGGTTGCGGACGGCAAAGCCGTGTGGTCTGCCTCCCCGACGCTGGCGTCAAATTGGGGCGGCAACTCCGACCACAACTGACATCAGTGGTAATGTCTCAACTACCGTCATTGCGAGGAGCAAAGCGACGAAGCAATCCAGACCTGTGACACAGCGAGACACTGGATTGCTTCGCTTCACTCGCAATTACTGTGTTTGGCTGTTTGAAATTTGAATCGACTCCATCCCCGCCGCGGGAATGCGGGGGACGACAGTCAGAGATTACGTCACTTCCCCGGCCAAGACGGTTCGCGCTTTTCGGCGAAGGCTTTGAGGCCTTCCTTGGCATCTTCTGTCATCGCCAGAAGTGCGATCTGGCTTTCGGTGTAGGCGATGCTTTCATCGAACGACATCGAGGCGATCGCGCGCATGGCGTATTTGCCGCGCCGGATCGCGGTCGGCGACTTGTCGACGATGCGCCCGATCAGCCAGTCGACCTTGCCGTCGAGTTCGGCCGACGGAACAGCGTAGTTAAGAAGCCCGGCGGCTTGCGCGGTCCGCGCGTCGAAGGGTTCGCCGGTAAGCGCCCATTCGTTGACCAGCCGCCGCGGCGCGATCGACTGCAACAGGCTCATCACCTGCATCGGAAACACGCCGACCTTGACCTCGGGCAGGCCGAACATCACATGGTCGGCGGCGACCGCCATGTCGGTCATGCACAACAGGCCCATGCCGCCGGCCATGCAGACGCCGCCGACCCGCGCGATCGATGGTTTTGTGGCGTTCTGCGACAACCGCAACAGATCGGCATAATCGACATTGGGTCTTGCAAAATCCATCGCGAAGGCCGCACCGGTCGATTGCAGGTCGGCGCCGGCACAAAACGCCTTGTCGCCGGCGCCGGTCAGGACGATCGCGCGCACGTCTCTATCGTCATGCGCCTCGCGATAGCCTTTGGCGATGCCGGCAACCACATCGCCATTGATGGCGTTGCGCTTCTCCGGCCGGTTGATGGTGATCCAGAACGCCTGCCCGCGCTTTTCAAGGTTCACGCTGCTGTTGTCAGTCATTCCTGGCTCGCTCGGTCGGCCAAAGCGGTCGGGACCGCCCCGACATGGTCATTTGCGGCAGACATTAAGGCGTGTTTTCAAGGGAAATGGATACCGGTTCATGTAAAGAAAGCGCGTCAAAGCAAGGGCGACGGGAGACTGCAAGGACGATTTAGCTATTCGAAAGCGCCGATGGCGCGGCCTTCTTCACCCAGACCTTGTTGTCGTGGAACGCGGCGCCGCCGATCGGCGCGACCGCCCCGGCGCCGGTGAGCGTATTGATGCCGCGGCCGCCGATATGGGCCCGGTTCGGGTGAACCGATTCGGCAATCAGCACGCCGCGGCGCAGGCCGTCGAACAGTTTGGCGGTCAGCGTGGTCTCGCCGCGCGTATTGCCGAGGGTGACGGCGTCGCCATTGGCAATCCCGAGCGAGACGGCGTCGGCGGGATGGATCATCACGCTTGGTGCGCCCTCGCGCGCAATCGACGACGGCGTTTCGTTGAAGCTGGTGTTGAGAAAGCTGCGCGACGGGCTGGTGGCGAGCCGGAAAGGATGCGCCTCGTCGGCCTCCTCGATGATGGTCCAGTGATCTGGCAGCGACGGCATCGCCTGCCATGCGCCCATCAATCCGGCGTTACCGATCGGAGGGTGCGCCCAGTCGGCCTTGAAGTGAAACTTGCCGTCGGCATGCGCGAAGCCGTCGAGGTAATGCGAGGTGCGGAAGTCCGGCTGGATGTCGCGCCACAGATCGGCCTCCAGAGCCTCGATGTCGCCATGACCGCTCTTTTTGAGGGTGGCATCGATCAACTCGCGCGGCGACATTTCGAATCCGGGATGCACGACGTTGAGGCGGCGGGCGAGGCCCCGCAACACCTCATGATTGGAGCGGCATTCGCCGGGCGGCTCGATCAGCTTGGCGCCGACCGAAATGTGCTGGTGGCCGCCACCGTAATAGAGGTCGTCGTGTTCCATGAACATCGTCGCGGGCAGAACGATATCCGCCATTTGCGCAGTCTCGGTCATGAACTGCTCGTGCACCGCCATGAACAGGTCTTCGCGCGCAAATCCCTGACGCACCAGCGTCTGCTCGGGCGCCACCGTCATTGGATTGGTGTTCTGGATCAGCATCGCCTTGACCGGACCGCCGCCCATCAGCGCTTCGGCGTCGCCGGTCAGGATGCGCCCGATCTTGGACTGATCGAGCACCCGCGTGGTGTGGTCGATCGCATCATGGCCCTCGATCAGCGATTCATTGAACTTCCAGATCGCGGAATTGTTGAAAAATGCGCCGCCGCCTTGGTATTGCCAGGCGCCGGTCACGGCCGGAATGCACAGCGCCGCATGCATCTGCGCGGCGCCGTTGCGGCTGCGGGTAAAGCCGTAGCCGAGGCGAAAGAACGACCGTTTGGTCTGGCCAACCGCCCGGGCAAATGCCTCGATATCCTCAACCGGCACGCCTGATGTCGCCGAGGCCCATTCGGGCGTGCGAGTCGCAAGATGCGCCTCGAGTTCGTCGGGACAATCGGTGTAGCCGGCGAGATAGTCACGGTCGGCGTAACCGTCGCGGAACAGCACGTGCATAACGGCGCAGGCGAAGGCGCCGTCGGTGCCGGGCCGCAGGATGATCTTGATGTCGGCCTGCTTCATGGTGTCGTTGTTGTAGACGTCGACCACCGCGATCCTGGCGCCGCGTTCTTTTCGGGCGCGAGAGGCATGCGTCATCACATTGACCTGGGTGTTCACCGGATTGGTGCCCCAGATCACGATCAGGTCGGAGACGCCCATCTCGCGCGGATCGACGCCGGCGACCTTGCCGGTGCCGATGGCAAAGCCGACGCGGGCGATGCTGGAGCAGATCGTCGAGTAGAAGCGGGAATATTTCTTCACATGCGCAAGGCGGCTGATGCCGTGGCGCATCACCAGCCCCATGGTGCCGGCGTAATAATAGGGCCACACCGATTGAGGTCCGAATTCGCGCTCGGCGGCATTGAAGCGGCCTGCGATCTCGTCCAGCGCCTCGTTCCACGATATCTGCGCAAATTGACCGGAGCCCTTCGGCCCGGTCCGGCGCAGGGGATGCACCAGCCTGTCGGTGTGATGGATGCGCTCGGCATAACGCCCGACCTTGGCGCAGACCACGCCGGCGGTATAGCTCTGCAGCTTGGAGCCGCGTACCCGGCCGATGGTGGAATTGTCGATCACCTCGATGTCCAGCGCACAAGCCGACGGGCAATCATGCGGGCAGGTAGAATGTTTTACTTCGACCCGGGCGAGCTGGTTCATGCACCCCAACCTACCATCAAAAGCCCTGACAGCCGAGCACATTTATCCGGCACGTATGCGCAAAACCGGCGCGCGAGCCATGCATTATCCCCCTAAATAAGCCCCGCCATTGGCGTGAACGGTCTGTCCGTTGATATAGCGCGCAGCTGGACTACACAGGAACCGCACGGCGGTGGCAACGTCTTGCGGCTGACCGCGCTTTCCCGTGATGGTCTGGTGGATCAGATGGTGCGCAGGCTCCGGACTGTCCTTGGGGCGCGGCGTGCCGATCAACCCGGGAACAACGCAATTCACGGTGATGCCGTCGGAGGCCAGGTCATGAGCCAGCGCGCGGGTGAAACCGATGATTCCCGCCTTCGCCGTCACCACATGGGCGCGGTCCTTCGCCCCGGTATGCGCGCTCAAGCCGCCGATATTGACGATCGCGCCCGCCCCGCTTTTTCGCAAACTGGAAAGGCAGGCCTTGACGCAGTGAAACGCGCCATCGAGCGTCACGTCCATGATTTCGCGCCACTCGGCATAACTCATTTCGCCGAACGGCTTTTCCCGCCGCAGCGCCGCATTATTGATGAGGATGTCGATGCGGCCGAACTGCTTCACGGCCGCATCGGCCATCGCCAGCACGGCCGCAGCGTCGGTCACGTCGCCGATATGCACCAGCGCCTTGGTGCCCAGAGCCTCGATTTCACGCGCAACGGCGTCGACCTCGGCAGCGTTACTGCGCGCGTTGACCACAATGGACGCACCGGCTTGCGCCAGCTCCAGCGCGATCGCGCGGCCGATATTGCGTCCCGCCCCGGTGACGATGGCGACTTTGCCATCGAGCTCGTTGTTGGCCATGTGCGCCCCTTCCTCTTCATTGCCCAGCCTCATGCCGGCATCCGCTTCATCTTGCTTTTAGGAGTAAGACGTGGATGCCCGGGACATCAAGTGATTCTAGCCTGTTTCATCGGACTTCCAAATGTTGCTAACATCGGTTATCCGTGGTTTGGGAGTCGGTAATGAAACCTGAAACAAGCTTTAGCGTACTGACTGGCAACAATATCGAGGCGCAATTAGTAAAAGCCGGCGACATCATTTTCCGGGAAGGCGATGAGGCTCGCGAGCTTTTCGTTATCAAGCGCGGTCAAGTGCGAATTCAGATTGGCAACAGGACGATTGCCGAGCTTTCCGCGGACAGCATTTTTGGCGAGATGGCGCTGATTGACAACGAACCACGCAGTGCAACCGCCGTTGCGGTGAGCGACGTTGAGCTTATTGCCATATCGGAAAAACAGTTTCTCTTTCTTGTGAGCCAAACTCCGTATTTTGCCCTCACGGTAATGCGGGTGCTGGCACAGCGGCTTAGAGCCACAAACAAATCCTTTGGCTAATCTTTGCGCGATGCTTCATCTTTCGGCACGCTAATCTCGCAACGCGCCGAGATCAATCTTGCCGTGATACAATCCCGCCAGAAGTTTCAGCGCCGCATCACCCTGCGCCCTGGTCCAGCCGCCGTGCTGCACGTTGAGCGCGAATTTATCGGTAACGTCCTGCCGCGTCAGCGGCTCCTGCGCGCCACCGCGCAAGTGCGGCTGCCGCTCCTCGATCACGCTGCCGTCCTTCATGGTCAAGCGGATATGGCCGGTATAGTTGTTCGGGTAAGCGTTATCGGGATCGATGACGTATTTCACCTTGGCGGCAAGCGCGAGCACTTGCGCCTCGCCGATCGAGCCTTGCGTGAACGCTGAAAGCCCGACGCCGCCATGAACGAAGCCGGTCGCCAGCAAATAGGGCGTCGCGAACTTGGCGGAATAGCCGTTACGCGGGCGTTGCTTGTCGGCAAGTGGCTCCCACAGCCGGTGCACCGTCCCCTCCGCCACCTCACAGACGATCTCGCCGATGTCTTCGGCTTTGACGCCACGCGCGGCAAGCCGTCTGGCGCAATCGATGTAGGGCTGCGCCATCGTCCCGCAAGGATAGGGCTTGAACGCCAGCGTGTCCGTCACCCAGCGGGTGCCGAAACCGCCTGTAAGCGCGCCGTAGTCGCCTTTGATCGTGTGCGCGAATCCGTTGAACAGCCCGTGCACGCCTTCGAACACCGTGCGCGGGCCGACAAAACCCTGCCGCGCCAGCAGCGCCGCCTTGATCCCCGATTGCGCCGCCCAGCCCGCATGCAGCCGCTTGGTCGAGGCCCCCTCTGCGAGATATTCGATGATGCCGCCGGCCATGCTGCCGGCGATGCCGAACGCATCGACAATCTGCCGGGCATTGAGGCCAAGCGCGGCGCCGACGCCGGCAGCCGCGCCCATTGCGCCAAAGATCGCAGTGGGATGAAAGCCGGCCCTGTGGACGGCCTTCGGCGCCACCAGGCTCAGCCGGCAAAGAACTTCGGTGCCGACGGCTATTCCCGTCAACGCCATGCGGCCGTCGGGATTGTGCCGTTCGCATGCGGCCAGAACCGCCGGCACGATCACCGCGCCGGCATGCACCGGTCCGCCCTCGAAGGTATCGTCGAAATCCTCGCCATGAGCAGCGGTGCCATTGACGAAGGCCGCTTCCGCGGCGTTCAGCGTGCGTTTATGGCCGATCGCGGTGCATCGGCCTTCATCGTCGCAAGCCGCCAGCGCGCTTTGTACATAATCTTCGTTGCGCGCGGTGACGCACAGCCCGATGACATCGATCAGCAAATCTTCGCATTTGCGCTTGGTCGCCTCGGATAGGCCGCGCGCTTTCACGGCTTCAATTTGATGCGCGAGCGTTTCGGCGACGGAAGTTTTCGGTAATTCCGATGTCATGATGATTTCAGCCGGAATCAGACGTGGAAGATTTTGCTGTAGCGTGCCTTGATCACGTCGCCCTGCTTTTCCACCGCGGCGGCGTCATCCTTCATGGTCTTGATGTCCTTCAATGGCTTGCGCCCCGGCTTCTCCTCTGTCTGCGGATGCACCGAGCGCAAGCCGCCGATGTCGATGATGAGCTGCTGGGCGTCGCGGCTGAAGCAGAACGACTGAAACAGTCTTGCCGCGTTCGGGTTGGGCGAGCCCTTGAGAATCCCGTTCGGACCGGTGATCAGCGGCGAGCCTTCACTGGCATAGACCGGCTCGACCGGGCGCCCGGCCTCCTTCATCTGGAAGATATTGTACTCGTTGCCATCGGCCATCACAGCCCGCTCCCCGAGATCGAGCTTCTTCGGCGGATCGGCCGAGGATTGCACCTGCATGATATTCTGCTTGGCGAGTTCTTCGAAATAACTCCAGCCGAGGTCGCGCTGCATCTGATAGGTCGCGGTCATGATGGTGCCGCTATAGCCGGGATGCGCCTTGACGATCTTGCCCCTCCATTTGGGATCGAGCAGATCGGCAAAGCTCTTCGGCGCATCCTCCGCCTTCACCAGATGGGAGTTGTAGGCGATAATGCTGAGCCAGACGCGCCAGCTCGCAAACTGACCGTCGACGTCCCTGTGATCGGCTGAATAGAACTTGCCGACATCTTCCGGCACGTAGGGCGCCAGGATGCCGTCGCGTTTCCAGACGATGAAATGCGCGGCGTCGGACGAGTTCACCACGTCGACGGCGTGGATGTTGCTGGCGTATTCCTGGCCGATGCGCTGAAATACGCGTTCCGCCCCGGTGCGCTCGACGCGCACCGCGATGTCCGGGTATTTCGCCTCGAACGCCTTGGCCAGCTTCTCCGCGACCGGCAGATCGGTCGAGGTGTAGTAGATCACCTGACCTTCCTTCTTCGCCGCCTCGATCAGGGCTGGCGTGACCGGCTCCGGCGGTGGGCTTGCGGCCATCACGCGGGTCGAGAACCCAGTGCTCGCAAGCAATCCGCTTGCGCCCTTGAGCATGTCGCGGCGCGATAGTGCCGAAGCTTTCATTCGATGCATTGTGTCCGCCTGTTCCGGTGAGGTCAGGTACACCGGATTCCATGTTTTATTCCGGGAGCGGACCCTTAGTCCATCGTCGACATCGCGTTCCCATTGCAGTTAGACTAGGGCCAGCACGCACGCAAGTGAGCAAATGGAGAATCAAATGAACCGGGCACATGGTCTCGTGGCCGCAGCTTTGTCCGCCGTATTGTTATCAAGCCTAGGCCACGCGCAGCCGGCCAAACCCGGTGTCGAGAGGCTTTACGTCCTCAATTGCGGCGAAGGCCTCGCCGGCGATATTTCGCGCTGGTCCCCCGGTGTCAACGAAGGCAAGTCCATGGACTTCGTTGACAATTGCTATCTCATCAAGCACGCGCAGGGCTGGTTTCTGTGGGATACCGGCCTACCCGACGCCGTCGCAGCCATGCCCAACGGCCTGCCGCCAGCCGATCCCAAGGCAGTTTACTGGCATCGCCCCAAGACACTGGCGGCTCAGCTCGATCAGCTCGGTGTCGCACCTTCCGACATCAAGGCCATGGCCGTCTCACATACCCATCCAGATCACATCGGAAATGTCGAGATGTTCCCCAACACAATGCTCTACGTACAAAAGGCCGAATACGAGTGGCCAGGGGCAAATAACGAGCCTCGGTTCAAGCCGGGACATCCGGTCACCAAACTGGAAGGAGATCACGACGTGTTTGGCGACGGCAGCGTGACCATTCTTTCGACGCCGGGGCATACCCCAGGCCACCAATCATTGTTGGTAAAGCTGCCCAACACAGGCGCGGTCGTTCTTTCCGGAGATGCCGTTCATTTCAAGGCAAATTGGGATAACCGTGGCGTCCCGGCCAACAACTCCAGCAAGGAGCAGACACTCGCCTCCATGCAAAAGTTATCCGAGATAATGGCAAAGGAGAAAGCACAACTATGGATCAATCACGATAAAGCCCAGCGCGACACGCTCAAGCTGTCTCCCGAGTTCTACGACTGAGGCGAACTGCGCTTGGTCCGCCTCAAGCGGACAGGCAGTGAGCCTTATTTTGCCGGCAACCAAGCCAACCCAGAACAAGACTTGGGGGTCGGGGAGCTTGGGATTCGGGGAGATCGAAATGACGCATCCAAGATTTGCGCTCGTGCTGGCGGCCGCCGTTCTTGCAGCACCAGTTCTTGCGACGCCAGTTCTTGTTGCGACGCAATGTCTGGCGCAGGATTATCCGACGCGTCAGGTCAGGATCATCGTTCCCTTCGGCGCCGGCGGCCCGGCGGATGTGGCGGCCCGCCTGATCGGCAACATCCTGCAAGAGGAATTCGGCCAGCCGTTCGTGGTCGAGAACCGCACCGGCGCCGGCGGGGTGATCGGCACGCTCGAGGCCGCCAAATCGCCGCCCGACGGCTACACGCTGCTATTGATGTCGAACACCCAGACCGCCAACGAATCGCTGCTGGCGCAGCCGCAGCGCAAATACGAATTGATGCGCGATCTCGTGCCGGTCGCGCCTATCAATTACTCCGACCTTGTGATCGTCGTGCACCCGTCGGTGCCGGCGAAAACGTTGCAGGAATTTATCGCACTGGCCAAATCGCAGCCAGGAAAACTCAACTACGCTTCATCAGGTCAAGGAACGCCCTATCACATGGCCGGCGAGTTGTTCAAAACCATGGCCGGCATCGATGTCGTGCACGTTCCCTATCGCAATAGCGGCGAGGCGCGCAACGGCGTGATCGGCGGACAGGTGCAGATGATGATCGACGCGGTTACGACGATGGCCCCCAATACCGCCGAAAACCAGGTGCGCGCGCTTGCGACAACCGGCAAGACAAGGTCGAGCGTGATGCCCGATGTGCCGACGGTCACAGAAGCCGGTGTCGAAGGATACGAGGCCACCATCTGGCTCGGATTGATGGCGCCGGCGGGAACACCAAAGCCGATCATCGACAAGCTCAATGCCGCCGTGAACACCGCGGTCAAGCGGCCGGAGATCGTCAAACTCTGGACCGAGCAGGGCGCGGTCGCGATGTCGATGACGCCAGAGGAATTCGACGGATTACTGCGCGACGATATTGTAAAATGGGCCAATGTGGTCAAGAAGTTCGGCGACAAGGCGCAGTAAGTTCAGGCCGCAACAGAGTCGGGCCCCCTCAATGTCGAGCATTCGATTCCGTCTCAATGGCGTCGCGACCGATATCGACGCCGATCCTGATTGTTCGCTGCTCGGCATCCTGCGCGGGCAGCTGCGCATGACCGGAACACATTTCGGTTGCGGCGCCAATGAGTGCGGCGCCTGCACCGTCATGGTCGGCGACGCCGCGGTGGCTGCCTGCGACACGCCGCTGTGGTCGGTTGCGGACAAGGACGTCACCACGGTCGAGGGGCTGGGCAGCGCGCAGGCGCCGCATCCGTTGCAGCGCGCCTTTATTGCCGAACAAGCCATGCAGTGCGGCTATTGCGTTTCCGGCATCCTGATCAGCGCCGCCGCGCTGCTCCGGCGAAATCCCAATCCGACCGACAAGGAGGTAAGAGCCGCGCTCGACCGCAATCTTTGCCGTTGCGGTTCGCACAATCGAATCGTGAAGGCGGTGCTGCGGGCGGCGGCGGAGATGGCGGCCCGATGACGAAGTCCGCGCCCTCCCCCGCGCCGAGCCTGCCGGTCAGCCTGGCGGCGAACCCGTTGCTGTCGTCGTGGGTCCGGTTCTCGCCCGAAGGGCATGTGATCCTCTCTCCGGGAAAGGTCGAGATCGGGCAAGGCATCGTGACGGCGCTGGCCCAGATTGCCGCCGACGAACTCGATGTTGACATTGGCCGCGTGCAGATGATCCGGGCATCGACCGCGGGCAGTCCCAATGAAGGCGTCACATCGGGAAGTCTTTCCGTGCAGCAATCGGGACGCGCCGTCAGATATGCCTGTGCCGAAGTACGGCAAATTTTCCTCGCGGCCGCGTCGGATCGGCTGGGCGTCGGCATCGACGCGCTCCAGATCTGGGATGGCACCATGTCGGGCCCCGGCAATATGCGCACCAGTTATTGGGAACTCGCCGACGAAGTCTCGCTGGACCGGAACGCCACGCCGGGCGTGACGCCAAAGACATCGACGCAGCGCGCGCTAGCCGGGCATTCCGTGCAGCGGCTGGATATCCCCGACAAGGTTTTCGCGCATCCCCGCTTCATTCACGATTCCGCGCTGCCCGGGATGCTGCACGGTCGCGTGCTGCGATCGGAGATGTCAGCCGCGAAGCTTGTGAGCTTGAGGGAAGAAGGCGCGCGCGCCGTCGCCGGTGTGATCGCGATCGTGCGCGACGGAAATTTCGTGGGCGTAGTCAGCGAAACCGAGGACGGCGCCGAGGCCGCGCTCAAAGCGCTGCGCAAAGGCGCGGCGTGGGCCGCGGGCGAAATGCTGCCCGATGAAGACAAGCTGGCCTCGTTTCTAAAAGCCCAGCCATCGGAATTGACGGTCATCGACAGTAAAACGACGCGGGGAACACGCGAAAAGAAGCGCACGATGCGGCGACATTATACCCGCCCCTATATCGCGCATGCGTCGATCGCACCGTCCTGCGCCATAGCGCAATGGACCGGCGACCACGTCCATGTCTGGACCCACAGCCAGGGGGTCTATCTGCTCCGCGCCGACCTCTCATTGGTTCTCAAATTGCCGGCCGAGAACATCACGGTCGAGCATATGGAGGGCGCCGGCTGCTACGGGCACAATGCGGCCGACGATGTCGCGCTCGACGCCGTTCTGCTGGCGAAGGCGGCGGCCGGCCGTCCGGTTCGCGTGCAATGGTCGCGGCAGGACGAGATGTCGCATGCACCGTTCGGCGCGGCGATGGCGATCGAGATCGAGGCCGATCTCGATGCGCAAAACCAGATTGTCGGCTGGCGCTACTCAATCTGGAGCAACGGTCACGCCGCGCGGCCGGGGCGCCGGGATTCGCCCGCTTTGCTCGCGGCGACTGAACTCGCCAATCCATTCCCGCGTACCATCTCGATCAATCCGCCGCAGGCCAATGGCGGCGGCGCCGATCGCAACTCGATTCCACTCTATGAATTTCCGTCGATGCAAATCGAAAGCCATCGCCTGCTGACGATGCCGGTACGCACCTCCGCGCTGCGGACGCTTGGCGCGCAAGGCAACGTGTTTGCGATTGAATGCTTTCTCGACGAAATCTGCGCCGAACGCGGCGAGGACGCGGTAGAATTCCGGCTGCGCCATCTGTCGGATTCGCGGGCACGAGACGTCATCCGCGCCGTTGCAAAACGTACCAGGTGGAAACCGGACAAACGCACCGGCATCGGTTACGGCCTCGGCTTTGCGCGATACAAGAACACCGGCGCCTATTGTGCCGTGGTTGCCGAGATCGAGGGTGCCGAGGATATCAGCGTCAAGCGGCTGACGATCGCGGTCGATGTCGGCGAAGCCATCAATCCGGATGGCGTGATCAATCAGATCGAAGGCGGCGCGATCCAGGCCACCAGTTGGGTGTTGAAAGAGCGCGTCCGCTTCGATAAAGAGCGCATCATCAGCAACACGTGGAGCGGTTATCCGATCCTCCGCTTCAGCGAGGTACCGGATGTGCAGGTCGAAGTGATACAGCGGCCCGAGATCGACCCTGTCGGCGCCGGCGAAGCCGCCCATGGGCCGGTCACGGCCGCAATTGCCAACGCCGTGTTCGATGCGCTGGAGGTGCGCGTTCGCAGCTTGCCGATTACCCGGGACAGCCTGATCGCGGCGATGGACCTCACCTCATGACCGCGCTGAACATCTTGAGCGGCGGCGCGGCCCAGGGCCTGGTCGCAAGCCTTGCGCCAAAATTCAAGGCGCAGACCGGGCTCGACATCGCCGGAGAATTCGGCGCAGTCGGCGCCATGGCCGGGAAGTTGCGTGACGGCACATCCGCCGACCTGGTAGTGCTGACGGCGGCAATGATCGCGGATCTGGCGCGGGAGCATCTCGTCATCAGCGCATCGATCACCGATATCGGCCTCGTCGAGACGGCGATTGCCGTCCGATCAGGCGATGCACTGGTTTCAGTTCATGATGCCGCGGCGCTACGCGCCGCCTTGCTCGCGGCCGATGCGATCTACGTCCCCGACACAACGGCCTCAACCGCGGGCATTCATGTAGCGAAAGTTCTGCAGCAGCTCGGCATCGCTGGCGCGGTGGCGGCGCAGTTGAATGTGTTTCCCAATGGGGCGACCGCGATGCGTCATCTGGCAGCGTCCGACGCCAGGAGGCCGATCGGCTGCACCCAATCGACCGAAATCATATCTACTTCGGGCGTGAAGCTGTCGGGCTCCTTGCCACCAGGGTGCGAACTGTCGACGATGTATACGGCGGCCGTGGCATCAGGGGCTGCCGATCCCAGACATGCGAAGGAGCTGATCGACCTGTTGAGCGCTGCCGATCAAGACAGCTTACGGCAGCGCGCGGGCTTTTTAAGCAAGACGAAACGACCGGAGGAAGCGCCATGGCGCGAAAGCTGATCGACATTTCGGTGCCGCTGCAAAACGACGTGCCGGCCGATCCGCCGGGCGGACATCCCACCATCCAGTACATCGATCACCAGCAGGGCCTGCCGCGCATGCTGCAGTTCTTTCCGGGCCTCAAGGCCGAGGGTCTGCCCGATGGCCAAGGTTGGGCGGTCGAGCAAGTGCAGCTCTCGACCCATAACGGCACCCATCTCGACGCGCCCTGGCATTTTCATCCCACCATGAACCGCGGCGAGCGCTCATGGACCATCGACGAAGTGCCGCTGGAATGGTGCCTGCAGCCGGGCGTGAAGCTCGATTTCCGTCACCTGCCTGACGGATATGTGGCGACCGCCAGAGATGTCGAAACCGAGCTGAAGCGCATCGGCCACACGCTCTCGCCGCTGGAGATCGTCGTGGTCAACACCAGCGCAGGCGCCAAATACGGGCGGCAGGACTATGTCACTTCCGGCTGCGGCATGGGCTATGAGGCGACGATGTATCTGCTCGAACGCGGCGTGCGGCTGACCGGCATCGACGGCTGGAGCTGGGATGCGCCCTTTGTCTATACCGCGAAGAAATACGCCGAAACCAAAGACGCCAGTCTGATCTGGGAAGGTCACAAGGCCGGACGCCATATCGGCTACTGCCATATCGAAAAGCTGCATAACCTGGAGCTGTTGCCATCGACCGGTTTCACCGTGTCGTGCTTTCCGGTCAAGATCGAGCGCGCCTCGGCGGGCTGGACCCGCGCGGTCGCTATCCTCGATGGCTAGGTCTGCGAGCCGAAATCTCGCGCCGATGTCGTCGATGGATGCGCCCGCGCTCTAACCGCCTTCGTGATCCGATCCGGCTTCGGCCAGCGCCCGTAGCGGCTCGGCATTCAATACGACAATGGCCCCGTGTTCGAGGCGAACCCAGTTGCGCCCGGCCCAGACCCGCAACTGCTTGTTGATGCTCTCCCTGGTCATGCCGACCATTTCGCTGATCTCCTGCTGGGTGATGGCGATAGTCTGGACGCCAGGCCCGAGCTTGTGTTTCTCGGTCAAGCGGATCAGCGCGCTGGCAAGCCGGCCCGGCAGATTCTGCAGAATGATCTGCTCGACCTGATCGCTTGTCGATCGCAGCCGTGTGCAAAGCAGCTCGATGAACTTCATCGCCAGCGCCGGCTGGTTTCGCACAAAAGGAATGAACTCGCGACGGTCAATGACAAAGACATCGCAATTGGTATTCGCGATAGCGTCGGCCGAACGGGCCAGTCCATCGAGCAGGGCCATTTCCCCGAAAATCTCGCCGGGTCCGATCAGATTCAGAATTGCGCTGCGGCCTTCGGCGGAGGAGACACTCATCTTCACCGTGCCCGATATCACCGCATACAGGCAGTTGCCGGGGTCACCTTTGGAAAAGAGCGTGGCGCCCCGCTTCAGCGTGGCGTGTTTGGCGTAACGACAGAGCTGGTCTAGAGCCTCGGGCTCCAGATCGCAAAAAAACGGATGCTCGCGCAGGACCAATAATTTGTGGCTCGGGAATCCTCGCGCTTGATCAATCTTGTCCTGAGGCACGCGGCTGGAACTCCAGAAGCAAAATGAGCAGCCCTTCCGTAATCAACGCCGGTTCGGTTTTCAACCGGAAACCACCATGCTGACCGGATTTGGTGTCCGAGACGGGCGGCCCGACGCGGGATCTAATCCGGATGGTGGCCGTCCGATGCAGTTCGCATCCCTTTACAGGCTCATTAGCAGCAGATTCGATGTTGAGACAGATCAAGGACTGTGCAAACTTTACCAAGTTTGTGCCGTAGCGAGGGCTCCAGGCTAGATAGCGCGGAACACAATGTCGGCATCACCCAAATCAGCAGCCAGAGCTGTCTCACGCGCCACACGGCCACAGCGGCGCCCGCGACTCAATCCGATGATGGCGTGCGACACTGCATTTCGAGTTATCGCACGCCGCTGTCTGGAGGATTTGACCGAAAATCATGCCGCAACCTGCCAAGGCGACCCGACAGCGCTGCACCAAATGCGCCTGGCACTTACTGCCCTGCGCACGGCCATATCGTTTTTCTCGCCGATGCTCGTCGATCCCCGACACGTCGTGGTAAAGCGCGAACTGAAATGGCTGAACACTCATCTCGGCGCGGTGCGGGATCTGGATGTCGCGATTGAGCGGCTCAACGATCAGAAAACGGCGATCGCAAGCGACGCGTTACTATCAATCCTGGAAACGGAAGCGCGCGACAGCCATCGACGCCTGGCGCGAACGCTTTTGTCAGCGAGATATCGGCGGCTGGTCGAAGGCACAACGGGCTGGGCCGAGAATGGAGCCTGGTCAATGGCAAAAGCAAAGCAGGCCGCGCAGCAGCGTGCTTCCCCGATCTCCGCTTATGGCGCGCGGAAACTGGCGAGGTGGCTACGAAAGCTTCTGAAGAAGAGCCGCAAGCTTGCGGACATGGGAATCGAGAAGCGGCATCGTCTGCGTTTGATGAACAAGAAATTGTGCTACTCGATCGAATTTCTCGAAGATCTGTTTCCAGACAAGAATTCAGAGCAACGAGTTACACTTAAGTATCTGCGCAAAGCGCACAAATCTCTCGGGCAGCTCAACGACGATGCACGAGGCCAATCTCTGGCGACCGCTTTGGGCGTGCGGACACCCTCGCAATTCCTGAGGCCGAAGCGCCAACAGCGGCTGCTGCGGACAGCGGTCGCGGCCTATCGGAAGCTGGCTACGCTGAAGCCACGTTTTACATAAGCAAGCGCGGGGGCGCTGGCGGACGTAGCCGCCAGGCGCATCGGGCAAACTCCGGCCACGCAGATCCATAAACGGAAAAAGCCCGGTGGCCATCAGGCCACCGGGCGAGTTGTGAGTTGGAAAGTTGGGGAGTTGTAGAACCGTGGGGTCTCGGAAGATGCGGATTTCCGCGCTCCAAGCGGGTTTTCATTTGAGCATGGTCGCCGCGCAAACCGCCCCCGCATTTGCCCCGCCGGAAAAGACCGGCTTCCGCCCTTCAAATCAATCCGCGGGCATGCCTTTTCGAGGCAAGCTCTATTTGATGGACTTGCGCCAATACAATGTGTTCGGCTAGCCCCACGGATATTGCGGTTGGTACAAGCGGTAGCCGGCACGGATGAAGTTGTTCGCCGAAGCGAGGTTGTCGGTCGTGTCCGACACGACCGAGCTCCATCCATTATGTCGCACACGCGATTCCACCGCGCGCATCAGGCGCAATTGAAGCGCGCGGCCGCGGTGCTTTTCAGCACACCGACTCGCGCGCCGTTGCCGGTCTCGATCGATTGGGTGGACTTGCCCCAGCCGCGATCCAGGATGGCGTTGGCGGCTGATACGCGCGCCGCGGCCGTCGCATCCTTGCTCCGCATCACGCCGACCAGGACATTCAGCGCGGTCCTTGTGTGGCTTCGCGCCAGCGAGCGGATTTCGGTGAGCGTTCTGGGCATTCAAACCGGCAACGTCATTCCGGCATGGTCCGAAGGACCAGGCTTCCGATGTGCAATTGGGATGAATTGCAGTATCCCGGCGCTCACGAACACCCCTCCCACACCGCGATCGCGACCAGGCCAACGAGTGAAGGCGAAATCAGATACGCGGTCATGCCGGCCTCTTGCTGCTTGTGAATTAAATGTGCGGCATGATCACTTTGGCGCGATCATTTCACGCGCGAACCCTACCCCTCACGGGGCCGCGGCGAACGTGGGCTAAAAAGGCCACGCGGCGTGCCGGAACGTTCGCGCGTGCCGGCTAATCTTATACAGGCTCGGACGGCAACTCGCCTTAGGACGCGTCTTGCGGCAATGCGCTGACAGGGGTACGAAGCGCGTCGCGTAAATGCTGAGCGCCGTCCGATCGGAAAAAGCCCGCGGCCGGTCTCCCGGCGCGGGCTTTGCGAATTTTGCAATGATGAAAATATGCCGGTGATTTGCCCGACGTGTCAAATCAATCGCGGCCACCACCGGCTTTGCGAATCGCTCGGGCTTGATGCAAATTGGATGAAAATCCGCCGGGAAATCGACATCCGGCATTTTGGCGGAAATGACAAAACACC
>Ga0116129_1000900_pt1 | contig 17387 bp, 15 predicted proteins | sample June2015DPH_17_2_FD_89732 | JGI IMG/M metagenome (GOLD analysis project Ga0116129, IMG submission 89732) | Peatland microbial communities from SPRUCE experiment site at the Marcell Experimental Forest, Minnesota, USA - June2015DPH_17_10 | ecosystem: Environmental > Terrestrial > Soil > Wetlands...
CGCGCCGGTGATGGCCGCGGTGCGTGTACCGCCGTCGGCTTGCAGCACGTCGCAATCCAATGTGACGGTGCGTTCGCCCAAGCCCTTCAAATCCACCACCGCGCGCAGCGCCCGCCCGATGAGGCGTTGGATTTCCTGGGTGCGACCGGTTTGCTTGCCGCGCGCCGCCTCGCGCGCCGAGCGGGTGTGAGTCGCCCGCGGCAGCATGCCGTATTCCGCGGTCACCCAACCCTGGCCCTGGCCGCGCAAAAATCCCGGCACGCCTTCTTCGATGCTGGCGGTGCACAGCACGCGCGTCGAACCGAATGCCACCAGCACCGAGCCTTCCGGATGCTTGGTGTAGCCGCGCTCGAATTTGAGCTCGCGCAGCTCATCGGCTGCCCGGCCGCTGGGGCGCACGCTCATGCCGCCTTCCAGCGCAGCGCCGCGGCGCTGGTGTTGTCGCTGTAAGGCGCGGAGGCCTCGACCGCCCGCGTGCCTAGATCGATCAGGGAGTCGCGCAGCGGTTTACCCTGAACCTGAGCAAAGCGCACGAAGTCTTGGTCGCGCAGATTCGCCCACATGCCGTCCGTGCACAGCAGCAGCACGTCGCCGCTCTTCAGCCGCCGCCGGCTCGATATCGTCATCTCCGGCAACGCAGCGTCGCCACCGAGACAGCATTCAACATAATTACGCATCGGATGACCCTGAACCTCGGCTTCGGTTATCAAACCCTCTCGCAACAGCACCTCGACGTGGCTATGGTCGCGGGTGCGCTCCACCACGTTCGACTGGCGCAATTGATACACGCGGCTGTCGCCGACGTGCGCCCAATACGCCGCCGAATCCTGCACCAGGCACACGGCGCAGGTGGCGCGCGGGCGCGCTTCGACACTCAAGCCGGCGCCCAGCTTCACGACTTCCTCGTGCGCACGGCCCAGCGATAAGTGCAAAAATCCCAGCGGATCGAAGATCGGATGCGGAGTCTGCCAGAAAGCCTCCAGCAGCGTGGACAAAGCAGTCTCCGCGGCGCGCGCGCCCTCGGCGTGTCCGCCCATGCCGTCGATCACGACCAGCAATGCTGCCTGGTCGGCCGCCGCCACAGCGACGCGGTCCTGATTTTCTTCGCGGTGACCGATCAGGCTCACATCCGCGGTTTCGATCTGCAATGAAGAGTCCTCGATCTGCTAGACTTTGCGCCGGTAAAGATTATCGCCGATTTTCGCATCGACCCCTATGATTCGTAGCATGACCGGCTTTGCACGGCGCGAACGACAATTCCCGTGGGGATTGTTGTCCTGGGAATTGAAGACGGTAAATCATCGTTTCCTGGAGATGAGCTGCCGGTTGCCTGAGGAATTCCGGGCGGGCGAGTCCGAGTTCCGCCAGGCCATCGCCGCCGCCGTGCGCCGCGGCAAGGTCGAATGCGGCCTGCATTTCAAGCCAGTCATCGCCTCGGATGCGCTGGAGCTGGACGGTGAGCTGCTGGATGCGTTGACGGCGCGCGCGCGCCAGGTCGCGGCGCAGGCGGGAGCCGCCGCGCGCATCGACGTATTGGACCTGATTCGCTGGCCCGGCGTGATTCGCGACGCCACGCGCGACAGCGCTCCCATGATTACCGCGGCGCTGGCGCTGCTGGGCGAGGCATTGGCCGAGCTCACGCGCTCGCGCGACAGCGAGGGCGGCCGCCTGCGCGACGCCCTGGAGCAGCGCTGCGACGGCTTGATCGAGTTTTCCGCGCGCGTCGCCGATCGGCTGCCCGAGGTGCGTGCGCGCATGCGGGCGAAACTTCTCGACCGCATCGCGCAGCTGGTCAAGGAGGCGGACCATGACCGCCTGGAGCAGGAGCTCGCCATCCTGGCGCAACGGCTCGACGTCGATGAGGAGCTGGAGCGGCTGCGCGGCCACGTGCTCGAGGTGCGTAAAACCTTCGCCGGTCAGGAACCCGCCGGCCGGCGGCTCGACTTCCTCATGCAGGAATTGAACCGCGAGGCCAATACCCTATCTTCGAAGTCCCAGGATATCGAGACCACGCGCGCGGCGGTGGACATGAAGGTACTAATCGAGCAAATGCGCGAACAGGTGCAGAACATCGAATAGCGTTGTCGGCTGTCGTGGGCTGTCGCGGATCGTCCTCAACAAGTGGGGGCGGAATCCTGCTGCAAAACTAGGGTGTTGCGACAGTTATCGTCTCTGGCCGTTTTCCCTCGCCGAGGCTACTGTTGTGGCTGGGTGCGTAGCTAAGTGCATGCGTAGCTGGATTTTCTAGCTACGCGGCTTGTGCGAAATCTTTGGCTACGCACCCGGGGGTCTCCACATGGCGTCCGGAAAGCTCAACTCCCTTTCGATCGAGCGCGCACACCGCTTCGGCGGTCCGGTGCTGCTGCTCAGCGATGGTGACGGCCTTTACTTCAGAAAGCAGACACGCGAGGGTGCGGCGTGGATGTTCCGCTATCGTTTCGCCGGCCGCGAGCGCTGGATGACCCTGGGCAACTACCCCGATATGAGCCTCGCCGCGGCGCGAATCGAGGCGCGGGAGAAGCGCCTGATGCTCGACAAGCGGCGTGATCCGCTGTTCGCCGAGCAAGAGGCCGAAGAAGAAGCACAGCGGGCCGCGATCGCCTCCCAGAAGACGCGCCAGACATTTCGTGATCTCGCGGAAGATTGGTACAGCACGGAGATCGACCCGCGGCGTCTCAAGCATCCGAAGGTGCCGCGGCGCTACCTGGATAAATACCTGCTGCCGGCGTTCGGCGACCGTGTACCCGCCGAAATCACCGCGGCCGATGCCGCTCGACTGCTCGCGCAAGTCCGAAAGAGCGCACCCACCGCGGCGAACGACCTGCTGCGCTTCATGCGGCGCGTGTTCCGCTTCGGCGTGCGCCGGCACGTGCTGACCAGCAATCCCGTTGCGGACTTCGATCAAAGCGATGCCGGCGGCCCCGAACGTGCGCGCAAGCGGGCCCTGAGCGTCGAGGAGCTGGCGAGGCTCCTCAAGGCGCTAAGGGAGTCCCCGAGCTTCGGCGGCGCCAACCTCTTGGCCGTGAAGCTGCTGCTCGCCCTGGGCGTTCGCAAGGGCGAGTTGCTGGGCGCCCAATGGAGCGAGTTCGATCTCGACAGCGCAGCGCCAACCTGGCGGTTGCCGGCCAGCCGGACCAAAACGGGCGAGGCGCTGACGATCCCGCTGGTACCCGCTGTTGCATCCTGGCTCAAATCGCTGCGCGAGGTTGCAGGCGGCAGCGCGTTCGTGTTCCCCAAGCGCCGGCGCGACCCGCGCCAGCGGGTGTTGCACCTGGGGATCGACACGTTGAATGCGGCGCTTGCCGCCGTAGAGCACCGACTGGAGCATTTCACCTTGCACGACTTGCGTCGCACCATGCGAACGCATCTGGCGGCGCTCGGCATCCGCAGCGAAGTGGCCGAACGCTGTCTGGGTCACAAGCTGCGCGGAGTCGAGGGCACCTACAACACGCACGACTATCTCAGCGAGCGCCGGGCCGCGCTGGAAGCCTGGACAGCGCTATTGCTCGACATCGAAAGCGGCGCGCAGAAGGTCACGCCGATCAGACGGAAAGGCAGCGGGCTGATCTCCCGGCACGCCGGAGAACAACAGCACCACGGTACTGATGCAACAGCGCCAGGCGAGTTAGCTCCAGTTGAGATCAGCGCGGTGAAAGGTTCTTACCTAGGGAGTTGTCTATAGTGAACCAGCAACTCTCCAAGGCGCTACGACGAAGCAAGATCGTTTTCATGGCGTCCATGTGCGTGTGGACCGGCCTGGTCGGAATCAACAACGTCATGGACTACCGCGCGAACTTCCAGTTCGTGCAGCACGTGCTCGAGATGGATACCACGTTTCCTGGTAACCCGCTGCTCTGGCGGTCGTTGCACTGGAGGCCGCTGCAGCACGCAGCCTATCTTGGCATCATTGCCGTGGAACTCTTAGTGGGCCTGCTTTCGGGGATCGCGGTCCTCAGGATGCTCGCCGCCAGAGATGATCCCGAGAAATTCTCACGCGCCAAGGCGGTCGGCGTCATGGCACTCGCGCTCGGCGTGTTGCTGTGGCTAGCGGGGTTTGAGGCTATCGGTGGAGAGTATTTCCTCATGTGGCAGTCGCATACCTGGAACGGCCAGGAATCCGCGTTCCGCTTCGCCGTGCTGTGCGTGCTGGGACTCCTGTTTCTGGCGCAGCATGAATGAAAACAGAATCTGCGGCGTAGCGGGCGCGCGAACTAGGGCGACTGAGGATAGTGAGGAATTACCTGACTAAGGCAAACCCATGGTTGTGCACTGGATGTCCAGATGTCCAGCATCGGCTGAAACTCCGACGGATTGTCCAGCGTGGGGAAACGGATGGACATAATTCCTGGAGCAGTCTCGCCATGCGTGAACAGAGGAGAGCCACAATCGGAGCAAAAGCTGCGAGTGGCGAGCCTGCCACTGCCAGCACGAACCGAGTACGTCTTCGGCGTGCCGGTGATCGTTATGTCCGACACCCGCACGATGAAGCCGGAAGCGAAAGGAGCGCCACTTGAGCGCTGGCAGTCTAGGCAGTGGCAGTTGAGCGTCGCAACTGGCGCGCCCGAGCATATATAGCGGATCGATCCGCATGCACACCCGCCGGAAAATGGAGCAGTCATGTCGCTGTTTCCTCCTGCCGCCTAACTCGTTTTCACCGGCATCTGACAGAAGGGTCGAATCACGCCGAAAGTCACACATGATCGGGTGGAATTGGACCTGCCGCTTATTGGGTCCCGCGATACCGGTCGAAGTCGCAAAGTAGGCTGATAGAAGGCCTTCCGGCCCGCGTAGCTACGCCGCGGCCGCAAAGCCTCAATCGCCATAGGATCAAACGGTTACAAGTGGTACCCACGAGCGGGTCCAGAACGTCGAATAATGATGGGGCGCGGACTACTTGAATTGGAACCCGGCTGCCGCGGAGCCGTCGGCGCTCGCCCCGCGCGCCGTACGCTTCGCGTAACGCCAGGCGCGCCGCAGCAGCTTAAGCGGCATCGGCAGCGGACTGGAGCAGAACGCAATCTTGCGGATGTACTTGTCCACCACCCATTCCGCGTGCGAGCCGGTGGGGAAATGCACCGTCTCGCCCGCCGATACCCGCCGCTGCGCGCCGTTCGAATCCTTCAGCAACACCGATCCCTCGAGGACGTAGACCGTTTCGTCGAAGCTGTAGAACCAGTTGAAGCGGCCTGCGGTGCAGTCCCAAATCACCGTCATCGCTGAGCCATCCTCGCTGCTCGCGACGACACGGATACGCGCTAGGGGATTCCCTTCAAGAATCCAGGTGGGCTCGATCGGTGCTGGGCTGAGGCTGACGCCTGCTGTTGAGCCAAATTTGATGCTGTTGTCCATCGGTTGTGTAGAAACCCCCCCGCGAAATGGCTCGGCGCAAAAGACAATCATATTGGTCGCGGCCCAAGGACTCCGTGAACCACGGCTCAGTGACGCATAGCTATTGTCTTAGAGTTCGTTGCCAGCTTAGAGTTCGTTGCCGCCTTAAAGTTCGTTGCCACCTTAGAGTTCGCACCGGGTGAGCAGCCAGCCTGACTCGTCTGAATCACGGGTAGGTTTCCTCCGACGGCGCTGTTCCGCGACATCGATTTACCGGCACTGGAATTCACCGCACTGTGATCGAATGCGATGGCGGCCAGCACCTGCTATGTTAGATTCGCGCCGATGGGACAAGGCCGGCTCTACGTCGTCGCGGCGCCTTCCGGCGCCGGCAAGACCAGTTTGGTCAAGGCGCTGATGGAGCGCGAGCCCGCCATGCGATTTTCGGTGTCCTACACCACCCGCAAACCGCGGCCCAATGAAGTACCGGGCCGCGACTATCATTTCGTCGCGCCGGAGCGATTTCAAAAGATGATCGATAGCGGCGAATTTCTCGAGCACGCCCGCGTGTTCGACAATTGCTACGGCACCGGGGTCCGGGCGGTGCAGGAGGCGCTGCGCAACGGCGAGCAACTGCTGCTGGAAATCGACTGGCAGGGAGCGCGGCAGGTGCGCGAGCGTCTGCCCGAGGCGCGCAGCATTTTCATCCTGCCACCGTCCCGGCGCGCGCTGGAGCTCAGGCTCAAGGGCCGCAGCACCGATTCCGAGAGCGTGATCGAGCGGCGCTTGCGCGATGCGGCGCAGGACATCGGGCATTGGAATGAATTCGACTACGTCGTGATCAACGACGATTTCGACCGAGCCATTCTCGATCTGCAAGACATCGTCCACGATCGAGGCGCGAATTTAGCCGCGACAAATTCGCAAATTGCGCGATTTGCCGCTAGTTTGGCAGCTTCTTGAGCACATATTGTGCGCGGCCTAGGCTGCGGGAAGTGGGTATCTCTGCTATGCTGGCAACCCCTTAATTGGAAACCTTGAGCATGGCGCGTATCACAGTCGAAGATTGCCTTCAAAACGAACCTAATCTCTTCAACCTGGTGCTGCTGGCGGCGAAACGCGCCCGGCGCCTGGCCAACGGTGCGGAAGCAACGGTGGATTGGGAGAACGACAAGCCGACAGTGGTGGCGCTGCGCGAGATTGCCGCCGGGAATATCACGGTCGAAATGTTGGAAGAGCCCGAAGAGCCGGCGCCCGCGCCGGTCAGCGAGCTCGACCTCCCGTCCGATTTCCGCGCCCCGCAACTCGGCCTTGGGGATTGATAGAGCCGGCCCCGCCCAAGAGTAAGAATGGACTATGCGTCTTCCATACTTGGTTTCCTACCCGGTGTAAGACGCTCCACCGGGATCAGTCAGCTTTTAGATAAGCTCGAGGCTTATCTTTCCCCCGCCCAGGTGGAACGCGTGCGCGAAGCCTACGACTTCGGCGCGGAAAAACACCTGGGTCAAAAACGCCTGTCGGGCGAGCCCTACATCACCCATCCGGTGGCGGTGGCGGACATTCTCGCCGATCTGCGCCTCGACGCCGATACGCTGGTGGCGGCGATTCTGCACGATGTCATCGAAGACACGCCCACCGCCAAGGCCGAGATCGCCTCGATCTTCGGGCAGGTGGTGGCCGAGCTGGTCGACGGCGTCAGCAAACTCGATCAGATACAGTTCAAGAACCGCCAGGAAGCCCAGGCGGAGAGCTTCCGCAAGATGCTGCTGGCAATGGTGCGCGATATCCGCGTCATCATGGTCAAGCTCGCCGACCGCATGCACAACATGCGTACGCTGGGCGTGATGCCGCCGGTGAAGCGGCGGCGTATCGCGCGCGAGACGCTCGAGATCTATGCGCCCATCGCCGAGCGCCTGGGATTGTATGCGGTGAAGCTCGAGCTCGAGGATCTGGGTTTCCGCGCGCTCTACCCGTACCGCTACAAGGTGCTCGAGCGGGAATTGAAGCGCGCGCGCGGCAACCAAAAGGAATTCATCGGCAAGATCGCCGAGACCTTCAAGGCGGCTCTGAAGAAGTCCGAGGTGTCGGGCAGCGTGGAGGGCCGCGAGAAACATCTGTACAGCATCTATCGCAAGATGCAGAACAAGAAAATCTCCATGAACGACATGGTCGATGTGTACGGCTTCCGCATCATCGTCGACTCCGCCGATACCTGCTATCGAACGCTGGGCTTGGTGCACGGCGTGTACAAGCCCATGCCCGGGCGCTTCAAGGACTATATCGCCATACCGCGCATCAACGGCTATCAGTCGCTGCACACCACGTTGTTCGGTCCGAACGGCATCCCCATCGAGGTACAGATCCGATCCGAGCAGATGCACCGCGTGGCGGAGTCGGGAATCGCCGCGCATTGGAAGTACAAGTCCGGCGGCGACAGCTTCGGCGGCGTCGAGCACGACCGCGCGCGGGAGTGGCTGGCAAGCCTGGTGCAGATCCAGGAAGGCGGCAGCTCCGAGGAATTCCTGGAAAGCGTCAAGGTGGATCTGTTCCCCGACAAGGTCTACGTGTTCACGCCCAAGGGCAGGATACTGCGCCTGCCGAGCGGCGCCACGGCGGTGGACTTCGCCTACGCCATTCATACCGACATCGGCAATCGTTGTGTCGCGGCCAAGGTCGACCGGCGTCTGGTGCCGTTGCGCACGCCGCTGCGCAACGGCCAGACCGTCGAGATCATCACCGCCAAGGGCGCGACGCCGAATCCCTCCTGGTCGACGTTCCTGGTAACCGCGAAGGCACGTGCGGCCATCAGGCAGTACTTGAAGAATCTCAAACGCGGCGAGGCCGCCGAGCTCGGCAAGCGCCTGCTGAACCTGGCGCTGGAAGACTTCAAGCTGAATCTCAAGCAGATTCCCGCCGCGGAGCTCGATGCGGTGGTCAAGGAGCTGGCCCTCAAGGATGCCAACGAGCTGTACGAAAAAATAGGCTTGGGCGAGCGCCTGGCGCCGTTGGTGGCGCGCCGCCTGCAGCCGCATGGCGCCCAAAGCGACGGCGACGGCGCCTCGGCCTCAGGACCCCTGATGATCGCCGGCACCGAAGGGCTGCTGGTGACTTATGCGCGCTGCTGTTTCCCGATACCGAACGATCCCATCATGGCTTACTTGAGCGCCGGCCGCGGCGTCATGATTCACCGGCAGAATTGCGGTAATCTCGCCGAGTATCGCAAGCAGCCGGACAAATGGCTGTCGGTCGCCTGGGAAGGAGCTCAAGGCCGGCTGTTCAGCTCGGAAATCCAGCTGGAAATCAACAATCGGGTCGGCGTGCTGGCGGCGGTAGCCTCGACCATCGCGGGCACCGAAACCAATATCGACCAGGTGTCGTTGGAGGAGCGCGACATGACGAGTTCCTCCTTGAAATTTCAGGTGCAGGTGCGCGACCGCAAGCATCTGGCGCGGGTCATCCGAACCATCAGACGCATGCCGGATGTGCGGCGGGTGAGCCGCACGTTGGCGTAACAACCGGGGAAAATCCATGAGCAAGACAGTCATCTCCACGGCCGCCGCGCCGGCCGCCATCGGCGTCTATTCGCAAGCCGTGCGGGTCGGCGACACCATCTGGGTCTCGGGACAGATCCCCTTGGATCCGCACACCCAGGAGCTGGTGGGGGGCGACATGGAAGCCCAGGTGCGCCGCGCCTTCGACAACATGAAGGCCATCGTGCTCGCAGCCGGGGCGACGCTCGAGGATGTCGTCAAGGCCACGGTCTTCCTGATCGATCTGGCGCACTTCGGACTGGTCAACAAGGTCATGGCCGAATACTTCCGTGAGCCCTATCCGGCGCGGGCCGCGGTCGGCGTGGCGTCGCTGCCGCGCGGCGCGCAGGTCGAAGTGGAGTGCATCGTCGCGCTGTGATCGACGTCAAGCCGATAACCGCTTTGCGGGGCGTCGGCGATGCACTGGCGCTGCGGTTGCGCGCGCTCGGCGTCGAGACCACCCAGGATCTTTTGTTCCTGCTGCCGCTGCGCTACGAGGACCGCACGCGCGTGGTGCCTCTGGGCGAGCTCAAGCCCGGGCAGCGCGCCTCGGTCGAGGGCGAGGTACTGCTCACCGAAGTAGCGTTTCGCGGCCGGCGCCAGATGCTGTGCAAGATCGGCGACGGCTCAGGCTTCCTGACGCTGCGTTTCTTTCATTTCACGGCGCAGCAACAAGCCGGCCTGGCGCGCGGCGCCCGCATCCGCTGCTTCGGCGAAGCCCGCCGCGGCGCCAAGGGATTGGAATTGGTCCATCCGGAATACCGGCGCGTCGATCCGAGCGCCGCGCAAGCCCCCGAGGAACATCTCACGCCGATCTATCCCGGCACCGAGGGCGTGACTCAAGGGCGCCTGCGGCAGCTCACGCGCCTGGCGCTCGATCAGACCCGCGCCGGCGAGCCTGCGGATTTTGTGCCGCCGGCCTTGTTGGCCGACACGCGGCTGCCGAGTTTGCACGAGGCGCTGTGCTACGTGCACCGCCCGCCGACGGACGCGCCGGTGGAGATGTTGCTGGCCGGCCGGCATGCCTCGCAGCGCCGCCTGGCCTTCGAGGAATTGCTCGCGCATCAACTGTCGCTGAAGTTGCTGAGAAAACGCATCCAGAGCGATCCTGGCTGGAGCTTGAAGTCCGCCGGCGTTCTGAAATCAGGTTTGCTCGCGGCATTGCCGTTTCGCCTGACGCCGGCGCAGCTGCGCGTGCTCGAGGAAATCGAGGCCGATCTGGCCCTCGAGAAACCGATGCTGCGCCTGGTGCAAGGTGATGTGGGCTGCGGCAAGACCTTGGTATCGGCAGTAGCCGCGGCGCACGCGGTGGAGATCGGCCGTCAGGTGGCGCTGATGGCGCCCACCGAGCTGCTGGCGGATCAGCACGCGCAGAACTTCCGACGTTGGTTCGAGCCGCTGGGCATCGCCACCACGCTCTTGAGCGGCCGCCAGACAGTCAAGGCGCGCAGCAGCATACTCGCCGGCATCCGCTTGGGTCACGCCGCCATCGTCATCGGCACGCATGCCTTGTTCCAGGAGAGCGTGGAATTTTCCTCGCTGGCGCTGGTCATCGTCGATGAGCAGCATCGATTCGGCGTGCATCAACGATTGAGCCTGCGCGAGAAAGGCGCCGCGCACGGCCATCAGCCGCATCAGTTGATCATGACGGCCACGCCCATTCCGCGCACGCTGGCCATGACGGCGTACGCCGATCTCGACGTCTCCGTGATCGATGAGCTGCCGCCCGGACGCACGCCGGTGAAGACCGTGGTGCTCGCCGATGCGCGCCGCGATGAAGTGGTGCAGCGAGTTCGCAGCGCCTGCCTCGAAGGACGCCAGGCTTACTGGGTCTGTCCCTTGATCGATGAATCCGAAGAAATGCCCTATCAGGCCGCGGAGGAAACCGCGGCGGCGCTGGCCGCGGCGCTGCCCGAGCTCAAGGTCGGCCTGGTGCACGGCCGGATGCCGCCCGCCGCCAAGGAAGGCACCATGCGCACCTTCAAGGAGGGAAGGATCCAATTGCTGGTGGCAACCACCGTGATCGAAGTGGGCGTCGATGTGCCGAACGCGACGCTGATGGTCATCGAGAACGCCGAGCGCTTGGGATTGGCGCAGCTGCACCAGCTGCGCGGGCGCGTCGGGCGCGGCAGCTACGACAGCTCCTGCCTGCTGCTGTATCGCGCGCCGCTCTCGCCGATGGCGCGCGAACGGCTGGCGGTGATGCGCAACACCAACGACGGCTTCGAAGTGGCGCGCCGCGATCTGCAATTGCGCGGGCCCGGCGAATTGCTCGGCACACGTCAGACCGGCCTCGCTCAGATGCGCGTCGCAGATTTGGCGCGCGACGCCGATTTACTGCCGCGCGTGCAGATCGCCGCCGAGACCTTGCTGCGCGAGTGGCCTGAGAATGTCGCGCCGCTGGTGCGCCGCTGGGTTGGGATTGCGGAGCAATACGGGCGCGTCGGGTAGGCCTTGGTAGAATGCGTGCATGAGCTCAAGCAACGCTCCATCGATCGCATCCGTTCAATGGCAGCCCGCCGAACGATTGGGGCAGCTGGCCGTCGATGCGCATCTGCGTCCGTGGCTGATAGGCAAGGGCTTGTTGACGCAGCGGCTCAAGGCTGCATGCGGCGCGCGCTTTGCCTTGCGCGTGGTGGATTACTGGAGCGGGCGCTTGAGCGCGGCGCATCGCGCGGCGCTGCGCACCGAGGACGACGCCGGCCTGTTCAGGGATGTGGAGATGTTTTGCGACGAGCAGGTGTGGGTTTTCGGGCAGACCGTGATACCCGACTCGACCTTGTCGGCGCATCCCTGGCTGGCGGAACTCGGCGACTCGGCACTCGGTGAAACCTTGAGCGATTTGTCCGGCGTCGAGCGCAGCGCCTACGAATACGCGTGGCTACCCGCGGCCGACGCCATGGTGCTGCGGGCGCTGCGCGGCGCCGAGATCAAACCCGCCGGCCTCTGGGCGCGCCGCTCCCGTATCGCATTGCGCGGCGCTCCGATGCTGGTGCATGAATTGTTCCTTCCCGCCATGGGCAGCGGGTAAGGCGACGCTTGGCGCTGCCGCGTTCAGGGGATGAATTGCTGGAGCGAATCGCCGCGCGCTGGCGCTGGTATGTCTATCGCATCCGCTTCCATCCGTTCACCACGGACGAGCTGCCGAGAATTCTGGCCGGCGCCTACGAATATGTGCGGCTCATGCGCCTGGACCGCCCGATCGGCATCTGGCTGCTGCTGTGGCCGACGCTGTGGGCGCTGTGGATCGCCTCGCGTGGCAAACCAGCGGCGGGCATCTTTCTGATTTTCGTGTTCGGCACGGTGCTGATGCGTTCGGCCGGCTGCGTCATCAATGACTATGCCGACCGCAGCTTCGATCCACACGTGCAGCGGACCAGGAACAGGCCGCTGGCACGCGGCAGCATCTCGAGCATCGAGGCGCTGGTGCTGTTCACCATCCTGGCATTGACGGCGCTGCTCTTGGCGCTGCAGCTGAATAAATTCACGCTGCTGTACGCCGTGGCGGGCGCCTTCATCGCCATCACCTACCCATTCGTCAAACGCTTTCTCTCGGTGCCGCAGTTGTACCTCGGCGTGGCCTTCGGCGCCGGCATTCCCATGGCGTTCGCGGCGCAGATCGAACAGGTACCGCGGGTCGCGTGGCTGATGTTGCTCGCCAACATGCTATGGGTGACGGTTTACGACACCATGTATGCGATGGTGGATCGCGATGACGACGTCAGAATCGGCGTGCGTTCCACCGCGATACTGTTCGGCGATTCCGACCGGCACATCATCGCTGTGCTGCAAATCATGACCTTGGTCTCCTTATACCTGGTGGGCCGCATCATCCACTTCGGCGGCTGGTACGAGGCCGGGCTTGGCGCGGGAGCTTTGTTCTTCGTCTATCAACTGTGGCTGATTCGAGATCGCGCCCGCGAGGAGTGCTTGCGCGCCTTCCTCAACAACAACTATTTTGGCATGTCGGTGTTCATTGGCATCCTGCTCGACTATCAGTTCAGACATTGAGCGCCGTTTCGCCGCCGGCGACCTAAGGTAAACCGCCGACTCCTCTGTTGGTTGACTAGGGTGGTGTTGCCGCCAATAATTGCCATGCTGAGCGCCATCCCAAGCGCATCGAAGGTGACCCTTGGACGTACGCAACGATTGGACCCTCGCCGAAGTGGCGGAGATTTTTGACTTGCCATTCATGGACTTGGTGTTCAGGGCACAGCATGTGCATCGTCTCTTCCAGGTCCCCAACACGGTGCAGGTCAGCACGCTGCTCAGTATCAAGACCGGCGCCTGCCCCGAGGATTGCGCCTACTGTCCGCAAAGCGTGCGCTTCGACACGGGCCTGCCCGTGCAGGAGCTTCTGGAAGTCGAGGCAGTCAGCGCTCGGGCTCGCGCCGCGCGCGCGGCGGGAGCGACGCGCTTCTGCATGGGCGCAGCGTATCGGTCCCCCAAGCCCAAAGACCTGCGCAAAGTGGCCGCGATGATCCGCGAGGTCAAGTCGCTCGGTCTGGAGACCTGCGCCACTCTCGGTATGCTGACCCCTACGCAGGCAGTGGAACTCAAGGCGGCGGGTCTCGATTACTACAATCACAATCTCGACACTTCCGCGGGCTACTACGAGAAGATCATCACCACGCGCACTTACCAGGACCGGCTCGATACGCTGCAGGCGGTGCGCGATGCCGGCATGAATGTGTGTTGCGGCGGGATCGTCGGCATGGGCGAGGAGCCGCAAGATCGGGTCGCGCTGCTGCACACCTTGGCCACCCTGCCCGAGCATCCGCAAAGCGTTCCCATCAATCAATTGGTGCGGGTCGCCGGTACGCCGCTGGCCGACGTGCCCGAGCCGGACCCGTTCGACTTCGTGCGCACGATCGCGGCGGCACGGATCTTGATGCCGCGCGCGCACGTGCGACTCGCCGCCGGCCGCAACGACATCAGCGACGAACTCCAGGCGCTGTGCTTCCTGGCCGGCGCGAATTCGATTTTTTATGGGGAGAAGCTGCTCACCACCGGCAATCCGGATGTGGCAAGCGATCGGCTGCTGTTCAAACGCCTGAAAATTGCGGCGGAACCGGCCCGCGGCGCGCAGCCTTAGCTATAATCAAGGCTTGCCAAGGTTGCAGCGTAGCGGCGCGAGCGCCGCGCATAAAGCCGCATAAGCTATGAGCGATGGATTGGAGGGCTTTGCCCTCGATACCCAATGGGTGCGGCGATCGTTCGATCGCGCAGCCGCCGGGTATGACTCCGCGGCGGTGTTGCAGCACCAAGTGCGGCGGGAACTGCTTTCGCGCCTCGAACTCATGGCCATCGCACCCGGCGTGGTCCTCGACGCGGGCGCCGGGACCGGTCATGCCAGCCGCGCCCTGCAGCGCCGTTATCCCAAAGCGCTCATTATCGCGCTGGATTCTTCGCGGCAAATGCTGCGCGTCGCCCGCCGCCGGCAGTCCTGGCTGCGGCGCTTCGCGCGAGTGTGCGGCGATGCCGAGCACATGCCCCTGGTGGACGGCAGCGTCGATCTCATCGTCAGCAATCTCATGCTGCAATGGTGTGATCCGGATGCCGCGTTCGCGGAGTTTCGCCGCGTTTTGGCGCCGCGGGGACTGCTCTGCTTCAGCACCTTCGGCCCGGATACCTTGCGCGAACTACGCAGCGCCTGGGCGCAGGTGGACACGGCCACCCACGTCAACCCTTTCCTGGACATGCACGACGTCGGCGATGCCGTGGTGCGCGCCGGCTTCATATCGCCGGTGCTCGACGTGGAACGCTTCACGCTCAGATACACGGATGTGCGGCGGGTGGCGGCAGATCTTAAGGCCACCGGCGCGCGTAATGCCACGCCATCGCGGCGCAGGGGACTCTCGAGTCCTCGGCAGTTCGCGGCCATGCAAGCCGCGTATGAGCAGTTTCGACAGGACGGCCGGCTGCCCGCCACCTATGAAGTGGTGTTCGCGCATGCTTGGGCGCCGGCCTCAGGTTCGCGCCGTAACGCGCAGGGCGGCGCCGAGGTGTCGTTGCAGGAAATCAAGAACCAGTTGAAGCTGCGCCGGCGGCGATGAATCCAAAGTGTCGGCCGGCCGCGAGCTGCCGCGATGATTGAGCTGCCGCGATGAACGATTTTCCGCCTGCCAGGCGTGACCGCCTGGGTTATCCTTAGACATGGAACAGCGCATCGAGCTCACCCCCAATTGTTCGCTCAAACCGGCGGCGGCTGGATGGTTTTTCGGCGCTACGTGTCTGTTTTCTTTGGGATTTTGTCTGATATTCGTAGTGCAAGGGCTGTGGCCCGTGCTGCCCTTCTGGGCTCTGGAGATGCTCGTTCTGGGGTTGGCGCTGCACGCCAGTTTACGGCGTCGCAATTACACCCAAACCGTGCTGATTACCGACTCGCGGATAAGCTTGGTGACCCGGTCGCGCCGTGGCGTGGCAAAACAAGAGTTTGCGAGGCATTGGGCGAGAGTTAGACTTCGCAGTCCGCTGCAGCGGTCAGGCACCAGCCGCCTGACCATCGAGAGCCGCGGACGCGCTTGTGAAGTGGGCAGCTTCCTCACCGAGGAAGACCGCTGCCGGCTGGCGAAGCGTTTGGTTGGATTGGTGGGCGGAATGAATGAATCACCGCCGCTCGAGGTTGCGAACTTAGGGGATCCGATTAGATGAGAGTACTTAGTGGCGATGGTGAGCAGAGCATTTCGCGGCCGCGGGCCTCGAGAGCCGCGGCGGCGCTTTGTGTGGCGGCATTGGGAATTGCGGTCGATGCCACCGCCAATACCTCGAACGGCTACAACCTGCCCCCGGGCGTCACCGACTTGAGCCGCGACATGTTCGCCCTGCACATGGAGGTCTTTTGGATCTGCGTCGGCATAGCCGTCGTGGTGTTCGGCGCGATGATTTATTCGCTGGTGAAATTCCGCAAGTCCCAGGGGGCGGTGGCCGATACCACCATGCTGCACAGCACGAAGGTGGAGATCATCTGGACCATCGTTCCCGTGGTGATCCTGGTGGTCATGGCGGTTCCCGCCGCCGAGCTGATCCTGAAAATGGAAGATGCCCGCGATTCCGGACTCTCGGTGCGCGTGACCGGCTACCAGTGGAAGTGGGAATACCAATACATGGGCGCGGCAGAGGGCATCGATTTCTTCTCGACCCTGGCCCGCCCGTCCAATTTCGCGCGCGAACTGCGCTCGGGAATCGATCCGAACACGGTCGAGAATTACTTGTTGGACGTGGACAAGCCGCTGGTGATTCCGAGCGGCACCAAGGTGCGCCTGTTGCTTACTTCCCAGGACGTCATACATGCCTGGTGGGTGCCTGACTTCGGCGCCAAGCGCTCCGCGGTTCCCGGCTATGTCAATGAGCTCTGGTTCAAGGTGGACGCCGGCAAGGAAGGCACGTACCGCGGCCAATGCGCCGCCCTGTGCGGCCGCGACCATGGCTTCATGCCCGTCGTGGTGACGGTGCTGACGCCCGACGATTTCAAGAAGTGGGTCGCGGATCAGAAGACGGCACTCAAGCAACCGGCCGCCGCCGGTCAAGAGACCCCGGAGCCCGGCGCGCCGCCGCGCACCGCGCAGGTTTTGCGCAACTAGGTTTGTAGCAAGACCAGGTCTGAATCAGTTAGGTTTGTATCAATTTTTCAAGAGAGCGATCGAATATGGCCAATGCCCACGCCGCCGACCATGCCCACGATGATCATCACGATGAGCCAGCCAAAGGCATAAAGCGCTGGCTGTTCGCGACCAATCACAAGGACATCGGCACGATGTACCTGGTGTTCAGCCTGATCATGTTTTTCATCGGCGGCGCCATGGCCATGATCATCCGCGCCGAGCTGTTCAAACCCGGCCTGCAGCTGGTGCAGCCGGAATTCTTCAACCAGATGACCACCAATCACGCCTTGATCATGATTTTCGGCGCGGTCATGCCCTCCTTCGTCGGCCTGGCCAACTGGATGATCCCGATGCAGATCGGCGCGCCGGATATGGCGCTGCCGCGCATGAATAATTTCAGTTTCTGGCTGCTGCCGTTCGCCTTCACCCTGTTGTTGTCGACGCTGTTCGTACCCGGCGGCGCCGCGGCCGGCGGCTGGACGCTGTATCCGCCCCTGTCGCTGCAAACCGGCGACGCGTTTCCCATGCTGATCTTCGCCATTCACATGATGGGTGCCTCCTCCATCATGGGAGCGATCAATGTGATCGTCACCATCATGAACATGCGCGCCCCGGGCATGAATTTGCTGAAGATGCCGCTGTTCTGCTGGTCGTGGCTGATCACCGCCTATTTGCTGATCGCGGTGATGCCGGTGCTGGCGGGCGCGGTGACCATGCTGCTCACGGATCATTTCTTCAAGACCAGCTTCTTCAACGCCGCGGGCGGCGGCGACCCGGTGATGTTCGAGCACATTTTCTGGTTCTTCGGGCATCCCGAGGTATACATCATGATCCTGCCGGCGTTCGGCATCATCTCCGAGATCCTGCCGACCTTCGCGCGCAAGCCCCTGTTCGGCGCCACCTCGATGATCTATGCCATCGCCTC
>Ga0116129_1000903_pt1 | contig 17372 bp, 12 predicted proteins | sample June2015DPH_17_2_FD_89732 | JGI IMG/M metagenome (GOLD analysis project Ga0116129, IMG submission 89732) | Peatland microbial communities from SPRUCE experiment site at the Marcell Experimental Forest, Minnesota, USA - June2015DPH_17_10 | ecosystem: Environmental > Terrestrial > Soil > Wetlands...
TCTCGTCACGCGCAACAACCGCTTCGAGAGTTTCGCGGGCGACCTCGCGGCGATGATCGGCGCCGTGCAGCATTGCGTGAAGCTGCTGCAGGATGTGATTCGCAGGTGGGGGCCGGAGGTCGTCAAGGCGGCCGTCAACCACAACATCGAGCACACGGAGAAGCGCCTGCGCGAGGAGATCGCGAAATGGCCGGATGGCAAGTACGAGGCGGATGTCTATATCGATCACGACACGGCCGGCACCAAGGACATCCACGTGCATGCCGCCTGCATCGTCAAGGGAGACCAGCTCACGGTCGATCTGACCGGCACCGATGATCGACAGGATCTGGTGGGTGTGTGGAACACCTACGGCAATAGCCGCAGCTACATCATGACGCAGGTGGCTTCGGCGATAGATCCGAGCATCATCAAGAACGAGGGTTTGTTCAACGCCCTGCAAATGGTCATCCCGGAAGGCTGCATTGCACAGCCCGCTCCCAACAAGCCCGCGGCGTTGGGCTCATTCCATCCGGCGTGCGAAATCACCGAGGCGGTGTGCGTGGCGCTGGCGCAAGTGGCGCCCCAACGCAGCGCACCGCAGGTCTACAAGATCGGCATGCCGAACGCCGTGATTGGTTTCAGGAAGGGCCAGATGTGGCTGGACCAGGGCGTCGATGCGCGCACCATGGACACATCCGCCGTTGAGGGCATTGACGGTTGGGGTTCTTGCCCCGTCGCCTTGGGTAATTTGCTGTTGTCCGAAGCCGAGGACGCCGAGAGCCGTTTCCCGATTTTGAACATCAGCCGTGAAATGACCATCGACACGGAAGGCGCCGGACGCTGGAGAGGCCAACCCGGCAGCTTGAACGTCAAGCGCGTGCTCGAGCCCGTCGGCGCCATGGCGTGGATGGTGTCGGCCAGCCATCCGCTCTCCGGCATCAACGGCGGCGACGATGCGAGTCCGTACATCAATCACTTCGAGGTGGGCAGCGAGCAGGAAAAACAGATCACGCTCACCGCGCGCGCGAACCTGCCTGCCGGGGCCGTCATTGCCTATCAGCACGGTGGGGGCGCCGGCGTCGAATCGCCGCTCCTGCGCGATCCTGAGGCGGTCAAGGAGGACGTGCTCGATGAGATCGTGAGCCTCGAGCGCGCGCGCGACAAATATGGCGTGGTGCTGAAAGGTTCGCTCGAGGAGTATGACCTCACGGTGGATGTGGAGGCGACCAAGGGCCTGCGGCAACAGAAGATGGAAAAACAACGGGCAGCTGCATGAGCTATCGGATCGGGATTGATATTGGTGGTACGTTCACGGACTTCGCGTTTCTCAAAGGCTCGGAATTCATTCTTCACAAAAACTTGAGCACGCCCGCCGATCGTTCGATCGGCGTGATGAATGGCTTGAAGAGATTGGCGGAGATCGAAGGCGTGTCGCTGGCCGATTTCCTGAAGAAGTGCGATGCCATCGTGCACGGCACGACCGTCGCCGACAACACGTTGATCGAGATGAATGGCGCTCTCACGGGCCTCATCACGACGCAAGGGTTTCGCGACGAGATGGAATACCGGCGCGGCTTCAAGGAGAGCATCTGGGACGTGCGCCTGGCGCCGCCCCAGCAGATCACACCGCGGCGCCGGCGCCTCGGGGTGCCGGAGCGCGTGCTGCACGATGGCACCATCCATACACCGCTCGACGAGCAAGCCGTGCGCGAGGCGTGCCGCAAGCTCAAAAAACAGAAGGTGGAGTCGGTTGCGATCTCCTACTTGTTCTCGTTCGTCAATTCCAAGCACGAAAAACGCACCGCTGAGATCGTCGCCGAGGAGATGCCCGGCGTGCACATTTCCTGTTCCTACCAGGTGCTACCGAGAGCGCCCGAATACGATCGCACCAGCACCACGGTCGTGGACGCCTATGTGGCGCCGCGGGTCACGTCCTACATCGAGAAGCTGGTCTCGCGCTTAAGCGAGGCCGGTTACCAGCGTCAGCTGATGGTCATGCAGGCGAGCGGCGGCGTCATGACCAAGGAGTACATCGAAGGCTCGCCGATTCGCGTGCTCTCCTCGGGCCCGGCGGGCGGCGTGGTCGGTTCCGCTTATGTCGGCTCGGCCAAGGGCTATCCCAATCTTCTGTGCGTCGACATGGGCGGCACGTCCTACGACGTCTCCGTGGTGTTGAACGGCGCTGCGCCGGCGGAGGCGGGGTGGAACATGCACCACCGCTATCTGATCGGCGTTCCGATGGTGAAAGTGGAAACGCTGGGCGCGGGCGGCGGCTCGATCTGCCACGTCAACAACGGCGTCCTCGAGGTAGGTCCCGCCTCGGCGGGAGCAGAGCCCGGTCCCATTTGCTACGGCCGCGGCGGCAAGCGCCCGACCGTCACGGATGCCATGTTGATGCTTGGTATCTTGTCGACGGAATCACAGTTCGCAGGTGGCAGCTTTCAGCTGCAGCGCGCCGGCGTCGACGAGGCGTTCGCCGAGATCGGCAAGCAGATGGGCTATAGCGCGGAGCAAGCTGCATTTGACTCATGGCGCGTGGTGAACGCGAACATGACCCAGGCGGTGCGCCGTTCCACGGCGGAAAAAGGCTTGGATCCCACCGACATGGTGATGCTGGCCTACGGCGGCAACGGACCGGTGTTCGCGGCCATCCAGGCGCAGGATCTTGGCATCAGCCGCGTGCTGGTGCCGAAGGCATCGCCCGCCTTTTCGGCGTTGGGCACGCTGGTTGCCAACATCACCATCGATGAGGAGCGCTCCTACATCGCTGACGCGGACAAACTCGACCTCGCCAAACTCAAGGAGATGTGGGGCGACTTATCGAAGCGCGCCGACAAGTATTTCGCGGACGCGCATTTCACGCGCGATCAAGTGGCCGCGAAGTACCAAATCAAGATGCGCTATCCCGGACAGAACTGGTCGCTTACCTTCGATTTCCACTCGGCTAAGGCTAAGCGGGACATGTCCTTCGTCAATGAGGGACTCGGCGAGCGTTGCATCAAGGCATTCAATGAACGCCACACCCAGGAATACGGCCACGTACGCGAAGGTGAAACACCGGAAGTGGTGGGCGTGCGCCTGCTGACGTACGTTGAATCACCCAAGCCCGCAGTCAAGGGCGGTTTTACCGCGCCCCCGGTGGCCGCGCAGCCCGTGAAGAAGCGCCGCGCCAACTTGAGCGAAGGCTACAAAGAGACGGACATTTTCCGCGGGCCGGACCTCAAACCCGGCAGTGAGGTCACAGGACCCGCCGTCATCGAAGAGGTTTTCACCACCATCGTCGTCTATCCGGGTTGGAAGGCGCGCGTGGACGACACCGGAGACTACGAGCTGACCCGGCTGAAATAAGAGCGCGCCGCGGGATTCGCGGCGCGGACCCTGCTAGTAGATGACTTTCTGCTCAGCCAGCCGCTGGCGCTCCTGGGCCGGAAGCCCAAGCAGCGTGCCGAACACGTAGTCGTTATGCTCGCCCAGCAGGGGCGCGGCGTGCTCGATGATCGGCGGCGTGAGCGACATGTGCCAGGGAGCGCCCAAGATGGCGACGGCTTCACCCTTGTTGTCGGTGACGTGGGTGTAGAACTTGCGTTGCCACAAGTGTTCATCGGCGACCAAATCCATCGAGTTGAGACTCATGAAGGCGGCCACGCCGGCCGCTTTCAACTGCGAGGCGACCTGGTGCGCATCGCGGCCGCGCGTCCAGGCGGCAATGAGTTCATCGAGCTGGCGCGCGTTCGCAACGCGCGACTGCGCGTCGGCATAGCGTCGATCGGCTGCCAGCGCCGGCTGGCCTAGAGCCGCGCACAGCGCCCGCCATTCCTCATCGGTACGCACGGCAATGCTGATCCAGGACGCCTCGGCACATGGATAGACACCATGCGGTGCCATGTCGCCATGCGGGGCGCCGCGGCCGGGATCATGTCCAGTGACGAAATAGTCCATGAATGCATCGGCGACCATGGAGGAGAGGGATTCCACCGCCGATATGTCCACGTATTGACCTTGGCCGGCGCGGCGTCGATGGTACAAGGCCACCACCGCGGCAAAGGCTGCAGCGGTGCCGTAGCTGCTGTCGCCGTAACGTTGATTGAGCAGCACCGGCGGTCCATCTGGGTAGCCGGCGAGATGACAGACGCCGGCCAGGGACGAAAAGCAGGGCGCGTAGCCCGTCTGATAGCTCAAGGGCCCCTCGTGCCCGTACATGCTCATGGAGACGGCGACGATGTCTTGCTTGAGCTTGCGCAGCGTGTCGTAGCCAAGTTCGAGTCGCTGCGCGGCTCCCGGACGCAAATTCTCGATGAAGATGTCGGAGACCTTGACGAGTTCGTGCACCAGCCGCTTGCCTTCCGCGCTTTTCATGTTGATTTGAACGCTGAGCTTTCCGGGATTGACGGCCTGGAATCCCGGCGCGTCGTTGATGTCCTTGGTGCCGAAGGCGCGCGTGGCGTCGATGGAGTCCAAGCTCTCGACGCGGATGACTTCGGCGCCAAGGTACGTCAGCAGCTTGCCGACGTAAGGACCTGCCCAGATCTTGGTGACTTCGAGCACACGCACGCCCTGCAGGGGACCTGGGCTGTGCCGCGCCATTGCGGTGCCCGCGGGCGGATGCGCGGGGTGTACGGCCAGCCGGGGCCGTGGTGCACGCCGCAGGACTTCGTCGGTGTGCTCGCCCAAGCGTGGCGCCGCGGTGACCAGGGCCGCGGGAGTGGCACTCAAATGATACGGCACGGTCGGATGGTGCAGGCGGCCAAGCACCGGATGGTCGAGTTCGCCGAAGTAGCGACGAAATTGCATCTGCGCGGAATCGAACACCTCTTCCATCGTGTTCACCGGAACCAGCGGTACGCCCAGCTTCTGTGCGCGCATGGCCACGTCGGGCTTGCTCTGGTCCTTCATCCAGCGTGCGATCTCGGCGCGGCAAAGATCGATCCGCTCCTGGGTCACATGCTTCTCCAGCCAGCGATCCGGATAGTCCTTCATCCAGGCCGGCTCGCCCATCAGGGTCGACAACCCCTTCCAGTGCGCGGGCTCTGACATCCACACGTAGACATAGCCATCACGGCATTGGAAAAAAGTCGACGGGCCGCCGAGATCGTAGGCCTGGCGCCGCGTGCCGACTTCCATGTTGCCCGCGATCATCTGCGCGAGTACATAGTCGACCAACGAGGCCAGCGATTCCTGGTGGGAGACGTCCACGAACTGACCCTTGCCCGAGCCTTCCCGGTAATACAGGGCAGCCGCCAGCGCCAGCGCTGCACTCAAGCCCGATTCATAGTCGGGGAGAAATCGCCCCGCGCCGGTCAGAGGCGGCTTGCTGGGATCCGCCGCGGCCGGCGTGTGATAGCCCCAACTGGCGTGCAGTACATTCAAGCTATAGGCCTTGCGAAGGTGCAGGGGTGCGTCATAGCCGAAAGGGGTGACGACACAGACGATCAGCGCGGGAAAGCGCGTCGCACACTGCGCCGGATCCAGTCCGAGACTCTCGAGGTAACCCTGCGGATGGTCATCGATGAGGGCATCGACGTCCTCGAGGAGTTCGAGCAGGGACTGCCTTGCCGCAGGTTCGCGCAAATCCAGGACTACCGAGCGCTTGTTGGTGTTGAGGTAGGCGAACAGGCCGCTACGCTCGGCTTCCGGGCCGGCGGCGCCGAACGGTCCCATATGGCGCGTCTCGCTGCCAGTGCCGGGCCGTTCGATCTTGATGACCTCGGCACCAAAATCCGCCAGCAGCTTGCCGCAGTACTCTCCGGCCACACCGTTCGACAGTTCAAGAATCTTTAAGTTGCGCAGTGCCGACACGCCGGGGCCCCCTCAGTTGATAGCATTAAAAAAACATGATCGCTCATCGAGTGTATTGTCGCTCTTAAGCGAGCTAAGCGGTACATTTCCGATTGCAAGCCCAGACAAGAACTCGCTGTGCGCCGGCGGCCAGCGTGGCATGATTTGCGCCAAGACGGGAGCAGGCGACTCGCGCAGCGCAAGGCCTAAGGTCGGCGGGGTCATTCCCGTCCTTGGAGAAACGATGGGTCAAGAACTAATCGGAAAAACGGCGATCGTCACCGGGGGCGCCAGCGGTCTGGGGCACGCCACCGTCGAGTTGTTTCTCGCCGAAGGCTGCAGGGTGGTCATCGCCGACATGGATGCGGCGCGCGGCGAAGCGCTGGCGGCAACCTTGGGCGGCGCTTGCCGGTTCAAGCGAACCGACGTGGCCAAGGCGGAGGATGTTCAGGCCGTGGTGGACTACGCCGTCGCCGAGTTCGGCGGTCTCGACGTGATGGTCAACAATGCCGGCATCGGCGGTGCCTCCCATCCGCGCTATCTGGACGATGATCTCAAGGATTTCCAGCAGGTGGTCAATGTGAATCTGCTGGGCGTGATGCTGGGCACGCAGCGCGCAGCGCGCCACATGCGCAAGAATGGCGGTGGGTCGATCATCAACACATCGTCGATGGCCGGTATCAAGGCGGGCTTCGCAGTGATGACGTATCGCGCTACGAAGGCGGCCGTGATTCATTTCACCAAGTGCGCGGCAATCGACCTCGCCGAGTACGGCATCCGAGTCAACAGCATCGCGCCGGGCCACATACAGACGCAGATGACCTCGTATACCGCGCCGGGCGTGAGCGATGAGGTGGCGGAACGCATCAAGCAGGCCGTCGCGGCGGCGACCTCGCAGAGCCGGCCGCTCAAGCGTCGAGGTTCGCCCGCGGACGTCGCTCAGGCGGCGCTGTACTTAGGCAGCGAGCGCTCGGCACAGGTGACGGGAATGGTGCTGCCGGTCGATGGCGGGGCGACGGCCGGCGACGCCGTCAACCATCTGAAGAACATCCTGGAGGCGCGCGCACGCGCCATCAGCGGTGGTGAATAGCCGGCTATTGCCGCTTGCGTTCGGCGAAGGCCGCGATGCGCGCCTGCATATCGGGACCGAAGCCGCGGGTTCGATACACCTCGTGAGCGAGTCCCGATTCAAGCGACATGCCGTCCGTGTCGATCAACAGGCGCTTATTCTCGCGCAGGCTGAACCAGGAATTGGACAGCACCTTGCGCACGAACTTCTCGACCTCGACATCGAAGACATCGTCGGAGAAGCAGGCATTCGCGAGCCCCATCGCCGTCGCCTCGGCGCCGGAATAGGTGTTGCAGGTGTACATCATTTCCCGCGCCTTAGCCGCTCCCACGCGTCGCGGCAGGCGTTGGCTCAATCCCCAGACAGGCGTGAGCGACCACTTCGCATGCGTATCGGCGAAGCGCGCATTCGCCGACGCGAGTATCACCTCGCCGGCGAGCGCCAACTCCAGGGCACCGGTGTAGCAATGCCCGTGCACGGCAGTGATGACGGGCTGCGGCAGGTTCGCCAAGCGCTCGATGACCTTGGACTGGAACTCGAGCTCGCCCGGCTTCTCGCCTTCGCTCAAGACCGCGAGGTCGTGGCCGGCCGAGAAACTTCGGCCGTTGCCGCGCAGCATGACGCAGCCGACCGTATCGATGGAAGCTTCGATGCGCTCGACGTGGGTCAGTAACTGCTCGAAAACCGGTGAACTCAGGGCATTGAGTTTTTCCGGAATATTGAGCGTCAAGGTGGCAAGACCTTCGAGAAGCGTGTAAATGACTTTATCGGTATTCATGCGGCAACAGCCTATCATGCTGCCCAAGGTTCGAGGCAAGCTCGGGTTTTAGTTTAACGCGCGGTGGCGCGAAGAGGATTGACGATGGCAACACTTCCAGACGCCAAGCTCTACGTCAACGGCGTGCCGCGCATTTCGGTGCGCGTGTAACTCGCTCGCCTATGAGGGCCTGGCTGTTCACCGGCGCACGCAAGCCGCTCGAGTTGATTGAACGGGAGACGCCGCATCCGGGCCCGGCAGAGGTGCTGCTCGAGGTCCGTGCCGCCGGTCTATGCCACAGCGACGTCGGCCGCATGGACGGAACCCTGACGCCGTTCCTGCCTATGAAGCCGCCGATCATCCTCGGCCACGAAGTCGCCGGTGTGGTGATTGAAGTCGGCGTGGCGGTCGTGGGTTACGCGGTGGGTGATCGAGTCGTCGCTTCCGGGACTCAGGATTATTGCCCCGGCTGGTCTGCGGATGGCGGCTACGCGACGCATTGTCTGCTGCCGGTACACAGCTTGGTTCGCCTCCCTGAGGCAGTGAGTTTTGTACAGGGCGCGGCCGCCACCGATGCCGGCCAGACATCCCATAGCGCCATGGTAGACGCTGGGGAATTGCGCTCCGGGCAGCGGGTCGGAATTGTCGGCCTCGGCGGACTGGGCATGACGGGCGCACGCATCGCCGTGTTACACGGCGCGGAAGTCTACGGCGCCGAACCCCGTAAGGAGGCTTGGGGCGTTGCAAAAAAGCAGGGTGTGGTCGAAGTTGTCGAAGATGTCCGTGATCTGGCACCGTTCAACCTCGATCTGATCGTCGATTTCGCGGGGTTCGGAGAGACAACTGCCGGGGCGATCAGCGTCGTGCGCCGGCGGGGTTTGGTCGTGCAGGTCGGCCTTGGGCGTACCCAGGCGTTGATTTCCACCATGGAACTCATCGGCAAGGGCGTCACGCTGCGTGGCTCCGGCGGCGGTCAACCGAAGGACACAGCCGCCGTCCTCGGACACATGGAGCGGGGCCAGCTTACGATCGAAGCCGCCACGATCGGCTTCGAGGACATCCCCGAGGGCCTTGCGCGCCTGCAACGGGGTGGCGTCGTCGGCCGTTTAGTCGCAGAAATCAATTGAAAGGCATTCCAGGCTAGGGTGCAGCCTGCCAAGGTGCACTGCCACGAAATTACGAACACCACCAAGGCGATCTCAATGACCCTCAAACGCACGCGGGAGTATCGACGAGCAACTCGAACATCGACGTTCATGCTTTTCGCCATAACCGTTTTCGCAGCGATGCATGCCGGCGCACTCGACATTTTGATTACAAACGATGATGGCGTCGAAGCATCGACGATTCACGCGCTCTATCAAGTCTTCAAAGCGAACGGCCACCAGGTCATCATTTCTTCTGAAACGCAAGACAACAGCGGCAAGGGCGGCGCGCTCGATTTTTTCAAGCCGATGGGACCTTTGAAGCAGGACTCGCGCTCAGGAGCCATCAAGTCCGGCGCTCCCGGCGTCGGCAAACTGCCTGGATTCCAGGATGTCTATTACGTGGACGGCACGCCGCTGGCGGCAACGTTATTCGGCCTCGATATTGCGGCAGCAAAAACTTGGGGTAAGGCACCTGACTTGATCATCTCGGGCCCTAACTATGGGAACAACACCGGGCTCATCAACAACAGTTCCGGGACGGTCAACGCCGCGCTCATCGGTATCAATCGCGGTGTCGCCTCGATCGCCGTCAGTACGGCCATCCCGTCAACTTACAGGAGCTACGATAAGCTCAATCAGGGCGACGCCGAGTACGAAATCGCGCAAGTGGTATTGAAAATCGTGAATGCGCTGGAAGCGAAGCGGACCGATAAGAACAAGCCCTTGCTGCCGGTGGGCACTGCGCTCAACATCAATTTCCCGAAATTTGCGCCGGGCACGGCAAAACTACTGCGGGTTCAGTTGGGTCAGGAAGGGTTCGCTTCAATGGCATTGCCGGTCTTCACCGCCGATCTTTCCAAGGATGCCAGTGCGGTCAAATTCGGATTGAACGAGCCCGCGCTGCCGGGGATTTCCATTGAACCCGCGAACGCCGATACCGACCCGAAATCCGAGCAGAACATCATCAACAGCGGCGCCATCTCGATCTCCGTACTCAAGGGCAACCATGCCGCCGATGAGCCGAGCACGAAAACCGTCAAGGGGCTGCTGCAGGATGTGTGGAGTCGATAAATGCAGGCGCCGCATCATCACGCTCGCGTGCGGGGCATCCCCAAGGCGCGCTCTGCAATCAGACTGCGGTGAACCTCGCTGGTGCCGCCATAGATCGTCGTACCTTGCGCATGGCGATAGCAGAGGTTCAGATACCCGGCGGGACCGGTTTGCTTGGTGAGCGAATAAGGGGCGGTCAAATCGAGCAGATCCCGCGCATCGCTCAGGAATTTTTCGGAGGAATACATTTTTGCCATCGGCCCGTATCCTGCGTTCGGCTTCTTCTCGGTACTCGCCCAGACAGCGCGGAACGTCAGCATGTCCGACACCATGAGATTGGCTGCCGAGCGCGCCAGGCGCACCTGTGCTTGTGTCTGCTCGATCAGCGGACGGCCGTCGAACTGGATGTCTCGGCAAACCTGTACAGCCGCCTTGAGCATCGCGCGCTGCGATTTGGAGAAGCCGCCGCCATGTTCCAGTTCCAGGCCTGCTGCCATGGTTCGTGAACCCTCATTGACTCCCCCCAAACGGTAGCTGTCGGGGACGCGCACGCCGTCATAGAAGGTGATGTTGGTACGCTCGTCCTGAAAGGTGTGAACCGGCTGAATGGTCACGCCCTTGGCCGTCAACGGCACGAGGAACATGGTCAGCCCTTTGTGCTTCGGCGCGTCCGGGTCGGTGCGGGTCAGCATGAATACGTAATCTGCAATATTGGCGCCGCTGGTGAACATCTTGGTGCCTTCGATGCGCCATCCATCGCCCTCTCGTGTGGCGCGGCATTGCGCGGCAAACACGTCGGAACCCGAACTCGGTTCGGAATAACCGAGGCTGCAGATGACCTCGCCCGAGACGATCCTGGTCAGCACTTCGCGCTTGAGTTCCTCGCTGCCGAAGCGATAGACGATCAGGCCGACCATTGCGGCCACATTGGAGGCAGGGTTGTTGTAGCCCTGCTCCTCGAGTGCATCCATGGCCGCCAAGCGGGCATAGGGCGGAATGCCACGGCCGCCCATTTCCTTCGGCCAAGCGAGGAACAACAACTTCGCAGCGGCCAGCTTCTTGTTGAGTTCCGGGTTGTAGCCTTCCCAAGAATAATGAAATTTCTCGCGCATCTGCGGCGTGACGTTCTTGGCGAAAAACTCATCGATCTCGTTGACAATCGCGCGCGCCTCACTCCCTAAGTCAAAATCGATCGGTACGTTGCCCGCATCGGGCAGTGCGACCTTTTCCCCGGCATAGAGCCGCCGGCCAGCCTCTTCGATGAGACGCAGCGGGTCTCCCAGCACCAGGGGCCATGCTTTGGCCCGTAGGTTATACAGATGAATGTCGTATTCAGTGGTAAGGCCGTAACCGCCAAAAGTGTGCAGGGCTTGGGCGACAGCCTTGCCAGCCGCATCGCAGCTCCACCACAGCGCCAGGGAGATCGTCGCGCCGGCGTCCTGTGCGCCATCGGCGATGTCGCGAATGGCCTTCCAGACGAGCAGTTTGCCGCCATCGACATCGCCAAGCCGGTCGGCCAAGGGGTGGGAGATCGCTTGAAAAGTGCCGATCAGCTGGCCGAACTGCTTGCGCTGACTCGCATACGCGGCCGCAAGCTTGAGCGCCTCGCCCGACAGGCCTCCGAGCGCGGCGGATATGAGAAGTTTCCACTCCTCGAAACCCTGTGCGAACATCGTCACGGCGGCGTCGCCCGCGCCGAGCACCGTCTGCGAATACGTCGAGAGATTCAATTCGGCGGTCGGAGTCGATGCAAGATTGGCCGTGCTCGCAACGCTGCCGCGAGGAAGAGTGACGAGCACAATCTCGTTGCCGTTGCGCGCGACGACCGCTTCGGCCGCGCTGGCGCCCGCAATCCATTGCACGGGCTCTCGCGCCATGTCGCGCAGGGCGATGGTCGCGACCGCCTCGCCGGTGAGAACGCGGCCGAGCATCGCGTCCGCTGCGCGTCCCCCGAACTGCGCGAGCAGCCGGGCGGCGACCAACGCCTCGGCCAGCGGGCCGGAAACCAGCGTTCGACCCGCTTCTTCCATGAGAAGGGCGGCGTCGAGCAGACCCAACCCTAAGCCCCCGGCGGATTCAGGAACGCGAATCGAAAATGCGCCCAGTTGCCCAAGTCCTCGCCACAAGTGCGCGTCGAAGCCTGAGGGCAGGGCAGCGCGAACGCGGACAGTACTGCTATTTTCGTCGAGGTAGCGCGCGAACGTCGCACGCAACATTTCCTGATCGTCGGTAAGCGCGAAGTTCATGTTGCTGTCAAGATGGTAGCACCTTAGGGTCGCCGCGCTCAAGGCTGCGTTGGTTTGGCCTGCGGCATTCCGTCAGGTAGTCTCGCCATGGGCCGACAGAATGACAGGGGTGATGAGGAATGAGAGCAAAAAAGACGACTCGGCGATTAGGCGTTGAGCATTCGGAAACTCGTGCCCAGCTGATCCATCTGGCCGCCCGTCTTATTCGCGATGAAGGCTGCGCGGCCGTCACGGCGCGGCGTTTGGCCGAGGATCTTGGATTGAAGCGACAGATCGTGCATTACTATTTCGGCACGATCGAGGAGCTGATCATCGCGGTGATCAGGCGCAGCGTCGGCAAGCTTCATGATCACGTCAAACAGGAACTCGATTCCGACGAACCCTTGAGAGTCATCTGGCAGCTGGGCAACATCGTTTCGACGACACTGTTCGAATTCAGCGCCATGGCCATGCGCAGCAAGCCGATCAAAGCAGAAATGAAGCGTTACATGGACGAGTTTCGCAAAATCGAGGCCCGAGCGATCGCGCGCCATCTGGAGTTGCGCGGCATCACGCCCAATATACCGCCGGTGGCGATCGCATTCGTGATCAACAGCGTCGCGCATACGATCGCTGCTGAAAACGCGTTGGACGTCACTGAAGGTCACGTCGAGACCAAAGCAATGATGGAGGACTTGCTGCGCTCGTTCGCGCAGCAGGGAGAGTTGTCGATGGGACACCCCAAGGCGGTACGTCCCAAAGTACGTCTGGTCGCGTCGCGGCGAAGATGACGCGTTGCGCATCGCATCGCTCTGTCGCGGGCGCCTGGGAGGAATCCGAACGCCACGAGGCGGAGCGTGCCGGTTCGCTGCCGCTTGTAATTGCGGGCAACTATGGCTAGGCTGCTTTGCGCACACAACTAACCATTTGGTTGTATCTGGGGCCAGGGTGTTGCACTCAACATAAGGAGGCGCCGCGCATCAGTAGCCTGCTGCGAGCCACCCGCCGGGATTGCCTGGCCGTAGTAGATAGTAGTACTATCTATCAACTGGCCCGGAGTGCCCGGCACTTCGGATGACTCGCATTTGGCGAAATTCAAGGGGGAAGCATGTCCGCGACCGTGGCGAAGAGTGGAGTTACGCTCGATCTGAGCGATGTCGATCGGCGCGTCGGCCAGTTGGTGGGCGGCGGACAGCTTTGGGCAGCGTGCTCGCCGACGGACATTCGGCGCTGGGTCCAGGCGTTGGACTATCCCAACCCGATCCATTGGGATGAAGAGTTCGCGCGTGAATCCAAATTTGGCGGCCTGATTGCGCCGCAGTCCTTTACCATATCCATGGACCACTATCACGGTTGTCCTCCCGCCTGCGTCGGTTATATCGAAGGGTCGCACCTGATCTTCGGCGGCGAGGAATGGTGGTTCTACGGGCCGCGCATTCGCCCGGGGGATCGCCATACGCACGAGCGGCGTTTTCACGGCTACAAATTGGCAGACACCAAATTCGCCGGGCCAACCCTGTTCTCGCACGGTGATACGATCCACTTCAATCAGCACGGTGCGCCCGTCGCCAAGGAGCGCGCGACCGCAATCCGTTACCTTGCTTCCGAGGCCGAACGCCTTGGTATGTACGACAAGCAGCTGGCCCCGGTGCGCAAGTGGACCGATGAAGAGTTGACGAAAATCGAGCAGGTCCGCTTCGACTGGATCATGTCGAATCGCATGGGCGTTTCACCGCACTTCGAGGAGATCAAGATCGGCGATCGCTTGCCGCGCCGCGTGCTCGGTCCGCACAGCATCGCGACCTTCACCACCGAATACCGCGCCTTCCTCTCCGACGCCTGGGGTTCCTGGCACTGGGTGCTGCCGAAAGGTGTGAAGGATCCCTGGTGGAATCAGGACGCGGGATGGATCAAGGGCTTCACCTGCGATTACGACGAGGCAAAAATCGATCCGCGGCGGCGCGATGGGTTGTACAGCGGTCCTTCGCGCGGACACGTGGATTCCAATAAGGCGGGCGCGATCGGCATGTCGCGCGCCTACGGCTATGGTGCGACCATGGGCGGCTGGGTTCATGATTATCTGGCGTACTGGGCGGGAAATGACGGCTTCATCTGGCATTCCAAGTCGCAGTTTCGCGGGCCGGCGTTCGAAGGCGACGTGACGTATTTCGAGGGCGAGGTGATCGACAAGCAGCTGGAGAGTGCGCACGGCGGTCCGTTGGTGACGGTCAAGGTGAAGTTGGCGAACCAAGACGGCATGGTGCTGGTGGATGCGAAGGCCGAGGTGCAAGTGCCGCTTTGAGCGGCGTTCCATCGCGCATCGACGGCCTATGAGTACTCACTCGATCTCGTCGGCAAGCACTTCTCTGGTGCATGCAGAGCCGTTGAGCGCCGAGCCGGATATCGGGCCGCTGACGATACCGGGATATTTGCGCGAAATCACGGCGCGCTTCGGACCTCGCGAAGCGCTCGTTCTGCGCCGCGAGGGATTGGTCAGCCGGTATACGTATCGCGACATGTGGGAGCGCTCGCTCGAACTCTCCCGCGCGTTGCTGTCGGTCGGCATTGGCAAGGACGGACGCGTGGGTGTGCTCATGAGCAACCGTCCGGAGTTCGTGATTTCGGTATTCGGCATTGCCATGGCGGGCGGCGTGGCGGTGGTCTTGAGCACCTTCTCCACGGCCTCGGAGCTCGAGCATTTGCTTCGGGTCTCAGGGTTATCCACGTTACTGTACGAATCGCATATCGCGAAGAAGGACTTCGATCAGGTGCTCGCCGCGCTGGAGCCGGCCATCCACCAGGCAGGGCCTCTGCAGTCTTTGCGTTTTCCGCACTTGCGCCGTCTGGTGAAATTCGACGAGGCTGCGGATGCGCGCGCCGCCGGAGCGCTGGAGAGCTGGCCTGAGTTCTTGCGGCGCGCCGACACTGTGCCGCCGGCCCTGGTGGAGGCCACCGCCGCTGCGGTCAAACCTTCGGACGCCGCGCTGCTGTTTTTTTCTTCAGGCAGCACCGGCCTGCCGAAAGGGATTCTGCATGCGCAACGTGCCGCTGCGATCCAGTGGTGGCGCTGGCCGCGGATACACGGCGTCGGCAACGATGTCCGATGCTGGACGGCGAACGGCTTTTTCTGGTCGGGCCAGATTTCCATGGCGCTCGGCTGCGCTCTGTCCACCGGCGGTACGATGGTATTGCAACCGACCTTCGAGCCGGAGGAAGCGCTCGAGCTCATGCAGAAGGAGCGGGTAACCATCCCGTTCGCCTGGCCGCATCAATCGGCGAAACTCGAGGGTGCGGCGAATTTCAAATCGGTCGACCTTGGCAGTCTGCGCTACGTGGATGCACGCGCGCCCTTAGGAAGGCACCCCACGGTCAATGCCACGGGCTGGATCGAGCCGCCGGCTTATGGGACAACCGAGACCTTTACCATCGTCGCGGCCTATCCGGGTTTCGAACCGGGTCCCGGCAAAGAGCACGCCCAGGGACCGGTGCTTCCCGGCAACACGCTCAAGATCGTCGACCCCATGAGTGGCGAAATCCTGCCACGGGGGGCGCGCGGCGAGATCGCCGTGAAAGGGCCCACCTTGATGTTGGGCTATATCGGCATACCACTCGCGGAATCGCTCGATGCCGAGGGCTTCTTCCGCACCGGCGACAGCGGCTATGTCGATGCCTCCGGGCAGCTTTACTGGGACGGGCGGCTATCCGATATCATCAAGACGGGCGGGGCGAATGTTTCGCCGCGCGAAATCGATGCCATCCTTGCGACCTATCCAGGCGTCAAATTGAGCCGGACCGTCGGGGTCCCGCACGAAACCCTGGGCGAGATGGTGGTTTCTTGCCTCGTGCCTCACGAAGGCACTGCGCTCGAAGAGACCGTGATCCGAGACTTCCTCAAGACACATCTCGCCAGCTACAAGGTGCCGCGGCGCCTGTTGTTCTTCTTGGAACAGGATATTGCGATGACCGGGACCGACAAGGTAAAGGCCGACGCGCTGGTCCGCATCGCTGCCCAACGACTCAACGTCGGATCGTCTATCGAGGGGAACTAATCATGGCGGATTCGGATCTACAACCAATTATCCACATCATCAATCTCTACGGCATTGCCGTCGACTCGCAGCGCTGGGAATTGTTCGATCGCATTTTCACCAGCGACGTCGACGCTGATTTCAGCGAGACCGCCCATTGGCGCGACCTGGTTTCGTTCAAATCCGATTTCGCGGTATTTCACCGCATCTTCGACAGTACGCAGCACGCGATGATGAATCATCTGATCGACGTCAGCGGAGATGTCGCGCATGCATTCACCTACGGCATGTGGCGTCTCATACGAAGCGGAGTGCAGGGCGGCGACCTTTGGGAGGGAACGGGCTGGTACGACGATGAACTGGTGCGTACGGATCGGGGTTGGAGGATCAAGCGCCGCCTCTGCAAAGTCGTTTGGTGGGGCGGTAATCCGCGGGTTCAAGAGATCGATCCTGGCGTGAAGTTTGTGCTGCAGCCCACATCGGTGCGCCAGGAAGGCGAGGCAGGACACATTGGCTTTTTAAATGCGATATCCGCCCGGCGCTGAGCGCAGTGCGATTTAGGAGTTAACGTATGCAGACTTGGTATGCGTATTCGGGGCGTGACACCGCCGAGTCGCGGCGCGCCCTGGCATCTGTTGTACACAACGACTTCACCGACGGAGACGTTGACATCGAAGCGGGGGCTGGCGAAGTGCGGGCGTTCATTCGCACCGGCTTGAATAAGCCGATCACCTTCATGCACGCACTGAACGGAACTCCGATCTCGTTTCGCCGTTGCTGGCATCACATTCGCAACCGCAAGGCGGCGGTGCGCTTGCTCTACTTCATCCTGCAGGGTGAACTGCAGGTGGTGTCCGCGGCGGGGTCGTATACGGTCAAGCCCGGACGCTGCGCGATGATCAACGCGGATGAGCCCTTCTTCACGCGCACGATGGTGGGCGAGGGCGGCAGCTTCGAGTCCTCCCTGGCCGTGGTGCCGGAGCATTTGGTGCTCACGCACATGCCATGGGCAAAGGGGCTGAACACGTGGTTCGAGGTCGATGCGAAGCATCGCCACGTGGTGAACAGCTTGCGCGACCTGATGTGTTTCGAGGGCGACCGGCTCGCCCGGCATACCGCGCAGCCCTTGTCCGAAGCTTTTTTGCACTCGATATCCGACAGCGTCGGGGATCGGGCGTATAGCGCCGCGCGGCCTTCGAGCTTGGTGCACAAGCGCTTTGTGGACATCCAGGAGTGCATCCAGAAGTACGTGACCTCGGCGGACTTGACGTGCGACCGCGTGGCTGCCAGTTGTGGGATCTCGCCGCGCTATCTTTGCTACGTGCTCAAGGCCAACAA
>Ga0116129_1000904_pt1 | contig 17364 bp, 18 predicted proteins | sample June2015DPH_17_2_FD_89732 | JGI IMG/M metagenome (GOLD analysis project Ga0116129, IMG submission 89732) | Peatland microbial communities from SPRUCE experiment site at the Marcell Experimental Forest, Minnesota, USA - June2015DPH_17_10 | ecosystem: Environmental > Terrestrial > Soil > Wetlands...
GCCGAGTGCGGCGATCCTGGTGTCCTCGATCAAGATCCAGGCATTCTTCAGGACGCGATCGCGTTCGTCGCAGGTGTAGAGCGCATCGATGTTTTCGATCAGACAGCGCATAACTTAAAATCCCAGATATGCGGTACGAATGGCTGGGTCATTGCGGAGCTCTTCGGTGGTGCCTGCGCGCGCGACTAGTCCATTTTCGATTACATAAGCCCGCGACGTCGCGGCGAAGGCGAGCGTTGCATTCTGTTCGACCAGAAGAATTGCCGTCCCTGCGGTGTGGATGCGGCTGATAGCTTCGAGAACATCCTCGATCGCCTTCGGGGCGAGGCCAAGCGAGGGTTCGTCGAGCATCAGAAGCTTCGGGCGTGACATCAATGCGCGTCCGATTGCGACCATCTGCTGCTCGCCACCGGAGAGCGTGCCGGCCGCCTGACGGCGCCGTTCGCCTAGGATCGGAAACAGCGCATAGATCTCCTCGAGATCGCTGGCGGGCGGAGGGCCGTGCACGGTTGCTCCCAGTTCGAGATGTTCCAGCACGGAAAGATCCGGCCATATTTTTCGTTCTTCCGGGCAGTGGGCGATGCCGCGCCTGACGATCCGGCGCGGCGGTTCCTTGCCGATTTCGGTACCTTCAAAGCGGATCGATCCGGAGGAGACGGTATTGAGACCGGATATGGTGCGCAGGATGGTGGATTTTCCGGCGCCATTGGCGCCGATCAGGGCGACGGCTTCCCCATTCTGCACGACGAGATCGATACCGTGCAGCGCACGGGCCCGGCCATATCCGCTCTCGACTCGTTCAAGCTGAAGCAAGACTGTTTCCGCCCAGATATGCATCGATGACCCGCTGATTGCCGGCGACTGAATTGGGATCGCCCTCCGCAATCTTTTCACCATGATGCAGCACGACCACGCGGTCGGATATGCTCATAACGAGTTTCATATTGTGTTCGATCAGAACGATGCCAATGCCGCTCGCTCGAATGCCCGTGATGAGGTCGCCTAGGCTTCTTGCTTCGGTCGGATTGAGACCCGACGCGGGCTCATCGAGCATCAGCAGTCGGGGTCGCGCGGCAAGCGCGAGTGCAATCTCAAGGATACGCTGTTCGCCATAGGAGAGGGCAGAGCAATATTTCCCGGCAAGGTGACTGAGACCGCAGGCTTGCAGGATGCTGGCGGCTTCACCTGCGGACGTCTTGCGCGTGCGCCGGATGTTGCCCGGCCAGATGGTTTGCCAGATCGGAAAATGGCGTCCGCACAGCGTCCCGATCTCCACGGCGCGCTCGACGGGCAATTCGCTGAAAACTTCGGTCTTTTGGAAGGTGCGGACCAATCCGGCGGACGCGATTTGACTTGGCCGGCGCCCGATCACATCATGACCGTCGAAGACGACCTTTCCCGTGTCGGGTTTCTGGAATCCGGTGACGACGTTAAACAGTGTCGTCTTGCCGGCGCCGTTGGGTCCGACCACGCTGGTAACATGGTTGGCCTCGGCTGCGAACGTGACCGATCGCAGTGCGTGAACGCCACCAAACGATACCCCGATATTTTCGATTTCAAGCATTGCCGGCTTTCTCCCCGGCGGACGCACGTCTTCTCAATTTGCCGATCAGTCCGACCAATCCCTCAGGGGCAAAGACCACCAGCAACAGCAGGATGAGGCTGAAGGTCATCAGGCGGAAATTGGCCGTGACCCGCAGGGCCTCGGGAAGGATCGTGAACAGCACCGCGCCGATCACGGGGCCGATAATGGTGCCCTTGCCGCCAAGATAGACCATGATGAGCATGGTCGTGGTGTAGCTGAAATAAAACAAATCCGGGCTGATGAAGCCGTTGTAATGGGCATAAAGCGAGCCAGCCAGTCCGGCAAAGAAGGCGCTGACGACAAAGGCCGTGGTCGCAATCCGCTGCGTGTCGACGCCGCTCGCCTCGGCCAGACGCTCGTTCTCGCGCAGCGCCAGCATTCGCCAGCCGACGGGAGAATCGGCGATGCGCCAGATGATTGCGACACAGGCGACAGTGACGAAGAGGGCGAGATAGTAGTAAGCGGGCCGGTAGGCGAAATCGATGTGCACAAGTCCCGGAATTGACAGCACCGGTGGCCTGATCCCGGGAAGACCGACCTGACCATGCGTAAGATCGGTCCAGTTGTATGCGATCAGCCGTCCCATCTCTGCGAAAACCAGCGTCATGATAACAAAGCGATGACCACGCACGCTCAGCACCAGCAGTCCGAGCAGCCATGCGATTAGGGCCGCAAAGCCGCCGGAAACGAACAGCGTGATCCAGAGCGGAACGCCGAAGTGCAGATAGAGCAACGCAGCCGCATAGGCGCCGAAGGCGAAGAAGGCGGTGTGGCCAAGCGAGAGCAGTCCGGCATAACCGACCAGCAGGTCCAAGCTCGTTGCCAGGATCACAAACACCAACGCGGTGATCGCGATATGGAGATAATACTCCGCGCCGATTAGCCAGGGCAGAATCAGCAGCAGGCCGATGGTTCCGAGCAGGAGAGGCGAGGACAGCCGCGCGGCCGCTTTCATGTCCGCTTTCCGAAGAGCCCGTTGGGCTTGTAGAGCAGCACGAGGATGACCAGGATGAAGCCCACGGCGTCCTTGTAGGACGGTGCGATGATCGCGCCGAAGCTTTCCGCGAGCCCGAGCAAAAGGCCGCCGGCAATGCCGCCGGCAAAGCTGGAAGCGCCGCCCAGAGTGACGACGATGAACGCCTTGAGTGTTGCGACACCGCCCATCGAGGGCTGCACCACGAAGATCGTGCCGAGCAGGACGCCTGCGAGCGCTGCCAATCCGGCGCCGACAGCGAAAGTCAGCGTATACAGGTGATCGATGTTGATGCCGACGAGCGCTGCAGCCTCTCGCTGCTGGAACGTGGCGCGTATCGCCTTGCCGGTATGAGTGTGGCGCAGGCAAACATGCAGGATCAGGACCATCAGGAAGGTCAGGAACAACATCGACAGGCGATCGGGCGTGGTGAAGATACCGAGCAGCTCGATGCCGCCGGACTCGAACGGGCTGATGATCTTCTGCGGCCGTGGCCCCCAGATATTCAGTGCGAGATTTTCCAGGAAGATCGACAATGCGATCGTCGCAAGTACGCTGCTCGACAGCGAGGCTCCACGAAGGAAACGAAATAGGGTTCTCTCCAGCAGCACGCCTACCAGCATGACGCCGATCACGCTAGCGGCAAGTCCGGTCCAGAAGTCGAGGCCAGCGATACGCGTAAGCCAATACGCAAAAAACGCGCCGAGCATGTAGAACTGTCCGTGCGCGAAGTTTGCGATCTCCATGAGACCGAAGATCGCGGTCAGGCCTACCGCGATCAAGGCATAACTGCACCCAACGACGAGTCCGTTGAACAGATATTGCGGGATGAAGTCCATGCGTGCTGATCAAAGAACACTGACAGTGGATCAGTTCGGTTTGTCAATCTGGGCGGTTGCCGCAACCTCCGCTTTTGCCTCCTCGTTTTGCGAAAGGAATACGGTGAAGCCGTAACCCTGTCCCTTCTCGTTGAACTTGATCTCCCCCGATGGTCCGGGCGTCGAACTCTTCGCGATGGCGTCGCGCAGCGCTTCCGGCTCCTCCTTGCCGGAAGTCTTCAGCGCGTTGGTGATGATCGTGAGTTCCTCAAATCCGGCCGCCGCGTTGTTGTTCGGAATCTCGCCATAGGCGGCCTTGTACATTTCGACGAACTGCTTGTTCACGGGATTGTCAAAGGAGGAAATGTAAGGCATCAGACCGCCGATTCCGTCACCCTTCTTGCCGACCGCGTCATAATAGGATTTGGCGGTAAACGAGCCTTCGCCAAACAGCTTTGATTTGACGTTCATCTGCCGTAGCTGCTCGGTCACTGTAATGGCGTTCTGTGTATTGGCGGCCATCATGATGGCATCCGGTTCGGCGCGTTTGACGTTGGTAATGTATGAAAACAGGTCGGTCTCGTTGGTGTCGAATATCTGCGTGCTGACGACCTGCGCGCCTTCCCGCTCGAGCGATGTCTTGTAACAGGTGGCGATCGAGCGACCCCAGTCATCATTCACGACCAAGAACGCGACCTTCTTGCCGCCGGCTATTTGCATCATCTTGGAAGCGAAAGCATCGGCCAGCATCTGGGAGGTTGCCTGAATTCTAAACAGATAGCGGTTTCCCCGCTCGGTCAGGTTGGGCGCCGTCGAAATACCGGCAACCATCGGCACCTTGTAGCGCAGTGCGACGTCCATGGTTGCGCCGGTCGATGAGCTGCAAAAAGCTCCGGCGAGCGCGACGACCTTGTTGGCTGAGATGAGCTTTTCGGCGCTCGCGACCGATTGGGCAGGAATGCAGGCGCCATCCTCGACCAGGAAGTCGATCTTGTCGCCGTTCAGTCCGCCGGCATCATTGAAGATCTTCACGGCGAGCTTGGCGCCTTTGAGAACGACCGCGCCGTCCTCGGCGACCGCGCCGGTCAACGGATATACCGCGCCGATATGGATAGGTTCGGCCATGCAGCTCCAGGCCGTGAACAGGAGCGGCAGGCTGGCGATCATGGTCGAGGTTCGCGGTCTTTTCGACATAAGCGGGCTCCCTGATGCATCTTGCATGCAGTTTTTAGCAATATGTATGCCAATCGGCAAGGCGGCGGCCCCTTCGGCTTGCTCGGCCTGGCTGAAAGTCAATCCTAGGAGGTACTCCAGCGATGTCCGCCGCCTTGGTAGAAGCGTTTCAGCGTCGCCTGCGATCGCTCGAGAATCGGCTTCAGTCCGCGCATCTTGTCGGCATAGGCGCGGGTTTGCGCAATGACTTCGCGCTCGATGGCGGGAAGATCGACCCCGAGGACGCGTCCGTCGCGCACGATCTCGCGCCCTGCAACATGCACCGATTTGACGTGGCGTGCGGTCGCGCGGGTCAAGACGATCTCAAGGGGCTCGATCATTCCGTCGACGACGTCATAGGCGAGTTGATCGTAGTCCAGCACGAGAATATCAGCGGGCGCGCCCGGCGCGATCACGCCATACCCGGGACGGCCGTTCACCGCGAGATATCCGTTCCGGTGCCACCCCTGGAACAGCAGGGAGGCCGTTAATGGCGCATCGGTGTCATGCGGCGAAAAAACCCAGTTGGCGATGCGAAGCTCGCGAAGCGCATCCTCGTCATCGTCGAAGGCAAAGGAATCAATGCCGAAACAGAAAGGCATGCTTGCCTTGATGTAGCTCGCCACGGGCGCAATCCCGGAGCGCAGCCGAAAATTTGAGCTGGTATTGATTGCGATCTGAGCACGCCGCTCCGCCATCAGCGCGACGTCGTCGGGCCGCAGCCAGACACCATGAGCGCCGGTGAACCGCTCGCAGATGATGCCGAGATCGCATAGATGGCGGATGAAGCCTTGCGGGAAAGTCGCATCGGCCCATTCGCGCTGAATGGACGTCTCGAGCAAATGGGTGGTGATCCGTCGTCCATCGCGGGCCGAAGCTTCACCGACAGCTTCGAGCAGCGGGTCGCTGCATGCCTGCGGACTGTTAGGGCCCAGGTGCACACTCACCGTCGGTCCTTCGATACGGGCGGCCACCTCAGTCACGAGGTCCATGTAGGTCTGGGGCGACGGAAATGGATACAGCCAGGTGTTGCGAACGAATTCCCGATCCTGCGCATCATGCATCCCGAGCAGCAATTCATCGGAACCGTAGCCGAGCGTTTGCCGGTCGCGCAGCGGCACGACAAAACCGAGCCGGATGCCAACGTCGCGCGCGGCGCGTGCAATCGCCTCGGCGTCGTTCAGCAACCGGTCCACGCGGATCGACGAATAGACGTGCATGACCGATCCGACGCCGGATTGCGCGAGGCGTCCGAAGGAAAGCGCTGCGTTCAGATACGGGTCGATCGACGGCTGAACATAGAGCGCCGCGCGCCACAGTTCAAAGGTCTGGTCACGCGCTCCGAAGCCGATGTGATGAAGTCCTCGTCCGTGGTCATGCGCATCAACCAGTGCCGGCATCGCCAGCAATCCCTTCCCGCCGCTTCCGCATCGAATACCGCTGATACGGTCTCCTTCCGCTTCGATGACGGCATTCAGCCGCGGTGCGCCCCGGCCCGGAGCTAGATAAAGATGTTCGGCGGCTATTCGCATGTCGGCCTCCAACTCTCACCGACGTCAGGTGCGCTCTCCGCACCAATGCCGGCGTAAACCAGTCTCGCCAACCAGAGAGACTCGATATCTTTCGAAAGCACAAGAAGCAATATTCGGGTGTCAAGGTGGGCCGATGTTTAGGGTGTGATTTGTTTGGCGGGCGGGGAATTGACGACGAGTTATCCAGAGGTAGTGACAGCAAAATGGGGGGACCAGATCGCGACTGATAAGGTTTCACATAGAAATCATCGGTCGGTCACCCGTGCACTGCTACAATTAAGCTTCAGAAAACGCGTTAGGCTATCCTCAATGCGACGTCTGTCGAGTTCGCGAGTAATAAAGACCAGAAACGCTTTTTGTCCGTCATCCGGCCCGAGCAGATGCACCGGCGGATGCATGGAATGCTGCACGCCGTGAATGACAACAGGGTTGGCTCCGGCAGAGGTGCGGATCAGGCCCTTGACCCGCAGGATCTGGTCGCCGTGTCGATGCAGGAGTGCCGACAGCCACAGTGTGAACGCCGGCCAGTCGATGCGGTCGGGCAGCGACAGCGTGAAGGAACCCACCGCGATATCATGTTCTCCAACTTCGGTCGCCGCGAAAAGGCCGCCGCGGTGCCGGGTCGCGGCGGCACCGTCCGTCCGGTCGAACAGCCTGACCAGGCTGAAATCCGGATCCTGCGCATCATGCGCGGCAAGATCAGGCGCGATCCGGCGCGCAGCGCGGCCGATGTCGAGCGGGTCGACGGAGGCCCGCAGGTCGGTCTTGGTGACCACAAGCGCGTCGGAGATCGCGACCTGCCGCCGCGCTTCCTCGAAATCCCTGAGATTGCGCAAGCCGGCGACCGCGTCGATCACGGCGATCACGCTGACCAGTTCGACGTGCTGCCGCAGCCACGGATCGCGCGCGATCGTGCCGACGATCGGGGCGGGGTCGGCTAACCCCGAGGTTTCGATGATGGTCCGCGCAAAACGCCTTTGCCCGGCTCCGCGCGACAGCCGCACCAGATCATACAAGGCGCGACCGACATCGGCCCGCCGCGCGCAGCACATGCAGCCGTCGCCAATCAGCTCGACGTTTTCGGCGGCGTGGACCATCAACTGGTGATCGAGGCCGGTCTCACCGAACTCGTTGACGACGACTCCGGTGCCCTGGCCGCCGGGGCCACGCAGGAAACGCTGCACCAGCGTGGTCTTCCCGCTGCCGAGAAATCCGGTCACGACGAACAGCGGCAGGCGATCAGACAAAGTCGGCTCCCGGCATAAAGGACGGGTCGAGCGGGTCGATACAGCGGCCCGAAAGCGCTTCCGCTGCGGGCCAGACGTCGTTCAGCGTAAGTGCGATCTTCGATCGGCCCGCCTTGTCGTAGAGCATCAAGGCCTCGCCGTCCCAGTCTTCGCAACTGACTTCGACTTCTTTCAGGACCAAGTTCAAGAGCTGGATCCGGCGTTTGCGCTCGTCGCGGTAGTGCTGAATGCCGTCGAACGGATAGCGCTCGTCGCGCAGCCGGCCGAAATCGCTCCAGTGCTCGCCGGCGCCGAATATCGCGCAGACCTCACACATGATCGACCGCCGCGACGGGTTCGGGCAGCCGGACATCCATCGCCGGCGTCATGGTCTGGGTCAGGCTTTCCGACACCCGCTTGCGCGCAAGATCGGCATGCGACCGCGCCAGCTCCTCGGCGCGGTCGGCGTTGCCGTCGCGAATGGCAGCAACAAGCGCGCGGTGCTCGCGGACGATTTCACCGACATGGTCGCGATAGGCGCGCTCGGTCGGAAAGCATTCATTGGTCATAGCGAGGCGGGCGATCCTGAGATCGGCCGTCAGTTGCTGCAGGTAAAACTTCTGCACCAGCGAGTTGCCGCAGGCGGCGCCGATCGCGGCGTGAAACCGGAAATTTGCATCCAGCATCTTGATCGGATCGTCCTTCTCAAAGGCCGTTTCGAATGCCAACCGTTCCATGTCCATGTCCGCGATCTGATCGTTGACGCGGCGCACCGCAGCCCATCGCGTCACCAGCCGTTGCGAAACATCGAACGCTTCGAGATGTTCCCGGATGTCGTTCCATCCCATCGGCGCAACTCGCGCGCCGCGGTTGGGGACGAGATGGACGAGGCCTTCCGCCGCCAGCCTGACCATGGCTTCCCGGACCGGCGTACGCGACACGCCAAGCCGCCGCACCAGCGTGGCTTCATCGAGATCTTCGCCCGGCACCAGCGTGAAGGAGACGATCTCCTGCTTGAGCGCGCGATAGGCGTGTTCGCTGCTGGCGCCCTTCAGCGCTTTAACATTTGAGCGGATTGCTGCCCTTTTGCGCATTGCGGCCTCCGAAGCAATATGCATACTCTGTGTATGCACGGAATGCAAATTCTCGTACGCAAGGCTATAGTATGCTCGCCCAAGCGACGGTAAATGGAATCTTGCTTGGCGGCCTTTACGGTCTCGCCACCGTCGGCTTCTCCATGGTGTGGGGCGTAATGGGCGTCATCAACCTCGCCCATACTTCGTTCATCATGCTCGGCGCCTACGTGACGTACTTCCTTTTCGAGAAGCTCGGCATGGACCCGATCCTTTCGATGCCGTTCGCAATGGCCGCGATGTTCGTCCTCGGTTACGGCATCCAGCGCTTCATCCTGAACGGGGTTATCCGCACCAGCCTGCTGCTCTCGCTGGTAGTGACGTTCGGGATCGACCTCATTTTGACCGATGCGACCAGTCTTGCGTTCACCTCAGACGTGCGGTCGGTCAACGCTTCCTACGCCAGTACCTCGATTGCGCTGTTCGGCACGCTGGTGCCGCTGGTTCGGCTGCTCGCGGCCGGACTGTCGTTGGTGCTCGGCATCGCTTTCTTTGTGTTCCTGCGGCGGGCCGGTCTCGGCCAGGCCATCCTGGCGACCGCGCTCGATCGTGAGATGTCCAACCTGATGGGCATCAATCCGCAAAAGGTGTTTGCCCTGACCGCGGGCGCCGGTGCCGCGCTGGCCGGTGCCGCCGGCTCGCTGTCGAGCATGCTGTTTCCGGTGTCGCCGGCAATGGGCGTGAGCTTTCTCGGCGCGGTCTTCGTCATCACGGTGCTGGGTGGTATCGGCAGCGTCGAGGGCTGCATTGTCGCAGGCTTTCTCTATGGTCTGGTGCAGGCATGGGCGGCGTATTTTCTTGGCACCAATTTTCAGGAGATCGTTGCGTTTGCGCTCTTCCTCGGCGTGCTGGTGATCCGCCCGCAAGGATTGTTCGGCCGCGCTTTCTTCGGAGAGCATGCATGAGCGACGCGGCAATTCTGCAGCGGCAAGCCAAGGTTTCGACATTCCGTCCGCTCCTATGGACGGGAGTTGCCGTCGGTCTTGTGGTGCTGTGCGTGGCGCCGCTCGGGATCAGCGCGTACTGGCTGCGGGTACTAACCACCGTGCTGATGTATGTGATTATCACCCAGGGCCTCAACGTGATCGTCGGCATCACCGGCTATCATGCGTTCGGCAATGGCGTTTTCTTCGGCATCGGCGCTTATGCCTGTGGCGCCTGCATGGCCGCAGGCTTGCCGTTCGTCGTGGGCGTCACGGGCGCGATTGCGGTCTCCGCCGCGTGCGCATTGATCCTGGGCCGGCCGATCTTGCGGCTCCGGGGACACTATTTCGCGATCGCAACCGTCGCGCTCAATCTCGCCGCGGTTCAGATTATCATCCAGATCGGCGGAATCACTGGGGGCGCCCAGGGCCTGGCGTTGCCACTGAGCACCTGGGAGCCGAAGCCGCTCTATGTCGCGATCTACTATCTGATGTTGGCCGGCGCGGTCGTCTGCACCGCCATCGTCGCTCTGCTGCTTAAATTGCCGCTCGGCTTCGCGCTGCGTGCGATTCGCGACAGCGAGCGCGCCGCGGCGGTGATGGGGATCGACACGACGAAGGCCAAAGTCTTCGCATGGGCGATCAGCGCCGCCATGACCGGCTTTGCCGGTGGCGTCTGGGCCTACTGGATCACCTTCATCGAACCCTCCAGCGCGTTCGATCCCGGCGTCGGCGTTAAGGCCTACATCATGCTGATCATCGGCGGAATGGGCAGTGTTCTCGGGCCGGTGATCGGGGCGTCCGCCATGGAAATCGTCTCGACCCTAGTGTGGGGCGGCTTCTTGAAGGCGCATCAGTTGATCCTCGGGGTATTGATCGTCGTCATCTGCATCGTCGCGCCCAACGGCATCATCGACGCCGGTGCCCGGCTCGCGCGCTCATGGAGGTCGCGTCATGGCGCTTCTTGAAGCTCGCGATCTGACTATCCGGTTCGGCGGCGTGCTTGCGCTCGATGCCATTAGCTTCGATGTCGAGGCCGGGCAAATCTTCGGCGTCATCGGCCCCAATGGCGCCGGCAAGACCACGCTGCTGAATGCGATTTCGTCGGTTTGCAAGCTCGATGCGGGCCATCTGCGTTTCGACGGTCGCGGCGTGACCAATGTGGCGTCGCATCATCTCTCGCGCCTCGGCGTCGCCCGCACCTTCCAAATCGTGCAGCCCTTCAACCATATGAGCGTGCGGGAGAACGTGGCGGTCGGCGCAATGTACGGCCATGCGCGGCTGCGCCAGCGCGGCGAGTATCTCGACGCCGCCGACGAAGCCCTGCAACGCACCGGCCTAATCGCCAAGGCCGATTTCATGCCGCCGCATCTGACATTGTCCGACCGCAAGCGCCTTGAAGTGGCTCGGGCTCTCGCCATGAAGCCACGCCTTCTTTTGCTTGACGAGGTCATGGCTGGTCTCAATCTCACCGAGATCGAGCGCACCATCGAACTGGTGCGCGAAATCAGCGCGACCGGGATCACCGTCATTGTCATCGAGCATGTCATGAAGGCCGTGCTCGCTCTATGCGACCGTGCCATGGTGCTGAATTTCGGCCGCAAGCTGACCGAAGGCAAACCTCACGACGTGGTCAATGAACCGGCGGTGGTGGAGGCGTATCTCGGCACCAGGTTCGCCAAAGCGCGTACGGGAAATGCCGCATGAGCCTGCTCAGCGTCGAGAAGCTCGTCGTCAGCTACGGCGATAGCCAGGTCCTTGTCGATGTCGGCTTCGATTTGCACGAGGGTGAGATCGTAGCGCTGGTCGGCGCCAACGGAGCCGGCAAGACCACATTGTTGCGAACGCTCACGGGTCTGATGGCGCCGCGATCCGGTTCGATGGTATTCGCCGGCCGCCCGATTCTCAACGTTCCGCCCTACAAACGCGCGCGACTAGGTCTGGCGATGGTGCCCGAAGGGCGCCGTCTGTTCCAGGGCCTGACGGTGCGGCAAAATCTCGAGTTGGGCAGCCGGGCTGCGCCGGACCAATCCTACAAGACCGGAGATATCGAATTTGTCTTCGGGCTGTTTCCTGAACTGGTGCGCCTGCAGGGCCGGCTGTCGGGTTTACTGTCTGGCGGCGAGCAGCAGATGTGCGCCATCGGCCGCGCGCTGATGGCGCGCCCCAAGATGCTACTGATCGACGAGATGTCGCTGGGCCTCGCGCCGGTGATAGTCGAACGGATCGCCGGCGTGATCCGCACCATCAACAGCGATCGCGGTGTCAGCATCCTGTTGGTCGAACAAGATGTCGGCTTGGCGCTTGACATCGCCACTCGGGGCTACGTGCTCGACACTGGCCGCATCATCATCGACGGCCCGTCAAAAGATCTGCTGCTGCGCGATGACATTCGAACGGCCTATCTGGGGCTGCATTGAGATATCTGGAGGTAATCTGTGAGTGAGTCCTACGACCTCGTCATCGAGAACGGCACCATCTGGTCGCCGACTTCGTCCTACAAGGCCGACATCGCGGTCAATGGCGGCAAGATCGTCGCGATCGGTGGTCCGTTTCCGGCGGCCACCAAGCGCATCGATGCCCGCGGCCACGAAGTAATGCCCGGCATCTGGCATGTGCATTGTCACTTCCGCGAGCCGGGCCACACCTACAAGGAGGATTTTCAGACCGGTTCGGCCGCCGCCGCCGCGGGCGGCGTGACCTTCACCATCGACATGACCAACAACACGCCGCATCCGACCAGCCTTGAGCATTTTGAAGAGAAGAAAGCGCTGGTCGCGCCTAAGGCGCATGTCGACTACGCGCTCTATGGTGGCGGTCTCTACCCGCGCACCGTCGAAGCGCTGGCGAAGGCCGGTGCGATCGGAATCAAGATCTTCAACACTCGCCATATCAAGGAGGTCTATCCCTACATTTCCGAGCTCGGCGTGCTCGACCACGGCATCCTCTACGAACTCTATGAAGCGACCCGCGATGTTGGCCTTGTCGCCTCGGTGCATCATGACGACCCCGAATGGTGCAAGCGGCTGACCTTCCGTGACTACATCGAAAAGGGCCGTAACGACGCGATGTCTTATCAGGAGAGCTTTTCCAAGGGTTACATGTACGGCCACGGCATGGTCGCGGGACTCGCCTCGTCGCTATATTACGCGCGCATTGCCGGCGTGCGTCTGCACGTGTTGCATCTCGGCGTGATGCCGTCCGGCGCCAACGAGATGCTCCGGCATGCGAAGTTCGAACTCGGCCAGGACGTGACTTCCGAACTCGAACTCGGCACCCTGTTCATGACCAGGGAGCAGATGGAGAAGGTCGGGCCCTATACCTACAATTGGGGTTACGCGCCGGAGCACGGCTGGAAGGCGATCGAGAACGGCGTTGCCGATTTCATCGTGCTGGAACATGCGCCGCACACCCGCGACGATGTCGAACCCGGCTGGAAGGACATGTTTTCGGTACCGCTCGGCATGACTGGCGCGCAGGAATTCATCCCGCTGATGATAAACGCCGTCAACGAAGGCAAGCTGACGCTCAACCAAGTTGCGCAAAAGGCGGCCGAGGCGCCGGCCCGTACCTTCGGCATCTATCCGAAGAAGGGTGTGATCCAGGTCGGATCCGATGCAGATTTCACCATCATCGACATGGCCCGCGAAGGCCAGTTCCGGCACGAGGACATGCTGACCAAATCCGCGCACACCAGTTGGGTCGGGATGCGCACTAAGGGGGCTGCCACCTACGGCATCGTGCGGGGCACCACCGTGATGCGTGACGGCAAGGTCGTCGGTTCTCCCGGCTACGGAAAATTCACGCCCGGCACCGCTGCCCGCTCCATCTCCACTTCCGCGATCTGAAGGACCAATACGATGACCTTAAGTCGACTTGCGTTTCTGGCCGGTGCATTGGCGACCAGCCTGGCCTTCATGAGCGGAGCCGGCGCGCAGGAAACCGTCAAGATCGGTGCGGCCGTCAGCCTGACCGGAAACTTTGCCCGAGAGGGCAATCTGCTCAAGAACGGGTATGCCTATTGGGAGAAGCTGGTCAATGAAGCCGGCGGCATCGACGTCGCCGGCAAGAAGACCAAGGTCGAGGTCATCTATTACGATGACGAGAGCAAGCCGCAGAGTTCCGCGCGCCTGACCGAAAAGCTGATCACGGAAGACAATGTCAAGTTCATTCTCGGGCCTTACTCGTCCGGCATCGCCACCGCGACCGCGGCGATCAGCGAGAAGTACAAGGTCCTCACCATGACGCCGATGGCCACGGCGGACAGCCTGTATCATCGCGGTTACAAGTTCATCTTTTGCCCGGCGCCGCTGGCATCGACCACGCTCGATCCGATGCTGGAGCTGATCAAGAAGCTACCGTCGCCGCCGACCACGGTCGCAATCGCCGGCCCTGACGATCTGTTCCCGAATGTGTTCGCCGGCGCCGCCCAGAAAAAGGCCGAAGCTCTTGGCCTCAAAGTCGTCTACAACAACAAGTACCCGAAAGGTTCGGTCGATTTGTCTTCGGTCGCCACCGCGCTGAAGGACGCCAATCCCGAGGTGCTGATTTTGACCGGTTATGTGCAGGATTCGATTCAGCTGGTGAAAGCGCTGCAATCGCTGAAGGTCAATCCGAAAATGATCGGATTTGCTTTTGCGGTGGGCATTCCGGACGTGCTGAACGCGCTCGGGCCCGCATCGGAAGACCTGATCGGCGTGCAAATCTGGGATCCCGCCGTCAAGTACAAGGGGCCGCTGATCCCCGACGCCGACGCCTATATGACCGGATATGAAAAGACCTTTGGTTCCAAGCCGAACTACATTACGGCATCCGGCACCGCGGGCGCGCTGGCGCTTCAGCTCGCGATCGAAAAAGCCGGCTCGCTCGATCCGGTCCAGGTGCGCGACGCCATGCTGAAGCTCGATGTCGAAAGCTTCTTCGGCCGCTTCCAGTTCGACCAAAACGGCGTCGACGCCAAGGCGTCGGCTGTGATCTCGCAGGTTCAGGGCGGCAAGGCGATCCCGGTGTATCCAACCGAGGTCGCGGCGGCGCCAATCCGCTATCCGCGCAAGGCCCTCGAATGATTATCGACGTTCATGCCCATGCGCTGACACGCGAATTCCTGGCGGAACTCGCGCGCGAGAACGCATTCGGAATTGAAGTCAAGGGCGATGGCTTCGGGTTTGGCGGCTATGGTTCACTGGATCCGATGTTGTCCGACGTCGAGGGTGCCGTCCGGAGTTTGACCGCGCGCGACATCACCCTGCAACTGGTCTCACCACCGCCGCGCATCGTCGGCCATGCCGGCTGGGGCGCTGACCGCGCCTTCGCCCGCCGGCTGAACCGTCAGACCGCCGACTTCGTCAGGCAGGCCGGCAACCGGCATGGTGGCCTCGCGGTGCCGGCATTGACCGAGCCGGAACATGCCGTTGCCGAAATCAGGCGTGCCCTCGACGAGGACGGCCTGACCGGCGTGGCGCTACCGACCTCGGCCGCCGGGCGGCCGCTCGACGATCCCGCTTTCGAACCACTGTTCGCCGAATGCGCGCGCCGCGGCGTCATCGTGTTCATGCATCCGACTACCGGGGTCGAACGCCCGGCGTTCGGCCAATACACGATGCTGCAACTGGTGGGGTGGCCGTCGGAAACCGGCTTGTGCGTGGCCCGCCTGATCTTCGCGGGCGTATTCGAACGGCATCCGGGATTGAAGCTGGTGCTCGCCCATGGCGGCGGCACGCTAGCGATGCTGGCCGGCCGTCTCGATCTCGCTTACGAGGCGCCGCATTACGAGGCCAATGCCGATTGCCGCAAGAATATCTCGCGGCCGCCGAGCTCGTATCTGAAACAGATTTTCTTCGACACCGTCGTGGCCCATCCGTCAGCGCTGCGGTATCTGATCGATTTGGTGGGTCACGCGCAGATCGTGTTCGGCTCCGATTTTCCGTTCGAGATCGGCGACCCCGTCGGCGCCAAGGCGCTGCCTGCGATTGCAGAACTGCCAGACCACATCGCTGCAGACATTCTCTACAACAACGCCGCAAAAATTCTGTCGAACGCAAGGTAGGCGCATGAGCAAACCGGTCGACTGGGATGCCTATCTCGAAGCCATGAGCGCAATGATAGGGTTGACAATTCCGGCCGATCATCGTGAAGCGACGATCGCGCAGCTCAAGCTCAACGCCGAGATCACCCAGCCGCTGCTAGCCTTTGACATGCCCGAAGGCACCAACCCCGCGCCGGTTTTCAAGCCTTGAACGAAAATACGCCAAGCAAAAACCCGGCCCTTGCGATTGCGGCTGGCGTCCTGGCCAGGGAGCGGTCGGCGCGCTCCGTGATCGAAGCGACGCTGGCGGACGTCGCGGGGCGCGATGGCTATATCCATGCCTTCACCCACGTTACAGCGGACCGGGCGCTCACCGAAGCCGCTGAGGTCGATGCCGCCATTGCGGCGGGACGTCATCCGGGGCCGTTGGCGGGCGTTCCGTTTGCGGTGAAGGATCTGTTCGACATCGTCGGGGTTGCCACCAAGGCGGGATCGAAGATCCATGCGGCTCGGCTGCCGGCAGCGCGCGACGCAGCCGCGATCCGGCGTCTCAACGCCGCTGGCGCCATTCTGATCGGCGCGCTCAACATGGAAGAGTACGCTTACGGCTTCTACACCGACAATCCTCATCACGGCCGTACTCTCAATCCACATGATCCAACGCGCACGGCCGGCGGATCGTCCGGAGGTTCGGCCGCCGCCGTTGCCGCCGGTCTGGTGCCGATCGCGCTCGGATCCGACACCAACGGTTCGATCCGGGTGCCATCTTCATTCTGCGGTATCTTTGGGTTGAAGCCGACTTACGGCCGCGTGAGCCGCACCGGCTCGTTGCTGTTTGTTTCCAGCCTCGATCATATCGGCCCATTGGCGCGTGGTGTCGGCGATCTCGCAGCCGTTTATGATGTCCTGCAGGGCCCCGATGCGGACGACGCCGTTTGCGCGAAGCGGCCGCCGGAGCCTGTGACAGGTTTGCTCGACAGAGCAGGCGAGGGCCTGCGGATCGCGGTAGCCGGCGGCTATTTCGCCGAGATGTTGTCGCCGGAGAGCAGGGCCGCTGTCGATGCTGCGGCCAGGAGCCTAGGTGTGGTCGATACTGTCGATATTCCCTGTAGCGACGCCGCGCGCGCCGCGGCCTATGTCATCACCAGCGTCGAGGCGGCGCGCGAACGTTTCACCGAATTGCGCGATCGGATCGGCGATTTCGATCCCAACACGCGCTATCGCTTTCTGGCTGGCGCCTTCCTGCCCGCGGACTGGTACGTCAAGGCGCAGCAGTTCCGCCGTTGGTATAGCCGGCAGCTCGCAGGCCTGTTTCAGCACTGGGACGTGATCCTGGCGCCGGTGGCACCCGTTCCGGCGCCGTCCTTCGCAGATCATAGTGCGATCATCGACGGCAAGGAATTGGCGCTTCGCCCGTTGCTAGGACGGTTCGTGCAGGCGCTCGCGCCGGCCGGTCTGCCGATCGTGGTGGCGCCGTTCGTGAAACGCCCGGCACTGCCGGTCGGGGTACAAATCGTCGCAGCCCCTTTCAGAGAGGATCACGCCTTCAGGGTCGCGGCGGCGCTGGAAAATTCAGGCTTGTTTGGTCCCCAGCCGCATTGATACCTGCGGCCGCCAGTTACCGAACGCCTTGGGCGGGATGCCCTCCGCCTCGCAATACTGCCGTTGATTCAAATCGCTACGCTTCCACGCCTCGAGGTGCGCCCGCCAGAAAGCTTCGTTCTGGCGTCCACGCTCCGTTCTCGCCCAACATCTCGCTCTCCTCATCTGTAAATCGAGAGCGAGAACAGATCGTGCTTTACGAACCACAGGAAAAGTGTGCCGAAAATGGACGCTTAGTAAGCGTCTATTTCTCGCACGTGGTGTCAATTGAGGGGAGCCAATGGGCGCCAATTCCAGGGCAGCAGCCCGCTATCGCCGGGCGCCAGCGTTGCTCC
>Ga0116129_1000905_pt1 | contig 17315 bp, 15 predicted proteins | sample June2015DPH_17_2_FD_89732 | JGI IMG/M metagenome (GOLD analysis project Ga0116129, IMG submission 89732) | Peatland microbial communities from SPRUCE experiment site at the Marcell Experimental Forest, Minnesota, USA - June2015DPH_17_10 | ecosystem: Environmental > Terrestrial > Soil > Wetlands...
CGGCCATAGCGAGTGGGAACCACCCGATCCCTTTTCGAACTCGGAAGTGAAAACGCTCTGCGCCGATGCTAGTGTCGACTTTGTCGATGTGAAAGTAGGTCACTGCCAGGCTCTTGATTTGAAAGAACGAACCCTCACCGGTGAAAGCTGGTGAGGGTTTTCTTTTTGGGCGCGCCGTGTAGGCGATTCCGCCCAGATTTATGTAACCGCCTAGCAAACACACCGTATGAGAGTTTTATGGGCGAGATTGCTATAGCCCTCGCTCTGAACCTAGCCATAGCGATCTCGGCCGTCAGTCGGGTGGATGCGCATGAACCTTAGGCGGGCCGATGTGACTGAGCTAATTTGCGCGGCACTAAGCGCAGCCATGTTCTATCTTTCGCAAGGGCTGGCCAACGCCTGGCCGCTAACATGGTTCGCGCCGGTGCCCCTGCTGTGGCTGGCATTCGGCAGCACTCCGGCCTGGCGATTGCTCGCCGTCAGCTTCCTGGCCTTTCTTGTCGGCCAGGTTTACATCGCGCAGTGCTACGTCGGCGCGCCGCTGATGTCTCTGCTGTCCCTGCTGGGGCTCAGGCCGATCCTTTTTCCTCTCAGCATTCTGTTCGCACGCCTAATCCATCGCCGTCTTTCTCCGCTCCCCACGCTTCTGGCATTCCCGGCTTGCTGGACCACGATGGAGTTCGCCGCAGGACTGCTCTCTCCGCACGGCAGCTTCGGGTCGATCGCTTATAGCCAGGTTTCGATTCCGATCGTCCTGCAGAGCGCGTCGCTGTTCGGCATGTACAGCATCACCTTCGTCCTGAGCCTGTTTGCTGCGGGCCTTGCGCTCGCGGTTCAAGACAGAAGGGCCGCGCTCACGGCCGCGAGCGTCGGTGCGGCCGTCTGCATGGTCGACTTGCTGTTCGGCGCCACAAGACTGCTCGCGCAGCAACCGGAGATTGTCCGTGTTGCCGCCGTGGGTCCTGTCACGCAAGCGGATGGGACTGATTCCCTCGCCTCGGACAGGCAGACCTCCTCCGTCTACGCCTCGAGCTTGGACGGCCTCGCCAGACAGGGCGCAAGACTCATCGTCACTCCTGAAGAGAGCCTGACGACTCGGCGTGCCTGGTCTGCGGAGGTTTTTGCACCTCTGACGGCAGTGTCTCACGCCACGGGTGCCGAAATCGTCGCGGGCGTTCTGCAACGCGCACCAGCGGGCGACATCGCCGTGGCGTTCGAGCCAGACGGTCACAACTCCGTGTACGCCAAGCGCCACCGGCTCATGCCCTTCGAGGCTAAATTCCCTCCCGGAACCGCCCCGGGTCTGCTGGGCGAGGGCAAGGCCATGGTTATCTGCAAGGACATGGATTTCCCGGACACGATCCGCAAGGACGCGCACGCCGGGCTGCGGCTGATGGCGGTCCCGGCATGGGACTCCGATGTCGATGCGTGGATTCACGCTCGGATGGCGGTCCTGCGCGGTGTTGAGAACGGATTCGCTGTTGCACGCGCGGCCAATCATGGTCTGTTGACCGCGAGCGATGCCAACGGCCGGTTGACTGCGCAAAAGGTCGTCCGGCCGGATCAGACGGACTGGCTACTCGCAGATCTTCCACTCGGACCAGGGCCCACTCTCTATACCCGGATCGGCAATGTGTTTCCCTGGACCACCTTGGGGCTCACGCTGCTGTTGTGCGTCGTAGGCATGTGGGGTGAGCCGAAGGGCCTGCAGCGAAGGTAATAGGAATTGGACAACAACGTGCCTACGGCCAACGAGGATTCGTGGCAGGCACGGCTGCAACTTCGGCCGCCGGGAGCGCATAGCGGAGGGTCCCATCGTGCAGCAATTGTCCGGCGTATTCGACGAATTCTGGAACTCGGCCGAGGTGATTCCGGCTCAAGCGAATGCCGCTGCCATGATTTCGATATCCGCCCTGGAAATCCCAAGCCGCCTGGCAGCCTGGCGCCAGTGACGAGTCGCGCCCATCACTTCCGACACGATTGCTGCGCCCTGGTCTTTCGACAGCCGGTACCACTCTGCCGTATCGATGACGGTGGCCATGCTCGGACGGTTGTCTGTTTCGTCCAGATTGAGGACGTGGTCCGCCTTGTCGATGTTGGGATTGAGGTCGAATGCCGGCGCTAAACGCCACCCCGTCGGCGTCAGCAGAAATCCATGGTTTCGCAGGTGATCGTCGCGGTTGCCGACTGCAACGTTAAACGCCACGCGCCGGAAGAGCTGCTCGAGATCAGATGCTATGTGATCTTTTGCGCCTTGCTGGTGAAGGAACTCCGCGAGTTCAAGGTAGCTGCTGCCTTCGCTCTCGTCCTTGCGAAGCATCGCCATGGCGGACGCGTAGAAATGGCGCCGCGTGGCCATTCGATCGAAGCGCCGCGTACAGAAGGTATGGAAATGCTTCTGGAAGGAGAAGAGCTTCGATGGAGGAACATCGATGCCGGCGTGCTGTGCCAGGCCGTAAGTGAGGTTTTCCCACGCGCCGATGTCGCGCTCGTCGTCGCGGCTCGGAAACTTCGCGATCCAGAGGCTGCCGTCGGTCTCGGTGAAATTGGCTTTCGGACGTGCACCGCCGAGGGAAGCTCCCGGTGCTACCAGCACCGCGAGCCACCTGCGCAGGGCGTCAAGGTCGCCGATGTGTTTGCTCGTGAGCTCGATCGCCACACTCTCGAGCTCTCTCAGGCTGGTGACCGGCGGTGCGGGTCGTTCGTGATCGGCCAGGAAAGCTTGCCCGCCGGGGTGCCGAAACCGCAGTGCTCCCTGGCGCGTGAAATCCTGAACACCCAGCAAAAAATCCCACGCATACAGCGTCCGTGGCGATCGTCCCTCGTCTTTGGCGAGCAGGGCTTCGCGCCGGCGCATCAACGTCTGGCCCCACCGGTCGGGCGCCGAATCATCGAAGACACGGAAGTTGCCTTGCTCGGCCTTCGGGTGAAACGCCCCCGCATTGAGTGTGAGTTCTGGATCGAGAGCGAAGCTGAGCGAATGCTTCAGCCAAGACTCCTCGTAGGCAAAGCGCACCGCGCCTCTATCGTGTGAGAGCGTTCCAACGCGCATTTTTTCGCTGACGAAGTCGGCGTCGAGCCACACTTCGACGGATGCGCTCACGAGGGTCCACCGGGACGCGTTCGCCGAGGCGCCCGGCGGCGCTTCGGCAACTCAGTGTCCTGAAGCAGCCGACCGAGTTTGTCATCCCGCGCGATTAGCTCGAGATCCGTCTCGAGCTTCAGCACGGAGAGGATACGTAGGTATGTGCCGAGCGCAACGGCGGGGCTGCCTTCCTCAGCGCGGTAAAGCGTCATTCTCGAAATGTTTGCCCGCTCACACATCAAGTCGACACCGAATTGACGGCGAAGACGCGCCAGCCGCAACCGCTCACCGAACGTCGTCAGCAGCTTTGTCTGGTTGGGATACATGACGGGCTGTTTGCTGGGCATGTATCGTATAATAGATGAATATAGAGAATTAGTCCATAATACAATACATTTGACGCGGGGCGATCGCGACCCCTATTAAGCGCTAGCTGGAAAAGGGGTTTCGGCGCTCGCGCCGTCGCATGCTGTTGCTTGCCGACCTAGCGCGCAATGTTGAGCACCTGAATGGTTGTGTACTCCTTCAAGCCGTCGACGTTGAACTCCACGCCGATTCCGGAATTCTTGACGCCGCCGAACGGTGCCAGCGGATGCAGGGCGCCGTGTTGACGGCGCGCTCCGACAAGGCACCGATGTCAGCGGCGATGCAATTGCGTCGGATCAAAGTTTACGTGCGGACACATCTGCGCAACCCCCGGCTGTCGCCCGCCATGATCGCCGCGGAGTTCGGCATCAGCGCGCGATACGTACATGCATTGTTCCGCGACGAGCCGATTACCCTCGGAAATTACATTCGCTCGCTTCGTCTGGCCGAATGTCGGCGGGTGCTGGAGGAAAATCCCGCCGGCGAGCAGTCGCTCACGGACCTGGCGCTGCATTGGGGATTCTACGATCTGTCGCATATGTCACGCCGCTTCCGCGAGGAATTCCGGTTGACGCCCAGGGAATTTCGCAAACGCGCCGCACAGTCGGCTGCGGCCGGCCGGGACCTCGGAATTTGACGCCTCTTGAGCTATCCCTCTGTACGACCTGCGATTTGACGTAAATTCCAAGCGTAGTACAAAGCGTTTGCAAGCAATCTCGTCGGTATGGTATTAGCTTCAGCATAGGGTACGAACCACTTGGGTTTTGGGATGGCGTTCGACCACGGTCAATTAGATACTTGGATAGGACGGCATGAGACAAGCGTTCGTGCTTAATCGCAGTTCTACCGCCACCGTTATGGCCGCTGCTGCCGAGGGTGCGTTAGAGCGAATTGCCGCGTCGGGGGTCGACCCTCAAGACGTTCTTTCAGAGGTTGGTCTTCAGTCGAATGATTTCGCCGATCCGACCAATTGCATCAGTCTCGCAAGTTACTGTAATTTTTTCGAAATCGCCGCCCGAAAGACCACGCGAAACAGCTTCGGACTCGAGTTCGGCGGGTCCTTTCATCCGCAACAGCTGGGAATGCTGGGCTATTTAGCCGTGAGTTCGCCCACTTTGGGAGTAGCGCTGCGAAAATTTGCCGCTTACCTGCCCAGCCATCAGCAGGCCACCCGCCTCGCAGTGATCAACAATCCCGACGGCATCAGCTTCCTGGAATATGTAATCTTGGACGGCGAAATCAAGCATCGCGAGCAGGACGCTGAGCTATCGATCGCGGTCCTCGTCAACATCTTTCGCCATTGTCTCGGCTCCCGCTGGGCGCCTAGCGCGATACATCTGATGCACGCCAAACCAGGTGGGAAAACTCATTATCAAGAGGTCTTCGGCACGACGCCAAGATTTGAGCAAACCTCAAATCGAATAATCTTTAGACAGTGGGAGATGGAATGCCGCATGCCGCGCTGCGATGACAATCTGATGCGATTGTTGGAAAGCGAACTGGACAAGAGATTATCTCGCCTGAGCATCAAGCCCGATGTCCTATCGCGAGCTCGGCATGAAATCGGGATCGCGATCGGCGCGGGAACGGTGGATCTCGAACAGATTTCGCGCCAGTGTGGATTTCCTCCATGGACGTTGAGGCGGAGGCTCAAACAGCAGGGATTGACGTTTCAACAGCTCGTAGCGGATACGCGTTACCAGATCGCCGTGCAGCAATTGGCTCGCGCTGTGCCGATCACCGAAGTGGCGCAGGCCGTCGGCTACTCGGAAGTCAGTGCCTTCAGTCGTGCATTTCGAGAATGGACCGGTCTTTCTCCAAAGAAATTCCTTTCTGCCCAAAGCACCGATGGAAGTTTGGATGCTCATTCACGCTTCAAGCAGCTTGGCGACTGATCGATCATTGACTTTTGCACGTTCCTCCAGGGAGTCGGCCTGACTCTTTGCCGGATCCTGTACCGGATCGTCAAGAAAGTGTCCCTTTCTGTCAATTGTAGTCGGCGCGACTAGGGCATCCTCGCAGGTCGTCATCCAATTCTGCTCAGACGTCACATGACTAATTCGCCAGATTCCGGTGTACGGGCGCTGCAAAGCGGCACGCTTAGCTGGATCAAAGTCGCTTCGATCGGCATAGCGATTGCGATTTCCGGCAATTTCTCCGGCTGGAATTACGGGCTGGCCATCGGCGGTTGGGGAGGGATGTTTGCCGCAGCGTTGGCTGTGGCGGTCCTGTTCTTTTGCTTGGCCCAATGCCTTGCCGAATTGGTGTCTGCATTGCCGCAGGGTGCGGGTTTCGATTTCTACGCAAGGGCGGCGCTGGGACCGACCTCCGGGTACGTTTGCGGAATGGCGGTTGCGCTCGCGCTGGCAATCGGCACCGGTTTGGCCGCGACATTTGCGGAGGCCTACTGTTCCGCGCTATTGGGGGTCGGTGGTTGGCCGGTTAAGCTGGCTCTATTTGCAATCGTGATCGGTTTGCAGCTCCGAGGTGCCGAAGATGCGGCATCGATGACCATGGCGACCGGTGCCGTTGCACTGACGATTCTCATTGCGTTTTGCGTATTCGCGGCGCCGCATTTCACCTTTGCGAATCTCCTGACCGGTAGTTCCCGATCCCCGGGCACGCTGTTCGCACACGGTCCCGCGGGTACCTTCGGCTGCATTCCCTACGCGCTATTTCTGTTTCTGGGCGTGGAGCAGGCGGCGCACGCCGCGTCGGAGATGCGAGACATGTCAACCTCCATGCCCAAGGCGCTCATGACAGCCATCGGCGTTGCCGTCCTTATTGGCGTGAGCGTGCTCCTGTTCGCCACGGCCACGGCGGGAGTAGATCGCCTGGCGACGTCGAACGATCCACTGTTCACCGCGTTGGAAAGTCATCTTGGCACGACAACAGGGGCAGCGATGGCCAAAGTCGTGGGATTCGGGGCACTCGTTGCATTGATGGCCACTTTTTTCTCGTTGGCCTACGCCGGATCCCGGCAGATTTTCCACCTGGCCAACTCGGGAAATCTACCGCACGCTCTGGCCCGCACGAACGGTCGGCGTGCGCCGACGGGCGCCCTGATCGTCGTCGGGGCAATTGGAATCTGCGCCGCTGGTTTTCGGCCCGAATCCGTCATGGTCGTTTTCATTTTTCTAATCAGCGTGTCGCACATTTTGTTGATCGCATCGTTCCTTCGGCTGCGGCGCTCGCAGCCACTGCTCGAGCGCCCCTATCGTGCGATCGGGGGCAGTCGAATGGCGTACATCGCAGGCGGCTTGTCGTTGGCCGTCATATCGTCGTGCTACGAGCTGGAAGTCAGGGCTCTGACCTGTTCCATTCTGGGGTTGGCGGCCCTGACGTTCTTTTTCCGCATCAAACGCCCTCCTCAAGCATCCGGTTCCGTCTAGCCGCCGTAGGGTGCCGCTGGTGGCGCTGTCTCCGGATGTCAAAGATCTGCGCGCTTTGGATAAGTAATTCATCTAGTACCCTCTGATACTGGCGCCTGATGGGGTTGAATGGAAAATGGGCGCGACAGAGATTGTCTCGTACGAAAGTCCACTATTTTCACAACCAACCTATTGGTAAGGATCGATCAATGGCCAGCAATAAATTCTCTGTTTGCCTGACCTTCGACTTCGACGCGATGTCGGCGTGGGTGGGAACGGTGAAAACGCAGAATCCCAGCATGATTTCCCGGGGGGAATTTGGCGCAGTCGCCGTGCCTCGAATCCTGGATATTCTCAAGCGCCACCGCGTCCTGAGTAGCTTTGCCATTCCCGGTCATACCGCCTATGCCTACCCGGACCTCGTGAAGATGATACGCGACGGGGGACACGAGATCGTGCATCACGGATGGGTTCATGAAAATCCCGCCGACTTCGATGAAGCGGGAGAGCGCAACATACTCGAAAGGGGCTTCACCGCGCTGCATCAGACCGCCGGTGTCAGGCCCGTAGGGTATCGGTCGCCTGCTTGGGACGTGAGTAAACGAACGATCGGTTTGCTCCGGGAATTCGGCATCGAATACGACTCGAGTTTTCACGGCAACGATTTCAGTCCCTACTACCTGCGTGATGGCGACTCGTGGTCCTTGGATGAGCCGTATGTATTCGGACACACAACGGACTTGGTCGAGGTTCCAATCGCGTGGCATCTGGATGATTTTCCGCATATGGAGTTCGTGCCCGGCTTCTCGACGTCCATCAAGGCGCCATCCGAGGTCGAGGAAATCTGGCGCGGGGATTTCGATTGGGGGTATGAAAATGTGCCGGGGGGAATGCTCGATATCACGATGCACCCCCAGGTAATGGGCCGCGGCCATCGGCTGCTGATGCTGGAAAGACTGATCAGGTACTTTGCCGGCCATGATGGAGTGGCCTTCGAGACACTGGGGGCCGTCGCTTCGCGATGGAAGGTCAGTAACCCTCCCGTCACGGTTCGGGCGGCTCGATAGCACGCCTGCCCGACCGAGAAAGCGACCATGAATTTCAGCGAATATATTCAGTTTGACGCTTGCGGCCTTGCCGACGCGGTGCGCCGGGGCGATGTCTCTGCGCTGGAGTTGGTGCGCGTCGCGGAAGACGCAACCAGAAAACTCAATCCGCACATCAACGCAATTCTCGAGATGTGGCCGGGCGAGATCGACTCTGCGTCGCTGTACAAGAACGGTGCTCTGCACGGTGTCCCGTTCCTGATAAAGGATATGGTCATTCAACGCGCAGGACGCCTCCAGGAAATGGGAAGCCGCCTCGCTGTCGGAAACCGATCGAAATCCAATTCGTTCCTGATGGACCGCTTCGATCGACTGGGACTGATCACCCTGGGGCGCACGGCCACTCCGGAATTCGGGCACGGGCCGACCACTGAGCCCGTTCATGGCGGAGCGACGCGCAATCCATGGGATCTTTCGCGCATGGCCGGGGGATCGAGCGGCGGATCGGCGGCGAGCGTTGCAGCGGGCATTGTTCCGATCGCCCACGCCAATGACGGCGCGGGCTCGATCCGCATTCCGGCGGCGTGTTGCGGCTTGATCGGCCTCAAGCCCTCACGCGGCCGAGTCAGCTCAGGTCCCGGGAGCAGTGAAGGCCTGTTTGGCATGGGCGTCGAACTGGCGGTGACGCGCTCTGTACGCGATACGGCCGTTATATTGGATGGCGCGGCCGTGCCGGCAGCCGGCGATCCCTTCGTGATATTTCGGCCGCAGGAAAGCTATCGTGCGATTGCCGAGCGGGCCCCGGAATCGCTCAAGATCGGTTACACAACGACTCCTTGGTATGACGCGCCGATCGATGCCGATATGGTGCAGGCCGTCGAGAAGACGGCAGCCCTGTTGCGCAAGCTCGGGCACTCGGTAATCGAGGCGTCACCTTCTTTTCACTATCCAATCATGCGCTCGGCGTGCCTCACGCTGTGGGCGGCCGGAATGTACCACTGGAGCAAATACCTGGCCCAACGCACCGGCAGAACCATATCGGAACAGACTGTGGAAGCGGGTACCTGGGCCATGATCAGGTACGGAGCATCCATCACGTCGGACGATCTGCTGACCGCTCTTGATCAGTCGAACGAAGTATCCCGGTCGGCCGGAGCATTCTTCGAAGATTTCGATTTGCTGATCACGCCTACGACATCGGCGCCGGCTCAACCGCTTGGAACCTACAATCAAAACGCTCCGGTAACGACCCACGAGGACTGGTTCGACAGAAAGGCCAAGTTTCCGCCATTCCTTGCGCTGTTCAATGTCACAGGGCAGCCGGCCCTATCGCTGCCTGCCGCGATGACGCGCAGCGGCCTTCCGCTCGGCGTGCAATTGGTCGCCCGGTTTGGCCGGGAAGATGTCCTTCTGCAAGTAGCGCGACAAGTGGAGCGCGAGAGTGTTTGGACGCAGGCTCTCGTCGCCAATCAACTCCGACTGTGGCAATCCGTCACGACGCGTTCCGAAAAAAATAATGACACCTGTATATATCCGTAGGGCCGGAGGCTCAATGTCAAAGCGCATTCAATTTGCCACGTCAGCAGGCCGCTGCCTTTTGCCGGCCGCAGCCGCAATCGCGTTGCTTTCGGCAGCGGCCAATGCCCAATCGGTGGGTGCCGCCAATTCAAGTCAGTCGGCCGAGCTCGATGAGGTCGTCGTTACGGCGAACAAGAGATCGCAAGCTTTGCAGGACGTCGGCGTTACGGCGGCCGTTTTAGGAGCCGCACAGTTGGCGGAAAGGAGAATCACGACATTGGCCGATATTGCCGAAGCCGTTCCGGGGCTTTCCTATTCGTCCAGCCAAAACAATACGCCGGTCTTCACGCTTCGCGGTGTCGGCTTCAACGAGGCTTCGCTCGCGGCTTACCCGACCGTGAGCGTCTACCTAGACGAAGCACCTCTGACATTTCCGGTTCTGTCCAGCCAAGGAGCCTTCGATCTGCAACGGATAGAGGTTCTGAAGGGGCCGCAAGGGACACTCTTCGGCGAGAACTCCACGGGCGGCGCCATCAACTACATTGCCGCAAAGCCGACAGACCAGTTCTCGCAGGGGACAGATCTAAGCTACAGCCGATTCAACACGAAGGAATTAAACGCCTTTGTCAGCGGACCCTTGACGGATACGTTGAAAGCACGCGTATCCGTTCACACTGTCAACGGCGATGGCTGGCAGGAAAGCTACACGCGCAACGATACCTTGGGAAAGACCGATGTTTTGGCGGGCCGCATAATCCTGGATTGGACGCCGGCGAGCTTCGCCCGTTTCGCTCTTACCGTGAATGGATGGCGGGATCGGTCCGATCCGGAAGCCGGGCAGCTGATCGGAATAGAGCAGCAAAACGCGTCAGGAGCCAGGCCGGGTGTCACCAATTATCCGTTCTCGCCTCAAAACGATCAGGCGGCGGATTGGTCGAACAGCGGCCCAAGCCCCAGCGGCCAAACGGTGCCGTTTAGGCCGTCATCCGATCGCGAACTGTTCCAAAGCATGCTCCGTGCGGATATTGATCTCTCGGACACGCTCACCCTGACCTCTCTCAGCTCCTTCGCACACTTTACCCAAACACAGGCGGTCGACTACGACGGAATTGCTCTGGATGACGACGATATTCCACAAAACGATGGGTCCATTCGGTCCTTTTATCAGGAGCTTCGTGTATCCAATGGCGGCCAGTCCGATCTTCGATGGATTGCCGGGTCGAACTATCAGGAAAGCCGGATCTTGGAAAACGATGCAATCACTTATGCGGATAGCTCGAACAACATCCCCGCGTTAAACGATATTTACGAGAACGGTTTCGAGAGCAATACGTACCGGCGCGATTACGCGTTCTTTGGAAATGCGGAATATGACCTGACGAACAAGTGGACGATTATCGGAGGCGCGCGTTACACGGATAACCTGACTCAAGCCAACATCTGCAATTACGATCTCGGCGACGGGCGTATCTCCGCGCTGGTTACAGGCCTTGGCTCGGAATTGACCGGGGAGACTCTGCCGCCGCTGACCCCGGGACAATGCGTTTCGCTCGATTACCAGAATATTCCGGGTCCCCGCTACATAGATACGCTGCAGCAAAACAACGTATCGTGGCGCTTCGGCGTCAACTATAAAGCCGCCGAAGGGGTGCTCCTGTATGGCACCGCCTCTCGCGGATATAAGGCGGGTAGTTTTCCCACTATCAGCGCTTCCTCGTTCAAGCAGTACGATCCGGTCACTCAGGAATCGATCACAGCGTACGAGGGAGGAGTGAAAAGCTCCCTGTTCGACCGCACCCTGACGTTGGACGCCGCCGCTTTCTACTACGAATACGATAACAAGCAAATCGAAGGAAAGGAGTTGGATCCCGTGTTCGGTGTGCTGAATGCGCTGGTCAACGTGCCGAAATCGCATCTCGATGGGGCGGAAGCCGAGGCAGGGTTTCATCCGATGAGGGGACTGGATTTTGGACTCACCGTAACTTACGTGCAGTCGCGCATCGACAGGTATACCGGGACGAGTGTCTTGGGCGCTCAGCAGAACTTCGCGGGAGACAGTATTCCGTTTGCTCCGAAGTGGCAGGCCGAGTTCGATGGCCAATACAAATGGAACGTCGGCCGGGTAAGTCCGTTCTTCGGCGGCGATGTAGAGAGCCGATCCGCGACGAGTACCTACATCGGCGGGGAAAATATCGTCATTCCGGACACGGCGACCAGCAGCTCGGCGCCCGGGGTCACGCATCCATTCGAGATCAACGCGTATACGCTCGTGAATCTTCGATCGGGAATCAATTGGGATGACGGAAAATGGCAGGCGATGCTGTGGGGCAAGAACGTGTTCAATAAATATTATTGGCAAAACTCCATATTTGCCTTTGACACGGCGTATCGGCTGGCAGGACGGCCCGCCACGTATGGGGTGACCTTGTCTTATACGTTTTGATAAGGTTGTCAGTTGACAGCTGAAATTCAATTACGAGGAATGAAACATGATAGTCGATTTGTCCGGAAAAGTTGCCATCGTCACGGGTTCGGGGCAGGGCATTGGCGAGGGCATCGCCCGTACATTCGCCAAGGCCGGTGCCAAAGTCGTTATAGCCACTCGAAGCTCGAAGACCGGACAATCGGTGGCCGACGCCATAGCGAAGGAAGGCGGCGTCGCCTGGCTCAATCAAACCGATGTCGGTAGCCGAGCCGAAGTAAAGCGTGTCGTGGCGCAGACGGTAGAGCATTTTGGCCGCCTTGATATCGTCGTGCACAACGCGGGGGTGTATCCCATCGTCTCGATTGAGCAACTGGCGGACGATGATCTGGAGCATACGCTTGCGGTCAACTTGAAGGCTGGATTCTGGTTCATTCAGGAATCCCTGCCGCATCTGCGGCGGCAGGGTGGCGGCCGATTTCTGTTCACCTCGTCCGTTACCGGTCCGAACGTCGCCATGCCGGGCACTGCGCATTACGCGGCGTCCAAGTGCGGCATCAACGGTCTCATTCGCACGGCGGCGCTCGAATACGCGCGCCAAAACATCACTGTGAACGGCATCGAACCGGGTTACATACTCACGCCGGCCATGGACGCGCTCGGCGGTCCCGAGGCCTTGGCACAGATGGCCACCCAGATTCCGCTCGGCAAGCTGGGGCTTCCGGCCGATATCGCAAATGCGATGTTGTTTCTTGCCTCGGACGCCGCAAGCTACATCACGGGACAGACGATCGTCGTCGATGGAGGCTCGACGCTCCCTGAGAGCCCCGTCTTCCTCGAGTCGTTCTACCAGGGTCAGTGAGGGATAGGAGCGACTCGGATGTCCGCTGATTCATTGCTCGAGCGGCGCCACCGCGTACTTGGCCGCAACTCACCGTTATTCTATGACAGGCCGCTGCACCTGGTGCGCGGTGAGGGTGTATGGGTCTACGACGCTGACGGCAAACGTTACCTGGACGCCTACAACAATGTGCCGCACGTCGGCCATTGCCATCCGCGCGTGGTAGAGGCCTTGAGCCGCCAAGCGGCCACGCTCAATACCCATACGCGTTATCTGGATGAGAACGTCGTGGCCTACGCCGAACGACTGGTGTCGCTGTTCCACCCGGATCTTTCCATGGTCATGCTCTGCTGTACCGGCAGCGAAGCGAACGATCTGGCGCTTCGAATCGTGCGTTACTGCAGCGGCGGTCTTGGAATCATCTGCACGGCCTTGGCGTATCACGGCAGTACGGCGTCGGTGATGCAGGTGGGACCCCTGTTCACTCCCGAGGATAGGCGCGGCCCGTACGTGCGGACGGTGCCGCTGATGGACCCCTACCGAGACAGGGCGGCCCGCAGCGATGAGGAACTCGCAACGGCTTATGCCGACGACGTAAAACGAGCAATCGACGAGTTCGCCGCGGCGGGCATTCCCTTTGCCGGTCTGATCTTTTGCTCTGCTTTCTCCATCGAAGGATTGCCCACCGTGCCCGCCGGATTCATGACAAAGGCGCTGGCGCACGTCCATGCAGCCGGCGGCTACTTCATTGCCGATGAGGTGCAAGCAGGCTTGGGCCGCTTTGGCAGCCATATGTGGGGACACCAAAGGTTGGGTGTCGTTCCCGATGTCGTTACCCTGGGTAAACCCATGGGGAACGGGCATCCGCTTGCGGGGTTGGTCGCGCGTCGCGACCTTGTCAGTGCTTTCACGGAACGGAATATGTATTTCAATACGTTCGCCGGCAACCCGGTCTCGGCTGCGGCTGGCATGGCTGTGCTCGATGTACTGGAGGATGAACGCTTGCTCGAAAACGCCGGCGCTGTCGGTGACTACACTATCTCGAGGTTCGAAAAACTATCCGATCGGCATTCGCTCATCGGCGACGTCCGGGGAGGCGGGCTGTTCCTCGCAGTGGAACTGGTTACCGATCGTAAGGCAAAAACGCCTGCAACCGCGGAGACCAAACGGCTCATAAATCTCATGCGGGAGCGCGGTGTGCTCATCAGCCGTATTGGGCTCAAAGACAATATCCTGAAGATCCGGCCGCCGATGCCCTTTTCGCGGCAGCATGCAGCTCTGCTCGTCGACACGTTCGACGAGGCCATGGCAGACCTGTAGCCATGAAGGCGACGGAGGAATGCACATGAGCGGAAGGGCGGCCGCGGAGCCGGACGACTTCCTGGACAAAATGTACGCGCTTGCTTTGCACGCCCTGCGCGGCTGGGATCTCGTGGTTACAAATATCGAGGCCATCAAGGTGCGCGAGAACGCCGTATTCCGGCTCGACCTGGCCACCGGGGGGCGGGCGGTGCTGCGGGTTCATCGTCAAGGCTACCACTCGGATGCAGAACTCGATTCGGAGTTCGCTTGGATGCAGGCCTTGGATGCGGCGGACATTCCGGTACCCCGCGTGATCCGTTCGCGCCTCGGTAGGAATTTTGAAGTCGTGTTGAGCGCCACTGTTGACGGCCCGAGGCAAGTTGACGTGTTCGAGTGGATCGACGGACGCCAGCTGGGTTCAATAGAGGCCGGTCTTACTGCTCAAGGCACAGCCGTCGACAGCCAGTACTACGCGATTGGAGCGATCACCGCTCGGATACATAACCAGGCGGTAAGCTGGCAGTGTCCGATCGGATTTAGACGTCATGCCTGGGACGCTGCGGGTCTCGTGGGGGAGCAGCCGTTTTGGGGGCGGTTCTGGGAACTCGAAGCGCTCACGAAGAATCAGCGCGAGCTTCTCACTCGTACCCGCACGCGGATCGCCGACGAGTTGGCTTCGCATGGTACGGAGTCGGAGCACTACGGACTGATACATGCCGACCTTGTGCCCGAGAACGTGCTCGTCGACGGCGAGGATCTGCGTGTGATCGATTTCGATGACGCCGGTTTCGGCTGGCATCTATTCGATCTTGCAACCTCGCTTTACTTCATTACCGGGGAGGGCATTTATCCGGCGGCCCGCGCGGCACTTATCCGCGGCTATCGCAGCGAGCGCGAATTGTCCGAGCAAGTATTACAATGCCTGCCGCTGTTCCTCGCGGCAAGGGGCACCACATATCTTGGCTGGTTGCATACCCGACAGGGCAGCGACGCAGCACGCGAACTGACTCCTTTCTTGGTCGAGCGTGCGTGTGCGATCGCTGCGGAGTATTTGATGCGGCGTTGAGTGGCTCCCGGAAGCCATTCCAGGCAAGCATTGCCGCCATTTCCCGAGGTAATTGGTTTTTTCTCGATCGGCGATCTAGTCTCGCCCAATCCCGCCAAGGTGGCTCTTTCACCGAATCATGTTTCCGCACACTGTGAAGGCGTGAAAGGCGGCTTGGCTTTCGCGTGCTGCGTTGCAGCATTTCACTCGGCCCGTCGGCGCGCCATATGTCGATAATGGATGAAATGTATGTCGAGTTTTCATTCGACGATCGCGATTGCGGGCCGTAAGGTCGTGAAGCTGAAATTGAGGGCCCGGGCGCCAAGGAGCGAGGACGATGATCTCTCTAAAGGATATTCGCTACGTGCGCTTGGGCACTTCGAATCTCGACGATGCGGTGCGCTACGCCACCAAGGTGCTGGGCTTGGAATTGGTACGCCGCGATGGCGGCAGCGCCTACATGCGCTCCGACAGTCGCGACCACACCCTGGTATATACCAGCGGCGACGCGCGTGATCATGTGGTGGCGTTTGAAGTCGGATCGCTGGCAGAGCTCGATGCCGCAGGTACCGAACTGGACAATTCCGGCTACATCGTCAAGGCCGCGACGCGCGGCGAATGTGAACGACGCTGGGTGGATGCGGCCATCGTGCTTACCGATCCGAGCGGCAATACCATCGAATTCATCGCCCGGCCGGCTCACAGCGGCCGCCGTTACTTTCCGAGCCGCGATGCCGGCATCACCGGCTTTTCCCATATCGGATTGCATTCGATTTCGCCGCGCAAGGATGAGGAATTCTGGACCACACTATGCAATGCGCGGGTCAGCGATTGGATCGGCGAAGCCCCGCTTCTGCGGATCGATCCCGTGCATCACAGAATGGCATTATTCCCGTCGGCGCGGACGGGTGTTCAGCACATCAATCATCAGGTCGAGAGCATCGACGATATCATGCGTTCGTACTACTTCCTGCGCGAACAAAACGTCAAGGTCCGTTTCGGGCCCGGCCGCCATCCCACCTCCGGCGCGATGTTTCTATATTTTGATGGGCCGGATGGGATGATCTACGAATATTCCTGCGGCGTCAGCCACATCACGGATGAGGCGGCTCATCGACCGCGGCAGTTCCCGGCGGCAAATACCTCGTTTTGCGCGTGGGGTTCCAAGCCGGATATTCCAGAATTCGAGGGCGCCAAAAGCTTTGCGGAAACAGTCGATGCCTGATGCGGCGGCCATCGGCGCGACCGCCGCCCTTCGCGTTCGCGTAGCGGCCCGCGCACTTGCCAAAGCAGGGCTGGTGCACGCATACGGCCATTGCAGCGCGCGTCTAGGGGTGCAGCAGTTTCTGGTCAGCCCGCCCAAGCCTCTCGGATTGGTCGCGCCCGAAGATGCTCCCGTCATCGTGGCGACCACCGGCGAGCTGCCGGCGGGCGCGTTGCCCGAAGTCATTGCGCATCAGCACATCTATAGGCTGCGGGCCGAGGTGGGTGGTATTGTTAGATTTCAATCTCCCCATGTCATGACGCTCTCCGCACTTGGACGAACGCCTCGAGCATTGCATGGATTCGGCTCCTACTTTGCTCCATGCCCGCCGCTGCACTCGGACCCGCGTCTCGTACGCGACGACGCAAGCGCCGCCGCCCTGGCTGAACGCATGGGCGGAGCGCGGGCGATAGTCATGCGCGGCAATGGTGCCGTCACCGCGGGCGAGTCGCTCGAGGAGGCCGTGGCGCTGGCCTGGTATCTGGAAGATGCGGCCAGGGTCGAATTGGCGGTGCTGAACACCGGAGTGGAGCCGCTGGTATTCACCGCGGAGGAAGTGCGCGATCGGGCCATCGACGTTCGATCGATGTTGCAGCGAATGTGGAATTGGATGTCCGCGGGCGATCCGGAATTGTGAACAACTCACGGGGGACTTTATGAAGAAAGAATCCACACTCAATCTCAAATTTCTGTCGCACGGAACGCTCGAGAGCAAGGATCTGGATTTCACGCGAAGATTCTATGAGGAATTCATGGGGTTCGAGGTCATCCGGCCGGCGAAAATAGCGCTGTGGATTCGGCTGGGCGGAAACAATATTTACGCCGTCGTGCAGGTGATGGAAGGAAAGAAAAGCGAAATGACTTTCCTCAACCATAATGGAGTGGACGTCGAAACCGAGGATGATGTGGACGAGGCGCATCGGCTCGTGGTGCGGGATGCGGAGAAATGGAAACTCCACAAAATTAGCAAGCCGGCGGTGCAGCACGGTACATACAGTTTCTACTTCTGGGACTGCGACGACAATGCCTGGGAGATTCTGGCCAATCCCCCGGGC
>Ga0116129_1000906_pt1 | contig 17293 bp, 14 predicted proteins | sample June2015DPH_17_2_FD_89732 | JGI IMG/M metagenome (GOLD analysis project Ga0116129, IMG submission 89732) | Peatland microbial communities from SPRUCE experiment site at the Marcell Experimental Forest, Minnesota, USA - June2015DPH_17_10 | ecosystem: Environmental > Terrestrial > Soil > Wetlands...
CGAAAAACGGCACGCTCGCCACAAAGCCCACAGCGTAAGCGGTCAAGCCACGAACTCCCCAGGAGCCATACAAACCTCGCGGTAGGAACAGATCCACGATCGAATATTGGCCGCGGCGCAAGAAAAAATAATCAATGAGATTGACCGCCGTCCACGGCATCAGGAAATACAGCATGAGTATGAGTATGCCGTTCACATAGGTGACCGCATTGCTGCCGAGTGAAAGGGCGACCGCGATCCAAAAAGTCATCAAGGCGAGAAGCACGGCCACGCGCAGGGCACGGGTCGGGCGAACCGGGCGCAGCGAGTCCGCCGCCGTCACGAGGGTCAGCATGCCGCTGTAGGCGTTCATGCCGATGGTCGCTACCAGCGCTGCAATCGAAATGGCCGCCAGAATCGAGCCAAGGCCCGGTCGCACGATGTCCCCCGCCTGCCTCAGTGCCAGCAAGGCGTCGTCGATGCCCACATGCGTCGCGAGCCAGGCCCCGAGTGCGATCAACCAGATGGCGGATAGGGCTGAACCGGCAAATACATTCACGACAATCCGCACGCGGGGTGTCCGACTCGGCAAGTAGCGGGAATAGTCCGAGACGTAGGGCGCGGAGCCAATGTTGAAGCTCGCCGCCGATGCCAGCTGCGTGACGAACGCGGGCCAGTTGAAGCCACCGCTCGCATGCGCAGCGCCACCAGCCTTGCCGAATAAGATGGCAAGACTGAGGAACGAGAACAATGGCAGGCTGATCCAAAACAGGATCCTGAATGCCCGGTGCAGCCAATCGTAGCCCCAGATTGCGAGCGTGGTAGCGAGTAGCGAGGCACCGACGGCCGCTGCGCTTCGATCCAGGCGCCAGAGTGCATGAAGGCCTTCGGACGCGAGCACTGTGGATACTACATTGTAGCCGGCCACGCTCACGAGGGTGGCGAGCAAAGGCACGATCACACCGCGATAGCCGAATTGTGCACGCGACTGGATCATTTGCGGCAGTCCCATTTCAGCGCCTTGGGAGGCGTGAAACGCTTGAAATGCCGTGCCGATGACAATGCCCACGGCACCCGCCAAGGCCGTGTATCCGAGCGACAGACCGAGACTGGGTCCAACGAAGCCGATCGCTATCGCAAAGAATTGAAAGTTGCTGAGAAACCAGAACAAGCCCTGATCCCCAACGCGTCCGTGCCGCTCGTGCTCGGGCACAAAATCAATCGAATGAGTTTCAATGCCGAGCAGTGGCTCGGTCAGCGCGGACGGGGGCTCATTCAATGGGATTCACCTCGAAGCCATGGACCGATGGCGACGCAACGTTGGGACCTGCCCCCAAGACTCAATGCGCAGCATCGGCCGGTTGACACGATACTCGCGCAACGAATCGATTGACAGATTGGCAGGATTCTCTATCCTTCGCAGCGGGCCATCCGCTCCCAACGGCGGACGCTCATCTGTAAGGATGGGAGTAGAGTTTTATGACACGCATACCGCTGCCGGGCGTCCGCCCGGCTGATGCCCGGTTCTCATCGGGTCCGACCAAGAAACGGCCGGGATGGAATCTCACCGCACTCGAAGGTGCGCTGCTCGGCCGCTCGCACCGTTCCAAACCTGGCAAGGCCAAGCTCAAAGAGGCGATTGACCGCACGCGTGCGATTTTGGGCGTGCCGGCGGATTTCAAAATTGCGATCGTGCCGGCATCCGATACCGGCGCAGTGGAGATGGCTCTGTGGTCGATGCTCGGCGCGCGCCCCGTGGATGTGTTCGCGTGGGAGAGCTTCGGCGAAGAATGGGTGACCGATGCCGTCGAGCAGCTGAAGCTCGCTGATTGCCGTATTCATGTTGGCCGGCCCTACGGTGTGTTGCCAGATCTGTCGGTTGTTCGTGATGTGGCGGACATCGTCTTTACGCAGAACGGAACAACCTCGGGTGCGAGAATTCCAAACTTCGACTGGATTCCCTCGAGTCGCGAAGGCATTACCTTCAATGATGCGACCAGTGCCGTCTTCGCTCAGCCCGTCGAGTGGTCCAAATGCGACGTGTTGACCTTCTCGTGGCAAAAGGTGCTGGGCGGAGAGGGCGCTCACGGCATGTTGATTCTCTCCCCGCGTGCGGTGGCACGCCTGGAAAGTTATGCGCCCCCTCGGCCGCTGCCAAAGATTTTCCGCATGACCAAGAAAGGCAAGCTCGATCAGGAGTTGTTCGATGGCGCCACCATCAATACGCCGTCACTGCTTGCCGCCGAGGATTATATCGACGCATTGAAGTGGGCGGAGAGCATCGGCGGTCTGGATGCGCTGCATGCTCGTGCGAACGCCAATACCAAGGTGCTCACGGAATGGGTGGCACGGACACCCTGGGTGGATTTTCTGGTGTCGGACGCCGCGAATCGTAGCAACACCAGCGTTTGTCTCAAGGTGGTCGATGAGCGCGTTACCTCGCTTCCGGACGCCGCACGAGCGGAGTTTGCGAAGAATTTGGCTGCGGCGCTCGAAAAGGAGGGTGTGGCGCTCGATGCGGCATCGTATCGATCGGCACCTCCGGGTTTGCGCATCTGGTGCGGCGCCACGATCGAGCAACGCGATGTGCAATCTCTCACTCCGTGGCTCGACTGGGCATTCGACAGTTGTCTCGGACAGCTCAAGATCGGCGGATAAGGAGATACCGTGCCCAAGGTTCTCATTGCCGATGAATTGAGTCCGAAAGCCCTTGACATCTTTCGCAGCCGCGGGCTCGAGGTGGACGTGCGCATTGGTCTGAAAAAGAGCGAACTATTGAGCATCATCGACGGTTACGACGGCCTGGCGGTTCGATCCGCGACCAAGGCGGACAAGGAGATCATTGCCGCTGCGAAAAGACTGAAGGTGATCGGTCGAGCCGGCATCGGTGTCGACAACATTGACATCCCATCGGCCACCGCACGCGGCATCGTGGTGATGAATACTCCGTTTGGGAACTCGATTACCACGGCCGAGCACGCCATTGCGCTGCTCTTTGCGGCAGCCCGCCAAATCGCGGCTGCGGACGCCTCCACCCAGGCGGGGAAATGGGAAAAGAACCGCTTCATGGGGGTCGAACTCTATGCCAAGACCCTCGGCCTGATCGGCTGCGGCAATATCGGCGCGCTGGTCGCGGAAAGGGCGTTGGCTCTCAAAATGAAAGTGATCGCCTACGATCCTTTTCTCTCGCCGGAGCGCGCGGTCAAGCTCGGCGTGGAGAAGGTCGAGCTCGACGATCTGCTGACACGCGCCGACTTGATTTCGTTGCACACGCCGTTGACCGATAAGACCAATAACATCCTGTCGGCGGAGGCAATCAGCAGAACGAAGAGAGGCGTCATCATCGTGAACGCGGCGCGAGGCGGCCTCGTCGATGAGGCGGCTTTGCGGGCGGCGCTCGACCGCGGACATGTGGCCGCGGCCGCCTTCGACGTCTTTGTCATCGAACCGGCGAAGGAAAGCGCTCTGTTCGGCGCGCCGAACTTCGTTGCGACTCCGCACCTTGGCGCGAGCACTAACGAGGCGCAGGAAAACGTCGCATTGCAGATCGCCGAGCAGATGTCGGACTACCTGCTGGCGGGTGCCGTCACCAACGCTCTCAACATGGCCTCCATCAGCGCGGAGGAGGCGTCGCGTCTGAAGCCCTTCATCGGGCTCATCGATAAGCTCGGCGCCTTCGCCGGTCAAATCGCCGATGATGGGCTCGAGGCGGTCGAGATCGAATACGAGGGAGAGGTTGCACAGCTCAATACCCACCCCCTGACCGCGGTTGCGCTGGCTTCCTTAATGCGACCGCTGATGCCGGATGTGAACATGGTGTCCGCGCCCGCTGTCTTGAAGCAGAAAGGTACTCCGCTGACCGAATCGAGACGGGAAACCTCCCCGATCTACGGATCGCTCATCCGGATCAAGGTTCTTACCGGCGGGCGCTGGCGGACGCTTGCCGGTGTGGTGAACGCGGGAAGCGCGAAGATCGTCGAAGTGAAAGGCATGGTGCTGGAGGCGGACTTCCATCCGGTGATGCTATTCATAAATAACTTGGACAAGCCGGGTTTCATTGGCGCGCTCGGAACCATCCTGGGGGAGGCCAATATTAATATCGCGACCTTTCATCTGGGTCGCCAGGCCGCCGGCCAGGATGCCATCGCCATCGTTGGCGTGGATCAAGTGTTGCCCGAAGCGATTCAGCACAAACTTCGTTCGTTGCCTCACGTGCGTTATGTGAAAGTGCTCAAGTTCTAGATTCGCTGGGCTGCATTTCTCAACTATGCGGCCAGGTGGATTCGGACTGTTGTGCCATGTCTTTGGCTTGTTTCCGATCGGCCGGTACGCGAATCGGGGTTTGTGACGTCGACTTCCGCTTGCATCACTGCCGACATCGCTTAATTCACATGAGGCGCCAACAAAGCAAAACGATGCATGCCCGCAAGAACGAACCTGCGTCGCGCAAATTTCCAGCCGCTGTCGAGTCGAACAAGTTCGTCTTCGTAAAAGCCAAGCACTTCGAGGGCTTCGTTGCGATCGATAAATTTGCCGCACTCGCGAATTGCCGAGCGGGCCGTCGCTCGGTCGCCATCGGTTTCGATGATGGCAGGGCTGTTGATCTGAACGAAATATGACATTTGCTTGACAAAGGCAGTCATGGCCTCGCGAATCGCCACATGTCCTTGATGATGCGCACCGAGTGCTGGAATTTCCCAAATACCATCCGGCAGGAAAGTGGCCAGAACCTGTTCCCAATTACCGCGACCCGCACCTTCCGTATATCGGTTGAGAGTCTGCTGAATCAAGATATGATCGTTCATTGAGATAGCTTCGATTGACGAGCAAACGAGAGGGGTTCGTCAAGATACTAGCACCGCGGAGATCCCGATATCAATGCGGGGTCGCCACACGCGATGCAATCGAAACGTCGTTTTCACTCGACATGTCCGCGGAAGGCACATCTCCGCGCCGCGTTGCGGGCATAACTGGCGGCTCTGGACGACCTCGCTGATTGGCTTCGAGGTCTGCATCAGGCATCACAGAAGTTTGTTTACTCGTTGAAGATTTCCTAGGCAGTCCTCGCAACGAGAATGTGCTCGATAGTTATTCACCCGCCAGAGTTCGAGCAGACAGTCGCTTTTGGCAGACGGCTTTGGACTATGTGCCACACCTACAGGGCAGAGTCTTAGAAGCGTTAGTTGATGGCGCCGGATAATACGGATATGATTTGGCTGATGGCAAATATCCATATTACATCCGTTATTCCTCCCTTTGAGGAGGAGCAGCTGTATCCCCGGGCGACACGCTTTCTGCGACGTGCCGACGCCATGGGGCTTCTGGACGAGCCAATTCAGGAGCTGAGTGCGGATGTAGTTCGTCGCGTGGCGCGAATACTCTCAAAGCGCGGACTGGCAAGCGACCTAGCTGCCCGTCTCACAGCCGCGCCCTCGCGAGATGAGTTCGTGCGATATCTGGATGCGGCGCTACAAGCCCTCGATGAATCACCTGTCCCGAAGGCTGAACTCGCCAAACTAAACTCGAGCCTAGGCCACGAGTTGCTCATTGAGATGCTTGATATCTCGGCGGCCAGTTTGCAGCGCTACCAGAGCGGCGATCGGGACGCACCGGATGCAATTGCGGAGCGGGCTCATTTTCTGACTTCTGTCATTGCGGCCCTTGAAGGGACCTACAACGATTTCGGGGTGCGCCGCTGGTTTGAGCGGCCCCGGTCAGTTTTCGGTGGACGAACCGCCCGCCAGCTGTTGTCTCGCCGTTGGTCGCCGCGCGATGAGCGGGCGCGCTCTGTCCTTGCAGCGGCAGAGTCCCTGCAACACCTGGGCGCCACTTAAATGTCATTCGCACCCCTGCAGGGATATTCGTTGCCGTGATCGTTTTCCGGGTCTGCGACTCGCGATTCCCGTTTCTATGGGCGTTGAGCGGAGCGTCGAGACAAAGACCGGCCCGTTGGCACGGCCTTGGCGAGGGCCCCGTGCAATATTTTGCCGATACGCCCACCGGTGCGTGGGCAGAGTTGCTGCGGCATGAGGAAATCACAGACCCGGCAGACCTGGCCGGGATCTCGACTCGCTTGTGGGCAATCCAAATTGGCGAAGTTGAATTGCGTGCGCCGAAACTTCCACTCTCTGCCTTGACCTCGGCTCCTGATAAATATGAAGTTTGTCGCACGGAGGCCCGCCGGCTTCGCGCGACTGGGGCAGTGTGGATCGTCACAGTTAGCGCAGCGCTGCAAGCCGGAGAGGCAGCCGGCTTCCACGTGGGCACCGCTGGGCTGATACGTGCAGCGCCCCGCGACGGTAGGGTCGTCGTGCATTTCGGCGTGCTCCCTGATGCGGAAGGTTGGTGTGCCGCGGATGCTGCTCGTCCGGAGGCCGACCTGTTAGGTTACATACGACCCCTGCGCCCGCGCTAAGCCCCAGCCACTGCTAACACTACGCCCTTGAACGGGCCGGCCAATTCAGGCGTGATCCAACCCCCCATAGAACCAGCCGGGCGCGGAATTACACGCTGGCCGTCGACCTGACGCTAGTTAGTGGTTAAGAGCTGACCCGAGCTACAGTCGATCCTGAGAACTGTCTCCAGATAAGTCAAAAAGGACGGCGGGCACGTGTAGCGTGAACACACCATTCATCTTCATCCCCTCCGTGCTTTGACGAATGAAATCACGTCGGCCACACTTGGCCGTCATACATTCCGATATTTATGGGAACGACGTAACGTTCACCATACGTAGCCATAACCGGCGGGGTGCGGGAGCACAGGCAGCAGCCGCAAATTTAAGCGGGTGACCCAAAGCCCGCGCATCTAATAGCCCAGGTTGCGCTCTGTCGTCGCTCATATCAGTCATTGCCTGATGGGCCGCCTCTTGAGTCAGGCGCGCACGAGACCGCGTGGTTGCAAAACTCCCAGGTCGAGATGCGTGAGCACGCCGGGCTTCGCATCGCAGACCGCCTGCACTGCCGTAGCGCCCATCAATGCTGTCCAAGGTAGGCCGTGAAAGGGTCTACGCCCATCAGCTTCAACGCCACCCATGACCCTCACTTCCAGCGGCGGATTGCCATGAATCACCACACGATAACAACTGTCGCCGTTCTCCCATCGAGGTTCCATGTCATAGCCCATCGTCCAGTAGAAGTGATAGACCATGAGCGGCGCGCCATCCACCCAGGCAGTCCATTCAAAGTGTTGGCCGGCGACCGTTCCTTTGCGTATCACGCCGCCCCCGGGGTGTCCCTCGCCAAGCGTGTAAGGGATGTCCTTCGTCGCCGCGGCAACTTCCAGTCTGGTAGTGAGTTTCTCGATCTTCTTGCCTAATCCCTCCACGACCATGCGCATGGATCCTTCGAAAGAATACGGTGCCTCCGGCGAGCGGCTCGGTTTGGCAAGCAGCTCGGCCGGATCGCGTCCGAAGCCCATGACTTCCGTATAAATCATCGGGTTTCTGACTTTATCGATGACCTCAGTCACTTCGATACGGTCGATTCTGTCCATGAGCCGCGCCAATGTGAGAGGCAGGATATCGCCCGAAAAACCTGGGTGCACACCGCAGCCATGATAGGAGGTGCCGCCGTCACGGCAGGCCGCCTCGATCTTCTCGTACTGCTCCCGATAGCGCTCCGTCGGTATAAAGGGGCCCGCAACCGAGACAACGTTTTTGCCGGAGCGAAGGAAGCGGCAGTACAGTTCGAGATCCTGCCGGATAGCCGCGAAAAATACACAATCGGCTTGGAGCGCGATGAGCTTTTCGACATCGTTCGTTGCGATTACGCCGGTCGGCGGAAGGCCTACCAAGTCGCCTGCATCCTTGCCGATCTTTTCCGGGTTGGTCACGAACACGCCGACAAGCTCAATGGTCGGATTCTCAATGAAATGTTTCAGCGCCGTTCTGCCAACCGTGCCGGTCGCCCACTGAATGACCCGATACTTTCTCTCAATCATAACTGCCATCTCCCTTCTTCAAATTCAGTTGATCGAGCGGACCTGCCCGCCGTCGACAATTGAGAGCCCACAATTGTGGTCTTCTCGTCTCAGTAAGGCATACGTATACATTAACATGCCAGCGCACACAATTAGCGCACACAATGCTTTTGAAATTGAGCCTCAATTTGAGCTTTCAGCACCTCAAAATCAAGCAGCCACCTGAAAAATGGCCAGCGATAGCACCACCATGCAACTGTCGTGATTGCGGATGGTGTTTCCGGCGCACCCCTGAAACAATGATCTGCCGAATGTGCTTACCATCGGCGCGCAGTGCCGCTACTGCGCCGTCCACCCACCATCGATCGGAATGGCGGCGCCGGTGATGTTGTGCGCGTCGGCGGCGCAGAGCCATACAGCCAATCGTGCGATCTCCGCGGGAGAAGAGAGCCGGCGCGATGGCTGCTTTTCCGTCAGCATCGCCTCGATCGCTTCTTCAGTCGATACGCCCAGATGCTCACGACGTTCGGCGATCTGAGGCGCAACCAGCGCGGTATCCACCCAGCCCGGGCAGATGCAATTGACGGTGACGCCGCCGGTTGCGGCGTTACCGACGGCGGCGTATTCAAGAGCCGCAACCTTGGAGAGCCCGACGAGCCCGAACTTGGCCGAGACATAGGGCGCCTTGCTGAGGGAGGCCACCAGACCATGCACAGAGGCGATATTGATCACGCGCCCGTAGCGAGCTTGGGCCATGAGGGGCAGGGCGTGCCGCATGGTGTGAAAGGCCGCCGACAAATTGACCGCGAGAATTTCGTTCCACACCTCGGTGGTAATGTCCGTGATCGATGCCGTGTGCTGGATGCCGGCGTTGTTGACCAGAATGTCCAAGTGACCCCACGCGAACACCTGTGCCATCAATGCGTCGATTTGACTTACATCGCGCAGATCCCCTGCGAAGAAACGGACATTGGGACTGCCTGCCTGCTGCAGCTCCGCTGTCAGCCGCAGAGCTTCATCGGGACCGGCCAGTCCATGCGCGGCAATGCTCGCCCCGGCGCCGGCGAAGGCGAGGGCGATGCCTTTGCCGATGCCGCGTTCGGCGCCGGTGATCAACACCGATTTTCCGGGGAATTGCGCCGTCACGACTCGAGGCCAGCCAAGAAGGCGTCGATGGCGGCTTGCGCCGCAGGTTCATCCAGCATCGGCGCATGACCCCGATTTGGGATGTTGGCAGTGATGAGGTTTGGATGCTGTGCGGCCATGGTCGCCAAAATGTCGGCGCTCAAGATATCCGACAGCTCACCGCGTATGGCGAGCGTTGGGATGGTGCTGAACTGCGTCCAGAGCGACCATAGGTCCGGCGCTACGGCGGACAGATCCGCTGCGTTCAAGCCGTCGAGGATGGCGGGATCGTAGGCGGCGACGGGACGCCCCGATGCATCCTCCGCGTAAATGCGGCGTGCAAACGCAGCCCAATCAGCCGCGCCATAATCGGGAAACGCCAGCTCATTAACGCGCTTGGCCTGGCGGGCTGCATCGTTCCAAGTGTCGATTTGCGCCGCAGTATTCAGTGAATGGCGCAGGCGCCTCAGTCCCGAGTTCGGCACCTCGGGGCCGATGTCGTTCAGCACCATGGCGTGCACCCGCGTTGGCTGCCTTGCGGCCATGATCATGGACATTATGCCTCCCATCGAGGTGCCGATCAGAACGACGCGCGCAATCTGAAGTCGATCGAGGAGTTGGAACATGTCGCGCACGTATGTGGCGGGCTGATAATTGGCCGGATTCGGATCCCACTGCGATTTGCCGCGACCCCGTTGATCCGCGGTGATGAGCCGATAGCGTGCCGACAGACGCGACACCAGCGCGTCGAAGTCGGCGCGATTGCGCGTGAGTCCATGCAGGCACAGGATGGTGAGCGGCGCATCCCTGGGCCCGCAGGCCTCGGCGTACAGCCGTAAGCTGCCGCTGGCGCTCGAGAAGTCGATCGGAGTTTTCGCCTCCATGGTTCAGCCCAATACGCTCGCAGGCAGTGGCAGGTCCAGCCATAACCTGCGCAGCGCTCCATGCGGATCGCGCTCGAGCCTGGAGTCCCGATCGAACACCAGGGTCGGGCGCTGCAACGAATCAAAGCGCGGCCAGCAAGGAATGTGCGGATTGTTCGGATCGCCTGTCCTGGCGAAGGCTAACCACGTGTAGGCCAGGGCGTCGCACATGCGCCGCGCATCGCTCGAGCCGCTGCCCAGGATGGCATCGCGCTCGTTGTGCATGGACGCAGCCACATCCATCGCGTGCGCGGCGCCGAACCTGCCGTCGAACGCAGGACATGCCCACTCCCATAGGTAGGTATAGACGGCGGCGCCTTGGCGTGCGGCTTTGCGCTCTGCCTGCACGTGGGCGAAGCGCCGGAATCCGGCATCGGTGATGATCTGTGCATGCAGCAGATAGGGCGATTTTGCAGGGAAGAACTCGCGGTACGCCTTCATTAACGTCGTGGCCCTGGCACCATAGCCGGCCGACAAGGTAGCGGTCAGTTCCTCTTCGCTCATGGCAAACCGATCGAAGAATAGGCCGGCATCATCCAGCGTGGTGGAGACGATCAGGGGCACATGGTCGGACAGCGCGGCAGCCGCGGTGTCAAACGGCTGAGCGGGAATGTGGCTGCCGAGGACGGGTACAAACGCATGCGCGCCAACGGCAGTCTGCGCTGCAAGAAGCTGCGTCCACGGTAGATGCTGGATGTGGTCGAGCGTGGCGCGAGTCAGGCCGAGGTGTCGGATGAAAGCCTGCGCCACCTGCGCAGCCGCTTCCCGCGGCATATGGGTCACGAGCGATCCACTCTGTATCGCGGCTCTGTGAAACAGGCCGCGCGCCGCCGGCATGCCGAGCAGCGTGCTCACCTTCCAGCCGCCGCCCGACTGGCCGCAGATCATGACGCAATTAGGGTCGCCGCCGAAGTTCTCGATATTGTCGCGAACCCATTCGAGAGCGGCGATGAGATCCAGCATGCCCGCGTCGCCGGCGTCAGCCCAGCGGCCGGATGGCTCCAGGTCCGCGAGATTCAGATAGCCAAAGCTCGACAGGCGATGTGTCACCGTGACGATCACCACATCGCCTAAGCGCGCAAGCTGGGCGCCGTCGTACAAGGGATGATTGCCTGAGCAGATCGCAAACCCGCCGCCGTGGATGCAGAAGAGCACGGCGCGTCTGTCCTGGCGATCAGTCCGCGGCGTCCAGATGTTGAGATGCAGGCAGTCCTCACCCATGCCGCCGAAGGCCGCGTTCAAGTCGAACTGAATGAGCCGCGCGTACTCGTGACGGATATCATAGGGAACCTGCGGAGATACCTGCGCGTAGCCGAAGCAGTCGCGCACGCCGGTCCAGGGCGCTGGAAGGCGCGGCCGCTGGAAGCGATTGGCACCGGCGGTCGAGGCGGCGTACGGCACGCCCTTGAACTGCCGGATGCCCGAACCGATCAGGCCTTGAACCTGCCCATTCGCGGTTTCGACGGTACAGAACTCCATACGCTCAATTGAATTTGTAATTGACCGACACACCGACCGTTCGGGGTTGAGTCAGAAACACCGGAACGGGCGAGGCGGGGTTGTACTCATCGGCGAGAACCGACGCCGAGACCTCGCCCGCCCGATCGAAGACGTTGCGCAGGAACAGGCCGTATTCCACGTGATAAGGCGCAACGACCGACAAGTTGAGGTCGGTGATGTTGTAGGAAGCCAAACGGAACTGCGGACTGATTGCGGTGCCGAAGCCCGCGTTGCGCTCGCCGATCCAGCGGTCGGTGACGCTGAACGATCCCGTATAGCCTGCCAGCAAGTCGAAATTGTAGGTACCGAGCAGCGCGAAGTTGAAGCGCGGCGACAGCGGTAGTCGGACACCGACCTCTTCCACACCGATCACCGGCGCCGTGGAGGTGAGGCGGGCGTCCGTATACGCGGCCGAGCCGCCGACGGTCAACGCCGACAGAATGCGATAATTGAAGGCCATTTCGGCCCCCGTGACTCGTGCGATACCGGCATTCTCGAGCTGGTTCACGCCGCCGTTGCTCACCGTGACCTGAATGTCTTTCCAGAGAATGTCGTAGATATCGAAGTCCAGCGTCGCGCGCTTGTCCAGGAACGCGGATTTCTCGCCGAGTTCGTAGCTCCATAGTCGGTCCGGCGCGAAAGTGGGATTGCCAAGACCGGGCGAGAGGACAAAGTTGGGGCCGCCGGGACGAAAGCCGCTGGCCGCGCGGGCGTATAGCATCACATCATCCGTGATGTGGAATTTAGGATTGATCAAGTAGGTCATCACACTCTGGTCCGAGGTGGCCACCGGCGGCGTCAATACCTTGGCAGAGCCGGTCGCGAGCAAACCGTCCACGGTTTCATCGTACGCCTGTTTTTGCCGGCTGTAGCGCAGGCCAAGTCCCAATTCGAATTGCTTGGTGAAAAAGACCGTGCCATCCGCATAAGCCGCATACTCGCGATACGTGCTGGGCAGAAAGCTGGTGAAGGGCGACAGTCCGAAGAATGTTCCGCCCGGATTCGCGTTGTCGAACAGATCGACGACCTCGCTGGTCTTCTCGTTGCTCAAGAATCCGCCGAGCAACCATTGGAAATGCGCATTCTCATGAGAGGCCAGGCGAAACTCCTGAGTGAACTTCTTGGTCGTGGTATTGACATAAAGGCTCCACGGATCCACACCAGCGCCTAAAGCGCCCAGCGCAGCGTCATAGATCAGGCTGTCATCCGTGTTGCTCGTGCCGTTATTGACCTGGTAGCCGCTGATTGAACTGAGCTTGGCCCAGGGCATGTCGTAACTGACGGTGGCCGAGTAAAGCGTCAAACTGTAATCGGAGGGTTGAAAAGTCGGGTATGCCTGATCGTAGAGACCGTAGGTCGGCTGATGGGTGGCCGGATTGAAAAAGGTGACGTCCGCGCTCTCGCTGGGAATATGCTGAGTCGAGGCGCGCAGCTGGATCTCCAAGTCATCGGTTGGCTGCACCAGCAATGCGACCCGACCGCCTTCCGAGCGAGACCAGCCCTGGTTATCGCGTCCGTAGACCGGGTCCTTGGAGTAGCCGGAGTCGTAAACCTGATAGCCGTCGACGCGAATCGCGGCAATGCCGGCGATCGGCATGTTGAGCATGCCGGTATACTCGTGATCGATATGCCCATGCTGCGTGGACGACACCTGCACACCCACGTCGACAGCGAAGGCCTTCAGGTCCGGCCCATTGGTGATGTACTTGATCGTGCCGCCGAGCGAAGTGGCGCCATATAGCGTCCCTTGGGGGCCGTTCAGCACTTCCACGCGATTCAGGTCGAACGTATTGATGTTCAAGCTCTGGTAGCCGACCCCGTTTGAGGTGCTGGCGCCGATCGGGATGTCATCCAGATAGACGCCCGTGGCGCTGCTCAACTGCGAGCCGGTGGTAATGCCGCGAATCACGAGCAGGTTCGTGCTCTGGCCGGTGGAGGCGAAGCTCAATCCCGGCACGAACCCGGCAAAGTCGTTCAAATCGCGGGCGTTGATCTGATCCAAGGTGCCGGCGGTCAATGCGGTGACTTGCCCCGGTACGTTCTGAACGGATTCGGAGCGGCGGGTCGCCGTGACTATGACCTCCTCGAGCTCCGTTCCATTTGCCGACGACGGCGCGAGCGGGGCGGTTTGGGCCTCGGCCAGCGAGGCGCAGAGCGATGCCGCGCCGCTCAGCAACAGCGTGTGAGTGAAGCTAGGTGAAGCCATTTGAACCCCCAATCATGTACAGCTTATGTGGGAGCCGTATGAGCCGGCCCTCTTTATCATTTCAACGGTTGTTGAAATTATGCCAGACACTTCACCTTGTCAAGGATCGCTCGGTTCTCCGGACGCCAGGGAGAGTCAGGTCCGCAAGACATCGAGGCTGCCGTGTTGCATCGCCATAGAGTAAAAATGCGGGGTCTGGCCGGCTCTTTACCCAGGTCTTCTTTCACGTGCACTATCTAATATTGCGGGCCGCCTGGGGCCAATGCCGTAAACTTCCGTTTGAGCCAAGAATTCAATTGAATTATTCAGCGATCGTTAAATATTTGACGTCGACAGGCGGAACTCGAAGCCGTACCGGCGCAATTGGGACATTCCTATCAATCAACACAAAGAACGTGCCGTGAGCAAACCCGAGCACAAGGTACCCACAAAGACCGGCAAGAAGCCGCGTCGCGGCCGCCCCAGGCACTCCGACGATGGCGTGAAGGCGCGCGGCCGGCTTCTGGATGCCGCTGAATCGCTGTTCGCCGCGCGCGGGTTTTATGGCGTCACCACCCGCCAGGTCGCGGATGCGGCCGGCGTCGACGTCGCGCTCATCTACTATCACTTCAAGAACAAATCCAGCCTGTTCGACGGGGTGTTGGAGCGCCGCGCGCGGCCGCTGGTATCGGCGCGTCGCGACTCGCTGCGCGCCTATGTGGCGGCTAGCCGCGCGGTAACAGTGGAGGGCGCCGTGGCCGCGTTCATCAATCCGATGATCGACCTGTCGCTGCACGGGGATGCCGGGTGGAAGAGCTATTTTGGCCTCGTCGCGCAGATCGACAATACGCCATGGGGCGGCGAGATCATTCATCGATACTTCGACGACAACGTGCACGAGCTGATCGATATCTTGCAGAGGGCACTGCCGGGCAGCCCCATGAAGGAGTTGTACTGGGCCTACAACTTTCTCGCGGGATCGATGATGCTGGCGCTGTCGGGGACCGAGCGGGTCGATCGTTTGTCCGAGGGACTATGCCGCGCGAAGGATTTGGAGTCCGCGCGCCTGCGCTTGCTCAATTATTGCACCGGGGGATTTATCGCGATGATCACTGCCGAACGCTTGAGTGGCCGCGCCTGACAACGCAACGGACCGCGGCTGTGGAAAGAGCACTTCGCCGCTCATCCGCCTACTGACTTGTTTCATCGGAGCGGATATTCAAGGGACAGAATTCGATATGAAAATCCTTGTCACGGGCAGCGCGGGCCACCTGGGCGAAGCGCTGATGCGATCTTTGGAGCACACAGACCATCAAGCAATAGGTCTGGACATCAAGAATTCACCGTTCACTCAGCGAGAGGGATCGATCGTAGAACGCAGCTTTGTCAAACAATGCATGCAAGGCGTGGACGCGGTTCTACACGCGGCAACGCTGCACAAGCCCCACATTGCGAGCCACACGCGGCAGGACTTCGTCGACACCAACATCACCGGCACATTAAATCTACTTGAAGAAGCGGTCTTGATGGGTGTCCAGGCATTTGTGTATACGAGTACCACGAGTGTGTTTGGCCATGCCCTCGCGCCGCCGGATGGTGCGCCGGCCGCATGGATTACGGAGGAAGTCGTACCCGTTCCTAAGAACATCTATGGCGTTACAAAGCTCGCCGCGGAAAATCTGTGCGAACTGTTCCAGCAGAGAAGCGACCTGCCGTGCATCGTTCTGAGGACCTCGCGCTTTTTTCCGGAGGAAGACGACAACAGAACGGCTCGCTTGAGCTACGACGACTCCAACTTGAAAGTCAATGAGCTGCTCTATCGGCGCGCAGATATTGAAGATGTCGTCAGTGCCCACATGTTGGCGATGCAGATGGCGCCTTCGATTGGCTTCGGTCGATACATCATCAGCGCAACGACACCTTTTACCCGCGACGACCTCCACGAGCTGCGCAAAGACGCGCCCGCCGTCGTCAGGCGACATGCCCCAAGCTACGAGTCAGAGTATCGGCGACGTGGATGGTCGATGCTACCGGCTATCGATCGGGTGTACGTCAACGAGTTGGCGAAAGCGTGTTTGGGATGGCAACCGCGATACGACTTCGGTCGGGTCATCGATAGGCTGCACGCTTCCGAAGACTATCGGAGTGCGTTGGCTCGAGCCGTCGGTTCCAAGGGCTACCATGCCGAAACATTTTCCGAAGGCCCATACCCCGTATAATCGTATGGATCGCGTTGTTCCGTGCTGATTCTTTGAACACGCCTCAGACTTCTCCTACAGCAAGTCGCGTTTACCTCGTGCGTTGTCTCGCCGCTTCCGGTCCATACTTCGAAACGTCAAGAAGCATGTTTCTTATCACACGATGAAGGATCATTGCCCGCGACGGGACCAATACGTCCTTGAGTGCCCCAAGTAATCAGGAAGGAAATCTGACATGGATACGATATTGATAGTGATTATTCTGCTTCTGTTGTTCGGCGGCGGCGGTGGACTCTATTGGGGCATGGGGGCCGGCTGGGGCATTGGACCTGTCGGACTTCTCGTTGCGGTCTTGGTAGTCGCCTTCCTGCTCTATGGCCGACGAGGCCGCTCACTCTAGGTATGTGACCTAAGGTTTCCACCACCGCGGGGTGATCCACTGAGATATCCGCCGCGCGGCGCTCGAAGTCGCCCATGGGGTAGTCCCGCCAGCATCAACTCACGTACCAATTGATCGGCCTGCACGACGACTCCTTTGGGGGTATCGCGTGTGCGGTAACAGACAGACGGCGCTAAAGTGTACGCAGACAATGGGGCTTGAGCGCTCGCCGGTACCCGCGCGTCGAACTGGCAGTCCGCACACTAACGCACACACAGGATTGAATTTATGAACAAGCCCCTATCGGTCGCCGCGTTGATCGGCATCACTTTCTCAATGGCGGCCGCCAGTACGACGTTCGCCGACACGAAGGCTGAACTCGACGTCGGTGTCCACGAAACCTTGAAGGCCTTCGATGCCTTGAACCCCCAAAATCGGCAGCTGCGACACTCCGCCGCTGGAACGCTGGTGTTCCCGCGCGTCACCAAGGGCGGCGCCGGCATTGCCGGTGAATACGGAGAAGGGGTCCTTCGAGTCGACGGCAAGACCGTCGGCTATTACAGCGTCTCCTCGGCATCCATCGGATTGACCCTGGGGGCGGAGAAACGCAGCGAAGTCATCGTCTTCATGACGCAGGAGTCTTTGAATCAATTTACCTCGAGCAAGGGGTGGTCTGTCGGCGCCGATACGGGCTTTGCGATGATTCACAGTGGCGGTGGCGCCAATTACGATACGGATACCCTCAAGAAGCCGGTCGTGGGCTTCGTGTTTGCGCAGAAAGGCCTGATCGGTGACCTGTCATTGGATGGCTCGAAGATCGACAAAATACAGCGATAAGGATGCGGCGCGCCCGCCGGCGGGCCAGAGACATCGTTAGGCAGGCGGCACTCGTCAACCCTGGCGAGTGCCACTGCCTCTATGATCGGCGGCTGCTACCACGCCATCGACCAAGCGCAGCCAGGTCCGGAATGCCAGGGCGCGTATCAGCACAAGCGCAACGAGACCGCACGCCAGAAAGGCTTGAAAGTCGGCGCTGGGTTTATAAATGCCCGTATATATGCCCGGATCGTGCGCGTCGGCAACG